>Ga0209777_10003862_pt1 | contig 18130 bp, 14 predicted proteins | sample FrelakmetHBP12HB_FD_187147 | JGI IMG/M metagenome (GOLD analysis project Ga0209777, IMG submission 187147) | Freshwater lake sediment microbial communities from the University of Notre Dame, USA, for methane emissions studies -HBP12 HB (SPAdes)... | ecosystem: Environmental > Aquatic >...
AAACAAGAGTGAGTTCATCACCAAGTAACGCCATACCCCCATACGTGCTTACTGCAGGACCGACACCCGTTTCAAAACCAAAGGCGATGTTTCCATCTGCAGTCTCCTCAACATAATTATGCCCTATCAGTTTTCTTAACTGGTCGTTAATCAGCGGCCGGCCGAGTGCTTCATTCATTGCCGTGGCGACCGCGATCATGACAGTACTGGTAGAACCAAGCCCTACATGATTGTGTTGATGGTCGGTCGCCTTGATCTGAAAACCACCGTTATATCCCACGGTTTTTTTGAAGACTGCGACAAAATTTTTAATTATGGATGAGCGAGTGTAATCGATCTCGACACCTTTTTTTGAACATTTTACTTCCGCCGTGCAATAGCATTGGATGGCAAACCCGATCCCACCACCACCGGGATGATCAGGCGCAAACCGGTTCATATCGAGCACGGTCAGATGAATTCGGGCCGGGGCTTTCACGGTAATCTTTCCTTTCACGGGTTTTAATGTGTACTTCTTCTTTTCATATCCCAAGGTCTTGAGATTCTGTCCCGGGGGAAATGAATTGAATTCATACTCGACGAGATCGAGGTCTCCGCCGCGGATTTTCATGGTTGGCATAAGTAACAATCCATGTCAGGAAAGATAAAAGAATATGCCATCAAAAAACTTTTTTTTAAATATATCCCTCGAAATCGGGCCATCACATGAGAACGCTGCTTCAGAGCATCTAAAAAATCTCATTCAGCCGGGAACTTTAAAACCCGACATCCTCCAAACGCAACATGAGAACAACTAATCAAAGCAGAATCGTCAACAAAACGTACCATGAAGCTCTCTTATTCAGCTACACCCATTGATCGGCTTGATTGGAGCAGGGAGTCCAGGCAAACGCTCAGATGATTGATCTCCTTGCGCCAATGGAGGAATTGTTGACAGTTGCCATAGATGATTCCGCCAACACACTCTTTTGAACAGGTATCACACGGTTTATCTGTCATTATTTCACCTTTGCCCATTCCTTTATTTTATATTCACGGGATCGTCCGGGTTACATTATATAACCAGATGGTTATGCGAATTATCAAGACGATGCATTTTTTAAGCATATCTCTGAAACCTAGGGAGGGTTTCTATTCATTCACAGTAAACGGGTTTTGCTGTTGTGCCCTTGGATAAACAAAAATATGGGGAGAATTTTTTTTCCTATCCGATCAAGGCGTTCATCACAAAGACTCTGATAAATAAACCAGACACCCTCCCATCGGGAATACTGTTTCTCTCTTTTATATTATGCAGGAAAATGGTTTCTGATAAATCCCTTGAGTGGGGTAACCTTTTTGAGAGGAAAGTGAGGCTCAGGAAAAATGTTCGTTATAAATTTGAACACTCACGGGGTTTTACCCAAGAGGCTTTGATTATCCTCAAATGCGATAACCCAAAACAGGTACACGTCACCATCATTATAAGCACAGGGGAAGTAAGGAGGGACAGGCACTGTCCACTTCCAAATCATGCGTGTAACATTTATTGATTGCCTAAAAAAAGGAATTGGCTAGAGCCATCTTTTCACGGACGGAGTGTGTTTACCTGGATCGCTACGCCATCAAATTCTGCGATGATCCGTTCTTCCTCGTATACCATAACCCTGAATGTGGAATACCTGCCATTGTCAGCAACACGATGGGCAATTGCCACGAGAGTACCGGTTGCAGGGGAGATATACTGGATGTGGATGGAGACTGCAACACGGATGACTGCACCGCAGTTTGCTGCGATCCCGAACGCCTGGTCGGCAAGAGCAAAGATCGCCCCCCCATGCGCGACACCACGTGGATTGTTCTTTCCGGTACAGTCCATTACGACGCGTGCATAGCCGTCATATGCCTCAGTTATCTCCATGCCCAGTAATTGGGCAAATTCACTGTGATTAAAGGCAGAGATTCGCCCGACCTCCATGGGTCCACCGCAATCTGTTTGATGATCTGTTGACATGAACACTCCGAATCGACAAAAATCACCAGGAAAATAATGATACTATTATTTGTATTTTTTCTGGGTATAGGAGTACTTTTGAGTTTCGCCGCCGTGAGATACAATATAGAACCATTCAAAGAGTGATTTTAATGTTCCGAACTGCTCATACCGGCGCATCGAGAAACCAACTTTAAGCCTGCCATCAAACGCAACCTTTCCCTGATCCTTCATACGTAAAGCGATCTCAAGGTCATCTCCGGCATCGAAACAGCGGTACATCCCGGCTTTTATGAATGCATCTTTCCGGAATGCCGTGTTGCAGCCTAAGGTATAATAAAACGTTTGGCTGTAATAGCCGATTCGGGAGAATGTGTTGGCAACCAGTATCGATAATTTATTGCCAATCCCAACCTCAATTGGGTATACAGGCCCGTACAGCTGAACAATATGTTCATTTTTAAAATCTTGTTTTATAATTTCAATCCAAGTCGGGGGAAGGATACAATCGGCATCGGTCGTTGCGATAATTTCCCCTTTAGCTGCCATGAACCCGTCATTTCGTGCTCCACCAACTTTTTTACTCGTCTGCGTGAAAACCTTGTCCGCATATTTCTCTGCAATCGTGCAGCTTGCATCCTTTGAGCTGCCATCGACAACAATGATCTCGTAATCGGTCCGTGCCACCGTCTGGTGGGTGAGAGACACGAGGCACTGAGCGATGTTCTCTTCTTCATTATAAGTCGGGATAATGACCGATATCATGGGGAAAAAAACTCCTGTACTGTGTTTATGTTTACTGATAATAAGGGTGATGTAATTGATGACAATTACTGCAGTCCCTTCGTTGCCATAAAATCCATAACACTTCTGATACAACCGTCCATGTTCAGATATTCGAATTGTGCGAATCTGCCAACAAGCGGAATACCGATCTCCCTACAATACTCCATTACGATTGCGGTATTTTTCTGGTAGTCAAGGTCATAGACAACGTAGGCAAAAGGCTGCCGTTCTACCGATGAATAGACTATCTGATCCTTATGCAGGATCTGCATGCTCTGGAGCATGTCCACGACTTCGATTATGAGTTCATTATCAGTCAGATCGGCAACCTGATCGCCGGGCTGGTGGGTAATCTCGGCAAGGATCGCACTGCAGCCATAAGGGGCAACATGCCGGCTATATCCTGAAGGGAAAGAGATCCGGTTTGTCCTTCCCACTGCAGGATCCGGTACATAGAACCAGGAAATTCCCGGCACGGATCCATTGATGCCGATATTGACGCATACCAGCGAGTTATACTTCAAGGCATCTGCCGCATTTTTCACTTCGGGGGAAACACCCTCAAGACAAGACAGCAGGTGCTGCACCGGCATCGTGCAAATGCACTGGTCTGCCTGGATACGTTGATCACCATTGCTGATCTGCCATATCTCACCGGATTTTGTGATCGAAGTAACCCTGAATCCGGTTTTGATACATGGTTCAATGGGTCGTGCGATTGCATGTACGAGTGCCATAATCCCGCCATCAAGCGGGTAATAAAAGACCGCCTGATGGGTGTAACCTTCAGTGTCGATTCCAATCGCGGACTTGATTATATCTTCAACAGGAGGACGGGGGATGCGCCCGTCAACCCAGTGGAGGGACATTTTGTCAGTCGGATACTTCCAGATCTTCTCGTTGTAGGGAATCATGTAATATTTGGCGATACCGTTACCGAATGTATGGTAAATCCATTCCCGGAAGTTTACCGGTGCCGGGATCTCACCTTTTTCAACCGCAATCAGGGTTTTTATAAATTCGTTGATACAGAAAAACCGGTCTTCCTGAGGTAAATCAGAAAGTCCGTTCTCGAAGGGATATTTCACAAACTGCTGTTTATAGAAGATTTTCGTGGCGCGGTTATTGCGTTGTTCATTACCTGTAATCATCCGGCGCATAAACGCGAGCACTTCCAAATCACGGGAAAAGATGATATGTGAACCGCCGGTATCAAAGGTAAATCCCTGATCGGTTTTTGACTTGCAGAGCCCCCCGTATTCCGGCTCTGCTTCGAGAACAACAATTTCTTCACCTTGTTCCTGCAGAAGCCGAGCGAGTGTAAGCCCGGAAAGTCCGCCTCCCAGAATTGCAGTTTTCACTGCTCATTACATTAGCAGTGATTATTAATATGGTTCATTGTCTGAACTTAAAAAAGGGGTTATTGTTTTGAGATGTACCAGCCGGTTTGAGTATCGTCAAGAACTTTCTCACTTGTCTTTTTTGTCAGCAAGCTGACAATAACCATTGCCAAGATTGCAATGATAAATGAGTACGCGGAGAAATGCAGGGGAATTTTGCCAAAGTCAATTCCCAGTACCGTTACCTTAACATAATTGAGCATCCCGAATGTCAGGGACGAGACAAGACCGAGTGTCATGGCGGTGAGAGCACCTTCTCGGGTGGCACCTCTCCAGTAGAGTCCTGCAAGAAGCGGGATAGCAAAGGTGGAAAGCATTACGCCAATTCCCATCCAGATAAGGATAGCAAGCATTTCCGGTGGATTTATGGCAAGGATCATCGTTCCAAGCGCAGAAAGCACGACAACAATCTTTGAGAGGAGAAGTACCGTCTTGTCATCAGCATCAGGTTTGAGTACTTTCTTATAGATATCCCAAGAGAACATCGCACCGATGGTAAGCATAAGCCGGTCGGTTGTCGACATGACTGCGGCAAGTACGATGACTGCAAAGATCGCCCAGAGCGCCATAATAGGCATAGCGTACTGGATACCGTACAGGATCACAAAATCCCCAGCATTAGGAACATTTGGGAGTGTAAAGACACCTTCCTTTACCATTACGGCACCTGCAAACCCGGTGAACTTGAGCAGGAACATAACTGTAGTATAGATGACGAATGCGACAAGGGGAGCCCACTTGAAGTACTTCACGTCTTTAATTGCAAGTACATTGTTAATAACATGGGGTGCGCAGGAAAGCCCGATCATAAGGAGAACTGCAAAAGATACGATATAAGCTGGAGCAAATGCACCGCTCGGCATCCATGGCATGACAAGGTTTGGGTTTACGTTTGACAGGAATGCATTAACATATGTGAACCCCCCGGCGTAGAAAATGATAATCGGAGCCATAACGATAACGCCTATAATAAGAATTACCGATTGGATTAGGGACGCCCAAGCAACAGCATACAGGCCACCAATTGCCGTGTATATTGTCGTGACAAGTGTCGCTATAACCAATGCAAGCCAGAGCGGTATCTGGAAAAGCCACATTAGTACGATGGCAATTGCAGTATACTGCCCGACGAGATATATCAATGAAACAATTATCCCCGCAACAGCAGAAAGTGAACGTAGTGCGATGGGACTCTCATACCGTTGTGCAAGATAATCCTGAACGGTAACGTACCCGGCAGTCTTTGCCACATTATGAAGTTTGACACCGAATAATATGATACAGAACCCGATAGAAAGCGGGACGAAAATTTGTTCCCAAATCGTCGGCCAGCCGGCTTTGAACCCGAGCCCTGAAACACCAAGGAGAGACATCCCCGAAGCTACGGTTCCTATCATGAGGAGTATAAAAACCCAAAATCCGAGTGAGCGTCCGGCAACCAGGTAGTCCTCAGTATTTTTTATTTTCTTTGAGGCCCATGCGCCTATCGCAAGCATCCCGAGGAAATACAGCGAGACAACACCAATGGTGATAAGATCTGCAGCCATTTAGTCATGCCCCTTAAACGTTAGTCCCCAGTAGAGTAGTGCGGCGATTACAATTACAATCATTATACCAACTGTTAATATAGTGATATCTGGTAGTCCAAACATGCTATCAAAATATTTTGTTGTATGCTAACATTTAACATAATCGAAAATTTCCTAAAAATTAATGAAAAATATAATAACGATACAATTTTTCCTGGATACTAGAACACACATTGCGCTATCTGTAATGTTCAGCTTTTTTATCTAAACTGACCTTTATCACATCCCGTCTTTCGTAATAAAATCGTCACGCTTTGTTTCTACCCTGCAATAATATCTGCAACAAAAAGCGAATACAGGAAAACACTTATCGGAATCTCCTCTTCCTAGGCATTTCACCCGAATATCGATTATTTTTACAACAGTGTTCAGAATGCATCTTGGCTGCTCTGCAATACACCAGAGATAGATTAATGGAAGTTAAAGTTCGCGAAATTATTGTAACTCGTGACGTGTTTTTATACAGAAATGAAGAAAACCGGTGTTAATTCTGAAAACCAGTGTATACTAATCTGAGAAAAACAGTGACATACCTAAAACCAAGCATAAATCAATCAATTCAAATAACCCTTCAACAAAATCATTAACATCAAATCATGAACCGGGCAAAAATATTGGTTGTTGAGGATGAATCAGAAGTAGCCGAAACTCTGAAAATGATGCTAAAAAAATTTGGCTACAACGTGGTCGGGTGCGAGACTAGAGCAGAGGATGCTATCCAAAAGGCCGGTGAGTTACATCCGGATATTGTCCTGATGGACATCGAACTTTCCGGAAAGATGGACGGCGTACAGGCAGCTGATATTATCAGGAAAAAATATCACATACCAGTAATTTATATTACTGCAATCTGTGACACCAAAACACTGGAGCGTATCGGTGCAAGCGTTCCCTACGGGTATATCCTGAAACCATTCAAAGAAAACGAACTACATACCGTCATTGAGATTGCTCTTGAGACCCTAGCGAAAAAAGTGTAATTCCTACGCCCATCCCACGGTTTAATATGCTCCGGTCTTGTGCTACCAGACCACGGCATAAATGAATATCGCCCATCTCCCAGGCCTCCCACCGCTTTGCCCAGAGCCCTCTTTATAAATTGCAAGATCCGGGACCTCACCGGACAAAGGGATACCAATCCTCCAAACAGGACTTCCTTTTCAAAACCACTACTATTGTGTGATTGCACATGAGATCGACACCACAAAAGGTCTATTAGAGTACATTTTTCGCCGATATTCTGCCCCTCTTTGCCAAAAAAACTGCATAGTGAGCGTATTTCAAAAACAATGAGTTATTATTCACCTTTTTTCACAACCTGATCAAAACTGGTAAGATCCGGAATCGCTTATTTTGCCAATCCGGGCATATTAAAGGCTTTTTTTATGTTTGGGAGATAATACCTTCCAAAACGATCTGCACTATCTAAAAAAAGGGCTCTTTTTAAAATTACTAGTCATGATTGATTTAACCCGAGGGCGGCCATCCAAAAGGTGCTGCTAGTGTTTTTATAGGGAATTTCCTCCCGTATTCCGGCAGTCAGACTAAATTCCATGCATATCGCATGATAATGGATCTGCAATATCATGATTAAGGGCTATAATTCAGAACCAAACAGGCAATCGGATCCAGAAAAAGGCTCTGTTTGGTACGGGAAAAACCATATCCCTGTATCCATAATAATTGGAATGAATTGTCTGACATCTATTTCACATAATCGCATCTTTGGGAGAGCAGCAAGCCCACTTGTTGTGAAATCCCTCATAGTCAACCTGATTCATTTTTACGATCTTTTTTAATGTACCAATTTTTTTATTTTTAGGGCCTGGTGTTTTTTAATTGCCTAAAAAAATTATTTCCCGCGTGTTACCGTTTTTGATCCGCGGAGTATACCAATCGTTCCCGTCCGGACAAACTCCTTAACACCATACTGGCGGAGCAGTTTTTCCAGGGCATCGATCTTTTCCGTGTCACCAATGACCTGAAGAATCACGGACTTTGCACCAACATCGACAATCTGGGCTCGGAAGATTGAGGCAACCTGCATGATCTCGGCACGGGAAGTCCCCTGTTCTGCGGTCACCTTGATAAGAGCGAGTTCTCGCTCCACCCGCTCGTTTTCTGTTAAATCTGATACCTTGATAATATCAATGAGTTTATTGAGCTGCTTCATCACTTGTTCAATTTTTTCATCGTCGCCGATCACGACAATGGTAATCCGGCTCATACCAGGCTCCTCGCAGGAACCCACAGCTAGGCTCTCAATATTGAACCCTCTCCGGGAGAACAGACCGGTGACCCTTGAAAGGACACCGGCCTTATTCTCGACCAGTATGGAAAGCGTGTGCGGCTTCATTTCGGATGCCCCCCGATCATCTCATTGATTGCTGCACCGGCAGGGACCATGGGGAACACATTCTCTTCGCGTTCAATCCTGAAGTCCATGACAAACGGACCATCACAATCGAGTGCTGCCCTGATTGCGGACATGACACCATCCGGGGATTCCACTTTCACACCCTCAATTCCATAGGCATTGGCTATCTTGACAAACTCCACCGGCGGAAGCTCAGTGAATGAATAGCGCCGGTCATAGAATAGCTCCTGCCACTGCCGCACCATGCCAAGGAACCTGTTGTTCAGGATCGCAATCTTGACCGGGATCTTGTTGTGGGAGATTGTACCAAACTCCTGGATATTCATCTGGATGCTTCCATCACCGGCAACATCGAAAACCGGAAGGTCCGGTCGTGCAAAGTGCGCCCCCATTGCGGCAGGCAGACCGTACCCCATCGTGCCAAGCCCGCCGCTGGTTATCCAGGTCCGTGGATGTTTGAAGCAATAATGCTGGGCTGTCCACATCTGGTTCTGTCCGACTTCAGAAACGATGATCGCATCCCCTTGCAGGAGTTCGCTCATCTGCCTGATCACAAACTGCGGGTGAAGCCGGCCATCCTGCGGACATTTAAGCGGGTGGTGCTGTTTCCAGTGTTTGATCTTCTTGAGCCAGGTATCCTTTAGTCCGTTCTTTTTCAGCATCGAGAGCATGTCCTGTAAGACAGCCTTTACATCCCCGACTACAGGAACATCCACACGCTTGTTTTTTCCGATTTCTGCAGGATCAATATCGATATGAATAATTTTTGCATGAGGTGCAAACGTATTTGTCTTGCCGGTCACACGGTCATCGAACCGCACCCCGATTGAAAACAGGACGTCGCTTTCCGTGATGGCAAAATTGGCATATTCCGTACCATGCATCCCGAGCATACCCAGGTTGAGCGGGTGATCCCCGGGAATACACCCGATTCCCATAAGGGTTGTGGCAATGGGGATACCCAGTTGTGTCGCGAAATCCACCAGCTCCACGGATGCATTGGATAAGATGACACCGCCTCCGGCGTAGATCACCGGTCGTTCAGCAGCGGTAATCAGCTGAAGGGCCTTTTCTATCTGACGTTTGTGCCCGCGATAGGTCGGATTGTACCCCCGTAATATCACCTTTTCTGGAACCGGTGGTTCTTTGATGACCTTTGTGCTCACATCTTTGGGGATATCGATCAGGACCGGACCTGGACGACCAGTACCGGCAATATAGAACGCTTCTTTCACAACCCGCCCAAGATCGGCAGTATCCTTGACAAGGTAGTTGTGTTTGGTGATAGGCATAGTAATGCCGGTGATGTCAGATTCCTGGAAGGCATCATTCCCCAGCAGGTTTGTTGGGACCTGCCCGGTAAGTGCAACGAGGGGAACTGAGTCCATGTATGCAGTGGCTATACCGGTTACGAGGTTACATGCCCCGGGGCCTGATGTAGCGAGGCATACCCCTACACGACCACTTGCCCGTGCATACCCGTCCGCGGCATGCGCTGCTGCCTGTTCGTGCCGTACAAGGATGTGCCGCAGAGATGAATCATAGAGTTCATCATAGATCGGCAGCACCACACCGCCCGGGTAGCCAAAGATGATCTCGACACCTTCGCGCTGCAGTGATTCAACGAGGATTTTTGCCCCGGTTTTCATGTTCTTCCCTCAATAGTCTGTTCATACCGGCGATCATCGCTTCGACACTTGCCATAATGATGTCCGTACGAGCGCCGCGTGAAGTAATTATCTTCCCATCTTTACTTAATCTTACTGTTACGTCGACAAGTGCATCTGTTCCACCCTGGATGGCATCTACATGGTATTCTTCGAGCCGGATATCAGCCACATCTGCTACGCATTTGCGCAGAACTTCCATCGCCGCATCAACAGGACCATCCCCGGTAGCAGCACCGGTCATCTCCTGCCCGTTTACGACAAGCGTAACTGACGCTGTCGGGATCATATTGCTGCCGGATACAGCTGTAAATTGTCGCATTGTGATGATCGGTTTGCTCTCAATGGAAAGCACAGCATCGGCAATAGCCATCAGATCGGTATCAGTTACCCGCTTACCCGCGTCACCGAGTTGTTTGATCCTTTTTACGATCTCATTGACTTGGTGCTCATCTGCCTGGTAACTCATCTCATTGAGTGCAGATTCGACCGATGCGGAACCGGAATGCTTCCCCAGCACAATACGGCGCTTCCGCCCTATCATCTCGGGCTTGATCGATTCGTAGGTTGAGGGTTCACGCATCACACCATGGGCATGGATACCGCTTTCGTGGGTGAAGGCCATCTCGCCAACGATTGCTTTGTTGATGGGCAGCGGGACACCAGTCAGACGCGAGACAAGCATGGAAAGCTGGTAGATCTCCTCTTTTTTGATCCTTGTGCGATAATCATAGAGGATCTCAAGCGCCATTACAACCTCTTCAAGCGGGGTATTCCCAGCCCGCTCGCCAAGACCATTCACGGTTACATGGGCACATGAGGCCCCGGATTTAAGTGCTGCCATGGTATTGGTAAGCGCAAATCCAAGATCGTCATGGCAATGGATGGAGAGCGGTGCGATAGTAGCAAGCGGAGGAATATATTCTGCAACCTTCTCCGGGGTCAGGAGCCCTACCGTATCACAGAAACAGAGCCGATCTGCTCCACGGCGTATACCTTCAGAAAAAATCCCGTGCAGGAACACTTGATCGGCCCGTGAGGCATCTTCACCGGAAAGTTCCACGATAAGTCCCCGGCTCTTCGCATACTCTACTGCATCATATGCCATCTCTGCGACTTGATCGCGGGTCTTTCTCATCTTTTTTGCAATATGCAGGTCGCTAACCGGTATGACAAGGTGGACCGAATCGGCACCATAATCGGTGGCAAAATCGATATCCTGACGAAGTGCACGGACATAGGTACAAATCTCTGCAGGAAGCCCGGCTTCTGATATGAGCTTAATTGCATTCCGTTCGCCTTCAGATGCAGCGGCAGAACCAACTTCGATCACATCGATGCCGATATCGGCAAGTCTGGTTGCAATCTCACATTTCTTCTTCGGGTTTAACGAAACACCCGGGGTTTGTTCCCCGTCCCGTAACGTAGTATCTAAAAAGCGCAGGTTTTTAACAAATAAAACATTCACTCATGGCAAATCACCATAGTATTGGGTAGGAAAGGAGAATATAAAAACGTTCGGACGCACCTATCCTGATTCCACAAAATTATATGATTTCACCTACCATACTGTGACAGCAATCCTTGTCCTGATAATATGTCCTACACACCCAACGACTCTTCTGGTTTTCCCGCAGGAGGAGCGACCATTGCACAGAAATGCATGGATTTACAACAGGCAAAAAATCGAGGCGATATGGGGAAACGCATTGCACTCCTGGTATTGCAGCATTCCCCGGTTGAAATCCTGCGGATGAAACAGAATTTCAGCAACAAAATCCAGGACATCACACCGGAATACCGGGACCGGCTCGCAAAAAAGATCACTGAACACCTGTTGGGAACCTATCAACGGATACGCCTTTCGCAGCAACAGGATGTTTTTAAAACAATGCATGAACCGGTGACTGAACAACAGAAAAAGTACTGGGACATGGCAGGAGAGCAATGCCGGGAGGATTGCGGGGGAGATGGCATTGAGGTCCGATTTTTAAAATACCTCATTGCCGGGTTTTGCATGCTTGTTCTGAATGAACCGGGACATCCGGCAGGCACACCGTTCCCTGGCGGGGATTCTGTCCAGTTTATCGATGGAACATACTATTGTCCGGTAAGGGAAAAAGCAAATGATGTGGATGCAGCCCTCTGCCCTTTTTGTCCGGCACTCCAGACACCAGAAATTGGGTATCTCAGACCCCCGGTCAACCCAAGCGAGCACCGGAAACAGGAGTTCATTGAACACTGCCATAAATTCCATAACTTTAACGGATAACAAGTAAGGGCGCAGAGATTTTTTTATTTTTTTTTCGTCTGAAACCGATTGAAAATATCTAAATATGTAACCAACGAAGAAAAGGTACTATTTACATAAAAGATTTCAGTTTAAACTCTCCAACGCAGGGATTTCCCAAAATCGCACTGAGGCCCGTTCATGGATGATGACCATATTGATCTGGATAATTCAACACTCTACATTAACCGCGAAATAAGCTGGATACGATTCAATCGGCACGTTCTGGATGAAGCCCGGGATGAAAGTCATCCGTTACTGGAACGGGTAAAATTCCTGGCGATTTTTGCCAATAATCTGGATGAATACTTCATGGTACGGGTTTCGGGTCTCCAGCGCCAGCTGGTAAAAGGTGTCCTGAAATATCCCCCGGACGGCATGACTCCTTCACAGCAGCTGGAGGCAATCCGGCAGATGCTTCTCCCTGAACTTTTATCCCAGTATGATACCTGGCATGGGGAGATTTTACCGAAACTTGAGGCTGAAGGAATCTTCATTCATATGTATGCAGATCTCACGGGAGAGCAGAAAGAGCTGATGCGTTCGTTCTTTATTGATGAGATTTTTCCGGTACTGACCCCGCTTGCCTTTGACAGCGCTCACCCGTTTCCCTTCATTTCAAACCTTTCGCTAAACCTTGCGATCATCGTAAGGGACCAGAATAATAAGGATTTTTTTGCCAGGGTCAAGGTTCCGACAAACCTGTTCTCACGACTCGTAAGGATTCCCCCAAAAAGAACAGGCGAATCTATTGATGACTCGGTGGTGCATTACGTTTATATCGAAGAGATCATTTCAGCAAACCTTTCCATGCTTTTCCCGGGACTGGAAGTTGTTGCATCATTCCCGTTCAGGATTACGCGTGATGCTGATATTGATATCGAAGTTGATGACGCATCGGATCTCCTCACTACGGTTGAAGAGGTTATGGAGCAACGTGCACGGGGAAAACCGGTACGTATCGAACTTGAATGTTCCATGCATGAAGGGATCTGCCATATGCTTGAAAAGAAACTCGGGGTCATTCCCAATATGCTCTATCGGGTCGGTCATCCGATAGGTATGGCTGATCTAATGCAGCTTCTCTCCCTCGATAGACCGGATTTGAAAGATATTCCTTTCCAGCCTTCGGTCCCTTCAGATCTCGCTGAAGGAAAAGACATCTTTTCTGCCATCCGACATCATGACATTCTGTTGTATCACCCGTACGATAGTTTCTCTCCCGTAGTAAATTTCCTGCGCCAGGCCGCACATGACCCGGACGTCCTCGCTATCAAGATTACCCTTTACCGGGTTGGCTCAAAGTCCCCGATTGTGAATGCTCTCATGGAAGCCCGTGAGAACGGAAAAGCGGTATCAGCATTAATCGAGCTTAAAGCCAGGTTTGATGAAGAGAATAATATCGGGTGGGCCCGTGCGCTTGAAAACGAAGGTGTGCATGTTGTTTATGGCGTGGTAGGACTGAAAGTCCATGCAAAACTCTGTATGGTTGTTCGTCGGGAGAAAGATGGCATACGACGTTATCTGCATCTCGGTACCGGCAATTATAACGCTACAACAAGCAGAATCTATACGGATTTTGGCCTTTTTACCTGTGATAAGGAAAAGGGAGAGGATGTTGCAAACCTGTTCAATCTCCTCACCGGGTATGCACGGATAACGAACTATCAGAAGCTTCTAGTTGCTCCGGTAATATTACGAAATGGCATTATCGACAGGATAGACCGGGAAATTTCCCGGCACCGGGAATTCGGAGACGGGCACATTATTTTCAAGATGAATGCACTCATTGATCCTCTTTGCATTTCTGCACTCTATCGTGCATCACAGAGCGGAGTAAAAGTGGATCTGCAGGTGAGGGGTATCTGTTGCCTGCGACCGAAAATTGCAGGCGTGAGCGAGAATATCACAGTCACTTCCATTGTTGGCCGGTTCCTTGAACACACCCGCATTTACTATTTCCATAATGGTGGCAATGAGGAGGTATTTTTGGGGAGTGCCGATCTCATGCCAAGGAACCTTGACCGCAGGGTGGAAATTCTTTTCCCGATTGAAAATCCTCACAACCGCAAAGCAATTTTATCAACGATTCTTCCTGTGCAACTGAGGGATACCATAAAGTGTCGTCTGTTGAAAAGTGACGGTTCTTACGAACGTCGTAAACCTTCCGAGGACATGCCAGCTCTGAATGCACAAACATGGCTGATCGATCAAAGAGGAACATGGTATAATGACAGTAATTAAGGAGCCGGAACCACTGAAAGCGGAATGTATTTTTGGTGTACAACGACTCCTTCCCCTTCTCGAAGCATTTTCAAAAGAGATTGACGGTGTTAAAACAGCACAGGATATCGAACATATCCATCGTATGAGGGTTGCATCCCGGCGACTGCGTGCAGCACTCCCTCTCTTTGCTTCATGCTTTCCTGAAAAAAGATACCAGCAATGGATGCTGGAGATACAAAGGATTACCCGGGCACTGGGAGAAGCCCGTGATACCGATGTCCAGATTGCGTTTTTAACAAAAATCTTAAAAAAAAGAGAGGCCAGAAGGCATGACGATGACCCGGGTACTGCCCTGTCAAGCCGTTTGACCGGAAATGTGGAGACAATCTTCCTCTCAGGATTGCAAAAAAAACGCTCCAAACTCCAGACTGCTGTTGTGTCATCACTTGAAAATCTGGAAAAAAGCGGTGTAATTGATGAGATGCGGGTTTTTTTCCATAATCAGGAAATACAGGCAAAAAGTACCCGGAAGAAACCATCTCCCTATGGAATAGCACCGGTAGCTGCATACCGCATCGCCGGGCGCCTCGTTAAATTGCTATCGTATGAGGGATGGGTACACAATCCGGATGCAATTGCGGAACATCATGCAATACGCATTGCAGCAAAAAAACTCAGATACACCATGGAGGTGTATGGCCCGCTCTACCGGCGTGGTCTCAAAAAATCTCTCTCCCGTGTAAAAAAGATCCAGGAAATTCTGGGAGATTTGCATGATTGTGATGTCTGGATCGATACGGTGATGGTCATGCTCGTAAAAGAACGGTTAACCTCCCAGGCAACTTCCAGGCGACATGATATGCGGGTGAGTAAAGTCACCAGGTACAAACATTTCCTGGCGGAAAGGGAAAAGGAACGAAAAATCCTTTACCAACGATTTGTACGGTTCTGGGACTCACTCGGGCGTTTACGGTTCTGGGACGAACTTCGCAAAAATCTGGATTCAGAAAGGAAAATCACCTACCGTTTTTCAGTTGCCTTTCAGGAGAACGAGATCAGGGCTACAGTATCCAGTCTTGCCGCAGTGCATGGTGAGGTATTAGCGCATAGTCGCAAAGTAACGGATCTCGCCCTGAGGCTGTTTGATGATCTTGAACCATTGCACCACATGGGAACCCGTGAGCGCTTCTTACTTGAGTATGCAGGTCTGTTACATGATATTGGGTGGAAATTCGGAAAGCGAGGGCATTCCTCCCGCAGTGCGGATATGATACTATCTGATGAGGATCTCTTCCTCGACGTCATGGATCGGGGAATTATCGGGCTTGTTGCCAAAGCGCACCGGGGAAAAAACCGTTTTGAATCAGAGGGATTTTTTTCCCTCCTCTCTTCACACGACCGCAATATTGTTTTAATGCTTTCAGCATTGCTTCGGATTGCTGATGGTCTGGACTATCTCCATCTTGGATCGACAGAGTCTGTTCACGGTATCATAAATCCGCAGGAAATAATCCTTGAAGTATCCGCACTACGGGATATATCAGCAGAAAAAGCGCGAGCCCTTGACAAAAGTGATCTCTTTATTCAGGTATTTGAACGGAAACTGGTGATCCGTTGAAAAACAAGATATCCAGTCATGACGGTCGTGTCGTATCATTTATTGATATTGGAACCAACTCCGTCCGTCTCCTCGTTGTAAGGCTTAATCCCAATCATTCATACAGTATCCTGTCGCAGCAAAAACAACAGGTCCGACTAGGGGAGGGAGAGTTTGAGGAAGAAGAGATCCTTCCTGAGGCAATAGAACGATTGGTGATTGTTTGTAAAAAATTATCAGAACTCGCCCGGACTTTTAACACTGAAGAATTTGTCGCTGTTGCCACATCTGCTATGCGGGAAGCTACCAACCAGCATGAAATCTTACATCTTTTACGGCAGGAAGCCCTTCTGGATGTCCGTGTAATTTCAGGACAGGAAGAAGCCCGCCTTATTTATCTTGGCGTTTCAAGCGGAATTCATCTGGGGGATCGGCAGGCATTTTTCATCGATATTGGTGGCGGAAGTACAGAAATTGCGATTGGCGGTGAACAGAATTATCACTATCTTGAGAGCTTCAAACTGGGGGCAATCCGCCTCTCTAACCTTTATCTGTCAGGTACCATTACCGACCCGGTGTCTCATGACCAGTATAGGATAATCCAGCAGTACGTAAAAGATACTATTATTCATTCTGTCCAGAAAATACGCAAACAAAAACCTGATCTTGCTATCGGAAGTTCCGGCACTATTATGAATCTTGCCGAAATTGCTCACAAAGCCTTTCACAATGACGGGAATTCCGGAAAAGATGTTCTGATTTACAAAGATTTACAAAAGATCATTAATCTCCTGTGTTCGCTTCCTCTTGAGGAACGCAGGAAAATACCGGGAATAAATCCTGAACGTGCGGACATTATCATACCCGGTGCAGCCATTCTTGATCTGTTCATGAAGGAGCTGTCGCTTGATTCAATTACCATTACCGGAAGGGGCTTGCAGGATGGTCTGCTGGTTGATTACCTCTCAAGGATGGATACATTTCCTCTCCTTGGTGAGCTCTCCCCAAGGCAGCGCAGTGTCCTTCAATTGGGAAGGTCCTGCGGGATCAATGAGGTACATGCCCGTACAGTGACAAGCCTGGTTCTGGAATTATTTGACTCAGCAAAAGAGCAAAAACTCCATTCCTTTGGTGATGGGGAACGTGAACTGCTCGAGTATGCAACATTTCTCCACGATATCGGATCGTTCATCTCCTATACCAATCATCATGCACATTCCTATTATATTATAAAAAATTCAGAACTCCTTGGTTTTGATCAAAAGGAAGTCACCTTTATGGCAAATATTGCCCGGTTCCACCGGAAAAAAACCCCAAGAAAAAGAGATCCGGAAATTCTCGAGCTTGATTCCCATGAACGGGAAACCCTGCGAATTCTCTCAACGTTCATCCGGCTTGGAGAAAGTCTTGACCGCAGCCATACTGCACTGATCCAGCATGTGCGTTTCTCCCATGTTGACAAAGAATTTGTATATCTCGAAGTTGTTGCCCGCGGGGACTGCCAGCTGGAAATATGGGGTGTTGAGGCTGAGAAAAAGGCGTTTGAAAAAATATTTGGGAGAGAACTCGTACTGGAAAGACTTCAGACAGGGTAGCTAATTCACAAATAACAATGCTCGGGATCTTAAATTCTGAAAATGATTCATACCATGGATCCTCTCCAGCATTCTTCTCGCTATGATACCGGGATCCTCACCATTCGTAGTTCAATCTCCTCAATACGCGACTCACCGAAGGACTGGCAGGGCTTAAATATCGGACCAGCGGATTCTCATAAGCCTTAGAGTTTCTTGAGGGCTTGCACTACCTTCCCGACAGATTCTTGTGCGTCTCCGTAGAGAATCCGTGTATTGTCCCGGTAAAACAGGTCGTTTTCTATCCCGGCAAAACCCTTCCCCTGACCACGTTTGAGGACGATTACGTCTTTCGCAAGCTCAACATCGAGAATAGGCATGCCAAAGAGTGGGCTTCCCTCCCGGTGCGCTGCCGGGTTGACAACGTCATTTGCCCCGATAACAAGAACGACATCTGTACTTGAGAACTCCGGGTTAACCTCGTCTCGGTCAAAGAGGTGGTCGTAGGCAATCCCCGCCTCAGCGAGCAGGACATTCATATGTCCTGGCATCCGCCCCGCTACCGGATGTATCGCGAACTTCACCAGGACATTCTTGCTCTCAAGCAGGTCAGTCAGCTCCTTGACCTTCTGTTGGGCCTGGGCGACCGCCA
>Ga0209777_10003863_pt1 | contig 18127 bp, 13 predicted proteins | sample FrelakmetHBP12HB_FD_187147 | JGI IMG/M metagenome (GOLD analysis project Ga0209777, IMG submission 187147) | Freshwater lake sediment microbial communities from the University of Notre Dame, USA, for methane emissions studies -HBP12 HB (SPAdes)... | ecosystem: Environmental > Aquatic >...
TGCTCGTGGCCGCCACCGACATGGGCCAGGGGGCGTGGACGGTGCTCGCGCAGGTCGTCGCCGACGCGCTCGGCGTCCCTCTGGCGCAGGTGACGGTCGCCGTGCCGGACACCGCGCTCGTGCCGAACAGCGGCCCGACCGTCGCGTCGCGCACCTCGATGGTCGTGGGCCGCATCCTTGAGCGCGGCGCGCGCGAGCTGAAGGAGCGGCTGGGAGGCCTCGCGCCCGCGGAGCACTTCCGCCGGCACGGGGCGACCTCGGTCACGACGCGGTACCAGGCGCCGCCGGGCATCACGTGGGACGAGGAGCACCACCGCGGCGACGCCTACGCGACCTTCGCCTGGGCGTGCGACGTGGCGGAGGTGCGTCTCGACCCCGACACGTACGAGGCGCGGGCCTCCAAGCTGACGCTGGTCCAGGAGTTCGGGCGGCCGCTCAACCCCGTGCTGGCCATCGGGCAGATCGAGGGGGGGACGGCGCAGGGGATCGGGTGGGCGCTCACCGAGGAGGTCGTGATGCGGGAGGGCGAGATGGCCAACGCCCAACTCACCAACTACTGCATCCCCACGACGCTCGACACCCCGCCGCTCGAGACAATCATCGTGGAGAACCCGTTCCCGCACGGCGCGTTCGGCGCCAAGGGGCTCGGCGAGCTGCCGATGGACGGACCGGCCCCAGCGATCGTGAACGCCCTCCGTCACCTGGGGCTCGACGTGCGCGAGCTGCCCGCGTCGCCGGAGCGGGTGATGGAGGCGGTGGATCGCCGGACGCGGCAGGGGGAGGCGCGGTGAGCCCGCGGCGGAGAGCCGGCGGCGGCGTGCGCGCGGGCGCGGGGCCCGTGGAGTTCGCGCTCAACGGACGCGTCGTGACGGTGGATGCCCACCCCATGGCCCGGCTCCTCGACGTGCTGCGCGAGGACCTCGGCCTCACCGGCACGAAGGAGGGGTGCGGCGAGGGGGAGTGCGGCGCCTGCACGGTGCTCCTCGACGGCGCGCCGGTCTGCTCCTGCCTGGTGCCGCTGGCCCACGCGCGCGGGCGCGAGGTCCGCACGATCGAGTCCCTCGGCGGCGACCATCCGCTGCAGCGCGCCTTCGTGGCCGAGGGCGGGGCCCAGTGCGGCGCCTGCACGCCGGGAATGATCATGGCGGCGCTCGCCCTTCCCGCGCACGCCACGCGCGAGCGGATCCGCCAGGGCCTGGCCGGCAATCTGTGCCGCTGCACCGGCTACGAGGCCATCTACCGCGCCGTCGGGCGCGCGGCGCGGGAGACCGCCGCAACCGCTGCGGGCGGCGGGGGGACCTCGTCGGGCACGGTCGCCGGCGGCGCAGAGGGCCACGCCGCAGGCGACGGGAGCGCGAGGTGAGGCCCGCCCTCGGCACGATGACCCTGCGCGAGCCCCGGACGCTGCGCGAGGCGCTGCGCCTGCTCCGGGACGAGGGGCCGCTTACGCCGCTCGCGGGCTGCACCGACGTGTTCGTCCAGATCAACTTCGGCACCCTGCGCGCGAAGGACTTCGTCGACCTCTCGCGCCTCGCGTCGCTGCGGCGCATCCGCGAGGAGGACGGCCGCCTCGTCATCGGCGCCCTAGCTACGTACACCGACCTGATCCGCTCGCGCCTGGTCCGACGGCGGCTTCCGATGCTCGCCGGCGCCGCCCGCGAAGTGGGCGGCCCGCAGATCCAGCACCGCGGCACCATCGGCGGGAACGTGGTGAACGGCTCCCCTGCCGGCGACGCGCTCCCCGTCCTGGCCGCCGCCGAGGCGACGCTGGTGCTGGCGAGCGCGGGAGGCGAGCGGCGCGTGCCCTTCACGGGGTTCTACACGGGGTACCACGCCAGCGTGCTGCGGCCCGACGAGCTGCTCGTCGCCATCGAGGTGGCGCCGGTCGAGGGACGGCAGTGGTTCCGGAAGGTGGGCACGCGCGCCGCGCAGGCGATCTCGAAGGTCGTGATGGCCGCGGTGCGGGACGGCCTGCCGCGCATCGCGCTGGGCAGCGTGGCCCCTACCGTGGTGCGCCTGCCTCACACCGAGGCGGCGCTCGCCGGGGGCGCCGACATCGCCGCGGCGCAGCGCGTGCTCGCGGAGGAGATTCACCCGATCGACGACCTGCGCTCGACAGCGCGCTACCGCCAGCGCGTCGCCGCCAACCTCCTCTCCCGCTTCTGGGCCGACACGGCGGGCGGATGAAGACGGCCCTGCGGTCGTTCTCGACGGCGCAGGTCCGTCAGGGAGCTCGCAGATGACGCATCGCCTGTCCGTGCTCAGGGCCGCGCCGGCCCTCCTGCTCGCGACCACGCTCGCCGCCGGGATCGCAGTCGCGCAGCAGCCTGCTAACCAACCGGCACCTCAGCCGTACCAGGCCCCGGTGCAGCCGATCGAGGCCTCGGGCGGCCCGCTCCTCCCGGAGCAGGCGGCCTACGATGTCACCTTCTACGACTTGACGCTGCGGGTGAGCCCCGCCGACTCGACCATCGCCGGCGCGCTCGCGGTCTACGCCCGCGTCGTCCTCCCGATGAGCCGGCTGGTGCTCGACCTCGACACCGTCTTCACCGTCACCGCCATCACGGTCCCCGGCGGCGCGCCCCTGCCGTTCGAACGGCGCGTGGGCCGGCTGTGGATCACCCTCCCGCGCACCCTCCAGCCCGGCGAGCGCGTGGCCGCGCGCGTCGAGTACCACGGGCGCCCGCGGACCGGCGCTTTCGGCCCCTTCTCGTGGTCGCACACCGCGGCCGGCCAGCCGTGGCTCGGCGTCGCGGTCGAGACGATCGGCGCCGACGCATGGTGGCCCGTGAAGGACAACCCGTCCGACGAGACGGACTCGATGGCGCTGCACTTCACCGTGCCCGCGCCCCTCGTCGCCGTGAGCAACGGGAGGCTCCGCGGCATCCGGGACAACGCCGACGGCACCCGCACGTACGACTGGTTCGTCTCAATGCCGATCAACAACTACGGCGTGACGCTCGACGTGGCCCCCTACGTCCCGGTCACGGAGCGCTACGTGAGCGTGGCCGGCGACACGATGGCCGTCACCTTCTGGGCGCTCCCGGAGGACTCCGCCAGGGCACGCGGCCACATGCCGGAGTTCCTCGACCACCTGCGGTTCTACGAGGAATTGGCCGGGCCGTATCCCTTCCGGAGCGACAAGTACGGCATCGTGGAGACGCCGTTCCTCGGGATGGAGCACCAGACCCTGATCGCCTACGGCGCCGGGTTCCGGAACGACGCGATGGCCCGGTACGACTGGGGCTTCGACGCCCTGCACCAGCACGAGCTGGGGCACGAGTGGTTCGGCAACATGATCACGCCGCCCGACTGGAACGACCTCTGGCTCCACGAGGGGTTCGCGCAGTACATGCAGCCGCTCTACGCCGAGCGCCGCATCGGCCTCGCGAAGGCCCGGGACATCATGGCGATGGCCCGGTCGCGGATCCGCACGACCAACCTGCAGGCCATCGCGCCGCGGGAGCCGCAGAACTCCCGGCAGGCGTACGCCCGCGACCTCTACTGGCGCGGCTCGTGGGTCCTGCACTCGCTCCGCTACGTGATGGGCGACCAGCGCTTCTTCGCCATGCTCCACCAGTGGGGCGACCCACAGCCACCGATCCCGTTCACCAACGACCGCTGCCGGTGCCGGTTCGCGACCACCGACGACCTCATGGCGCTGGCGAGCCGGACCTTCGGCAGCGACCTCGCATGGTTCTTCGAGGTGTACCTGCGGCAGGCGGAGCTGCCGCGGCTGGTGATGGACCGGCAGGGGACGACGGTGGACCTCCGCTGGGAGGCGCCCGCGGGCCTGCCCTTCCCGATGCCGGTGGACGTGCAGGTGGACGGCCGCACCCGCCGCTTGGAGATGCCGGGCGGCCACGCCACGCTGACGGTGCCCGTGCGCGCGACGGTGGAGCTGGACCCCGACGCCTGGGTCCTGCGGGCGGGGCAGTAGGTGGCAGCCCCCTTCACACCGGCGAGCCTGCGCTTCCTCCGCGCCCTCGCCCGCCACAACGAGCGGCCCTGGTTCGAGGCCCACCGGACGGAGTACGAGCTGCTGATCCAGGTCCCGATGCGCGAGCTGGTGGAGGAGATGGACGTCCGGCTCGCTTCGCTCGCTCCGGAGATGGTCGGTGACCCGAAGCGCTCGATGTTCCGCATCTACCGGGACGTCCGCTTCTCCGAGGACAAGTCGCCGTACAAGACCCAGGCCGCCTGCTGGTTCTTCCACCGCGACGCCAGCCACCGCGTCGGGCAGGAGAGCCATGGCGGCGGCGCCGGGTTCTACTTCCAGCTCGCGCCGGGGAACTGCTTCTCGGGGGGCGGGATCTGGATGCCGCCGCGCGAGGCGCTCGGCAAGCTGCGCGACGCGATCGCCGAGCGGCCCGCGAAGTTCGTGCGGACGGTCACCGCGCCGGCGGTGGTGCGACGGTTCGACGGGCTGGACGAGGACGCGATGCTGAAGCGCGCGCCGAGGGGCTACGCGCCGGACCATCCGGCGGCGCAGTGGCTCAAGTACCGGTCCTTCACGCTGGGCCGCGCCTACAGCGACGCCGAGGCGGTGAGCACGCGGCTCCCGGCGCTCCTGGAGAATGACTTCGCCCTGATGCTCCCGCTGGTGCGCTGGCTGAATGCCGCGCTGGGGCTGAAGCCGGCGGAGCAGCGCTAGGCAACGGATCGGCGCCAGCCAGCGCGCCGGTCGTTCGTGCCCCAGACAGAGAGCAGAGGTAGGGAAAGCGCGACGGGCTGAGCCCGAAGGCCCAGCCCGTCGAATACGTCATTCGGGGGACTTCAGTAGCGCAGGCTACAGCACCGTCGGGCGGCGGAGGGCTCCCGCACCCAGCAGCATCACGACCAGGCCCGTGCCGAGCAGCAGCAACGTCGCCGGCTCAGGGGTCACGTGCGTGATGAACTCCTGGCCGCCGTTACCGTTGTAACCACCTTTGGCGCTGAAGCTACTCTGATCGGTGACAACCACCCAGTCGCTGAGGGTGACACCGGTCGTGTTGGCGTTCCAAGCGTTCACTGCATCGTTGACCGCGCCCTGAACGGACTGCCAGCCGCCACTGTAGTACGAGAAGGCACTGCCCGTCATGACCTGCCACATCGCGCCGCTGTAGAGGGCCTTGTCGCCCCCGGCCTGGATCTTCTGAGCCAAGTACGCGGCCTCGACATACTGCTGCAAGGTGTTGGGCCGCGTGTACGTGCCGAACCACCCGTTCGCATTCGCGTCGGCGAGGTTCGTGAAGAACACGTTGCTCAGACCGGTGTTGGCGTAGTGGTTGAAATCCACGCAGAAGATGTCCGACGTCGGCCCGAACGTGCCATAGCCTGCCGGCGGCAGAAGCGGGGATGGCGTCGACGGTGTGGTGATGTTGAACTGGGCCTTGTAGGGGCTCGTGTAGATGGCCTCACTATGCACCCCACCATCGGTGCTGAAGCTGGCCCACGCCCCGTTCACCCCGATCCACTGCATCTTCCCCGTCCCCGTCTGCGCCCGGAGCGAGCCCGTCACCAGCACACACGCGACCGTCACAAGGACGGACACCTTAATGTTGCGCATTTCGAGTCGTCCCCCGAACTCCGGTACCTACTGCGCTGTGCGCCTCAGACGAGGCACGCAGTGAATTCGGCATTCAAGTGAGCATACCCTGTGCCATTGGAAGCAGTGCCTACGCCACGTCTACAGTTGGCAATGGCGAGAGTCGTAAGCGCTTGATAACACGTTGTTTACACTGTACCAAGTGTGCTGGATCACACTCGCCACCGCCCACAGCTCTGCTCCCCGATCTCGCTGCTGTAGATTGGCCCCGCAGCAGATGTTGCGTGGCAGCCACAGTCAACGCGACGCGATGTGGCGACAGCGAAGGGTACTGGGAACGCGCTCTCTGTTCGCGCTGAGGGGCGGCGGCACACTCGATCCCGCACGGCGGACGGCCCCCTACTGCACGACCCTCGTCGGCACGAGCGGGGCGTGCAGCGCGCGCCGCACCGGGAATTCCCGCACCTGCCCCGACCCGTACACCAGACCGGAATAGGTGCCGAACTCCGAGCCGAGGGTCCGATCGAAGAAGCCCCACCGCGCGAGGCCCCACCCTTCCGGCTCGAGGAGCGCGAAGACCAGCCGGCCGAGGGGCTGCGCGGTCGTGACGAAGTAGGAGCCTGCCGGGACGGTGCGCTCGGCGGGACTCCAAGTCCCGGCCAGCGACAGAAGGTGGCGCCCCTGGAATTCACGCGGCGACCAGTTGAGCTGACTCGTCGCGAGCACCTCGACGGTGTCGGTCAGATCGGATGCGAGGCGCTGGACCTGGACGCCGTGCAGCCGCAGCAGCGCCGCGACGTTGGCGGCCCCGGCGGGCAGGAGGTACCCCGCGGGAAGGGGCCGCGTCAGGGAGTCTACGAACCGGTCGTTGATCGGCAGTTGGTAGGTCCGGTACTCGCCCGTCGCGACCAGCCGCGGCCGGCCGCGCACGGAGTCGGTCGCGGGGCGCATCACCTCGAGCACGACGGGCTCGACGCCGCGCGACGCCATCCGGTACTGGACGGCCAGGTCGGGCCGCGGCGCCAGGCCCGCTCCCTCCCGGGTCATCTGCAGATCGGCCTCGCGCTCGATGCGGCGGATCTCGTCGGCGTGCGCGGCGGCGTAGTTCAGGATCTCCACGAGGAAGTCGTGCGACGCCTGGACCCGCGTGCGGAAGTCGGCGTGCGAGTACGCCTCGGAGAGGATCGCCATCCGGCCACGCAGCCCCACGTAGTTCACCCCGTACCAGCCCAACGGCGCGTAGGTGTCCCAGCTCTTCGGGTCGAGCGGCGTGGCCACGTTGCCGTAGTCGAAGATCGGCTCGTGGCAGCGATCCTGGAGCGTGCGGCGGAGCGCCGGAAGCATCCGGTCGCGCACGTACTGCGTCGGCCCTGCGGGCCCCACCGGGTCCAGCGGCGGCGCGTAGGTGAGCACGTAGCCGTGCAGGGTGCCGTCGCTGGTGTGGAGGTCCACCATCAGCGCGGGGTCCCACGTGGTGTAGACCCGCTCGAGCGAGGCGCGCGTCTCCGGCGCCTCGGCCTCGAAGTAGTCGCGGTTGAGGTCGAGGTTGATCCCTTCGGCACGCTGCCCGACCATCGCGGGGCCGTTCTGCTCCCCGCGGTTCACCGCGACGGGCCCCATCGCGTCGTTGCCGTCGGGATTGTAGTCGGGCGCGACGAGGACCACGAGCTTCTGCAGGAGGTCGCGCCGCGGGCCCCCGAGCTCGCGGAGCAGGGCGAGGACCGCCTCCTTCCCCTCGACCTCGCCGGCGTGGATGTTCGCCTGGAGGTACACCACAAGCTTCCCCGACGCCGCGGCCTCCGCAGCGGAAGTCACCGCGGGGTCCGACGCGATCACCAGGTAGAGCGGCTTCCCGAACGTCGTGGTGCCCATCTCCGTGACCGCAATCGGCGCACCCGCGAGCTGGAGACTGTCGAGGAAGGCGCCCACCTCCGCCGTCGACGACGTCGCCGCGTAGGCGGTGCGCTCGGCGGTCGTCTGGGGGAGCGCCTGCGCCGCCAGCCGGGGAGCGGCAAGAGCGACGAGGAGCAGGACGGTGCGAGCGGTCACGGGCATCGACATCCTCGGAGGCGTCGGGGATCGCGCTGGCGGAGACGGCACCTGCACCGGCGGTGGACGGGAAGGCGGCGACACGGGGGGGAAGGAGCCGGACTTGCGCCGGCCGGCACTCGGGCCGGCCGGCGCCTCCGTCAGGCCTAGCGCTCGTCCTGGCGACGCTCCTTGATGAGCAGCGGCCTCTCCTCCTCCACTACCGGGGCCGGCAACGCCTTCCCCGCGCGCCAGGCGCCGAGCCCGGTCCATGCCATGACCACGGCACTGACCAGGTACTTGAACACCGCCTTCAGCATCCCGGTCTTGAACATCGCCAGGGTCCGCTCCTCCGTCTTCGGGATCCCCGCGCGCACCTGGAGCGCATCGAGGGAGAAACCGAGCGCGGCGACGACGAGCAGCACCGCCATTATCCAGATCAGGATCGCGAACAGCCGCAGCGTGCGGCGGTGCGAACCGACCACCGCGAGCAAGCAAAGCGCGAGAACCCCGAACACGAACGAGATCAGGTAGTTGGCCCCGACCCCGACCGTCCCGTACCGCCAGCCCGGGGCGCCCAGCGAGATGGGCAGGGCCTGGGCGATGGTGTCGATGATCGGCAGAAGCACGAAGAGCGCGGCGACCGCATATGCGGGCCCCATCAGGTACGGGGCGGCTTCGGCTGACTTTCTCATCGACATACCAGGCCTCCAAGGCGTTTGGAGCGCAAACAGAACGGGCAGGGCGACCGCCCAGCCCGTTCGGCCACTCTAACCGGGGGGGATCAGAATCGCAACAACGTGAGGCCGTGCGGCGCCGGAGCGCGCCCATCGCCAGGGGCATCGCCGCCAGACCGGTGCCGAGAAGCAGAGTCCGCCACGGTTGAGTGTGGTGTTGACGCAACAACTGACCTCAAGAACCGCGGTCCTTCCACCATCCACGACCCGCCAGGGGACGTAACCGGCTCAGGCGTCGCCCTCGAGGCGATAGCGCTTCAGCTTGTCGTAGAGGGTCCGCAGGCCGATGCCGAGCCGCTCCGCGGCCGCGCGCCGGTTCCCGCCGACGGCGGCGAGCGCTGCGGCGATGGCCGCGCGCTCGATGTCCTCCAGCGTGCCCGAATCGAGCGGGCTGGCCGCCGGGCCCGCCGCCTCCGCAATCTCCAGGTGCTCCGAGCCGATCTCAGCGCCGTCGCAGAGGATTGCGGCGCGCTCCAGCGCGTTCGCGAGCTGTCGCACGTTCCCCGGCCACGGGGCCGCGAGGAGGCGCTGCTTCGCCCCGTCCGAGAGGAAGAGGCGGGTCCGCCCGACCGTGGGGGCGATGCGCCCGAGGAGCGTCTCCGCCAGCGGGAGCAGGTCCTGCCGCCGCTCGCGCAGGGGCGGGAGTCGCACCGGGAAGACCGCTAGGCGGTGGTAGACGTCCTCCCGCAGCGCACCGCTGCTGAGGAGGGCGGCGGGGTCGCGGTTGGTGGCCGCCACCCAGCGCACGTCCGCCTCGATGGTGCGCGTGCCGCCCACCCGCTCGTAGCGACGGTCCTGCAGCACACGGAGGAGCTTCGCCTGCACCGCCGGCGTCATTTCCGCGATCTCGTCGAGGAAGAAGGTCCCGCCCTCCGCCAGCTCAAGGCGCCCGCGCCGCGAGCCGACAGCCCCGGTGAAAGCCCCCTTCTCGTGGCCGAAGAGCTCGCTCTCGAGAAGGGCGTCGGGGACGGCCGCGCAGTTGACCGCGACGAACGGACCCTGCGCGCGGCCGCTCCAGGCGTGCAGCGTGCGCGCCGCCACCTCCTTCCCCGTCCCGCTCTCGCCGAGGAGGAGGACCGAGCTGTCGGTCCGCGCCACCCGGCGCAGCGCCTCGACCACCGGCGTCATCGCGGGATCACCGTACGTCAGCGGCGGGAGCGACGGGGCCTCGCGCGCCGCCCGGTCGCGCGCGGTGACGAGCGCGCGCCGCTCCAGCGCGCGCGACGCCAGCAGGCGCAGCGCGCCGGGACTGCCCACCGGCTTCTGGAGGTAGTCGAACGCGCCGAGCTTCATGGCCTCGACCGCCGAGTCCACCGATCCGTGCGCCGTCAGCACGATCACTTCCATCTCCGGCACCTCGGCGCGGACCTGCCGCACCAGCGCCATCCCGTCGAGCCGCGGCATCTTGAGGTCGGTGATCAGGAGGTCGAACCCCTCGCGCGCGAGCCGCTCGGCGGCCTCTAGACCGTCCGCCGCCTGCGCCACCGAGTGCCCGTCGCTCTGGAGCGTTTCCGCGATGAAGGCGCGCACGCCCGGCTCGTCGTCCGCGACCAGGATCCTCGCCACCGCGCCCCCTCAGCCCGCCCGGAAGGCGAGCCGGAACACGGCGCCGCCCTCGGGGTGGTTGGCCGCCGTGACGGTCCCGTCGTGCATCTCGGCCACCCGCAGCGCCACGGCGAGGCCGAGCCCCGTTCCCGACGTGCGGGTGGTGTAGAACGGCGAGAAGATGCGCTTCTCGTCGCCTGCGGCGATACCCGGGCCGAAGTCGCGGACCGTGATGACGAGGCCACTCCCCTCCACGCCGACGGTCACCTCGGGGCGCGCCCCCTCGGGCGACGCCTGCCGGGCGTTGCGCAGGACGTTGGTGAGGGCCTGGCGCACCCGGAGCTCGTCGAGGGGGAAGGCGCGCGGGGCGCCCTCGGTCCGGACCACGAACGTGCCGGCCGCCACCTCGTCGGCGCAGCTCCGTACCAGCGCGGCAGGGTCCACCGACCGGCGCTCGATCGGCCCGGTCCGCGCGAAGTCCAGCAGGTCGCCCGTCAGCGCCTCGAGCCGCTCGGCCTCCCTCACCACCAGGTCGGCCTTCAGCCGATCCGGGCCCGCGGCGCCGAGGCGCTCCGCCAGGAGTTGAGCGTGGCCCTTGAGCGAGGCGAGCGGGTTGCGGATCTCGTGCGCGAGCACCGCCGACATCTCGCCGAGCGCACCCAGGCGCCGCTGCTGCTCGAGCCGGCGTTCGGTGGCCTCCTGGAGCAACGAGAGACGCCAGAAGAGGAGGGCCGCGGCCAGGAGCGCGCTCGCGACCAGGGCCGAGAGCGCGAACGTGCGCGTCGCCTCAACGGCCAGCCGCTCCGCCACGATGGGCTCGAATTCGATCACGAGGAGCGGCGGGCGGGTCCGGACGCGAGGCGGGGTCCCCTCCGGCGGCGGCGGGCCGATGCGGGCCACCGAGATCATCCGAAGGCGACTGCCCATCGCGGTCAGCGCGGGCGTCGGCGGCCGGGACCCGGCCGCCGGTTGCGGGAGGGGACCCGCCGGAGTGCCCACCTGCGTCGTCGGCCCGCCGGTCTGGTCCAGCACGGCGACGAAGCGGAGACCCGCACTCCAGTGGCGGCTGAGCAGCGAGTCGAGCAGCGCGGCGTCGAGCGGCAAGTTCGCACCGCGCAGCGGTTGCCGTGCGGCCTCCAGGAGGACCTCGCCCTGCCCGAGGTTCAGCGTCGCCGCCGCTGCGGTGGTCCGCTGCAGCCCGATCCACGCCGTCGCGACGAGGGTCGCCCCCATCGCGATGGTAGTGGCCAGCCCGCCCCACCGCACCCAGCGGCCGAGCGGGGATCTCATCGCTCCACGGGCCCGGGCGGCCCGGCTCCGAGGGATGGCATCGTCCGGCGAATATAGCCGCCGGGAATCGTCCCGCGAGACCGGACGGGAGGCCGGCGCGAGCGTGGCGCTCATCGCGCTCCCTCCTACTCGTAGCGGAGCGCCTCGATGGGATCGAGCGCCGCCGCCTTTCGCGCGGGATAGAAGCCGAAGAAGATCCCGACCGCCGCCGAGAAGCCGATCGCGAGCAGCACCATCTGCGGGGCGATCGCCGTCCCCCACCCCGTCACCCGGTGCACCGCCATCGCGCCGCCGAACCCCACCCCGACCCCGATCAGGCCGCCCACCACGCTCATCACGATCGCCTCGACGAGGAACTGCGTCAGCACGTCGGCGCCCCGCGCGCCCACGGCCATCCGGATGCCGATCTCCCGCGTCCGCTCCGTCACCGAGACGAGCATGATGTTCATGATGCCGATGCCCCCGACCAGCAGCGAGACGCTCGCGATCGCCGCCAGCAGGACCGTCATCACCTCCGTCGTCCCCTGCGCCGCCTCCGCCAGTTCCGTCTGATTGCGGATCGTGAAGTCGTCGTCCTCGTAGGACGCGAGCTTGTGGGTCTCGCGCACGATGCCCCGCGCCTCCTGCTCCGCCGCCGGGATGTCCCCCTTGTTCGCCGTGGCGCCGAGGATCTGCGTGATCCACTGCCGCCCGGAGAGCCGCACCTGCACCGTCGTGTACGGTGCCAGGATCACGTCGTCCTGGTCCCGCCCCTCCGCCGTCTGGCCCTTCGGGCCGAGCACCCCGATGATCTCGAACGGCTCGTTGCCGATCCGGATCTGCTGGCCGACCGGGTCCACCCCCGCGAAGAGATTGTCGGCGATGGTCTTCCCGATCACCGCGACCTTCCGCAATGCGCGCACCTCGGTGTCGTCGAAGTAGCGGCCACTCGCCATCGGCCAGTCGCGGATCGCCTGGTAGTCGAGGGAGACGCCCTGGACCCCCGTCCGCCAGTTCCCCGAGCCGCCGATGACCTGCGTCGGCGCCACGATCACCGGCGAGACGCCGGTGAGGATCAGGCTCTCCCGCTTCAGCGCGTCGTAGTCGGCCAGCGTCAGGCGGTTCGAGGTCCCGGCGCCCTGGCTCACGCCCCCGCTCTGGCTCGCCCCCTGGGTGATCACGATCAGGTTCGTGCCCAGGTTGTCGATCCGCGCCTGAATCTGCGCCTTCGCGCCTTGCCCGATCGCCACCATCACGATCACCGCGCCGACGCCGATGATGATGCCCAACATCGTGAGCAGCGTGCGCATCTTGTTCTTCGCGATGCTCTGCGTCGCGATCCGGATCAGCCGCGTCGTCTTCATGTCAGCCCGCCTTCGCCAGGGGCGCCGCCGCGCCCAGGTCCTCGGCCGCGACCCGCTGGTCGCGCACCCGCTCGTCCCGCACCACCACGCCGTCCCGCAGCTCGACCACCCGCTTCGTGTAGCGCGCGATGTCGGGCTCGTGGGTCACCACCAGCATCGTGATCCCGGCATCGTTCAGCTCCTGGAAGAGCGCCAGCACCTCGACCGACGTGTGACTGTCGAGGTTCCCCGTCGGCTCATCCGCCAGGAGCAGCGCCGGCCGCGTCACCAGCGCCCGCGCGATCGCGACACGCTGCTGCTGGCCCCCCGACAGCTCGCTCGGCTCGTGGTCGAGCCGCTCCCCGAGCCCCACGCGCTCCAGGGCCTCCCGCGCCGCCAGGCGGGTGTCGAGCCGGTGGTGCTTCCGGTCGTACATCAGAGGCAGCTCCACGTTCTCGAGGGCCGAGGTGCGCGCCAGCAGGTTGAAGCCCTGGAAGACAAACCCGATCTTGGCGTTGCGGATGTCGGCCAGTTCGTTCCGGTCGAGGCCGTCCACGCGCACCCCGTCGAGCCAATGCCTCCCCGACGTGGGGCGGTCGAGGCAGCCGAGGATGTTCATCAGGGTGGACTTCCCCGAGCCCGACGCGCCCATGATCGCCACCATCTCGCCCGGCTCCACCACCAGGTCCACGCCCCGCAGCGCGCGCACCTCGGTCTTGCCCATGGTGTACACCCGCTCGAGTCCCTCGACCCGGATGATCGCGCTCGCGCCTGGCATGGTCAGAACCCTCCTGGCGGCCGCGGCCCCTGCCGCTGCTGGCTCTGGAAGGGGTTCACCGCCGAGGTTTGCGCCGCGCTCCCGGCGCTGGTCCCGCTGGCCAGGCCGGCGATGATCCGCATCCCCTCGCGCAGATCCCGCCCCGCCACCTCCGTCTGCTGTCCGTCGGAGAGCCCGGTGCGCACCCGCACCGCCTGGGGCTGCCCGCTCGCATCGAGATACCAGAGGGTCGCCACGTTCCCCCGGCGCCCCGCGCTCCCCGTCGCCCCTGTCGTCGGCGTCCAGCTCGCTGCGCCCGTCCCGGCCGCACCCTGCGACGCGCCCGCCGCGCGGGCCATCCACGCCGCCCGCGCCGCCGAGTCCGGGCGCACCCCGGCTGCGCTCGTGTCGCCCGTCGCGCCACGCTGCGCACTCGCCGCGGCCACCATCTCCGCGCTGGCCTTGAACCGCAGCGCCGCGTTCGGCACCCGCAGCACGTCCGTCGCCTTGGCGACCTGGAAGCTCACCGTCGCCGTCATCCCGGGAAGGAGCGCGCCGTCGGCGTTGTCCACCGCCACCACCACCGTGTAGTTCACCACGTTCTGGGTCGTCGTCGACTGCAGCCGTACCTGCCGGACCTGCCCGGCGAACGTCCGGTTCGGATACGCCTGCACCGTGAACTGGACCGGCTGCCCGTCGGCGATCACCCCGATGTCACTCTCGTCCACCGAGGCCAGGATCTGCATCCGCCGCAGGTCCTCGGCAATGAGGAAGAGCTGCGGCGCCTGGAGACTCGCCGCCACCGTCTGTCCCACGTCCACGTCCCGCTCGACCACGATGCCGTCGATCGGGGCCCGGATCGTCGCGTACGCCAGGTTCTGCTGTGCCCGTAGCAGCGCGATCTGCGACGACTGCAGCGCCGTCCGCGACACCGCCGCGTTGTACAGGGCGGTGTGGTAGTCGGTGTCGTCCATCGTCTCCGTCGCGTGCAGTCGCTCCGCCTGGTCGGCCAGGTACCGCGTCTGCTCGACGTCGGCGCGCGCCTTGTCGAGGTCCGACTGCGCCTGCTGCACCGCCTGCTCCAGCAGGGTGGAATCGAGCCGCGCGACCACCTGCCCCCGGTGCACGTGGTCGTTGAAGTCGGCGTGCAACTCCGAGATCTGCCCGGAGACCTGCGTGCCCACCTGGACGGTGCGGACCGCGCTCAATGCCCCGGTCGAGCTCACATTCTGCTGCACGTCGCCCCGGCTCACCTGCACGAACCGGTAGCTCGCCTTGGCGGTCCCGCGCCCCTTCACCAGCGCGGCCGCGGTCACCACACCCGCGATGCCCACAACCGCGACGATCATCAGTGCCCGCTTCATGGCTGCCCTTCCTTAGTGATCTGATTCGGCTGAAGCACCTAGCTGCCACTGTGGTGTTAGAGCACAGCGCGTGCCGCTCAGTAACTCGTTATTGTACAATTACTTAGATAATTGGAGAACCAGAGAAGCGCGGATGCTGCACCCCTTCTAGTGCGAAATCCGCACTCCAGGACCCCCTGAGACCAAAATGCTCGTTAGGGGCGAAGCGGTGGCACGGCCGCCATCACAGGAGGAGTGGAGCGGCGCGGCAGCGGTTCCGCTCACGAGCAGGGGCTCATGTCTCGTTGTCCCCCGGCGCCCGCCGGGCAACGCGAATCTCGAAGGGGCCGTAGGGGTATATGAGGCGGCTCACCGCACGAGCCTCCGCCACACCGGTACCGGGCCCCGCCCGAAAGGCGCGTCCATGGAGATCTCCGGCCTCTTCATCAAGCGGCCCGTGATGACCACGCTCGTGATGCTGGGGATCCTCCTCTTCGGCATCATGGGCTACCGGCTCCTGCCGGTGAGCGACCTGCCGAACGTGGACTTCCCGACCATCAGCGTGAGCGCGGCCCTGTCGGGTGGGAGTCCGGAGACGATGGCGGCGGCGGTGGCGACGCCCCTCGAGAAGCAGTTCTCGACGATCGCCGGCCTCGACCAGATGACGTCCACCAGCAGCCAGGGCAGCACCAACATCACCCTGCAGTTCTCGCTCGACCGGAACATCGACGCCGCCGCCCAGGACGTGCAGGCGGCCATCTCCAAGACGCTGCGCCTGCTCCCGCAGGGGATCCTCCCGCCCTCGTACCAGAAGGTGAATCCGGCCGACTCGCCGATCCTCTACCTGGTCCTCAGCTCGTCGCTCCTTCCCCTCACGACGCTGGACGAGTACGCCGAGACGTTCCTCTCGCAGCGGATCTCGACGGTGGCCGGGGTGGCGCAGGTGCTGGTCTTCGGCTCGATGAAGTACGCGGTGCGGGTCCGCCTCGACCCGCAGGCGATGGCCGAGCGGGGGGTCGGGATCGACGAGGTGTCGAACGCCGTGGTCAACGCGAACGCCAACCTGCCGACGGGCATCCTGTGGGGGCGGCACAAGGCGTTCACCGTCGAGGCGAACGGGCAGCTCGCCGACGCCGCCGCCTACCGGCCGCTCATCGTCGCCTACCGCAACGGCTCGGCGGTGCGGCTCCAGGACGTCGGCCAGGTGGTGGACAGCGTGCAGAACGACAAGTCCGCCAGCTGGTTCAACGGCGTGCGCGGGATCGTCCTCGCGATCCAGCGGCAGCCGGGGACGAACACGGTCCAGGTGGCGGGCAACGTCCACGCGCTGCTGACGAGGCTGGTGGCGCAGCTCCCGCCGTCGGTGGAGGTGCACACCCTCTACGACCGCTCGGTGTCCATCCGCGCGTCAGTAAACGACGTGAAGATGACGCTGCTCCTGACGCTGTGCCTCGTGGTGATGGTGATCTTCCTGTTCCTGCGGAACATCTCGGCGACGATCATCCCCAGCCTCGCCCTGCCGATGTCCATCGTCGGCACGTTCGCGGCGATGTACCTGCTGGGCTACAGTCTCGACAACCTCTCGCTGATGGCGCTCACCCTCTCGGTGGGCTTCGTGGTGGACGACGCGATCGTGATGCTGGAGAACATCGTCCGCCACCTGGAGATGGGGAAGAAGCCGCTGCGCGCCGCGCTCGACGGCTCACGGGAGATCGGCTTCACCATCCTCTCGATGACGATGTCGCTGGTGGCGGTGTTCGTCCCCGTCCTCTTCCTCGGCGGGATCATCGGCCGCCTGTTCCACGAGTTCGCGGTGACGATCAGCGTGGCGATTCTGGTGTCGGGGGTCGTCTCCCTGACGCTGACGCCGATGCTGTGCAGCCGGTTCCTGCGCGCGCACTCCGAGGAGAAGCACGGCCGCCTGTTCCAGTGGTCGGAGCGGGTGTGGGCGCGGACCGTCGGCGGCTACGAGCGGAGCCTCCACTGGGTGATGGGGCGCCGCCGCGCGACGATGGCCTTCTCGGGCGCGATCCTGGTGGCGACCGGGGTCCTCTTCGTCACGGTGCCGAAGGGGTTCATCCCGTCGGAGGACACGGGCCAGATCCAGGGGACCACCGAGGCGGCGGAGGGGACCAGCTTCGCCGAGATGGTGCGGCACCAGCAGGCGGTGGCGGCGATCGTGAAGGCGGACCCGAACGTCGGGGACTTCATGTCGTCCGTGGGCACCGGGACGATGAACCAGGGGCGCATCATGATGCGCCTGAAGCCGCGCAACGAGCGGTCCCTCGATGCCGACGGCGTCATCCGCGAGCTCGGGCCGAAGCTCAACGCGGTGATCGGCATGCGGGTCTACCTCATGAACCCGCCGCCGATCAGCGTCGGCGGCCGGGTCTCGAAGGCGCTGTACCAGTTCACCCTCCAGGGCGCCGACATCGACGCCCTCTATCAGTCGGCGGGGGAGCTGCAGCGCCGGCTGCAGGACGTGCCGCAGCTCCAGAACGTGACCAGCGACCTCCAGATCAAGAACCCGCAGGTCGAAGTGACGCTGGACCGCGACCGCGCGTCCGCCCTCGGCGTGAACGCGACCCAGCTGGAGAACGCGCTCTACGACGCGTACGGCTCGGGCCAGATCTCCACGATCCTGACCCCGAACAACCAGTACTGGGTCATCCTCGAGCTGATGCCGCAGTACCAGCGGGATCTCTCGGCGCTCGACATGCTCTACGTCCGGAACGACAAGGGGACGCTGGTGCCGCTCGGCGCGATGGCGAAGCTGACCAGCTCGGTGGGGCCGCTGTCCGTGAACCACTCCGGCCAGCTCCCCTCGGTGACGATCTCCTTCGACGCCAAGCCGGGGGTCGCCCTCGGCGACGCGGTGGCAGCGGTGCAGCGCGTCGCCAACCAGACGCTCCCCTCGTCCATCACGACGAACTTCGCCGGCACCGCGCAGGCGTTCCAGGCGAGCCAGACCGGCCTGGTGTTCCTCCTCGTGCTCGCGATCCTCATCATCTACCTCGTGCTCGGCGTGCTGTACGAGAGCTTCATCCATCCCCTCACGATCCTCTCCGGGCTCCCGTTCGCCGGCTTCGGCGCGCTCCTGACGCTGCTGATCTTCCACACCGACCTCTCGGTGTACGCCTTCGTCGGGGTGATCATGCTGGTGGGTCTGGTCAAGAAGAACGCCATCATGATGATCGACTTCGCGCTGGCGGCGGAGCGGACCGAGGGGCGCGCGCCGGCCGACGCCATCGTGCAGGCGTGCATCATCCGCTTCCGGCCGATCATGATGACGACGATGGCCGCGCTGATGGCGACGCTCCCGATCGCCCTCGGCCTTGGCGCCGGCGCGGAGTCGCGGCGGCCCCTGGGCCTCGCGGTGGTGGGCGGCCTCGCCTTCTCGCAGGGGCTCACGCTGTACGTGACACCGGTGGTCTACACCTACCTCGACGCCTTCCAGCGCCGGCTGCGCCGCGTGCTCGGCGGCGCGGTCAACACGGACCGCAACGAGGAGATGGGTGGACTGGTCCCGGTGCCGGTCGCCGGCTCGCCGGCGAGCGACGCGCCGTAGCGCCGCCGCA
>Ga0209777_10003864_pt1 | contig 18127 bp, 15 predicted proteins | sample FrelakmetHBP12HB_FD_187147 | JGI IMG/M metagenome (GOLD analysis project Ga0209777, IMG submission 187147) | Freshwater lake sediment microbial communities from the University of Notre Dame, USA, for methane emissions studies -HBP12 HB (SPAdes)... | ecosystem: Environmental > Aquatic >...
CCTCGGCGAAGTCTCAAAAACGTGGATTACATATTTCACCAGGTAGGACTGGATTGAGAACGGAGCATTCCCTATGGCAAAGAAGTTCCAGAACTATATCGATAGTCGTTGGGTTGATGCAATATCAGGCAAGACATTTGAGAATAGGAATCCTGCAAACTGGGATGAAGTGATCGGTACGTTTCCTCTCTCGAGCAAACTGGAAGTGGACCAGGCGGTCAAAGCTGCTCGTCGTGCGTTCGAATCGTGGCGTCTCGTTCCAGCTCCCAAGAGGGGCAATATCATGAAGAAGGTGGGAGATATTCTCACTGCTCGGAAGGAAGAGATAGCAAAACAAATGACGCGTGAGATGGGGAAAGTTCTCCTGGAGACGCGCGGCGATGTGCAGGAAGGCATTGACACGGCGTATTACGGAGCATCTGAGGCGCGTCGACTCTTCGGCCATACGGTTCCTTCAGAGCTGCCGAACAAATGCAACATGGCAATGCGCGTCCCGATTGGTGTCGCTGCGATCATCACTCCCTGGAATTTCCCGATGGCAATCCCGACCTGGAAGATATTCCCGGCATTAGTGTGCGGAAATACTGTCGTGTTCAAGCCTGCCTCGGATACGCCTGCGACGGCCACGACATTGGTTGAGATTCTCCTGGAAGCGGGAGTTCCTCCGGGAGTCATCAACATTGTTCACGGTGGCGGGAAAGAGGTTGGTATTGGTCTCGTCGAACATCCCGATGTCGATCTTGTCAGTTTCACGGGGTCTACGGAAGTCGGCAAGAAAATCTCGGAGATTGCCAGTAAGACGCTGAAACGGGTTTCTCTGGAACTGGGCGGTAAGAATGCTCAAATCGTCATGGACGACGCAAATCTTGAGCTTGCGCTCGAAGGCGTGCTGTGGGGGGCGTTTGGAACAACAGGACAACGGTGCACTGCAACAAGCAGGCTGATTGTTCATGACAAAGTCTATGATAAGTTTGTGTCGATGGTGGTTGATCATGCGAAGAAGCTTCGTCTCGGCGATGGTCTGAAGGACGATGTCGATGTCGGGCCATGTGTCAACGAAGGTCAGCGTAAGACCGTGGACGAATATGTGCAGATCGGCAAGGGAGAAGGGGCGAAAGTGCTGACCGGCGGAAAGGTGGCGGTCGGCGATGGTCTGTCGAAGGGCTGGTTCTATGAACCGACGGTGCTAGGAGACGTGACTCCTGAGATGCGGGTCGCTCGTGAGGAGATTTTCGGCCCTGTGCTCTCGGTTATCAAGGTCAAGTCTCTTGAGGAGGCAATCGCTGTTTCGAACAACACGACCTACGGACTGTCATCGTCGATCTACACTCAAAACATCAACAGTGCATACATCGCGATCCGCGACATCAAGGCGGGAATTACGTACGTGAACAGTCCGACCATCGGCGCCGAAGCTCATATGCCGTTCGGCGGCGTGAAGGAAACCGGGAACGGTCATCGCGAGGGTGGTTGGACGGTGTATGAGTTTTACACGGAATGGAAAGCGGTCTACGTGGACTACAGCGGCAAATTGCAGCGCGCACAAATCGATAATGCCGAGTAAGAAGACGATGGCCGTCCGCCTCTACATAGTCTCGTTATACGAACACCAAGAGTTCTTCTGACGGGTTTGGTGACCTCATGAATAATAAACCCAGAACCGTGATGGAACGAAACTCAGAGGTGACGTATGGCAGACACATGGACCGCGAAAGCGGAACAAATACAAGCGGCAATGCCGTCGATCGGCGATAACGGACAGAATGGGGAGAAACCCACAACGAAGACCTCGATAAAAATCGCGCCGAATGAAGTTCACACAACACTGGCAAAACATATGCTGGTGGACGGGTTTGACCTCGTCGTGGATCTAAAGCGGAGCCAGGGATCGTATCTCTATGATTCGCGATACAACAAGCGCTACCTGGACTTCTTCACCTTTTTTGGTTCAGGTTCGGTAGGCATGAACCATCCTAAGCTGAATTCCCCCGAGTTCCTCGAAAAGCTCGGGTATGTTGCAGTTCATAAACCTTCGAATGCGGACGCATACACTGTCGAGATGGCGGAGTTTGTCGAAACGTTTGCGAGGATCGCCCAACCGGAATACCTTCCTTACGTGTTTTTCATCGATGGCGGGGCTCTTGCGGTCGAGAGTGCTTTGAAGACAGCGTTCGACTGGAAGGTTCGGAAAAACTTTATCAAGGGATACACCGAGGAACGGGGAAGACAGATCATTCACTTCCGACGTGCCTTCCATGGCCGGAGCGGCTACACTCTCTCGCTGACGAACACGGATCCCGTGAAGACGAACTATTTCCCGAAGTTCCGTTGGCCGCGAATCCACAACCCGGTCATCGAGTTTCCACTGAACAAGGAGAATCTGGCACGGGTAAAAAAGGCCGAATCCATCGCCCTTCAGCAGATCAAGCAGGCGATCATCAATAATCCCGATGACATCGCCGCTATGATCGTCGAGCCGATTCAATGCGAGGGGGGCGACAATCACTTCCGGAAGGAGTTCTTTGAAGAGCTCAGGACAATCTGTGATGAGACCGACATCCTTCTCATTTTCGATGAAGTCCAGACGGGTGTGGGCATCACGGGAAAAATGTGGGCTCATGAGTACTTCGTGAAGCCGGATTTGATGTCGTTTGGGAAGAAGACGCAGATCTGCGGAATCATGTGCAGCAAGCGAATTGACGATGTACTCGAAAACGTCTTCCACAAGCCAAGCCGCATCAACTCCACGTTTGGCGGAAACCTCGTCGATATGGTCAGATTCCAGCGTATTCTCGAGATTATTCATGAGGAGAAACTGGTTGAGAATGCGCATGAAACCGGGGCATATTTGCTCGAGAAACTGGGCGAACTGGAGCACGAGTTCCCGGAGCTGGTGTCAGGCTCCCGCGGCAGGGGACTGCTGTGTGCCATCGACCTCGACACCGCTCAGAACAGGGATCAGCTGAGGAGTAAAGCGTACGACAATGGCCTGATCCTCATTGGCTGCGGTGACCGTTCGATTCGATTCCGGCCTCCCCTGAACATCAGCAAGGGTGAGCTTGATGAAGGACTGAGCATTATTCATGAAGCTCTCATCGAAATCAGTCAGGGAGACTAACACAGCACCGATCAACCGAAAGGGAAGCGTGGAAACAGATCAACATGACCCCAAAAGCGGTCTCGACCTCGATGTAAAAGTGGTCAACGACTTGCTGGTTCAGTTCGTGCGCGACGAGACAAAGAACGCCGGCTTTCATCGGGGTGTCATCGGTGTGTCCGGTGGGGTGGACTCAGCCGTCAGTGCAGCACTGACGGCTGTCGCCCTCGGAAAGGATGACGCGATTGGTGTGCTCATGCCTTATCGAACGAGCCACCCGAAAAGCGTTGAAGATGCAAAGATCGTGATCGATCAGATTGGTATTCGGTCGGAGATCGTCGATATCTCAGAGATGGTTGATGCGTACTGCGCAGCTCACAATGTGACCGATCGGGTCCGTCGTGGAAACGTCATGGCCCGAATGCGCATGGTGGTGTTGTATGACATCTCAGCGAGAGAACAGGCACTTGTCATCGGGACCAGCAACAAGACCGAGATCATGGTGGGGTATGGGACGCTCTTTGGCGACACAGCCTCTGCGATCAATCCTCTCGGTGACCTCTACAAGACCCAGATCTGGCAGCTTGCCCGCCATCTCGGGCTCCCGGCAACGATCGTCGAAAAAGTGCCGACGGCGGATCTCTGGGAAGGGCAGTCGGATGAAGAGGAACTTGGCTGTACCTACCAGCAACTCGATGCACTGCTCTATCATCTTGTCGATGAGCGAAGAAACGACGACGAGCTGCGTGGGTTTGGCTACGATTTGGCTTTCGTCGATCGTGTCAAAGCGCTCATCCGCAAGAACCAGTTCAAACGCCGACCGCCGCTGATCGCGAAGATTTCTTATCGGACGGTGAACGTCGATTTCCGTTATGTTCGTGATTGGGGGCTGTGAACATGGAGAACCCCGTCGCACCGGGAACATTGTATCTTGTCGCCACGCCGATAGGGAACCTTGACGACATCACTCATCGCGCAATCAAAGTTCTGTCTGCAGTCGACCTTATCGCTGCGGAAGACACCCGCAAGACGAAGATCCTCCTGGATCACTACGCGATCAGCAAGCCGATGCTGAGCTACTTCAGCTATAACGAACGTCAACGTACACCCCAGCTCATCGAGAAGCTTCTTCAGGGAATGTCTATTGCCCTCGTCTCGGATGCCGGCACCCCGGGCATATCGGATCCCGCGTTCCACATTGTTCAGTCTGCCCTTGCTTCCGGGATTCCCATTGTACCAATTCCGGGTCCCTCGGCATTTGTCTCGGCGCTCATCGTCAGCGGGCTACCTACAGATCGGTTTGTTTTCGAAGGGTTTCTTCCCGTGAAGAAGGGGAGGAAGACGAAGCTGGAGATTCTGCGCACCGAGCCCAGGACTATCATCCTCTACGAATCTCCACACCGTATCCTCAAGACCTTGGGCGAGATCCAGGCATCGTTTGGTGATCGCCAGGTCGTCGTGGCACGGGAGCTCACAAAGAAGTTCGAGGAGATCGTCCGTGGAAAACTCTCCATGATCCTCCCTCATCTGACTGGCAAGCCAACTCGGGGTGAGTATGTGATCGTCGTCGAAGGATATACACCGTCCTAGAGTACCAACTCGCACCAAGGTGCCATCGGTTGCGTCGTTCGCCGCGCGAAACATGGTCGCGCGCCTGCCAAATATGCTATTGCGACTCTCTCCAAAACCCCATTTCTCCTAAGAAAACACCCCCTTGACAAAGCGGGTGAATTATCCTATATTGTTAGCACTCTACTATGGAGAGTGCTAATCAAGGTATGATTCCATAAGTCTATTAATAATCTAAACTTACATAGGAGGCATCTCAAATGAATCTGAAGCCATTGGCAGATCGAGTGGTCGTAAGGCCCTCGGTCGCGGAAGAGAGAACAAAAGGCGGCATCATCGTTCCTGACACGGCAAAGGAGAAACCGGTTTGGGGTGAGATCATTGCGGTTGGACCGGGAAAGATCTCCGATGAAGGAAAGCTGATAGCGTTGGAAGTCAAGGTTGGTGATCGGGTGCTTTATGGAAAATACTCCGGCACCGAAGTGACACTTGACAGCGAAGAACTACTGATCATGCGCGAGAGCGACATTTTCGCCATTATGCCCAAAAAGTAAACTCAGACAAAAAGGAGATAAAGAGCTATGGGAGCAAAGCTGATTAACTTTAACACAGATGCCCGGGCTGCTTTGAAGCGAGGTGTTGACCAGCTCGCAGACGCAGTGAAGGTGACATTGGGACCTAAGGGTCGCAATGTGGTGATTGACAAGAAATTCGGTGCGCCGACGATTACAAAAGACGGCGTCACAGTCGCAAAAGAAGTTGAACTCACAGATCCTATCGAGAACATGGGCGCTCAGATGGTACGTGAAGTAGCATCGAAGACGTCAGATGTTGCTGGTGATGGAACAACCACGGCAACTGTCCTTGCGCAGGCGATCGTTCGCGAGGGACTCAAGAACGTCACTGCCGGAGCGAATCCGATGGATCTGAAGCGTGGTATTGACCTCGCCGTCCTGAAAATTGTGGAGGGCCTGAAACAGATGAGCAAGACCGTCGGCGACGACAAAGAGAAGATCGCCCAGGTCGGTGCCATATCAGCAAACAATGACCGTGCTATCGGCGAACTCATCGCGAACGCGATGGAGAAGGTCGGTAAGGACGGTGTCATTACTGTCGAAGAGGCGAAGGGAACAGAGACGACGCTGGATGTCGTCGAAGGAATGCAGTTCGATCGAGGCTACCTTTCGCCGTACTTTGTAACAGATGCAGAGACGATGGAAACCATTCTTGAAGATCCTTACATTCTCATCCACGACAAGAAGATCAGCGCCATGAAGGATCTTCTGCCGCTGCTCGAGAAGGTTGCCCAGTCCGGCAAGTCCATTCTGGTGATTGCAGAGGAGGTCGAAGGTGAAGCACTGGCGACGCTCGTTGTGAACAAGCTGCGCGGCACACTGCGCGTGTGTTCAGTGAAGGCGCCCGGCTTCGGTGATCGCCGCAAAGCAATGCTGGAAGATATTGCCATTCTGACCGGCGGTACGGTGATTTCAGAGGAGAAGGGCTTCAAGCTGGAGAATGCTCAGTTGTCGTACATGGGCACAGCGAAGCGCGTGACGATTGATAAGGATAACACGACTCTCGTCGAAGGCGCAGGCAAGAAGGAAGACATCAAGAAGCGTATCAACGAAATCAAGCAGCAGATCGAGAAGACAACATCCGACTATGACAAGGAGAAGCTGCAGGAGCGGTTGGCAAAGTTGTCGGGTGGAGTCGCAGTTCTGAAGATCGGTGCTTCGACAGAAGTTGAGATGAAGGAGAAAAAGGCGCGCGTTGAGGACGCTCTCCATGCGACGCGAGCTGCTGTGGAAGAAGGTATCGTCCCCGGCGGCGGCGTTGCATATTTGCGGAGCATCAAAAAGCTCGATGAGGTGAAGACGGACAACGAAGATCAGCAGACTGGCGTCGAGATCATTCGCCGTTCGGTTGAAGAGCCAATTCGTCTGATCGTTGAGAACGCCGGCCTCGAAGGTTCCGTGGTCGTAAACAAGATCAAAGAAGGTAAAGATGACTTTGGCTTCAATGCTCAGACCGAAAAATACGAGAACCTGATTGCGGCCGGTGTCATCGACCCGACGAAGGTTGCCCGTATTGCTCTGGAGAACGCTGCCAGTGTCGCAGGCCTTCTGTTGACGACGGAAGCCACGATCGTCGAGAAGCCTGAAAAGGAAAAAACTCCTCAGATGCCACACGGTGGTGGCATGGGTGGTGACATGTACTAGACCTGTCGAGCGACGTTCTCTCGACGATCTGCAACATCAAAAGCCCTTCTGTTCCCCACGAGCAGAAGGGCTTTCTTTTTGTGGAGAAATGACCCGCAAGTCATTGTCCCATAAGTCAGAAACCTTGCTTGTCCTTTGTTTATTGGCTAAATTCCAAAGACAAGTATGAGAATACCCCCTGAAAAAATCGAGGAAATCCGCTCTGCCAATGACATCGTTGACGTCATTTCCCAGCATGTGCGGTTGAAAAAGAGGGGAAAGAACTTCGTTGGTCTCTGCCCATTTCATCAGGAGAAAACACCCTCATTCACCGTAAGTTCAGAGAAGCAGGTGTATCACTGCTTTGGATGCACGAAGGGGGGAAATGTCATCACCTTTGTCATGGAGTTTGAAAAAGTCTCATTCACCGAGGCAGTGCGTTCGCTGGCGGAGAAAGCGGGCATAACCATTTCCTTTACGGAGGTCGATCAGGAGCGGCAAAACGAGACTGAAGCTCTCTACAATGTATGCCGCTTTGCGGGGCTCCACTTCTACAACAACTTGATGAAGACTGACGAGGGACGGTCAGCGCTTGAGTATTTTCATCACCGGGGATTCAGCGACGAGACGATCAGGGTGTTCGGTCTCGGTTACTCGCTCAATTCCTGGGATGGTTTCGTTCATCGCGCGAAAGAAGAAGGGCTCGACCGTGGTGACCTTCTCAAGGCGGGCTTGATCCGCGTACGGGAGGACGGGACAGACTACGACTACTTCCGCGGAAGGGCGATGTTCCCGATCATCTCAACGACCGGTCGCGTCGTGGGATTCGGTGCGAGGAAACTCCGCGAAGATGATCCTCTTGGAAAGTATATCAATTCACCTGAAACTCCGATCTACAACAAGAGCCGGATTCTTTACGGTTTGTTCCATTCAAAAGACGCTGTTCGAGCACAGGACAATGCCCTCATGGTTGAGGGGTATGCCGATCTGATATCGCTCTATCAGGCCGGTATTCAGAATGTTGTCGCTTCAAGTGGTACGGCGCTGACGGAAGAACAAGTCCAGCTGATTTCCCGCTATGGCAAGAAGCTGACACTCGTCTATGACGCCGACTCGGCGGGGTCGAATGCGACGTTGCGTGGAATGGATATCGCTCTGGCGCAGGATCTCGACATCTTGATCGTTGAGCTTCCTGAAGGAGAAGATCCCGACTCCTTCATTAAGAAGTCAGGCGGAAAGGAATTTCAAAAGCTTCTCGATCAGGCAGTGTCATTCATAGATTTCAAAGCTCGTCAATTTCTTCGCACCGGCTCGTTCACCACGCCGGAGGGAAAAACGCAGGCCGTTCGCTCGATCGTGCAATCGATCGCAAAAATGAAGGATGAACTGAAAAGGAACTTCTATATCAAAGAAGTCGCAACGAAATATGACATCTATGAATCTGTCTTGTATCGCGAGATGGAGAAATGGACGGGAGAACGCAACCGGAGTACTTCCTTTGGTGCGCCCCGAACGGACGGGACCCAACACCCGAGCCCCGGTGCAGATCTTGGAAATGCACCTTCTGCATCGACCGAGAAGAAACGAAGTACGGTGGCGGAAAAAGACATTCTGAAACTGCTGCTGGAACACCCGTCAGAGATGTTCGAATTTATCTTTTCGCATATCGCGATCTCGGATATCATAGACCCTCAGATCCGGAAGATCATCGAGTTCCTGCTCTCCCGTTTTGACGAGAGGGGCCCCGGCCAGGTCACAGAGATTGTCGGAGAAATGACTGACCCGGCGCTGAAAAGCATTGTGACTGATATCGTGATGAGTAGGTACGAATTGAGCAGACGATGGGAGAGCAGCGAAAGTGAAATCGAGGTTGCGGATCCGTGGATGATCGCACGCGACGCTATCGTTGATCTGAAGAAGAAGGTCTTGGAATCTCAGGTCGAGGAGAACAGGCGAGCACTGAAGAATGCTTCTGCTCGCGGATTGGATGTTCAACCATTCATGCTTCGACATCAGGAACTTATGAAGCAGCTCGACGACGTCAAGTCGGGAGCGTTGTTCAAATCAGCGTGATGAGGGAGAAGTGGCACGAAACACACCATTGATGATTCACATCGTTCCAGGCAAATGCGACTTCTGTGGTTGCTGCGTTGGTGTCTGCCCGGAAGATGCCATTGAGCTCTTGGAGGCTGAAATCAGAATCATCGACGCGCGATGCACAAACTGCCGAAAATGCGTTTGGGCATGTCCGTGGGAAGTTATTGAATTCCATCGTGAAGGCATTGACCAGCTGCCAAAGGTCTTGTCGCTGCCTCAGGAACGAACGCCTTCATTCTAGGCGGATTGTAATGGAAGACGGGGTCAACTGAGAAAAGAACAACTGTCGATATGAAAGATCGCTACGATGTTATCGTTGTTGGAGCCGGACCTGCGGGATCGACCGCAGCCCGGTTTGCGGCCTCCGGAGGGGCTTCCGTCCTCGTCCTTGAAAAGGACCGTGATGTCGGATATCCGGTACGATGCGGCGAAGCGGTGAGCCATGAGGGGGTGGTCCAGTTCATTGAGCCGGATCCTCGATGGATTGCTGCGACCGTTACGAAGTTCAGAATTGTCTCTCCGAACGGCAACTCGATCGTTCCCCGCCTCGATGGCAAGGCCTATGTGCTCGAGCGTCGGATCTTCGACTATGAACTGGCGAAACTGGCGGTTCGCGAGGGAGCAGAAGTTGTCACGAAAGCGTATGTGTACGATCTTTTCAGAAAAGGAGAAGAAGTCGTTGGCGTTCGTGCCGTGATCAAGGATCAGAAAGTTGAGATTCGCTCAACCATCGTCGTGGGGGCTGATGGAGTTGAGAGCCGCGTTGGCAAGTGGGGCGGTATCGACACGACGACGAGTATGCACGACATGGAAAGCTGTGCTCAACTTACTCTGAGCGGCATCGAAGTTGAGCAAGGGATTCTTGATTTTTACTTTGGCGAACATGTTGCTCCCGGTGGCTATGTATGGGTGTTCCCGAAAGGCAAGGACTGTGCTAACGTGGGCATCGGAATCAGTGTTGATCAGGCGAAAGAGAAATCAGCTGTGCGATATCTGGAAGAATTTGTCCAAAAGAAGTATCCCAATGCCGGAATTCTCACGAGGATCGCTGGCGGCGTTCCGTGTGCCAAGACGTGCGATGAGATTGTGAAGAACAATATTGTCCTCGTCGGAGATGCAGCGCATCAAGTAAATCCGACAAGTGGTGGAGGTATCATCAGCGGAATGATCGGGGGGATGATTGCGGGACAAGTGATTGCCGAGACTGTCTCCAAAAATGATCTCGCTCACCTGAAGGAGTACGCAGATCGCTGGCACAAGCGACTCGGGTGGCGGCATGAGGTGTTCTATGGTATCAAAGAGGCAATTTCAGCTTTTTCGGACGAAACGCTAAACAAGATTTGTGAGGACGGCCTGAGGTTACCCGAAGAAAAACGGACGGTTGGTGGAATCTTCCGGACTGCACTCTGGAATCAGCCTTCTCTTCTTCTGGATGTTGCGAAAGTGTTTTTCTCCTAATGTTCCAAGAATCAAACAGGTGAAGTGAAAGATCGCGAATTCGAACGTGTGCTCATCGTGCGGACCGATCGGATCGGCGATGTCGTCCTGACACTGCCGATGGTTTTAGCCTTGCATGCGAAGTTCCCCGGGCTCAAGATCTCGATGCTGCTTCGTTCGTACACGCAGGAACTCGTGGATGGATTTACGGGCCTGGACAGCATCCTGAAGTATGATGACGGCGAAAAGCCAAAGGGGTTCTTCACTCTGTTGTCTGAACTTCGGCAACGTCGATTCGATCTGGTTTTCATCGTTCATCCGACGTTCAGGATCGCCCTCTGGATGCTTCTCGCTGGCATCCCGATTCGTGTGGGAACGGGCTATCGATGGTATTCGTTCCTCTTTAACAGGAGAGTGTTCGAACATCGGAAGACAGCCGAGAAGCACGAGGCAGAGTACAACCTCTCTTTGCTTCGGGCGATTGGGTGTGATAACCGGAGTGTTCCATCGATCACCCTTTCGCTGTCACAGGCAGCAGTGAGCGCTGCAACTCAGGAGGCCTTCCGACTTGGAGTTGGGGCGGGTGAGAGACTTGTTATTCTGCATCCGGGAAGCGGCGGTTCTGCGCGGGACTGGAGCGCTCAGAATTTTGGCAACCTCGCACGAACGCTGAAAAGCGATGGTTGCGCGGTTGTAGTCACAGGGAGTGCTTCAGACCGACCACTTGTCGACGAAGTGGTGATGAGATCGAACGGATGTGCAGCAGTGTCAGCAGGTCGGTTGTCATTGAAGGAACTGGCTGCGTTGATTCGATCGGCCCGACTCTTTGTCTCGAACTCAACAGGGCCGTTACACATTGCTGCTGCTGTAGGCACACCGGTGATTGCCTTCTACCCGCCGATCCGGGAGTGTAGCCCTCGTCGCTGGGGTCCGCTGACAGAGAAGAAGATGGTGTTCACGGCGGACAATGCTCTCTGTCAACGGTGCAAAGGGGGACCTTGCCAGGGGAACGACTGCATGGATCAGATAACGGTCGATCGTGTTGTGCAAGCGGCACGGCGGCTTCTTGCAGAAGGTGAGACGCAGATCAAGTCGTGAGAAAGATGAGATTATTCCATTTTGCTCTGTTGGTTCTGGCGTTGAGTGTAGTTCAGAACTCTCATGCGCAGGATACGCTCGCGTTTCAGTCCCGTTTGAAAGAAGCGATCCTCGAGGGGAAGGTCTCACTTCGGGAACTTCCTCAGACTGCGTTCAAAGAGGGGGAGCGGCTGGTGTTTGATGTCGGCTACAGCTTCATAACTGCCGGCGAGGCAGTAATGTCTGTTCCTAAAGTAGATACACTGTTTGGTCGGCCCACATTTCAGGTGTTGTTCACTGTCAACTCCACCAAGACGTTTTCGTGGATCTACAAAGTTGACGATCGCTATGAGACCATCCTCGATGCGAAGGGAATGTTTCCCTGGCATTTCACACAACGGGTGCGGGAAGGTTCTTTTAGCAGGGATTTTGAAGCATGGTTCGACCAGTTGAACAATGTTGCGTACGCGAACAACAAACAGTATCCGGTTCCACCGTATGTCCATGACGCAGTGTCGGCATTCTACTTCGTTCGGACCCTGGATTACTCCAAGTCACGCGTCGGTGAGAAGCTCACGCTTCAGAATTTTTTCAGAGACACAACGTATGTTTTGTCTGTGAAGTTTCTGGGGCGTCAGAGGATTGAAGTCGATGCAGGGACATTTGATTGCATCATTGTGGAGCCCCTGATGAAAGAAGGCGGTCTTTTCAAGAGCGAGGGTCGGGTTCTCATCTGGTTAACCGACGACGAGCGCAAGATTCCAGTCAAAGTGAGCACCAAAGTTGTCATCGGTTCTATTGATTCTGAGCTCCGTGAGTATTCTGGTATCAATGGTCCCATCAAAGCAAAGGTGCGGTAAGAGCCTATGTCAAAATTCAAGCAGGTGAAACTCGCGGGGATCAAGACGATCTCCATCAAAAATCGAAAAAGCAAGGTTACCCCAAAGGACTTTGGACGAGTGATTGATCCAAAGAAGGCACGCGTCTCCGACTTTGTCGATTCGCTGCCTCGGATTCTTGCGGCCAACGAGTTACGGGACCTCGCACAGGATATCGAACGATCGCGCCGGAAGAACAAACCGGTCATCCTCATGATGGGAGCACATGTCGTCAAGGTCGGCCTGTCCCCATTGATCATCGATTTGGTTCGCCGCGGCATCATCACGCATGTCGCCATGAACAGCGCCGCTTCGATTCATGATGTCGAGACGGCCCTTTGGGGCCAAACATCCGAAGATGTCGCCGTGAATATCATGGACGGTCGGTTTGGCATGTCGAGGGAGACGGGAGAGTTCATCAATCTCGAGCTCACGCGGGCGTGCCGGGAAACCACCGATGGATATGGTGAAGCCCTGGCGAAGAAAATCATTGCTTCGAAGGCTCCTCATCGGTCCGTCAGCATCCTTGCAGCTTGTTACGAGTGCGACGTTCCTGTCACTGTGCATGCAGCGATCGGAACGGACATCATCCACCAGCAGCCGACCATGGATGGTGGCGCGACGGGTGAAATGAGCTTTCGTGACTTTAAGATCCTGGCAAACAGCATCAAGGAGCTTAAAGGGGGCGGAGTGGTTCTGAATGTTGGCTCGGCCGTGATCCTTCCGGAAGTGTTTCTGAAGGCCTTGACCGTGGCGCGCAATCTTGGACACAACGCTCAAGGTTTTTCCACAGCCAATTTCGACATGGTTCGCCAGTACAGACCCCAGGTTAATGTCGTTGAGCGGCCGACGCAACGTCATGGAAGAGGCTATGCATTTACAGGGCATCATGAGATCATGATTCCATTGCTTTCGGCTATGATCAAGATCCATATCCCCAGAGGATAGCGCCCCTTGGACGGAGCTTCTGAGATCACAACCCCGCTACCCCCGACACAACTTTCGTTCGTTGAACGGTACCGCATCTCTCCGATCGTTTTTGCATGTGTGAGTCTGGTCGTCGTCTTCTTTTTCTATCAGATTGTCGGAGGGTTGCTGACCCTCCTCTTCGTGGGGACAAGAGTGACAGCCGACACTGTCACCATGCATAGAATCTTTACGATGGGGGGGCAGATCCTTTTCCTCCTTTGTCCAGCACTCATTCTTGCCCGACTGCTTGATACCAAGCTTTCAAGAGTGTTCCCCTGGCGGAAGCCGCATGTGGGTGAAACAATTTTCGCCGTCCTCAGCCTCCTTTTTCTTCAAGAGGCAATGCAGATCTATCTGTTCTTCCAGGACCGCATCCCGTTGCCACGCGTGATAGAGAAATATGTCGCGCCGGCTAGGCAGATGTTCGAAGAAATGTTCCGGATTCTTGTCTCGGCAAAGGACATTCCGGAGCTTTTTTTCGTTGTACTCGTTGTGGCGATCACACCCGCCATTGTCGAGGAGTTGCTGTTTCGGGGACTGATTCAAAACTGTTTTGAACGAAGGCTCATTCCTCTTCGGGCCGCAGTCTGGACCGGCGTGATCTTTGGCCTCTTTCACTTCAACCCATTTCAAATCGTGCCCTTGATCATTCTTGGTTGCTTCTTTGGAATTCTCCGGATGCGTTCGAGAAGCATGATCATCGCGATGACAGTGCATTTCCTTAATAATGCGCTGGCAGTCGTGGTAACCTTTTTTCAAGTGGACGATAAGATGGTGATTGGAACGACAAGGGGAATCGACGTTAACACGACTTCCTTGCTGGCGCAAATGTTCCTTTTCGTCATGTTGTTTGTGGTAACCTTTTCGTCGTATCTGCGACTGACGAGTGATCTTGCAGCGAACGACGATCACCCATCGTAACAGGGAAGAGAGTATTGGGGAGAATCTGATAGGATCGACCCAAAAGAACAAACGCGGCACCATTTCTTAACGGAGACTACGTGGAATCATCGAAGTATGACTCATTACCAAAGCGCGTCGCGGTGGCAATCCCTGCCATCGCCGTGATTGTCTGGATGTCGATGCTGGGCGGGTATTTCTTCTTCTGCCTGATTGCATTGTTCTCGGGAGTTGCTCTCTTCGAGTTCTATGGACTTGCGGAGAAGAAGGGAGCGTTTCCGTTGAAGGTGCTCGGTCTTGTCGCAGGCTTCGCTGTCAATGGGTCGTTTATCTATGAACGATCGCAGGTGGAACTCTTTGCGTGGTTTGAAACCCGCGGCATCAGGCTCTCCATGTTCTCCCAGTTGCAGTTTCTTCTGGTTGTTCTCTTGGTGTTCTTGCTGGCCGTGCTGCTGACGGAGCTTTTTCGGCAGAAAGGATCCGCCGTTCTTAACGCCGCAACGACCCTGTTTGGCGTTTGCATCATCTCTCTGTTTTTCGGAACGCTGATCTATGTTCGTGAGCTGTTTCCGTACGGATTTCCGGTGCACAAGTTCTTCCCTACAAGCTACGCCGGGGATGCGGAACTGGCGATGATCTCACGGTGGGGTGGCTACACCATTGTTTCGATTTTCGCTTCGATCTGGATGTGCGATACGGCAGCATATTTTGGCGGCGTGACATTCGGACGCCACAAATTGTTTGAGCGGGTCAGCCCCAAGAAATCATGGGAAGGCTCACTGTTCGGTTTTGTTGCTGCCCTGCTTACCATGATCATCGCGCGTGCAACTGTCCTCGACTATCTGCGGCTTCAGGATGCCCTCGTCATCGGTACGATCGTTGGTATCTTCGGACAACTTGGAGATTTGGTTGAGTCGCGGTTCAAACGAGATGCTGGCGTGAAAGATTCGTCGGCTATCATTCCGGGTCATGGAGGAGCCTACGATCGATTTGACAGCCTGGTTTTTGTAGCACCCATTGTGTACCTTTACATTGATTTTGTGGTGCTCTCGTGATGAACGTCAACAAGAATCACGGACCAAAAATCAATGTTGTGACCCTGGGGTGTTCCAAGAATACGGTCGATACGGAAGTGCTTCTAGGGCAATTGATCGGCGGCAAGGCAAACGTTGTGGATGACGTGGATGATGCTGAAATTGCCGTCATCAACACGTGCGGTTTCATCGATGCTGCGAAGCAGGAATCCATTGACGCGATCCTTGAAGCCGTTCAGCGTAAGAGGGATGGTAAACTGAAAAAGGTTGTGGTGATGGGCTGCCTCTCGGAGCGGTTCGCCAAGGACCTTGCGTCTGAAATTCCGGATGTCGATTCCTATTTCGGTTCACATCATTTGGCGCAGGTCGTTCGGGAACTTGGTGTTGATTATCGCGAAGAGCTTCTGGGTGAACGGAAGCTGACAAGACCCTCGCACTTCGCCTATCTGAAGATTTCCGAGGGATGTGACAACCCCTGCTCGTTTTGTGCGATTCCGCTCATGCGGGGATTGCACGTCTCCAAGCCTCTGGAACGCATCGGCGATGAAGCTCGCCGCCTGGCATCACACGGGGTCAAGGAACTGATTGTCATCGGCCAGGACACGACGTACTACGGGCTCGACCTCTATGGCGACCGTATTCTTGACCGACTTCTTCGGGAGGTTGCAGCAGTCGATGGCATCGAATGGGTTCGATTGATGTATGCCTATCCGACAAAATTCCCGAAGAAGATACTGAAAGTGTTCCGGGATAACCCAAAACTATGCCGATATCTTGATATTCCGGTTCAACATGCATCCGATGAAGTCCTGAAGTCTATGAGAAGAGGGGGAACCCGCCGGGGCTTACAGGAACTTCTGCTTGAGATCAAGGATGCAGTTCCCGACATTGGATTGCGGACGACGTTGATCGTTGGTTATCCAAATGAGCGTGAGGAAGATTTTCAGCAACTGTGTGATTTCGTGGAGGAAATGAAGTTCCACCGCTTGGGGGTCTTTACGTATTCACAGGAAGAAGGGACGACAGCGTTCGGTCTGGGTGATCCGGTACTGAATGAGGTGAAAGAAGAGCGTCGGGCGCACATCATGGAGTTGCAGCAACGCATCTCTGAGGATCGCAATACGTCACTCATCGGAAGCAAGGTGAGGGTTTTGCTGGATCGCAATGAAGGTGAGTTCTTCGTCGGTCGCACGGAATGGGATGCGCCGGAGATCGATCAGGAAGTCTTGGTGCGGTCGGTACCGGGGCTCACTGTGGGGAGTTTTGTTACTGCGGAGGTAACAGACACGACTGAATATGATCTCTACGCCGACTGCATTGAAGAAGCGCCTGGCAGAAAGGGGGAGGGGTAGACCATGAAAATGTTGAAGTCAAGGCGTGTGGCTTTTTCCATCGCGGGAAGCCTCATCATGTTTGCGGTTTTTGCCCACGGCCAGACCGAAATGCGTCAGCCCGGTGATCTGGTCCCTACGTTCTATGTGGATGCGATGGCTTATGCTTCTGCCCAGCCGCAGAAATCGCGCGTCGACGTCTATGTGCAGATCCCTCACGAAGAAATCCGGTTCATGAAAGACGGTGACAGCTATGTCGGTCGCTACGAAGTCACACTCTCCTTCATGACCGGAGCGAAGCAACTCGTGCATGAGCAAACATGGAGTGTCGATGTTCCGGTCAGCGACTTTGATCAAACGACTGGCAATAGAATGTATAGCCTGACTCATCGAACGGTTGATATTGATCCGGGAACCTACCAGCTCAATGTGGTTTTCAGAGATCAGGAATCGCGTAAGGCGTCACAAATTCGCAAATCGCTCGTTGTGACAGATTTCTCCAAGGACTCTCTCTCCCTCAGTGATATCATGCTGGTCAGCCGCCTCTCGGTTTCGGGCGAAAAAAGAACAGTCGTGCCAAATATCACGGGGAGCATCATTCCGGGCTCAGGGGGATTCTTCATGTTTTTCGAGCTGTACTGCAAGGCGCGGTTGGATTCTGTGGATTTGCTCTGCAAGATATACGATTCGAAGAAGAATGAAGTCTTCCGGCGTGTGCAGCGGGAAGCCGTTGCCGGTTCGAAGACGCTGCTCTTTGTGAATGTGGACAGTACGCATATCCCAATGGGTACTTATGTCGTTTCTGCCGAAGCTGTGGCGCAGGATAGCATCAACGGAAAATCGTTTCGCGCTACGACCTCCCGCTTACTCAGCGTTCGATCACCGGATCTGCCTGCAGAGATCGTGGACATCGACAAGGCAATCGATCAACTGATCTACATTGCCAAGGATGCCGAGATGCAGTACATGCGTGATGGGGCGACGCAGGATGAAAGGCGTAGACGCTTTATGGAATTCTGGGCCAAGCGGGATCCCGATCCGAGCACGCAACGCAACGAACTGATGGAAGAGTACTATAGCCGTATTCAGTACGCAAATCAGAACTTCGGTCACCGTCTCGACGGATGGCGCACGGATATGGGCATGGTATTTATCCGCTTTGGCACGCCCGAGAATATTGAGCGCCATCCGATGGAGATGGACAGCAAGCCGTATGAGATATGGTACTACTATCAGTTGAGCAGACAGTTCATTTTTGTTGATGAGACCGGGTTCGGTGACTACCGGCTGATGTACCCCACGACCGATTTGTGGGGAAGGATCCGATAACCCTTATGCAAAGTGGATGGAAAAGAAAAGCCAGTGCGGGACATGCTACGCCTGGCTTTTTCTGTTTTGTGTTCTGTGCGTTCGCTGCCATTGTTCTTGTCGTGAATCCAGGCATCTCTCAGGAGCGAAGGACGATTCGCAGATTGACGGTTTCGGGAAATGCACTTGTCCCTTCCGAGACGATTGCGAAATGGCTGGATTCGCAGCCAGG
>Ga0209777_10003865_pt1 | contig 18121 bp, 12 predicted proteins | sample FrelakmetHBP12HB_FD_187147 | JGI IMG/M metagenome (GOLD analysis project Ga0209777, IMG submission 187147) | Freshwater lake sediment microbial communities from the University of Notre Dame, USA, for methane emissions studies -HBP12 HB (SPAdes)... | ecosystem: Environmental > Aquatic >...
TATCTCGGTCTCCGACCCGTCACACCCGGCTGAAGTCGGCTTCTACGACACACGCTGCGGGGCCCTTGGTGTGGCTGTGGCTGGGAATTACGCCCTAGTCGCGGATGCAGATGCCGGCTTGCGGATTATCGAGTTCCTGGGCGCGGGAGTGGAGGAAGAGCGATCCACGCCACACGCATCGCGCGTTACGCCAACCCCTAGCGTTGTGCGCGGCGTGCTGGAACTGCCGCCAGCTGCAAGCCGCAAGCCTCAAGCCGCAAGCTGGTTGCTCGACGCGACCGGGCGGCGCGTGGCGGAACTGTATCCGGGCCGGAATGACGTGAGTCAGTTCGAGACCGGGGTCTATTTCGTCAGGGACTCGGGGTCGGGGGTCAGGGGTCCGGGAAAGGTGCGCAAGGTTGTGATTGCGAAGTAGGAGAACGGACAGCATACAGCACACAGTGAATCAAGAGCGGGGCGCGGGAAACTGCGCCCCATGATTTCGCTGCGAATTCACAGGAGAGTCCACTAGAGAGCGGGGTGGAGAGTCCCCTGGAGAGTCCCCCGCAGAGTGCCCCCCCTGAGTCCCCCACTGAGTCCCCCGGAGAGCGGGGGGGAGCACGTGGGGGAGAGTCCTCCAGAGCATGTGGGGGAGAGTCCCCCGCAGAGTCCCCCGGAGTATGGGGGGCAGCGTCCGGGGGAGCGTCCCCCGGAGAGCGGGGGGGAGCGTGTGGGGGAGAGTCCACCGGAGAGTCCAGGGGAGAGTGGGGGGGAGCATGTGGGGGAGCAGTGCCCTTGAAGCCGGCTCGATTCGTAATGCCACCTGCGATTGCCTGTTAGCTGCAAACTAGCCTGAAATGGGGTTGCAGGTGGGAATGGCAGAATATGTACAGGCCTGTATATATGAATTGCGGAAATCACGAGATGAGACGGAATCGTGCAGGACCGAGCGGTATGCCGGGCTAGAATCGGCCGCTGCGCAGGGTGTTAATCAGGAGCCAGACGCCGAGGATGGCCGCGGCAATGAAGCCGACGACGCCGATGATTGGGACCAGCCCCCGGAACACGGTGGGCGCGGCAAAGACGAGCAATGACGCGCCGACGATGATTGCGGCCAGGACGATGGCAACCGAGAGCCGGTCGTTGGAGCGTTCGAGGCTGGACCCGATTTTGCGGAACTCCTCCGGGTCGAGCACGAGTTCAATCTGGCCCTTCTTGATGCGGTCAAGCACCCCGCGGAGGTCGTCGGGCAAATGATGGAACAGAATCTCGAGTTCACTGCGGTAGTGCCGCGCGGTCTTGACCCAGCCGCGCACGCTCATCCGTTCCCGGGCCCGGCTGCGGAGAAACGGGGCCATCTGTCCCATGAAGTTGAACTCCGGGTCAATCACCAGACCCAGGCCTTCGACCGTGCCCAGGCCGCGCAAGAGCATCGTCGTGCCGACCGGCATGCGAATGCTGTACCGGTGCTGGATATCGAGCAGTTCGCGGATGAGCGGGCCCAGCGGGATGCGCTTGAGCTCGACGCCGTAATAGCGGTCGAGCAGGTCCATGACGTCGTTGCGCAGCGAGGGCTCGTCGACCTTCGCGGTCGTGTACCCGGATTCGAGCATCAGGCGGACAATCAGGTCGGCCCGCCGGTCGAATGCGGCGAGCAGGAAATCGACAATCCGGTGCCGGTCCTCTTCCGCGATGCGCGTGAACATGCCGTAGTCCAGGATTCCAATCTTACCGTCGGGCAGGACGACCAGATTGCCGGGATGCGGGTCGGCCTGAAAGAAGCCGTGGTCGTAAATCATCTTCATGTAGATGGTGCAGCCGGCGATGGCCAGTTGCTCGCGGTCAACGCCCTGCTCTTCCAGGGCCGGGAAGTCGTTGACCTTGACGCCGTCGAGGTATTCAAGCACCAGCACGCGGCGGCTGGAGCATTGCTCGAAAACCCGGGGAATCACGACGTTCAAGTCTCGTCGGAAGTTGGTCCGGCAGATGGCCGCGTTCTGGGCCTCGCGCACGAAGTCGAGCTCGTGGCGCAGTGATTTGGCGAACTCATGGACGATGGCCTCCGGGTCGTGGACCGCGTACTGGGGCAGGCGTTGTTCGATGAGTCGGGCGATGGTTTCGAGAATGGCGAGGTCGTTCTCGATGGTTTCGGTGATGCCCGGGCGCTGGACCTTGACCGCGACGTCTTCACCGGTGGGCAACCGGGCGCGGTGAACCTGGGAGAGCGAGGCCGCGGCGATGGGCTCCGGGTTGAACTCAGGAAAGACCCGCTCCAGCGGTGCGCGCAGGTCCTCCTCGATGATGCGGCGGACCTCGCTTGTCGGGAAGCCCGGGACCCGGTCCTGCAGTTCGGCCAGCGCAAGAATGAAGTCCGGGGCGAGGATGTCGGGCCGGGTCGAGAGGACCTGGCCGAGCTTGATGAACGTGGGCCCGAGTTCTTCGAGCGCGCGCACCAGGCGCTCGCCGCGCCCTAGCCGGGGGGGCTCCACCTTCTTCGGGGCGGCGAACCGGCGTAGATTGAACGCGGAGTGGAGGTCAAGACGCACGGCCAGTTCGCCAAAGCCATAACGGGTAAGCACCGTGAGAATCTGGCGGAGTCGATTGGCCTGATGATAACCCCGGTTCAGCCCGAGCCACTTGAACGCGGAGTCCTTCCGCCGGCGCTTCGGGGCGGAAGTCGGCTTCGGGTCAGGGGTCTTTATCATTTCAATCACTATATCAGACTTCTCCGGAACGTCAAGCTGTGCATGTTATTGACTGCTCCGCGTCTTATTGCTATTATTCGGCACGGCGCTATCGTCTAGCCTGGCCCAGGATGTCTGGTTCTCAGCCAGAAGACTGGGGTTCAAATCCCCATAGCGCTATTTCTCCCCAAACCCCGCTCCATAGGGGCTTCGCCCCTCATGACGGAAAGACCGGCGCTACTCGCGCCTGCTTTCCTGTCACCCCGTTGGGGAGAAATCCTTCTTCCCAAGCCCCGCCTCATAGGGGCTTCGCCCATTCGAGGGCTCAAGCACAGAGCTTAAGCTCAAGCCAAGGCCGCAGCTTGAGCTTGGCGCATGTGCTGGCCGTTGGGGCAAGCGAAGCGATCCTGCGAATGAAATGATACTGCGAGCGAAGCGATACTGCGAGCCGCAGGCGATTCTGCGCTATCGGGCGGTTGTCGCCCAGATATCGTAGGCGCCCGCGCGCGTGACCGTCACATCGACCAGCTCGCCAATGCTCAGCCCGGAGCCCGCAACGTGCACCGTGTCGTCAATCTCCGGTGCGTCGGCAAATGTGCGGCCAAGGTATTCCCGGCGCGCCGGGTCGAAGGAGTCTGGTCTGACCTGAATCCTCTGGCCAATCATCTGCCGGTTGCGCCTGAGCGCGACCCGGCGCTGGGCGGCCATCACTTTCCGGGCGCGCTGTTCGCTGATTGTCGGCGCTATCTGCCCGGGCATCCGGGCGGCACTGGTTCCCGGCTCGGGGCTGTATGCAAAACAGCCGACGTGCGCAAAGTGGCCCTGGCCGACGAAGTCGAGCAGGTCGTGGAACTCAGCTTCGCTCTCGCCGGGCAGGCCAGTGATGAAGGTGGTGCGGATTGCCATGCCCGGGATTGCTCGAAGGCGGGTCAGCAGAGCCTTGACATCCTCGCGGGTGTAGCTACGATTCATGAGCCTGAGGAGTCGGTCCGATACGTGTTGCAGAGGCAGGTCGACGTATTTGACCAGTCTGTCGTTCTCAGCCAGTTCGAAGAGCAGCTCGGGCGTGAAATGGGCCGGGTGGGTGTAGAGCAGGCGGAGCCATTCGATACCGGGTATCCGGCCGAGCCGGCGCAGCAGCGGCGCGAGGAGCTTTCGTCCTTCGATATCCTGACCATAGATGGTTGTGTCCTGGGCAATCAGAACCAGTTCGCGGATGCCGTTGCGGGCAAGCATTCCGGCCTCGCGGACCACGTCATTCATCGGGCGGCTGCGCAGGCGACCGCGGATGCTCGGGATCAGGCAATAGGCGCAACAGTTGTCGCAGCCGTCGGCAATGCGCAAATATGCGTAAAGGCCCGGCGTGGCGACGAGCCTGGGCATTGTTGCGCCGCAGACCCGGGACGGGAGAGTCATCTTGTGCGGGAGGCGCGACCCGGCGAGGATTCCGGGCAGGTCCGGGATGTCGTCAATCGCGATGAACCGTTCAACCCCAGGGAAACGCTGTCTGAGGCCGGACACGTCCTGCTGGACCAGACAGCCGGCAACAATGACGCGCTGGTCCGGGCTCTTCTGCCGGAGCATCCGGCGAATGGTCTCGTGTGCCTCGGCCCGCGCGGATTGCAGAAAGCCGCAGGTGTTGATGATGACGGTGTCGGCGAGTTCGGGCCGGGCGCTTATCTGCCAGTCGGCCTGGGCCAGGACGCCCAAGATGTGTTCGGAGTCAACCAGGTTCTTGGGGCACCCGAGGGAGATGACGCAGACTGAATGAGACGCAGGATCGCCTCCGGCTCGCAGCATCACTTCGTTTGCAGAATCGCTACGCTCGCAGGACCGCTTCGCTTGTCCAGGGGGAGCTCGCGGTTGGACGCGCTCCCTACCGAATCACCTTGGCGCTGGCGGTGGCCAGTACTTCGCCCTGCTCAGTGCGAATGAGACTCTCGGCATTGACCAGTTTGCCGTGCTCGTTCAGGACCCGGCCGATGACTTCGACCGGCTCGTTGACCGGCACCGGCTTCTTGTACCTCACCGTCAGCTCGGCAGTCAGGCCGTTGTAGCCGCGCAGTCGGCAGGCCCACGCGATGACTTCGTCAAGCAGGGTTGCGATAATGCCGCCGTGGACCATGCCGTGGAAGCCTTCGAATCGGCGGGGCGGGGTGAAGACCGCGCGGCAGCCGTCCTCGGTCGGCACGATGCGCAGGCGCATCCCATGCTCATTGTCCTGGCCGCAGGCAAAGCAGTAGTCGCTGCTCTTGCCCGTAGCGCGCTGGATTTCGCTGGTGTACCGGGCTTCGCTCATTCCTCGATGGTCGTACCTTCGGGCGGCGTGAACTTGAACAGTCTGCCGGCAATTCGCGCGTTGTACTTGACGTCGGAGAGTACGTATTTCGTGTGGTTGCCGAGGCCGTCGTCCATATCGATTTGCGCGATGGAATGGTCGCCGGTGAGCTGGAGTGCTATGCGCTGGAAGCTCGCCAGCGAGTCGGACGGGAGCAGGGTGAGCCGCACTCCGTGGTCGTCGGTCGTCAGGCTCTCGGCCTGGAATACGTCGGTCGAGGAGTTGAGGAGAATCTCGAAAAAGGGGTTGGCCATGCCCGGCGTGTGGCGGACCATGCTCGATTCCGGGAAATAGACCCAGAGGTCCGAGCTGTCGCCGACCAGCACCTGGTCGAGCGGGTCGCTGATGTCGAACCGGAACTTGTCGGGGCGGGCAAGGGAGAACTTGCCGGCAAAGTCCGTGCAAGTGCCCTGCTCGTCCGAGCAGATGCTCTGCTCGAACTTGCCGGTGACGGTGTTCACTTCCTGGTACCGGGCGACGACCGACTCGAATTCGGTCCGGGCGTCGCGGGCCAGGGCCGCGCCCAGCACGAGGACAAGACAGAGGATACTTCTCATCGCAAGAGTTTAGGGGCAATCCGCTGCGAAGTCAATTGCAAGGCTATTGACTGGGCCGCAGGCTTTGGCAGAATTAGCCGTGCTCGCGAATCTCCTTATGCTTGCGTGCCTGACCGGCGCGATTCCGGGCGCGAAGGTCTGGCAGCGCAGTTTCAACGGACCCGGGAAACGGGACGACCATCCGACCGGCCTGCTTTGCGACCGCGAGGGGGGCCTCATTGTCACCGGCTACACGTTCAAGAAGGAAACCGACTACAACTTCATGACCGTGAAGTATGATGCGCGGGGCCGTCAGCTCTGGTTCCGGACGTACAACGGCCCGGCCAACTCCGAGGACCGCATCTGGGCGAGCTGCCTTGATGATTCGGGCAATATCTACGTCACCGGGGGCAGCCTGGGCAACCCGCTGAACGGCTGGGACTATCTGACCATCAAGTATCGGCCGAACGGCGATACCGCGTGGCTGCGGCGCTATGACTCACCGTATCACAGCGACGACAAGCCGGCCGCGATTGCGGTTGACCCGGCCGGCGACGTCTATGTCACAGGCGCGAGCAAGTCGCCGGACAATGGCTGGGACTTCCGGACCGTCAAGTACAATGCGCGAGGGGAGACGCTCTGGACCCGGCGGCTGAACGGCGAGGGCAACGGTGAGGACGCGTCGGCCGCGCTGGCAATCGGCCCGGACGAAGGGGTCGTGGTAGTCGGGAAGAGCTTCGGCGAATACAAGCTGCCCGACATCCTCACGGCGCGCTACGACGCGAGCGGGAATCTGCTCTGGAGCCGGACGTTCGGGGGCACCGGCATGGGCTACAGCACGGCGACCGCGGTCAAGCTCGACGGCCGGGGCGGCATCTACGTCTCAGGTTCGGCCACGAACCAGTGGACGTCTTATGATTTCTGCCTGCTCAAGTATACGCTCGCCGGCGACCTGGTCTGGTCCCGAGCCTATGACGGGCCGGGCCACAAGGTGGACATCGTGAACGCAATGGCGCTGGACCCGCAGGGTGACGTGATTATCGCTGGCCAGAGTCTCGGGGACGGCGGCTGCTCGGAATACGCCACAATCAAGTACGACTCAACCGGCGAGACGCTCTGGGTTCGGCGGCGCAGCAGCCTGACCGGGCACGAGTCCCGGGCAGAAGCGGTGGTCGTGGACACCGAGGGACGGGTCTATGTCACCGGCGGGAGCATCCGTGAAGGGTCGTATGAGAGCTTCCTGACGCTCGCGTACAGCGGGCGCGGCGAATCACTCTGGTCGCGGAACTTCACGGGCGACGGCGATGGCGACAGCCGGGCAGTCGCGATTGCGCTGACCCCGGACCAGGCCGTCGCGGTCACCGGGTTCGCGTTCGCGAAGAAGACCAGCCTTGACGTGGTGACGATCAAGTACGCGAAGTAGGGCTGAACGCTCTACGCCCTACGCTTTACGCTCAACGTGCGGCGCATGGCGTGTAGCTTATGGCGTCTGGCGTACAGCGAACAGCGTCTGGCGTCCAGCCTTCTTCGCCTAGAGCGCGTCGGCCAGGATTTCGACGATATCCCGGGTCTTCAGTTTCTCGTCGCTACCGGTCGTTTTGACCGCGTCTTCCAGGGTCAGCAGGCAGAATGGGCACGACGAAGTGATGACCTGAGCGCCGATGCCCAGCGCGTCGCGCACCCGGGTTTCGGCCAGCCGGCCCTTGCCCGCGCTCTCAATCCACATCTTGCCGCCGCCGCCTTCGCAGCACAGGCTGGTTTCCCGGGACCGGTCGAGTTCAACGAACTGCTTCGGGGCGACCTTCTTGAGCAGCTTTCGCGGCTCGTCATAGATACCGTTCTGCTTGCCCAGGAAGCAGGGGTCGTGATACGTAAGCATTTCAGCGGTGGTCTTCGAGAAACTCAGACGTTTCGCCTCGACCAACTCCTGCAGGTACTGCGTATAGTGCCTCACCGGGAACGGGAAACTCTTGTACTCGTGGACAAAGGCGTTGTAGCAGTGCGGCGAGAGCACGACGACCTGCTGGAATGAGCGTTTGCTGAAGAGTTGGATATTGGAGTTCACCAGTTCATCGAACAAGCCGTGTTCGCCGAGCCGGACAATCTCACTGCCGCAGCAGCTTTCTTCGGTGCCAATGATTCCGAAATCCACTTTCGCGGCGCGCAGGAGCTTGACCATTGAGCGGGCGGTCTCAGCCACGCGCGGGTCATAACACGCGGTGCAGCAGACAAACAGGAACACGTCGGCCTTGCCGCCTTCCGGAATCAGCGGCACGTCAAGGTCCTTTGCCCAGTCGAGCCGGTGCTCGCGGGCCCGGCTCCAGGGATTGCCCTGCAGGAATGTGCTCTCCAGTGCGGCCTGGACCGTGGTCTGCATCCGGCCTTTCTCAATCAGGTCCGAACGCAGGCCGACGATCAGGTCCGCCGGCTTAATCTGTTTCGGACAGCGCAGGTTGCAGGTCGTGCAGGTCGTGCACTCCCAGAGCCCGAGCCGGTCGGCATCCGGGTTCGCGAGCCGGTCGAGCAGGCCGGTGTAGACGACTTTCCGAACATTCAGGGAGGACTTCACCGACACCGGGCAACCGCCGGTGCAGCGCCCGCACTGGATACAACCTTCGAGTTCGAACTTCTCAGCAAAGTTCACCGCCAACGCTCTCTCCTATTCCTTCAGGGCCTGCCGGAATTCTGCCGTGAGCAGGGGAACCAGCTCAAACAGGTCGCCGACCAGTCCATAGTCCGCGACCTTGAAGATGTTCGCGTCCTTGCTCTTGTTAATCGCGACGATGCAGCGCGAGCCAATCATCCCGACCAGGTGCTGAATCGCGCCCGAGATGCCGCAGGCGATGTACAGGGCCGGGGCCACGGTCTTACCGGTCTGGCCGACCTGGGACTGGTGGTCGCGCCAGCCCGCGTCCACCGCGGCTCGGGACGCGCCGACCGCTCCGCTCAGAACTCTGGCCAGCTCCTCCAGGACTTTGAATCCTTCAGGACCTTTCATGGCCCGGCCGCCGGAGACCACGATGTCGGCTTCGGTGAGTTCAACCGTGTCCAGGACCTGGCGCACAACCTCTTTTACCTGGGCGTGACAGCTCGTTGACTGCGGCGTGACGTTCACTATCTGCGGCGAAGTCTCGGAAGCGAAACAGACCGGCACCGCGCGGGGGCGAACCGTCACAACCGCAAGTTCAGAGTTCTCGGCCAGAGTCTGTTCCAGGGCCTTGCCGGCGAAGACCGGCCGGGTGCCGACAATCCGGCGCTGGTCATCCACCTCGAGCCGCGTACAGTCCTGAAGCAGGCCGGCCTGAATCCGGGCCGCGAGTCGGGGCGCGAGGTCCCGACCCTGCGCCGTGGCGGACAGAATCAGCACCTCAGGTTTCTCCTGCCGGACCAGACCGGCCAGGGCCGCCGAGTAGCTCTCGGCTGAGTACTGCGCAAGCTCGGGTGAATCGAGCAGGAAGACCTTGCTGATGCCGAACCGGGAAATCTCAGAAGCCAGTCCGGAGATTCCGCACCCGGCAATCACCGCGCCGGCCTCGGTACCGACGCGGGTTGCGGTCTGATGCGCGGCGCAAATGGCTTCAAACGCGGCTTTGCGCAGTCTGCCTTCGGACTGCTCAGCAAGAGCGAGAATCATGGATGCCTTAGTCTACCCGAGCGGACGGCCAAGTCAAGCCGGGTTCGTGCCGGCGCGAATCTTCGCGGCGCGTTCCCGGTATTGCCGGGCGGGCTCGGCCCGGCCGGTGCGGTCTTCAAGCCGGGCGAGGCTGTCCAGGACCTCAGCGACCGAGGCGTGCTCGGGGCCAAGGGCCTGCTCGCGGATGCTCAGCGCGCGCTGGTAAAGCGGTTCCGCGTCGGCAAGCTTGTCTTGGGCCTCACAGACCGACGCAAGATTGCACAAGGCATTGGCAATCGCCGGATGCCCCGGGCGGAGGGACTTCTCGCGCACCGCCAGTGCCTGATGGCACAGGGCTTCGGCTTCGACGTAGTCGCCCTGCGCCTGGCGGATGACCGCGAGCGTGCTGAGTGAGGTCGCGGTATCGCGGTGAGCCGAGCCCAGGGCTTTCTCGCGGATGCCCAGGGCCTTCCGGCAGAGCGGCTCGGCTTCGGCGTCCCGTCCCTGGTAATGGTAAATCAGGCACAGGTTGTTGAGCGAAGCCGCGGTCTCAGGGTGCTCCGAGCCGAACGTCTCCTCGCGAATCTCCAGGGCCCGCTGGCAGAGCGGCTCGGCCTCGGCATAGCGGCGCTGATTACGGTAGAGCGTCGCCAGGCTGTTCAAGGCATAGGCCAGGTCCGGGTGCGTGGCGCCGCGCGATTCTTCACAGATGCCGATTGCCCGCCGGAGCAGCGTCTCGGCCTCAACGCGGTTGCCCCGCGTTTCACAAACCCCGGCAAGGCCGATCAGCGGCGCATATAGCTCAGGTTCGTTCTTGCCGATCGACTGCTCAAAACCCTCCAGCGCCCGGCGCATCAGGGGCTCGGCCTCAACCGGCTTGCCCTGCGCGCTGGCCAGCGACGCCAGGTTGTTGAGCGCGGTGGCGACTTCCCGCGAAAGCGGGCCGAACGCCTTCTCCCAGATCCGGAGGGTGCGCCGGCAGAGCGCTTCGGCCTCGGCGTAGCGCCCCTGGCAGTGGTAGACCTCGGCGAGGCAGTTGAGGGTCGTCGCGACATCCGGGTGTTCGGGCCCGAGCTTCTGTTCGCGAATCTCCAGCGCGCGCCGGCCCAGGGACTCGGCTTCCGGATAGACTCCCCGGATGCGCAGCAGCTCAGACGTTTCGTTGAGCGCGGTCGCGACCGCCGGGTGGTCGGGTCCGAGCGCCAGCTCAAGGATGCCGACGGCTGCGCGGTAAATGCCGGTGAGCAACTGGTACTGCGCCGCATCATGAAACGGCGGCGTCACCCGGCTGAGCCAGTTGACCAGTTCTTCTCCGGGCAGGATGGTTCGACCGTGGTGGAACGCTTCGGTCAGCGCCAGCTTGTGCGCGGGTTGGATCTCCAAACTCGTGGTCCCGGCCAACATCGCATCGTAGTAGTCGAACAGGGTCCGGTGCAGGCGCTGGCGCAGGTCGGGCGCGATGTGCGAGCCCAGACTCTCGCGCATCAGTTGGTGCAGGGACCAGCTCTCCACGGTCTTCTCCTGAACGAATGAGAACCGGCACAGGTCCGCGAAGGCGGTGAGGGGATAGCCGGTCTGGTATTTCGAGACCAGCATTTCGAACAGGTTGTAGTCCCAGAACCGGGGCACCGACAGGACTTTCAAGGTTTCAATCTCGGACTGGGTGAGATGGCGCAGGAAGCGGGAGAACATCTCGTTGGGCGTGCGGGCAAAGTCGCCCGGCACGGGTTCCCGTTCCTGACGTTCCTTGATCTCGAGCCAGGTGTCGACCGCCAGGTCGAGGTAATAAGGAACGCCCTGGCTGCCCTCGACGATTGCGCGAACGACTTCCTCGCTTCCGATGCCGCAGGCGCTCAGGAACGCCCGGGCGTCCGCCGGGGCCAGGCCGCCGACCAGCTGCTGGTGCAGACACCGATCCCAGTCCGGGTCAACCTCCGGCCAGCGCAGTTTCTCGCGCCCAAACACAACCCAGAGCACTTCCGGGAGCTGCGAAACCAGTTCCCGCACCCACTCGTCGCGCTGGTGAAACTTGCCTTCGGAACGTTCGGTCTCCCAGAGCCCCTCGTAGGTGTCGAGGAACAGCACCGCCGGGACTTCGTGGCGCTGCATGTGGTCGCGCAAGTCCGCGGCCCAGAACATCGGCAGGCGCTCGGCGATTTCGGCCGGGTCGAGCTCGGGCAGACCGCGCAGTTCCTGGGCGCCGCGCTTGGTCCACCATTCGTGAATCATCTTGCCGCCCCGGGTCGCGGCGATGGCGAGCTTGGGAATCAACCCGACCAGCGGCACGGCGCCGAAGAGTCCCGCGATTTCGCCGATAAGGTTGCTGTTTTCCAGGAGCGGGAAGTCCTTCGCGTCCATCGGGGTTTGCGGGTGGATCTTCTGCCAGTAGACCGCGTAGGCGATATCAAAGGTCGGGAACGAGACCTTGAACCCGCCCCGCAACGCGTCGCGCAGAATAAACAGGGCGGTTTCCTGGTCCCGGTAGGTCGGAACGTCGAAGTCAAGGCACGCGTACACTTCGGCCACGGGTGTGGCGTCGAGCATGCGCGTCATCTCCTTGCGCATGCTGGTCTTGCCGATGCCGCCTACGCCGTAGAAAACCAGGACCCGGTATTCGCTGGGCGTTCCGGCTTTGACGTTCTCCGAGAACAGATTGAGGAAATCGGTCCGGTCGGTGAACTGGCGCGTCGCGCGGGGACGTGACGTCCGGAGAGAGTGCTTAGGTTGTATCGGCATCGTGCTGGGGAAGGACTCGAGGAATCCAGGATTCAGGGATTCGAGGTGGGCTCATGGTGATTCCCGGTTCCCGGGGTCCCGACCGGCCGGGCCCGCTTCAGGAAATCAAAGGCCTGGCCGAGTTCGCCGTCATCGAGCCAGAAACCGCACCCTTTGCTGCAGCCGTCAACCGGGAAGGTACGACTCTCACTACCGCCGTACCAGTACGTGTCAAGTCGGGCGCCGCAGCGCGGGCAATAGTATTCGCGGTCCCGGGCTTCCTGCGGCCCGAGATGGCCGGGCGTCAAGCTCTTCTTCAGCGATTCGGGCAGCCTCTCGGTGCCGGTCCGCAGGACATCCAGCAGCTCCGGAGCCGAGTTATCGAACCAGATGCCTTCGCACTTCGGACACTGGTCAACATCCACGAGTTGAACCGCGACCCGCGTCAGTTCGGACTCTGCGCACTTCGGGCATCTGAGTTTCTTCAACGCATCCTCCTTGCCTGATTCGATCATAGCACACTCAGTTGAACGGTGTCAACCGGTATCCCGGTCGCGGCAGCCGCGCTACTTGTGTCCGGCCAGGAACTTGAGAATCCGGCGCACCAGGTTCTCGTCCTCCTTCGGCGGCTCAGTCAGCATCTCGGGCGCAACGAAGCTGACCAAATCGAACGCCAGGCCCAGTTCGCCGTCATCCAGCCACAAGCCGCAGTCATTCTTGAGGCAGCCGTCAACCTTCAGGACCTTCCCGCCTTCCTCCTTCATGTACCAGTAGGTTGATAGCTCGCTGCCGCAGCGCGGGCAATAGAAGTTGGCGAAGTTGCGCAGGGTCAGCTTGCCGCCGCCCTCGCGCCAGCTCTTCTTCAACTGCGCCGGCAGCTTGTCATAGCCGGCGCGCAGTATCCTCATCAACTCGTCGCCCTCGGAGTCAAACCAGACGCCCTCGCACCTCGGGCACTGGTCAACCTCGACGCCCTCGACCGCGATTTGCTCAAGCGGTACCTTGCAGTACTTGGGACACATCAGTTTTCCGCGTTTCATGCTTCTCCTGTCAGGTTTGGATTTCCTCAGCCAGATACGCCCGGAAGGCCTGTTGCAAACGCCGGGTTACCGGACCGGGCTTGCCGGTTCCGACTCTTCGGCCATTGACGCGCACCACCGGCATGACCTCGACCGTGGTGCCGGCAAGAAAGAGTTCATCGAGTTGGAGCAACCGGTTCTCGTGGACGCCGGACTCTGAAACCGGGATGCCCAGCCGGCGGCAGAGCTGCATAATCACATCGCGCGTGATGCCGCCCAGGATGCTGCCGCTCCGGACATGCGTCATCACACGGCCGCGCTTCACGCCAAAGACGTTGGTGCGCGTGCCCTCGGTGAGCAGGCCGTCGCGCACCTGGATTGCCTCGAACGCGCGCTTGGCGCAGGCCTGCTGGGCCGCGAGCACATTGCCGAGCAAGGCGATGGACTTGATGTCGCACCGGGACCAGCGGATGTCGGGCACGGTAATCACTCTCACGCCGGTTTCCATCTCCTGCCGGTAAGGCTTCAGGCGATTCACCTCCACATAGAACGTGGGAATCACCGGCCGGGCCGGGAAGGCGTGCTGGCGTGGATAGGCACCGCGGGTAATCTGGACATAGACCGTCGCATCACCCTTATCAAGACGATTCAGACGGAGCAACTCGCGCGCGCCGGGTTCGATGGCATCAAGACTCTTGAACTCGATTCGCGTAGATTTCAGGCTGAGCCTGAGCCGGCGCAGGTGCTCCTTCAGGCGAAAGAACCGGCCCGAGTAACTGCGGACTACCTCATACACGCCGTCCGCGAACATGAAACCACGGTCGTTCGGGGAGATGCGGACTCTGCTCCGGCGCAGAATCGCACCGCCGGGCACGTCTTCACTCTGGAATGCAACCCAGGGGTCAGCCGACTGACTTGTTCTCATCCGGCTTCAGTCTAGTCAACTCCGGGCTGATGTCAATCGGAAGAAGAAGTGGAAGAAGAAGTAGTCAAGTGGCCGAGTGGTAGATGACGATTCTGCGAGCGGCAGGCGATACTGCGTTTCGCGCCGCTTGACATTACCCGGGCCGAACCTAACATTGCTCAAAGGGAGTGGACTATGAAATTACAGGGTTTGCTTATTGCATTTCTGGTCCTGAGTGCTGCCTGGGCAAAGGACTGGCCTGCGATGCGGGAGGAGGCGGACAAGGGCCTGCCGCCGTGGATTCAGTATTACAACCGGCTCAAGGGCGAGCCGAAGCTGGGGCCGTTTGACCAGCATCTGAGTGAGCCGGAATCACTGAACGTCCGGCTGGTCGGGAAATGGGGTCGGGGACCGGCAGCCAGGGTAACCGGCAGAGATACTTTGGTCTATCTGGCCCTGGGTAGTGAGGTGGCAGTATTTGACTGCGTCAATGCCCATAACCCGATAATCGTCAATGAGATTCAGTGCCGGTATGTCGTGGACAGGCCAATCCTGAAGGACAGCATTCTCTACTGCGTGCTCCAGGGCGGAGTCGAGGTCTTCAATGTCGCTAATCCGGCATCAGTGACGAGAATCAAGTATCTGCCTATCACTGCTGTTGACATGTGCATAAGCGACACAATGGCCTATACGATTGACGCGGACAGCTTCAAGGCATATCGGATAGTCGCTCCGGACAGTTTCGAGCGACTCGGCGCCTGTGCCGACAGCGGGTATTACATTGCCGCAGACTCCGGCTTTGCCTATCTCTGCGACCGCTGGGGTTTGTACGTGATCGACGCGACCGACCCGACGAATCCGCATCAGGCGACAGTCCTGACCGGGGCTCAAACCGGAGCGGTCCTGATTGATAGCGGGTATTGCTACTACACTACGGCCAGCGCCAGTCCGAACTCATTTCGGATAGCTGATGTCTCGGACCCGTATCATCCGGCAGAAGTCGGCTACATTGCCGGCATTGCGTCTTATGACCTCTACAAACTCAGCTACTTCGTCTATCTGCCCGGGTACTACATCGTGGACGTCTCGACGCCGAGCTTCCCGACCACGGTCGGCAGTACGACCTGTGGCGGCAACGGCGTTTGGACCAGAAGCCCGTTCACAGGCAGCTTCTTGGCAGCAGGGTCGGCTGGACTGGCTGCAATCGCCATCAATGACCCGGTGCATCCCGTTCTGGACACGGTGGTCGCAGGAGCAGACGAGTCCTACGACATCTGCAACGACAGCAGTTGGGCCTTTGTCGCCAACTACTACGGGGGCATGAAAGTCCTTGATATTGCAGACCCACGTCGTCCTAGGCAGACCGGCAGTTACGACACGGCCGGAGCTGATGCGCCTGCGTTGCGAGTGCGGGATACACTCGCTTACCTGCTGACCGAGATGTGGGCGCCATATGACCTGCGTGTGCTTGATGTGTCACAACCCCAAGATCCGAGACTTCTCGGCGGCTGCTACCAGTGGAATTCCGGCGGGGTAATCGAAGTGCGAGATTCGCTGGCCTACGTCGCCGAGGAGAACCACTTCGAGATTTTCTCCGTTGCCAGTCCGCCGAATCCGAGGCTCGTGGGGAGCTGTGCGTTACCCAATAGCTCGGTAGGGCTGTGCTTGCGAGACAGCCTTGCTTTCATTGGGAACCTAACGTCGCTCCAGATTGTCAGCGTAGCGAATCCGGCATTGCCGAGAGTCATTGGTCAGTTGAGCACTGACGCGCTCGGAGTCGCTGTGGTAGACACGATAGCGTTTGTCGGCGGCGTATCTCAACTCTTCGCCATCAGCGTCTCCAACCCGGCTGCGCCGCACTTGATTTCGACCTTGACTCTCCTAGAAGCCTGCTGCAGTATCTCGATAGCTGGAACCCTAGCGTACGTTGGCACCGCTGCGAACTCAAGCAAGCTCCGGGTTTTTGACATCAGCGACCCAGAGTCACTGCGCTGCATCGGCTACTATGTGGCCCCTGAAGGCGTGGTGAGCGTCTTCAGACAGGACAGCCTTGTCTACGCCGCTTGCTGGAATGGCGGGGTCTGCATCTTCGAGACCACGAGCACAAGCGCGATAGCTGAAGCAAGTCTCGTCGCGCCAAGACCACGGGCATTTGAGTTGACGCCGAATCCGGCGTCGAGTTTCGTTGACATCAGATTGGAGGTGAAACAGAACACAAGCACAAGAAACACGGTCAGGTTCTTCAATGCTGCCGGGCGAGTCGTCCTGGGCGTTCCCTACGTCGCAGACCGGGGACAGCAGCCTCGCCCGCAACGAGTTGACCTCAGCACTCTTCCGGATGGCTGCTACTTCATTGCAGTCGAACCATCCGGGCAAGGTCGAGTGCAAAAGGTCGTCAAGACCACAAAAAGGAGATAAGCAATGAAACGCATTCTCTTTGCGTTGGTCGCGCTGGCGGCGGTGGCCTCAGCCGCGTGCCGCCAATATGACGTTGACGTATATCGAAACGTCAACGGCAAAGTCCTCGGTAGCCATGGTGTGGGTCAGAGCTTCATCTGCACGGCGGATAGCTTGCTCTGGGCCGAGTGCTTCATCGGCGCGGCGAACGCCTCGGGCAGGCAGTACCATTTCGAGATTCAGACACCAGAAGGGCAGAGGCTCTACAAACGCGATACTAGTGCCGGACCCAGCATCAACTACAGGTTCGTCCGTGCGGACCTCGTACCCGAGCCCGGCGCGCCGAAGCTCATTAAGGGCGAGACGTATGTGCTGAAGGTCACGATTACGGGCTTGCATCCAGAGGACAGCATCAACTACTACTACGACCCCACAAATCCGTATGAACACGGCAGCATCCAGTTTCCCGACTTGGGCTATCATCCGCCGCCGCAGCCGTGGGAATCGGACAGCGATTTGTGCGCAAGGATTGAGGGGGTGAATCGGGCGGTGACGGCAGACGCTTTCGCCGTGATGCCTCCGCTGCCACCATGGACCGGCTACGACTCCGCGAAGTCCTTGACAAGTCTGATGAAGAGCTGCGGTGTCGGTCACGGCGGACGCACGATTTGCGTGAGCCATGATGCGGTCATGGCGGGGGATACGCGACCATCGGAGCCGTACTGGGTCTACTCCGACCCTGTGATTCGTGCGATGTGCGAAGACAGCATTGGACTGATGATCAGTATCCAGCCTACGTGCTGTGCCAACTGGACAATGCATGCGCCGAAGCATCCCGATTCCGCTCACGCCGATTCCGGGCTCAGCTACTTCGCCCACGCCTTTCAGCCGATAATCGTCAGCGACAGCGTGGACTCAAGTAATTACTTCGCGGATTGGATAGCGAAGGTGCTGTTGCGCTACGGACCGAGCGGTCAATTCTGGAAGGATTATCCAGGCGTGCCCTATCGGCCAACTCGTTATGTCGAGTTGGGCGGCGAGCCGAATCACAGCGTGCCCACGTCATACCTGTACTGCACCTATTCGGAGTACCGTGACACGACTTATCGGCGAATCGAATCATTGTTCGTCGAACAAGACCCAAACAATCCGATGCTCGGGCGGAAACTCTTTCGCGACACGCTGGTCGTGCGATTGTGCGAGGTCATGGACAGCGTGGTGAAGTGGTTCAACAGCCATGAGGCAGCCGACGTCAAGGTAGTTGCCCCTCATATCGGACGCGTGGAGTGCGGTGGGGAGTCGTGGGATACGAAGGGGAAGGAGTTTCTGAGACACTTCTATGCCCTGGGCGGCGGCCGGCATTGTGACGTCATCTCAGCTTCGCTTTACCAGGAAGATCCGATTCGCTGCTCGACCGACTATGTCTGTTTCAACCCGGCCTGGTTCCGAGCTAATGTTGATACCGTTCGGGCAATCATGCGTGACAATGGCGACGGAGACAAGGAGCTGTGGGCGACTGAATACGGATTCCAGACCTCAACTCTGGGCGGACACGCTGCTTCAATCCCCGAGGCAATACTCAGCACCTACGGGCTGGGCGAAGACCCCAGGAATGTTCTGAATCGCCTCTTCTGGTTCGCCTTCACGACGCGTTATTACCACGACTTGGACAATAACTTCTGCTTCAGCGACTCAAACCTGGCTTTGAAGCCGGCTGCCTACGCTTTTCAGCAGGCACGTCAGCAAATCTGCGGCAAGCGCATTAACAACCGGGTCATGCTGGATGACGGACGGGACGATTCGATTCGGGTCTACGAGCTGGAAAGCGATACTGGAGCCATCAAGGGAAAGAAGACCTGGGTTTGCTGGAAGAACCGCGGACTAGGCTCGAGCGCGGTTTCGGTGGCGATACCTGCGCGAACCGACACGCTCCTGC
>Ga0209777_10003866_pt1 | contig 18121 bp, 35 predicted proteins | sample FrelakmetHBP12HB_FD_187147 | JGI IMG/M metagenome (GOLD analysis project Ga0209777, IMG submission 187147) | Freshwater lake sediment microbial communities from the University of Notre Dame, USA, for methane emissions studies -HBP12 HB (SPAdes)... | ecosystem: Environmental > Aquatic >...
CGTCGTCAACATCGTCTGGAGGGACGTCGGCGAGAAGCCTCCCGAGGGCGCCGGCGCCCGGCCGGCAACGCCAGAAGAGACGCTGCGCGCCCACGAGTACGAGGACGGCTGGTGGAGGAGCACGATCGACAAGTACCTCGTCGTCACGACCAGGAAGAAGCGCTCGAAGGAGTGGCGGCGCTTGCGCCGAGACCTTCTCGGCTCTCTCTGTCATGCACGCGAGGAGTCGATGCGCCATCGCAAGATGGTGGCGTGGGTGGAGGTCGTGGAGGTCAAGCTCGCCGACTGGGTCGACGATTCGCTCTACGGGACCGTGACGTTCGCGAGGAAGCCGACGTACATGGGCCACAAGGTCCGTCACTGGCGACGGCACCACGGACCGCGGCTGGTGCCGACGCCGACGCTGCCGGAGGATGTCTGATGGCGAAGCTCAAGCTCTACAAGTTCCGCATCGTGTCGTCAGAGTACGTGCTGGCCATGAGCGAGCGTAAGGCGCGACGCACGCTGGAGTCGTATGCAGAACTCAAGGACAACGCGAGGGTGTCGGGCGTCGAAGAGGTGACCAGCAAGAGGCAGGTCGGCGCCTGCGACGTGTGGCTTGCGTGGGCGGATGCGGATCTCCTTCCGGCCCCTACCAGCGTCCCCTATCTCGAAATGGAGACAACGATAACCCGGGACGACGACCTTGGCGCCGTCATCGAGAAGCTGCAGCTGGCGAAGAAGAAGAGCAAGAAGAAGGCGAAGGGGTAGGCGCATGGATCCCGTTGACGTGCGCGAGGCACGGCTCGCACTCGAGCGCAGCTGCCCGGCCTTCGATGCGTTCGGCCGCCGCCTTCGGCAGTTCGACGATCAGGGAGAGGTCATCTCTCCTGCGTCGGCGACTCAGTGCCAGCTGTGCCAGGGTGAATCCGCTCACGTACATCACTGGCAGATCGCGTGCCCTCTGTGCCATCGGCACGAGTTGGTCACCGGACCAGGGGTCTACAAGTGGCCGCACATGGCCTTGCCGTCTCACAACATCTGCCGAGGCTCGGGATACGGGATAGAGGCCACGCTCGACGTGGCACACCTCATAGGTGGTTCGTGAAGCACAAGCTAGTCCAGGTCGTCGATCTGCCGAGGTCCATGGTGAAAGCCGTCGGACGAGCGGCACAACAGTGGGCGCAGAAGCTCAAGCCGCCCAAGAAGCAGGAGACACCATGCAGGCAAGTCTCGAGAACATCGTCGGCCGCTTCACCAAGTCCCTCTCCCGAGACCTGTCGCGGCTCATCGAGAGCCAGCTGAAGGAAGAGGTGAGGCGGGCCGTGAAGGAAGCCCCAGCCAGCCTGAAGGCCTCGCCCAAGAGGAGGCTCTCCGACGATGCGATGCAGTGCCACCACAAGGGCTGCAAGAATCGCTCGAAGGGGCCGCGCTTCAAGTTCCTCTGCGAGAAGCACGTCGACGTGCATGCCACGGTCGCCGAGCAGACGAACCGCAAGACGAAGGCCCAGAAGTACGTCAAGCCGACGAAGAAGACGGCCGGGCATCAGGAGGACTGATATGTCGAGGCATCGAGCGCCCGGGACCATCGATAAGGTCAACCCACCGCACATGGACGACCACGGGCTGATGACGTGGGTCTTCGTCAACATCGGTGGGGATGACCGCGGCGGCCACCAGGGCTTCGGCGGCATGGCCTTCGAGAACGAAAGCATGGCAGAGGACTACGTCGACGACCTCTGCGCCACGTTCGGCGTGAAGCACATGGAGGATCTCGTCGGCAAGAAGTGCTACGTGCTGTACGCCTTCGCCGAAGTCAACGAGATGATCGCTGGGCTGGAGGCGTGCGATACCGGCAAGCGCTTCCTGCACAGCGCCTGGTACAAGCGACACCATCCAGATGCGCAGTCGGTGCTCGAGAGGAGGCGCAACAGCGTTGCCGGAACGATCTCCCTCCTCCAGTTGCGCCTTGCAGAGGCCGAGAAGGCACTGGCAAGCGTCGGAGACCAGTACGTCGACTGGGAGACGGCGCCATAACCGCAGGCCACGTCCGAGGAGAACGCCATGCTGGACCGCGAACTCAAGCTCATCCTCTGCGCCAAGGCCGCGCACGAGGTCAACCGCGTCTACTGCCAGTCCCTGGGGGACGAGACCCAGGCGCACTGGGAGGACGCTCCCGAGTGGGCCAGGGAGAGCGCCATCAAGGGCGTCGAAGGGGTGCTGTCCGGCAACACGCCAGAGCAGAGCCACCAGTGCTGGCTCGACGAGAAGCGCCGCACCGGATGGAAGTACGGGCCGTCCAAGGACCCTGCGAAGAAGGAGCACCCGTGCATGGCGCCCTACGACCAGCTGCCGGCCGAGCAGAAGGCGAAGGACCTCAGCTTCGTCTGCACGGTGCGGTCGATGGCCGCTGCCCTTCGCCTCGAGTACAACATCAACCGGCCGGACGGTGACGTGAGCTACTGCCACTTCCCCGGCGAGGTCGTGGAGGGAGCACCGACGTCAGCCGTCGCGACGTCCCGTGCGCAGGAGATGGGCCTAGCCCAACCGCCAACCAGGGCAGAGTTCCTTCGCATGCGCGTGCTGAACCGGGTCAGCGCCATCGAAGATCTGCTCCACGAGTACAGGCCGGGGAACGCCCTCTCCGAGGCAACCACCATGTGCGACGAGCTGCGGGCGCTGTTCGCCGAGGTTGAGCCCGGCGAATTCCTGGCCTACACGCAGAAGATGGTCAGGCGTCCCTGAGGAGGTGTCCGATGCCGCGCGTCAGGTCCCGGGAAGAAGGACACCTCTTCACGAACCACAAGTTCGTCTCGAAGATCTACGACAACCCGAAGAGGAATCACATCGTCATCACCGATCCTGCGGAGGTGGAAAAGTGGGCCAACCTCCTCAAGGAGGTCGTCGACGGTTCTCGCAGGCGCGCTGCCGCCCTCCGATCGGGAGCGTCATCGAGCACTGGGGAAACCCCAGAGCACTACGATGCGCAGGCCATCCATGACGACGAGTACACGCGCAAACCAGGGCGCGAGAAGCTCATTCTCGAGGAGGGCAAGGAGTGGTTGACCGACGAGGTCGGAGAGGCTGCCATCGTCGGTGAGACGGCCAACCCTCACATCAACCTCTTCGCCCTTCGGGAGATCGTCGAGAAGGTCTCGAAGAACCCGTGCGCGCTCGAAGTGTCGTCCATGGTTGGCACCGTCCTCTTCCCCCTGCTCGCCGAAGCTGAGCGGCTGACCACTGAGCGCAACAAGGAGCGTCTCTGGAACAACACGATCCGCGAGTGCGAGAAGAGCAGCAGGAGCGAGCGCGATGAAGCCCTTGCGCTTCTGCGCGAGTGGCGCGACACTCCGTTCTTCGAGACCAAGGATGAGTGGAGTGCATGGGTCGCCGGGTTCCGTCCGCGGGTGGAGGCGCTCCTTGCGCGCTTCCCGGACCCCAGAGAGTGTGGCGATGCCTCGCGTTGAAACCGACGAGGAGTTCTCTGTCTGGACGTTACCAGACGGCACACGGTACTTCCCTCGGTTCTATAAGTTCGTCGGCGAGGGCTACGATGCCGGGCTGAAGTTCGTCGTCATCGACGCCCCCGCACTCGTCGACGCCATCGCCGAAAGCATCTTGGAGGCGGCACGGCACTGTGCAGAGCAAGCGTTCACGCTGCCAAGGGGCTACGAATACGTCGACCCGATCGGCAGAAAGTGGACGCGCTACACTCTGGAGGCCGAAGCCGAGAAACAGTATCAGTGTGCTCGTAGTCCGGAGCGCCAGATCTGCATCGCCGAAGAGGTACCGAGGAGGCCTGCATGACCTACGTGGTTTCACTGGTTGCCATGTTCTTGTTCGGGTTCGCCGTCGAGCGCTGGTGGCCCTACGCGGGGCGCGTCGCGGCCTCGAGGGCTAAGGCTGCCAGAATGGCGCTGATGTCCTGGATCGGGTGTACTGCTCTTCTGTTGTTTGGCGTCTGGGTTACGTACATGCTCGGAGCCAACGATGCCGGAGGCTTTTGGATCATGGCGTCGTACTTCGTCGGAAGGTCAGTCTTCTGCACCATGAAGTGGTGGTTCACCAAGGAGGTCGGCTGATGCCGCGAGTGCAGTCGATGGTCGGGTGCGCCTTCATGTGGTACAAGTTCGTCGCTGCGGACTATGACGACCCGACCAGGAAGTACATGGTCGTCGAGGGCAGCCCAGAATTGCACGAACGGGTCGCCGCGTACTTGACGGAGTGCGCCTCCAGCGCCCGCCAGCTGGCGTTCGAGACCGCTGGGTCTTGCGGCGGTCAACTCGGCCCCCTGGCGCAGGTAATGGAGATAGAGGCGACGGCGAGGACGCGCACTGCTGCGCGCCCGGTGCTGATCCTGGAGGAGGACGACGCCTACAAGGACAAGGGAGACCTTCTTGAGGCGCGCCTCAACATCCAGACCATCACCGAGGAGCGCGACGAGGCACGTCGCCATGAGAACGAGCACATCGCCGACAAGCATCGCATCTTGCGAGAGTACGAGGCGATGCTCGCGGAGACCCGAGCCAAGCTCGCTGAGGCAGAGGACTACTGCGCTCGCGAGCGTGACCAGAGAGACATAGCCGTGTCCTCGTTGGCTGCCATGCGCACCAAGTGCTCCGAGGCTGAGCGTGATGCGGCGGCCATTAGGCAGCGGGCGGCGGCAGAAGAACGTCGTCTCGTAGAGATCGAGGACAAGCTGATCTTCGCAGTCGCCAAGAAAACGATGGAAGTGGCAAACGTGAAGGCCAGCTTGTCCGTCCTGTATGAGGCACTTGATGCCGGCGTCGCTGGCGTCATGCGCCGCGGGCACGGTCTCGAGCCTGGAGACCTCGACGAGCCGAAGGCATGGGCGGGCAACGGCGGGCGCGCCGTCTACGCCGACGAGAAGTTGGCCCGACTCCGGCACGCCTACAAGTTGCTAGAGCATAAGCTGCACGAGGAACAGGCCGTCTCTGCTCACCTCCGTAGCGAACTTACGTGGGCCAAGAGGGTCCTCGGCGTCGTGGGGATCTGCATTCCATCGATCGACGCTGCCCTGTCCATGGCCGGTGAACAGATGCCCGTTCACAACGACAAGCCGTGAGCGACGCCATGAGGATCAAGGTGGTACGGCACAGCTTCTTCGACGTGGAGGGAGGCGGTAACCTGCGGTTCACGGAGAGGTCACCAGCCGAGGACATCCACATGGGCGAGTGCAACTGCACGAAGAACGTGCATGTGCGCCCGTCGGGAACGCCGGCGTCCGTCCAGCAGGAGTTCATCACAGTCGACGGTGACATGTCGTTCCGCCTCTCGCGGCTGTGGATGACGTTTGGCGAGTTCGGCGGCGACAACCACGCGTACTTCCATTTCCACAAGGATGAGCCGAGCGTGGAGATCGAAGCCGTACCAGTTCCCGGCTACGGCCTCACGGAGTGCTTCTTCGGCCACGTCTACCTAGGCAACCAGATCGACATCAGCAAGCTGATGAACGGCGGCTGGCCGTCACGCATCGTCGACCTGAGCAAGATCGGGCCGCTAGACTTGTGGCTCCACGACTGCTCCATGGGACGTGAGGCGATGCGCTTCATGTCGGAGTCGGACGAGGCGTGCATGTGGCGCGAGGCGCTCGGGCTCGCAGCGGAGATCAAGTCCTTCGCTGACAACAAGTACATCGGCGACCACGACTCGTCGGTGGAGGCGCTGCGTGCCACCATCGAAGCCGACTGCGCTCTCATCGGCCGCGTGACCGCGCTGCAGCGTCTGCTGGCGCCCATCGCGAAGGACCTCAAGAACACGGAGACGTTCTCCATCGGCGACGCCATCCGGGCAGCCATCGAGCCGGAGATGAGCGACGAGGAGCGTGCGTGGCATCGTGCTGATCATGCTCGTATCCGCGCCAAGTTTCCGAGGAAGGCCGTGAAGGAGTAGTGGGGGGCACCCATGGGACAGGAGCAGACGTCGCCCTTCGGCATGGACTACTTCACCGACGAGTTGCTCAGGGAGATCATAACGAAGGCATCGGAGGCCGGCTTCCAGTGCGAGAGGGAGCATTGGCTCCTGGAAGAGAACGCGTACTTCGCCTTATCCAACCTGGCCGCCATGCTCTACAACTTGAGGATGTTGGAGGATGAGGCCGAGAAGAACGAAAACAAGTCGGGGCACGACTGGGCGGCCGACGTCTTGAAGGAAGAGCGCCCCGGAGAGAGAAAGCCATGATCGAACCCTGGACGACCATCATGTGGAACGGCCGCACGTACGTACGGTGCCCGACCTGCCACAGATACGGACGCGATGGCTGGTCGCATATCTGTGGGCCAAGCTCGACCTGGAACTGGTACGCCTCACCGCAGGAGCTTGAGGAGGCAGAGGCGCGTAGCCAGCAGGAGATCATGAAGATGGTGGGGACGTTCGTCTCAACCGCGCATAAGGAAGGTAGGTGACCTCGTGAACGCCAAGGAACTCATCACCAAGCTGCAGGATCTCGTCGACAAGCACGGTGACAAGAGCGTACTGATCGACGGCAACTACATCTCCGAGGGGAGCATCTACGATGGTCCCGTCCATGGGCGTGACCCAGTACGCATCGACGAGAGAGGACACGTCTTCATCATCGAAGCCGACGTGGGTGACTGATGAGCCCCTGCCCCTGCGGGAAGCATACCGACCAGACCGTCTTCATCGTCGAAGGCGGCGGTGGCGACGAGAAGGATGAGCGGTGGCATGGCCTCTGCGCGGTCCGCGAGCTGAAGAGGCTGCGCGAAGAGGTGGCCTGGTTGACCGCAGCGCTCGCTTCCGAACGGGCCGCGCACCGGGCCGCTCTGGATCGGCTCATGGACTTCGGCGCCCGCATTCCCGTCTTGAAGCCGACCGGCAGCGTCGCCGTGACACCTGAGCCCCACGATGGGGCAGAGGAGGCGATGGCGCAGGAATGGGTCGACGCGTTCGAGGAGGGGGACGCGATGTCGCCCGAGGAGCTTGCGGCTTCCGAGCGAGAGTGCCATGCGCTCGGCAAGAACGGCGAGACGTGTGACCTCATGGTCCACAAGGGAAGGCACTGCACATGGGACGGGAAGGACTTCGATGACGTGCGGCGCGCTGGCGGCGCCGACAAGGAGAAGTAGGACAATGCCCGAGAAGCGACCGACCGTTACCATCGAGGACGTCGTCTGCATCGCCGAGACCGACAAGGCGATCCTCTGCGGACTCGAAGACGGGACTGAGGCCTGGATCCCGATCTCGCACATCTGCGAAGAGTCGGACGTTCACGAGAAGGACGACGGGGGCGACCTCGTGATCACGGAGTACATCGCTCGCGAGAAAGGGCTGGTGTGACACAATGGCAATGAAGGTCACCGGACTCGGAACGATCACCGGACTCGGACCGTCTATTGAGACCTGCATGTGCGAGGCACAGGCGCTGGTCGACGCCGGAGCCGCCAAGTGGTGGGGCCGATTCACGTTGGTCGTCACGAACAACGACCTCTACGAAAAGGTCAGGCACGAGCATCGTGAGTGGCACAAGCTCAAGGAGGCGCGCCGATGAGAGACCGCACCAAGCTCGACGCCGTCATCGAGATCGACCACGGGCGCGGCGTGCTCTACGTCCACGACCTGAAGCTGGGCTACACGATGCTGCGCATCTCGGGTTTGCCGACGCCGGTGAAGACGCCCGCGTTCGGGGACGGCCTCGATATCGGCGTCAGCGCAGACGGCCCGGCGGTCTGCAACTGGCGTGAGAAGAAGAAGGGGTAGTCAGATGGCGCACCACAAGCAGAAGATCCAGGTCGCAAGCGACGGCCGCGGGCGGCGTGTCCTGCGCGACCGCAAGGCGAGCAGACCCAAGCTGACCAGGGCGGGCAGTTCTCTCAAGATGTGGACTGACCCAGACCCGACAGGTGCGCGGCCAACGACCGGGTGGGTGCTGGGGCACTACCCGCTGGAGCGTCGGCGCCGTCGTCGGCGCGCAGAGTACAAGCGCATCGACCGCCGCGCACAGCTGACCCGCGAAGAGCGCATCGCCTTCGACCTGGCGAGGAACTCGTGAGCGAGCCGATCGCCGATGCGCGCAAGCTGCTCGAGGGGCTTGCCGTACGGTTGCGCCAGAGGGCGAAGAGCCACCACTGCGGCGCGAGCGACGACCTGATAGCCTCGGCGGTCGACATCGTCGCCGAGGAGGTCGAACACCTGCTGCGCGAGCGCATCGTGAAGACGCCAGACGGCATGCACGAGTGTCCGTACTGCCACACGCTGACCAGGGACACGACGCTCGGCTGCGACCAGTGCGACGTGTAGGAGGAGCAGATGACCCCGATGTTCCAGACCTTCGTAGAGCGCACGCCACGCATCAAGTCGGGGTCATCGAAGCACCACGTCCTGCGTGAGATGTCCTACGACGTCGGCGACGCGGGGCATGTGTACATCGATGTCGTCGCATTCTGTGGCTACAGCTGCCAGCTGGAGCAGAGAGGATGCGTTGTCACGACGCGCATCGCTCGTCCCGACAACCTGTGTTCAGAGTGCGCCGACGCCGTGAAGAAGGAGTTCGTCGACGTCGGAGGTCTCGAGGGCAACCTGCCATGAGCGACAGCCTCGACAGGTTCACCGCCGAGGTCAAGCAGAAGCTCGGCGGCGTCACCCTGGACGCGTGGGTTACTGCGCACCCCGGATACCACATCTGGGCGCTCTACGGCGAGCACGAGTGCTGCGCCGCTTGCGGCGTCGTGCGCCAGCGTGGGCCGCAGAAGCCCTGCCGGGGCATCGTCAAGGTCGGCCTGCGCGGCATCTCCGAGGTCGTCACCGAGGCCGCAAGGAAGGTGCAGCCATGATCCTCAACGCCGGGAACCTGCTTCGTCACCTCGCCTACCTCGAGTACGTCCTGCGCCACAAGCTGTACGTGTTCAAGGCCTGCCGTCTCACCGGCGCGTCGCTCTGGCGCGGGCTCGTCCACGACCTGTCGAAGTTCCTGCCCTCGGAGTGGATGCCCTACGCGCAGTGCTTCTACGCCCCCGACGGCACCAAGCAGTACATGGAGACGCCGGCGTTCACCGAGGCCTGGAACCGGCACCAGAAACGAAACCTCCACCACTGGCAGGCCTGGCTGGTCACGATGGACCGCGGCGAGACCAAGCCGTTGCCCATGCCCGACGAGTACGTGTGCGAGATGGTCGCCGACTGGGTCGGCGCCAGCCTCGCCATCACCGGCAAGATGGACGTCAAGGCCTGGTACGAGAAGTCGAAGCACAAGATGGTCCTCCACCCTGAGACGCGAGCGAAGGCCGAGACCCTGCTCAAGGTGGTCTGCGAGGGGTAGCATGCCGACCAAGCGCAAGCGGTGCGTCAGCATCAGCAAGACGGCCTACCAGCAACTCAGGGCCATCGCCACGACGTACTTCGTGAGCATGGGCAGGGTAGTCGAGGTGCTGGTCGGAACGGCCCTCGGAGAGCCTCCTGCGCGGCCTGCGAGCAAGCCGAAGAAGGCCGCCGGATAGCCCCCTCGCCACTGTCTGTGGTAGCATCGACCCATGCAGCGCAAGCGCTCTCTCAAGTGCCCGGCCAACTCCCGTCGCTTCACCGGCGTCGCGGTCGGATCCGAATCCCAGGTCAGCCACCACCGCGGCGACGTCTCCGTGGGCCGCTCTTTCGAGCAGGCGATGGAGTTGGCGCTTCCCGACAAGGGAGACCACGTCGGCGTCTACGCCGTCTGCGGCAAGGAAGCCGGCGAGGCCCGCATGAACGTCATGAACGGCAAGGGCGAGCTTCTGCGCGTCTTCAAGTCGCACGGGTGGCAGTACCCACGGCGGGCGGCTCGCCGGAAGTAGTGATGGTGGCGACGTCGTCCAGGTCGCTCGACGACCTCCTCCTGGCCGAGGTGCGCGAGTACGGCGTCCTCTTCTCCACCGGCGTGCCCGTCGAGTTCAAGTACATCCGCAACACCGAGAAGTCGCCGTACTTGGGCTCTCGGTTCCAGCAGGACATCGAGCCGGCCGGCGCCTACCTCCTCCACAACCCAGACCCCGGCGACCCGGCCCGCGGGTGGGTCCAGGGGGTCGCCAAGTTCCGGTCGCCGCTGGTGCTCGCGCTGGCCGGCGACGACGACGGCAAGATCTACGGTCCGAACTCCTGGAAGGCCCGGCTGCACCGGCACTTCAAGAAGCGACACGCAGCCCTCTCGAAGGCCATCATGGCCGCCGGCTTCGACGCCGTGGTCACCGTGGGCTACTACCGCGGTCGGCCTCAGGACACGAGGGAGATCGTCGACCTGTCGGTGGTGCGCTAGCTTCCTGCTTCCTCTTGCACGCCTTGGCGTGCGACCAGTAGGCGTTCCCACGGATGGTACGCCCGCAGCGCGAGCAGACGTGGACGCGCCTGGCGTGAGCCCTGGCGGCTTCCTTGCGACGTTCCGGGGTAGCTCCGAAGGGCATGATGACCTCCTCTCCTACCAGGACGTCGTCGGCCGCAACAGCTAGAAGTCGGGGTCGTTGTCGGGCTTGTGCCAGCCCTGGGGGTAGAGCGGGTCGAACGTGCTCTTGTCGACCTTCACCTCGACGTCGTCACGCACCTGGCCCGTGAGGGCGTCTGGCAGGTCCTTGGCGCCCAGCCAGCGGACGCGGAACGCCGTCGTCCATGGCTTGCCCTTCTCCTCGTAGGGGTCGCGCCTGGAGCAGCCGCGGTCCTTGAGCACCACGGCGACCTTCATCTTCTTCGCGCTCTCGTCGCGGATGAGCGCAGCTGCTCGGTGCCGGCCCTCGTGCCCGCAGACGCGCCCGGTGTGCATGTCGACGTTCAGGTAGGGCGAGACCAAGATCTCCCCGTCGCGCACCCACTGGTTGTACTGCTCGACCGGCTTGGCGTTGAAGACGATGTACTGCAGGTGCTTCTCGTCCTGCGTCGTGAGCTTGAGGAAGTCCCGGGGGTCGATGTCGATGAAGCCGACCGCGGGGAAGGACTTCGCCCGCTTGCGCATCTTCTCGGTGATGAGTAGCTCGCCCAGGGTCGTGGTCTTCTTGCGGCGCCGGCGCTTCATCGCGGTCTCCTCGAAGGGGGGCAGTGACATCGGGCGGCGGCCAGGGTGGTCCCCTTCGTGCTCGTCATGAAGTCCTTGCCCGTCATCTCAAGCAGTGACCCGTCGGGGTTGAACCTCCAGGCGCGCCGGATGGCCGATGCGGGAATGGCGTGCGACGACTTGGGGTACTTGTCGCGGGGGTCGACGAGGATCTCCTCCACCTTCGACACCTCGATGACGAAGGTCGGCACGCCGGTCCTGCCAGGGTTGTCCCTGCCGACGTTGACGTAGCTCACGGCGTCGGCGAAGTCGTCGGCGAAGCAGGTGCCTTCGCCCCGGACGCAGTACCTCTCGTCGCTCTTGATGACCCCGCTGCGCCGGATGAACGCGGCCTCGGCCGCAGAGATGCCGCGGTAGACGACGTCGCGAGACCGCTTCGGCGCCTTGTCGCTGTCGAGGTACCAGTACCAGTCGAGGTCGACGCTCACAACGGGTACTCCGGCCCATCCCCAGGGGCGTCTTCCCACTCGCGCCACGTCGCCATGCGCTCCTCGAGCAGCTTCCACTGCTCGGGCGTCATGTGGACGAACATGTTGTCGCCGCTGTCGCAGCCGGACCAGTCGTCGTCGTCGTGCGCGCTGATGGCCTCGACCAACTCCTGCGGCACCACGAGCGGCTCGCCAGACGCGGCCGGCTCCTCGAGGTCTAGGTCATCGAACGGGTTGGTGCTCACCTTCCAACTCTTTCGCGCTTGACGACGGCAACTCCACCATTTTCGCGGACGCGCCGCGCCACATCTTCGGCCTCTTCGCGGGTGAGGCCTTCGGCGACGCCGTCGCCCTTGATGTGGACGACGTAGTCGTAGATCTCGGGGACGCTGCTCTTGGCGAGCAGAGACTTGAGGCGAGCGATCTCCGACCCGTAGGCGTCGGCCTGCTCCTTCATGCTGCTTCTCGCCCTTGCGGTCATCTCTCCGATCGCCTTCTTGTCGACTTCAGCCTGGGCAGCTTGGCCGTCATTGTGTCCTCTGATGTACTCGTTCTGAGAGAACACGCGCACCCGGCGGAAGAGACCGGCAACGGTCGGCTGGCCGATCGCTCGTTGTAGAGCGTTCAGGATTTCCTGGGCAGAGTCTGCGCGGAGCCCGAGGTCCACGAGCACTTCAACGGGGCTGTCCTTGTCCATGCTCGTCCTACCTCACTTGACGAGCGACTCGTCGACGTGGATGACGCGGTCGTACAGCTTGAACTTCTCCGTGCGCTCGCGGTAGCGCGCCACCTGGACGGCGGTGCAGGTGCAAGCTCTCTTGAGCGAGCCGAACCACCCACACGGGCACGGCTGCGCGGAGGCCACGAGCAGAAACGCCGCCGGAGCCGGCGCCTGCGCGCCGGGGACGTGGAGCACGCCGTTCTTGATCGCCTCCTGGACGACCTCGAGCACCATCCGCGAGAACTCCGGAAGGTCGTCGAGGAAGAGCACGCCGGCGTGGGCCAGCGATGCCTCGCCAGGCCGCAGGCAGCACCCCTTGGACGTCCCGCGCATGGCGGCGGCGCTCACCGAGTTGTGCGGAGCGCGGAAGGGGCGCTTCGTGATCGTCTCCGCTGGACCGAGACCGATGAGCCTGGCCGTCTGGTACAGCGACGTGACCACGTCGGCCTCGGCCTCGGACATCGGGGGGAGGTAGTTGACCACCCGGCGGGCGATCATGGTCTTCCCGACGCCGGGAGGGCCCACGATGAGCGTGTGCTGGCTGGCGTCGGCGATGTTCTTGGCGAGGTGCTCGATCCGATCTAGGTTCATGGTCCCGATGGTAGCACAGCGGCGGCTTCTGCTGTATCATCGGGAACATGACGAAGACGATCAAGAAGCACAACGAGTGGTGCGTCGAGGGCGGCCGTCCGTCGTGGCACCAGCAGCGCGCCGGCCACGCCTACGCCAGTTCGATGTGCTTCCGCGAGAAGCGCAAGGCCGTCGCGTTCATGAAGCGCGTCGCCAAGCTCCGGCCCGACGAGCCCCAGCACCTCGTGAAGCGCAAGATCGATGAGCACAAGGTCGACGACTGGGGCATTCGTCTCCCTCGCTGAAAAACCGCTTGACACCTTCCTCGTGACGGAGTACCACCGATCCTAGACACCATGATGCTTCGGGCCACAGGATCTACGACGTTGTCGATGCCGTTCGCGGCGTCGGCCGTCGTGTATCCCTGCGCCCACCAGGGTACCAAGCCGGCGCTGATCGAGCGCAACCTCGATTGGAGCCGGCCGAGCCCCTAGAAGCTGCACCATAAGGCGACTAGGGGCTCGGAAGAGGAATCTTCCGGGCCCCTTCGGTTTTCGGGGTATGGAGGTGAGCAGGACAGGGTCAGGACTGGGACATATACGTCACGGACTGGGTCCAGGCCGGGCTCCAAACTCAGCCGAGCGGGGTTCGATTCCTCGGTGACGTGCCGCGCCCTCGTAGCACAGCGGCAGTGTGCCAGTCCCGTAAACTGGCGACTCGAGTTCGATTCTCGACGAGGGCTCCGAAGGAGGTGGACCGACGGTGTTGTAGTGCATGCGGGCGAAGCCACGGGGTGTGGCGCTACCTCGCCATGGTAGACACGGCGCGTTCGACTCGCGTCGCCCGCTCAAGATGAGCCAGCGTAGTCCGGTATGGATCCGGGGGAGGCTGTAAACCTCCTGTCGCTTGCGGCCACGAGAGTTCGATTCTCTCCGCTGGTACTGGAAGTGGAAGTCCTGGCAACTGAATAGCGGACAGCGAGAAGCTGTCGGGTCTTGCTCCAGGGTGCGTGCTCGTCACGGCCCACGGGGGAGGCCCAACGACAGCACCATGGGCCCGAGGTGTTATGGCGGCATTCCAGGCTCTTACCCTGCGAGGTGACGGTTCGAGTCCGTCCGGGCCCACCATGGAGGTCAACATGACGAAGAAACCCGGGGCGCACCGACGGTGACGCCCTCGTAGCTTGAAGGTCAAGCAGCCGGCTTTTAACCGGCTGTCGTGGGTTCGATTCCTACCGGGGGCACCGATGCTGAAGTCACTGCCCAACTGCGAGTGTCCCGGTTCCCTCGACATGGGGGGGTACGGGACGGTACATCACCTACCCGAGTGCCCGTTCTCGAGGAGGGCGCAGAAGGAGCGCGAGCGACGACGGGGCCAGAAGAAGCGTGACAAGATCGCGGGAGAAGCCGCGGGGTGCGGCATCTGCTTCCCAGGCAGACCTTGGCGAGTTCGACTCTCGTCTCCTGCTCCGACGCAAGTCTCGACGGCAGCAGGGGACGGGCCCCTGTGTGGCCCTGCAAAGCCACCCACGACCAGCACCTGCCGCCCTCGGACGCGAGGGAGACACGGCTCGGGCTGGGAGTGGTGAGGTTCGACTCCTCCGTCGTGGGCTTGCGTCACCCTGCAGCCATAGCGTAATGGTAGCGTGACGGCCCTCCAAGCCGTCGGTGCGGGTTCGAGTCCCGCTGGCTGCTCTAGTGCCGGAAGCGCGGGTTCGAGCCCCGCCGTCGCCTGGGTTCTGCAGCCCCCCGCGACGTGGTGTAGCGGCAGCACGCCGGCCCTTTCACTCCGGTGTCGTCTAGTGGCAAGACCCGCGACTTTGAATCGCGTCATGGGAGTTCGATCCTCTCCACCGGAACTTCGATCGGGGATAGCTCAAGCAGGTAGAGCACACGGCTCTGACCCGTGCGGCTAGAGGTTCGACTCCTCTTCCCCGAACCGTCGCCGACGTAGCACAACGGCAGTGCGGCTGCTTTGTAAGCAGCGGGTTGGAGGTTCGATTCCTCTCGTCGGCTCTGCAAGAAGCACGTTCCCTCGTCGCTCAGTGGTAGAGCGTCCGGCCGTTAACCGGATTTTCGTAGGTTCGATTCCTACCGAGGGAGCCATGGCTCCGGCTCTCGAGTGAGGGATGCGGTCTGCAAAACCGCAAGGCTGGGTGCGACTCCCAGCGGAGCCTCTGCACGGCGCCGTAGGACAGCGGTCAGTCCGCTGGGTTCTCAACCCAGACACCGGGGTCCGACTCCCCGCGGCGTCACTCACGCTCTCGTAGGCCAAGGGAAAGCCGCCGGACCTTCAACCCGGACAAGCGAGTTCGAGTCTCGCCGAGAGCACCCGAGCGTACGTCAGCGGTCAGACGGCCTGGCCTGGGACCAGGCAGCCGGTGGTTCGACTCCACCCGCTCGGACCATCTGGGTGTACGTCAACGGTAGACGGCGCGGTCGGGGTCCGCGCAGCAGGTGGTTCGACTCCACCCATCCAGACCATCTTCGGGGTGTAGCCTATCAGCATCAGGCACTCCGTTCGGGACGGAGACGAAGCAGGTGCGACTCCTGCCATCCCGACCATCGACGAGTAGCTCAACGCAGAGCGGCTGCCCTATGAGCGGACGGTTGGGGGTTCGATTCCCTCCTCGTCGACAACTGCGAGCGTCATCTAGCGGCAAGGATGGCTGCCTGATTAGCGGCTCACGGAGGTTCGAGTCCTCCCGCTCGCACTGACTGATGGTGGGCGAAGTCCTACGGTGGGACACAGGTCTGTGGCTCCTGTACCAGCGGGTTCGACTCCCGTCGCTCACCCAACATAGTGCCTGACGCAGTCGGTATAGCGGGCGGCTTGTCAAGCCGTTGAAACGGGTTCGACTCCCGTAGGCACTGCTTCTGCCCCGGCAGCTTGGGTGGTCAAGCGCCCGCCTGAAGAGCGGGAGATTACGGTTCGACTCCGTACTGGGGCACTGAGGGTCCGTAGCTCATCTAGGAGAGCGCCGGTTCGGCAGACCGGAGGTGGCGAGTGCAACTCTCGTCGGATCCACAACGCGCCGGTTGCTCAGTGGCAGAGCGCCGCTTTGACGTAGCGGTCACGGGGGTTCGATTCCCTCCTGGCGCACCGAGGGCCCGTAGCTCAACAGGAGAGTACCCGGTTCGCATCCAAGAGGTTGGGGGCGCACATCCCCCCGGGTCCACTGAAGGGTCGTTAGCTCATCTGGGAGAGCGCCTGCCTTGCAAGCAGGAGGTGGCCGGTCCGACTCCGGTACGATCCACGAGCACGGAACGGCTCGGTTCAACTCCGAGATGAGAGCGAAGGGTCGGTGGTGCGGCGGTCGTACGACAACGCCACGTAGCCGGCACCTGGGAGGTCGGTTGGAGCCTAAGCCCCGTTCGACCCGGGGTGGGCCTCGTCGCTCTGCGCGGTCGCCCGCTCCGTCTGCCGTCGTAGCACAGAGGTAGTGCAGCGCCTTGGTAAGGCGAAGATCGCCAGTTCGACCCTGGCCGACGGCTCCGATGCCCCTGCCGATGGATCTCGGGCCTAGCGCTACGAACGCTGGTCGTCGGGAGTTCGATTCTCTCCAGGGGTGCCACGCTCCCGCAGACGGATGCTGCCCCGACCCTCCGAAGGTCGGTCGTGAGGGTTCGACTCCCTCCGGGGGCGCTCTCGGTTCTGCCCGGGTACGCCAGTAGGGCCAACGTCGCACTGTCCGGCCGGCAGTGGACGCGCCCATGTAGAGCGGCCCCCGTCACAGGGGGTGTGTCGTCCGTTCGAGCCGGACCCCGGGAACCTTGCTCCTGTCGCCTAGCGGATGGGCACGCGCCTCCTAAGCGCGTCGACGCAGGTTCGAGTCCTGCCAGGGGCGCCAGCGACGACCGGCCAGTGGGGCTTGACAAGCTCGCGCCGGTCGGCTACGGTGATGTCTTCACGGGTGAGAAACGGTTTCGACAGAGGCGTGGACCTCGAGGAAGCGAGCCGCGGTTGGTCATCGGGCCGCGTCAACAAGAAGACCAAGTCTCAAACGCCAACGACAACTCGTTCGCGCAGCCGATGCTCGCCGCCGCCTAGGGCGCCGACGACAGAAGCGCGGTTCCTGGCAACCGGGCAACAGAAGCCAGGTGGTGGAGGCGCCGCAACGCGGTAAGGATGTCCTTCCGGAGAGATGCTCCGGCCGTTGCAGCCCCGTACGACGTCGCGAGGTGAGCACCTCGACCATGTGCAGATGGAGCACGCTCGCCGCCAGAAACTGCATCCGCTGGCGGCTACGCTCGTAGATGCCTCTTGCTACTCGCAGCTGGACCCGGGTTCGACTCCCGGCTCATCCACCCTTGATGCGGAGACGTGCCCCGAGGGCAAATCGGGCTCATAACCCGATGGCGCAAGCCAGTGTGAGGTTTGACTCCTCTCTCCGCTACCGCGCACAGCCTCGGAGGCAGGCCGGTCTCATAAGCCGGACCGTGAGGGCTCGTCTCCCTCGTGCGCGACCGCGCCGAGCGAGGAAGCTGGAGACTCCCGTGGCTCTACACACCACAGTTGCTGGGTTCGATTCCCAGGCTCGGCACCGCGGAAGCTACTTCCCGCAGCGGCAGGTGGCGTAGACCGGAGGGTCGACGCGAGTACCGTCCTTCCTCCGACCCGTCCAGAGGGGCATCACGTGCGCCCGACCGCACCTCGAACAGCGACCAACGACGTAGTACTCGTACCCGGTGTTCTCCTTCGTCGACGTGAACATGATGGACTGCCTCCTTGTGAAGTCAGGAGGCCTAGGAGGTGTCGGGCATGAGCGGAAGGTAGCAGGGCCGGGCAGAGAAGTCCAGACCGAGACGAGCCGAGCGAGGCATCTGGTGAAGCCGCCTGCGTCACAGGCAGGTCTAGCAGGGCCCGATTCCCTGGCTCGGCACCACATCAACAGGAGGTACCGCCGTGCTGGAAGCTCTGGGAAGACCGTCGACGGGAAGACGGTCGTAGTCGGTGTCTTCGGCATGTACGAGACGTTCGGTCTGCCCCTCGAGGTGCTGCTGAACGTCCTCCGGGACCGGCGCATGATCCCCGACTGGCTCTCGTTCTACGACGACGCCAGGAAGGCGGGGATGAAGCACGAGAAGGTCTGCATCATGGTCGAGACGGTCACCGGCGACGTCTACGGCCCCCGGGTCCGGGACGAAGTGATGGTCCGCTTGAGGCTGCTCAGGCGGTAGTACGCGGCCGTGGCGTAATGGTAGCCGCGCTGGGTCGAGGGCCCAGTGGGGGTTGCTCCCCGTTCCGGTTCGAGTCCGGACGGCCGCACGATAGGCCAGCCCGCAAGGGCCGATGGTCTAACCGTGGTCCCGAGGTGTCGATATCGGGGCATCTTGCCTAGGTGGGGAAACTGGTAGTCCCAGCAGGCTCAGAACC
>Ga0209777_10003867_pt1 | contig 18120 bp, 21 predicted proteins | sample FrelakmetHBP12HB_FD_187147 | JGI IMG/M metagenome (GOLD analysis project Ga0209777, IMG submission 187147) | Freshwater lake sediment microbial communities from the University of Notre Dame, USA, for methane emissions studies -HBP12 HB (SPAdes)... | ecosystem: Environmental > Aquatic >...
GGTTTTGCTCCCGTGCCGTGGCAGGTCTCACAGGGTTCGGTCCGTGGGATAGTCAGTTCTGTTTCTATGCCTATGTAAGCGTCCTCGAGGCGTATTTCTATGTCGGTGCGGATGTCGTTTCCACGTTGTGGTTGTCGTTGTTGGGTAAACCCTCCTCTGCGGCCGAAGAACTGTTCGAAGATATCATTGAAATCAAAACCGGTGCCTCGGAAGATGTCACCGAAATCAGTCGTCCTGAAGATATCTTCTGTAGTGTATTGCTGGTCTATCCCAGCGTGGCCATGCTGGTCGTACATCTTTCGTTTCTCGTCATCGTACAAGACCGCGTATGCCTCTGAGATTTCCTTGAATTTCTCCTCTGCGCCTTTCTCTTTGTTTTTATCAGGATGATATTTTAAGGCAAGCTTGCGGTATGCTTTCTTGATGTCATCTTTACTTGCTGACCGGTCAAGACCAAGGATGTCGTAGTAATCTTGTTTTTCCATAGGACTAGCGACAGTACATTTAGAAGGGGTATTTCTTTTTTATTATCCCCGTTTATGTTCTTAAAAGGAGTATACGGACGAACTGGAGGAGAATGTCCCCAAAGAGAAAGGTAACGACGAACCCGGCGAACAACGGGATCATGAACGGTATCTTTGGGGTGACCCAGATGTCGGTAATCCCGAGTTTTTCGAATTCTTTAAGTTCTTCGTCAGCGTCGAAGTTCTTCGGCATATACATGAGTTTTCGTTTCCCGTCCTTTATTTTTTCCAAAGGCCAGACGAATGATTGTTTTGCTTTTTCCAGACTGATTTTGTATCCGAGGAGGCAGTGGGGGAACTTCAGGTTTCGTTTACTTGCGTTACAAAGAAGAAGGCTGAGGGGTATGAGGAGGAACAGGATGGTTGCGTTGGCGAAGATAATCCAGGATCCTGGCATGAACGACGGCCAGAGGGGGAGGCTTCCGGTGAGTGGTTGAATGGGTACTAAGATTGCTAGGGCCATGAGTGCTTTAGCGTCTGCACCGCCAAACAAGAGTCGCATCTGGAAGAACGCGTACATCAGGAGAATCATGATCGGGATGAACAGGAGGTACCAGAGGTTGGCAAACCCTATGGTGAAATATTGGATGGCCAGGAGGATTGCTCCGATGATTGCCATGATGATCCACAGGATGTTTGCTGCCCTACGTGTCTTGATGTCGGTATAGGAGGCGTAGGTAAGGATTACTGTTCCCGTGAGCAGCCGTATAATATTCAGGAATGTTGCATCGACCATCATAGAAAAGAGTAACAGAAAAGACCATATTAAGGTAATCGATTTCTCATACGTATGTTTGAGGGTTTGTCATATGTTTGAAGAATTAACTGGCTCTGGGTTGCTGATTCATCATTGGGATACTGACGGGGTGTGTTCCGCACGGTTGTTACTTGAGAAACTTACTGAGAAAAAGATTGTCAATAAAACACCGGAACTAGGAAATTATTTCCTTTCTGACGAGGAGCTTTCTGCGTATACAAAGTATGATTTTGTGATGATTGCTGATATGGCGTTACCTGAGGATCAGGTCCTCCAGATTGCGAAGCATGCGAAGGTGCTGATTTTTGATCATCATCTCCAACCCTTGATTCAGGGAGTATTTCATCAGAACCCTATCAGTAAAGGTGAGGATCCAGAAAAGAACCCATCAGCGAGTTGGATTGTGAATCGCTATCTTGGAAATATGGTGAACGTGTATGCGTTGCTTGGGGTCATTGGTGATTATGAGAAACGTATTCAAACAAACAAAGACATCTATCACCAGATAACGACATTTTGTGAACAGGAAGGATATACCTTTGATGAGCTCCTTCAGATGGTGTACCTCATTGATTCGAATTATAAAATGGGTGACCGCAAAGCCGTGGAAGACGCACCACAGTTACTCCTAGGGTATACGGATGCTCATCGTATTTTACAGAACGTCCGATGGAAGAATAACTTGGTGATTCTTGAGAAAGAAATATCAAAATTTGTTGATGCATCTGGTGAAGAACGAAACGGGGTACTGATAAGACGGATTCATACGAAATATAATATTATTTCAACGGTCACTCGGAAAATTTTCTGGGCTACTGGGAAGGACACGGTGATAGTGAACACCGGGTTTTTCAAGGATATGGACCAAATCTATGTACGAAGCAGTAAAAATATGCAACCATTGATTCAGCAAGGAAAATACCTTGGGTTCCGCAGCGGGGGAAAAGCAGAGGTGCTTGGGGCGGTGGTTCCGAAAGAAAAAACAGAGTTCTTTGTTCAAGAGATATTACGGTTTCTTACTTCATAACCGAAATGCATATATATTTACACAGCATATACAATATTTAATAAATACTGTGAGGAATTTGTAATGGCCAATATAACAATCTCCGTTCCGAAAGAATTAAAAGCGAAAATGAATAAATTCCCAGAAATTAACTGGTCTCGTTTGGCAGGCATCTTGCTTTCTCAAAAAATTAAACGACTTGAATTACTAAAAGAACTTGATGAAATGCTCGTTGACAGCAAACTAACCGATGAAGATTGTATAGACTTAGGAAAACGTTTAAAAAAAGAAATCGTAAAAAAATATTAAGGAACCAAAAGACATGGAACTTGTCGTTGATACCAATGTACTGTTTTCGTTTTTCAAATCAGATTCAGCCACTAGGAAAATCATTATTGGTACGTCGTTAACATTATATGCACCCCAAGAAACATTTACTGAACTACTCAAATATACAGATGAGATATGTAATAAATCGAGCATCACAAATAAGGAATTTAATCGCATACGAAAAATGCTGTCTTCTCTTATTAAAACTATCCCTCAATCAACGTTTCGGAAAGAATTTGATGCTGCAAAATCTTTTTTACCTGATACCTCGAAGGAGGATGCTCCCTTTATAGGATTAGCGTTACACCTAGGAATCCCTCTCTGGTCTAATGATAAAGCGTTGAAAAGACAAGAGAAAGTAAAGGTAATTTCTACCTCAGATTTACTTAAGATTATCGAAAAATGACGAACGTCATTTTCTCCTGGGATGATGGTAATGAATCCTTTAAAAATCAATATTCAAGAAATCTGTAAATATTATGGGTGGCGGGAGGTTATTTATGCTGGACTTGTTGGAAGCGCTGTTGTGACAAACAGAAATACCGATACTGATGTGATTGTTTTACTGAGTGATAATCCTGAGGTGCCCTACCTTGTTCATGAAGCCGGTATTTCTTTGCTTTGCTTGAATACCTCTTGGCTGTGTTACAAGAAACATCTTGATACACCTGTAGGACTCGTGCCGTCTGTTCTTTTTTCATCTATTGCATTATCTCAACCAATCCTTGGTAATAAAGAAAATATTTCTTTACCTAAAATCAAAGCATGTACAGCGGATGATATTAATATCGCAATTAAGAAGAAAAGATATGAAAAAACAAATCGGAAAAATTATATTGTGGCTCAACTTTTTGAACGATTGTTACAGGTTTCTCCAGATTTATCATTGTATACTTTTGATAATGTTAAGATGGCTAAAACCATTGGTGCTAATGAATTAGCTGAAGAATTAATGTCAATTTATAAAGAAAAATGAGGGTAGAATCGTTACTATAAAGATGATACTTCACTGTAGGTCAAGAATTGAATCAAAGATTGCGGTCGTATTCGTCTCTTAGGTTCATTGTTCCTTTCTTTTTTAACACTGGGTCTGCTCCGAACATGTCTTTCTTCTTTTTTTTGCATTTCTCCGCTTGTATTTTTTTCAGTATTTTCAGCACGTCTTCTTTTGTTATCTTTTTTTCTTTTGCTCGTGCGGAGAGGATATTAGTGACTTGATCGAGTTTTTGGAGTTTTTCTACCACGACGAAATTGCCTGCTTCATCTCTTAGTAGGTATGCGTCTTTATTGATATCAAGCGCTTTAATTACTTTAGGTGTAAGTGATGGGAATGCTTCGATGATTTCTTTTACGTTAACGCCTGCTTCGAGCATTTCAAGGACTTGCCATGCCATGATTTTTGTCCCTTTGAACGTAGGTTTGCCATGGCAGATTTCAGGATCAATGATGATATGTTTGTCTATTTCTATTTTCATTGGAATTAAAAAGGGGATGCAGTGTATTTAAGAGTTGTGACTATGGTTTGCTGTATCAACAAGATGGCGGTAAGAGTTACCTTGAGGAGCGGTGGTTCCGAAAAATATAGAAATGTTTGCTCAAGAAGTGCGCACTTTCCTTTAAATGTATGCATTTTAAATGCAAACTTTATGGATTAATCTGATTTTTCGAATCTCACATCACACTCATAGTAAAATATATTCAGATTAAAAAACAGTGTTGTTTATCCAGGGGGCAGTAAAATTACTCTCTTGAATGATATCAAATATGATATACTATTCCGGCTTCTGAAAAGGATTGATCCCACTCCCCGTTGCCGTGTTCGAAAAGAATATAAATAAGTCTAACTTATATTATATTAGGTGAACTAATATGGTTCAGGCGTTAGTGAAATTAAACGGTAATATCAATAGAGTCCTCAATATTTTAAAAGCAAAGTATAATTTAAAAGATAAAAGTGAGGCAATCGAGTTTGTTGTTAATAGATATATTGAACTTGAAGGGGATCCTGAACTGCGTCCTGAATTCATTGAACAAATAGAGAAGATAAAGAAAGAAAAAAGTATACGTGTTGATGACTTTGCGAAGAGGTACAAACTCGATGTATGAACTGGATATCAAACCGACTGTTGATAAGATTTTTAAGAAACTCTCTAAGAAAAATAGGAAACAGCTACAAACAGTCTATAAAAAGATTCAGGAGATTCGCAAAAATCCTGAGCATGAGTATAAACATTTACATTCACCACTTCAGGAGTTCTATGGAGTTCATATCAATACGCATTTCGTCCTTATTTTCACAATAAATCATACGAAGAAAGTTGTTGAAATCTATTATTTTGATCATCATGATAATGTGTACAGATGGAGAGATTTACAGAGATAAATAATCCTTCTTATTATCTTTGGGTGGTGGTTCATTGTCTCATTCCAGTAGAATCATAAAGGTGTTTGGAGCCGTTGGTCCCGAAAAAAACAGAGTTCTTTATGCAGGAGATAATGAGGTTTCTCTCTTAGATTATATCAGATATGATATGGTATACCGGTTGTTTCTGAAAACGATTGTTCACCAAGACCGCTGCCGCGTTCGGCGAAAAGAAATAGGATAGTAAATATCGTTCTTATTCATTCCAATTCGAGAACACCTTTTTGAAAATCAATCATGATCTTATAATTTTTTAAAAAACTTAGTCCAATTAGTCCATCCACACGGCTGGTTTCAGGTAAATCATGGATGAGCACTTCACAGTTTTTTACGTGCTTACCAAGAACGAGCATAGACTCCACCGACAGAATCGGAACATGGATCTGGCCATTCGCGGTATGTACTGCAATAGATTCTTTTATCCGCGTAGGTTTGTATCCAAGCTCTTCAGCAACATGCCATGGTATCATGCAATAGGTAGCTCCTGTATCCAAAACCATTTTTAACCGACGTTTCACCGTACCATGACTGATAGTAGTAAATAATACGATTCCAAAGTCATCTGGATTGAAGGTTATTCTCCCCATAATACTTCACGGTTGATACCGTTCTCAGAAACAAAAGGCATATCCTTTCTTTGGAATCTTTCCTGAATAGAACAGTGCAATATCACCAGCTTTTCCCTTTGATTCTTCGATGATCTTTTCCTTCGATTTGCTATGATTGATAAGTCTCCCTTTTTTTGGGTTCCCTAATGGATCTGCGTGTGTTACTTCCACCAGTAACCATTCCTCAGGATATCGTTTTTCTAACGCCTCAATATTTTCTACCCCATTCTTCATATAATATAATAAAAGATGATACATCTATTTAAATAATTTGATGGTAGAAAATGACCTGATGGAAAGAATCCAGATAGAAGGACAAAGTAGAGGTTCTTGGTGCGGTGGTTCCGAAAGAAAAAACAGAGTTCTTTGTGCAGGAGATAGTGCGGTTTCTCTCTTAGGTTATATCAATTATGATATGATAAATAGATTTATGCAGTTACGTCATTAAAGTCAAATTGATATACCAATGTACCTGTAGGAATATAAACAACGAGTAATGTGACGGTTCCTGACAAACCATGGCCATTGATCAGAATACCTTCTCCATTGCTAATGGAGCCTGTTTTAGGTCCTGTTTGATCTTGAATTACAATATCTGTTGATCCTTGCCTTTCTATTATCTTTAAATCATTCCAATTTGTAGGTTTCTCCATTTGCGTTATAATCAAAGTATTACTATCTACAATTGGATTAAAGCTAAATGTAGGTGTAATTTTTTGTTGTTCACCAATCATCCCCGTAGAATATGCATAGGCAACTGCAGCCATTGCGATAGCGACAGCAACCATTAAAATTACACCGATAACAGCAGATATGGCTTCTGTATTGTATTCAAATTCTCTCCTTTTTTCCATCACTCGCACCCTTAATATCTCTTTGTTTGTTTCTGCTATAAATAGTTTTGTTGTTGTTTTGCCTAATGTGTGTCTTTTCCGTTCAATAAAAGCGTTGTCCAACCATCAAAGCACTTGGTGTTGTGTCTGATGTGATCTTTGACTGCGAATAAAGATAAAAAAAATAAAAAAAAAATGGGAAAAGATTAGACCTGATTCCAGGAAACAGTTCCCATTGTTCCGCCAGTTGCCTTATATGCTACTGTCAGAGTATATTGATTTCCTGCTGCTAATCCTTTAACACTGATAAGGTCACCACCGCCGATGGTGTTTGGACTACCTGCAACAAATACCGGTGCGGTAGCATACCCAGTAGGCATAGCTGTAGCATTGGTAATACAATTTAGGCTCACTGTAACTGCAGTCCAGTTAATATTCGGCGTTCCTACAGTAGCAATTTGGACGGTACAAGTTGATCCTCCAGTAAGGGGAGCTGATGTCATACTTATTGTTGGGGTTGATTGTGACCCTGTTCCAATCATTCCACTAACATATACGTACACGGTTGCTGCAATTGCTACTGTTATGGCAACCATAAGGATGACACCGATAACAGCGGAAACTGCGCGTTCATCTGCTTCTATAAATTTTCTATTTGCTTTCATTTTACCCATTCTCTCCTAGCTTATGTTTCAAAGCTTTTTGTATTGGATGATGCATGCGTTGCTTGGTATAAAAACTTTTTGAGAGAGACAGCCCCATCATAATACAGTACCAATATTTCTATGCCATCTCCATACCAAGCGCGCCAACTGCAGCGCACCCAACTCTTACGTTTCTGTTCTTCTTTTGTTCGTATTTATAGTTTCGTAAGAAGAATAACCCAAACACAACAATAACAAAACGACAAAACAACAAAAACAACACGACAAAACAAATCAAAACAAAAAAAACTTTTAGGAGGTACCCCCCATTTCCCAAAGTCGTCACCTAAAAACCATCTCATCAACCATTAAAACCATCACGGTAGTAAACAGCTAAAACCAGGAGGAAAACATTTCCCATATTCGTCGCCTAAGCCTTTCCCAAACTCGTCACCAAAAAAAACAGGTTCGTTGATTCTCTGCTCTCCTGAGAGAATTTCCCAAAGTCGTCGCCTGTATCATTTCCTATATTCGGCGCCTCCCATTTCCTAGATTCGTCACCTCTCGTTTCCCAAACTCGTCGCTTCGTGTTTTTTGTCTTCGTCGTTTTGTCGATTAAAAAATAGTGCAAAAACAGTTCGATATGTTTCTGATGGTGTAGTCGTATTTAGTAATCTCGTGTGTTCGATATCCAGCGAAGTAATATGGTATGGTCCGCGTATTACGATCGTTTGTGCGCTCTAAAATAGGACACCATTTCTGATGTAGTGAGAACGTTTATTGATTTTTGTTTTTTGAACAATGCGTCATTTGACCAGAGTGGGCATTGTTGTTTTGTTGCTAATGCGAAAAAGTCGAGATCGTCAAGGAACTCTTTGATGTCAGTGTATGAAAATTCTTCAGTATAGGTGAGAACCCGGGGGAATTCCGCTTTATAGTCTGCGAGAGGCACAAATTTAACATGTTCTTCTAGCAAGCAGGTAAGCTCGTTGAAATCAGACAAGGAGATGTTTGCTTTTCTGGTCAATATCAGAGAATGTTTTTGTAGCTCTTTTCTTGCGATTTCTGGTGCGTATAACTCTAGTATGTCCGCAAGAATCAGGTTTCTCGTTTTCGTCTCTTTTTTGAAAAATGAGAATAACACATTCGTATCAACCACGAACTTCACTTACACCAATCCTTGTGATTTCAGTTCGTTAAATCGTCCTTTTCGCGCCTTTTTTGTTAACATTTTGATTTCCTCGTCGGTTAACGTGCTGTTTCGTAAGAGTTGATTGATGCTTTCTAGTTTTTCCTGGTCTTTCAGTCGTTTCAGAAAAATCTCCCGTGCAACCTCTGACCAGTTCACCCATGCGAACCGTTGCATCTCTTCTTTTGATTTTACATCAATCGAGATAGTGATACTCACCATGTTACAGTTCCCCTTCAGTTTGTTCAAATTTTTTTAGTTTCTTGATTTTTTCTTTGATTCCTCGTCGGAGGATTTCAGACCAGTTGAGATCTGGGTACTGGTGCAATTTGTTTTTCATCTCTTTGGGGATGGACAGTGTTATCTTTGGCATAATTCAACCACTCTACGTGTATAAACGTATAGACGTTTTTACATATAAATCTTCTGGTGATTAAACAATCGTTTTTGTATAATGCACTTTTGCCGTTGTCGGTTCAAATTCAAAATACGCGCTGTCATCAAACCATGCGCATCTGATCCTTTCGAGAGGAATTGATGTTCGAAAGGAAAGCCCGGATGCGTACAAATACAGTTGCGATGCAACATGTCGTTCGTTTTCCTGTGCTGCCTCTGGCTTGTAATCAAGGATGTACACCTGCCCATTAGATATTTGGATGAGGTCAATATGTCCTGCGATGGAACATTTTAGGTTTTTCTCCCAAAGCCAGACCGGAACTTCAACGGCAACAGTTATATCATCGTTGATAAGCATGAAGTTTTCAACTAGTGAATGTCGTTTCTTTTTTGTTTCAGCGTTGCTCAACGCTAATGCAGCGCGTCTGCACACCAGATTCTCGGATACTGATACGGTTTTTTCAATGGTTACCTCTAATCCGAGTTGGGAACATCTGTTTTCGATAGCGTTAAAGAACAGTGGGCATCCTGCTTCACATCGTCTAATAAACGAAACAAGAGACGGATATTCCCTGCCGAGAACCTCAAGTTTCCCTTTATGATATTTGAAGTTATACGCAAGTCCCCGATAGTCAAAGGTTTTAGAAACAACACTATCTTTTCCGTATCGTTTCATGAGCGGTGTTCTCAAAGGCATATAAGTACAGATGGCCGAGTATTCTTTTATCCATCGCTGGATTGAACTTTTTGTGATATTTCTCTTGAATCGTTTATTGAGTGCTTTTGTGGTTTCTTCAAGCGTGAACCCCTGGTTGTAAAACGTTATTGCATCTCGTATCACCTCTGCGCTATATGTTTTGTTTTTACATTCTCGTTGTACAAATGTTTTTCTGCACAATTTACAGTAATACTTCTGGTTTGTTCCTTGTTTTTCCTTTCGTTTCCCCTTCTTATTAATAGCGCTTCGTTTACAATATGGACAGCAGAGTTCCATGTTTCCACCCAGACTTTCTTTTTATTTTTTATGTAACAAGCGACGAGTCTCCTTCAGAGATTTCGTTCTATGTTAGTTTCTTCTAAAAGAGAGAACAATTACGGGTATTTTATATTTTTTATGTATAAAAAATAGATGAATTGATCGTCTCATCTTCGTCAATTATTAAATTATTCGTTAAACAAAAAACTGTTCTTCCTCCCTTACTGAACGCCACTTCAAGACAATCCACTTCTTTTAACCTGTCGGCACTCGCAACATTTAAATAATCTGTGTTAAATACACTTAACATAGAATAGAAAGTAGGTTAAACACACATGACACAAATAAAAGACACATCAAGAAAAAACCTACGAAACAAATGGAAAAAAAATATTGATTACCCCTGCATATAAATACCTATTACAATAAAAATTCACTAAAACTAATTTCTTTCTTCTCTCCTAAAAAAAACTCTATTACTAAGAAAAAAATTATTCAATTCTAAAACAGAAACGTTTATTAGAAAATAGTACTTACCTATTCGTACTAACTATGGGATGCAACAACGAATCACTTCTAGAGAGCATCCTTTACACAAAATGGGATGGGAACCATATGCCTCAAATAAAAAACAATCAAGGCAGGAGCACTCAAATGAACCTACTTTTATCACTCACGGGAACTGTTTTTACAAAAACATCTGATGCACCACAAACATCAGAGGAAAACACCCTTGATTTTCATCTCCAGATGATCAAAAAAATCGACAGCCTCATCCAGGACCATGAACAAGACACCGTACCGACAGAAACCGGTGATACACCACCACGGATCCCCACGCCACCAGTACCACCCATAGAACCACGACCACCACTCTCCAAAACCCTCAACCATAGTGAAATTTCTTGGCAACCCACTATGCCAACACCACAAATAGCCACACAAACCATCCCTGAAGAATTCAAAACTGAACTATCCGTCACCCCTGAGTTTAAATTCATCACCAGCGATGAATTCACCCAAACCTTCCTTTCCCTGCGGCCACGACCAGAGGATCGCATTGAAATCATCGACCTGAGTGAATTCACAGGCGGACCACTATTCTCAAACAAACTACCAAGCCTTTCCATCGCCAAACACCACACCGTACCACAATCAACAAAAGAACCCTCCCAACAACACCGGCCTAAAAAAATGGAGGTCATCGACGCACGAGCACTCTCCCAAAAAACATACGAAGACGTGTTCCTCACCGCCATGAAACAAACAGAACAAATCGAAAAAAAATCACAGATCTACTACCTGAACAGCAAAGGCCAAAAAGACCAAAAACAACAAAAAATAGATTTCAAACAATCCTACATTCCCGTTGACTTTGATGAACGAACTAAAGAGCTCAAAGAACAACAACTCACCGAAGAAGAACAAAAACAACAAGAAGAAGAAAAACTCCACAAACAACTCGAACGCGAACACGAAAAACTCGAGAAACTCGAAACCAAAAAAGCAAAACTCGAAGAAAAAAAACACGAAGTTGAACAAAAACAAAAAAAAGAAACAAAAAAAGAACAGCCTCAACCAAAACCAGAACTACCCACTCATAAAGAAATCAAAGAACAAAAACGATTAGAACGCAAAGAAGCACGAGAAGCAAAACTCGAAGAACGTAAACGAAAAAAAGAAGAAAAACACACACAAAAAGAAAAACAACAACACCTCAAACAAAAAGGAAAAGACAAGAAACAAAAACCAGCCAAAGAAAAAACCACTGGATTCAGCCTCTTCAAAAAAGACAAACCCACACAGACATCAACAGACCTTGATGAAGATATTAAAAAAGTCCTTCTCATGACCGACTCACTCCTTGGAGAACTCCCTGAGGAGGTTATCAATAAATTCGCACAATCAGATGATTTTGGGCTCTATGAACGAGTCATGAATAAATATAAACTCAAGTGAGAACCATGGGCCTCTTAGAAAAAGCGCAACAAAAAAAAGCACATGCAGAAGGAACCCAAGAAGTACTTCTTACCGTGAGAAAAAAACAACAAAAACCGAAAACACAACCAGCAGAGCCACAAGACGATGGTAATACCCAAGAATCAACGCAAGCCTTCCGTCTTGAAACACCACAAGAAACAACAGAACACCCCCAAAGCCTCCTAGAAAAAGCAAAAGCGAAAAAAACAACACACGAACAACCAGGAGAACAACGACAACCAAAGAACACACAACCAATAAAAGGATTACTGGCAAAAGCACGACAGAAAAAAGACGGAACAACCACAGAATCTCCCTTTCAACAGGGGGATAAAAAAATCGAAATCATCGAAGAACAACACGGGTTCGGATGGAAAAAACAAGGATCAAAACGCATCATCTATGACCATTCCAAACATGAATACATCTTCGAAGTCATAGAACCACAACTCAACGACGACGAAAAAGAAACCAAAAAAGAAATCTCACATCTCTTCAAAATGCTCGCGGACATCGACACCTTTGACATGCCGCATAAAGAAAAAGAAAAATTCCTTGAAGACACCATTGAACAAATCATTACTGATAACCATATCTACTTTGATGAAGGATCCAAAGATACCATCTTCTATCACATCTTCCGGGATTTCCTTGGGTACGGACGCATCGATATCCTCATGCATGACGACGGCATCGAAGATATCTCCTGCGACGGACCAGAAACACCTATCTTCATCCACCACCGGAAATACGAAGCTATTGAAAGCAACATTTATTTTGATTCAGAGCTCGAACTTAACTCCTTCCTCGTCCGACTCTGCCAAATCTCAGGCAAACAAATCTCCATCTTCTCGCCTATAGTAGACGGAAAACTCCCAGATGGCTCAAGATTACAAGCAACACTCGCCAGGACCGTTACCAACAGCTCAACATTCACCATACGAAAATTCAAAGAAATACCACTCACCCCTATCGACCTCATCGAATACAAATCACTCTCTACAGAGATGGCAGCCTACTTCTGGATGGCAATCGAGGATGGCGCATCGGTCCTCTTCTGTGGCGGTACCGCAAGTGGAAAAACCACGGCGCTCAACGCCCTGATGCTCTTTATACCTTCTTCTCATAAGATCATCTCCATCGAAGACACCAGAGAAGTCAACATCCCGCATAAAAACTGGGTCGCTGGCACCACTAGAAAAGGATTCGCGACAGACGAACAAAGCAAAACCGGGAAAGACATCGACATGTTCGACCTCATCAGAGCAGCATTAAGACAACGGCCACGTGTCATCATCGTCGGAGAAGTACGAGGAAAAGAAGCTTACAGCCTCTTCCAAGCAATGGCAACCGGACACACCGCGTACGCAACTGTACACGCAAGCACCATACATACGCTCATCCAACGACTTGAAAACCCACCCATTGAACTACCCCGCGCTCTGCTCACCTCACTGGACATCATCGTCTTCCAAAACGCTGTCGACATCGGCGGAAAAATGGTTAGACGCATGACCAGCGTCACCGAGATCATAAAACTCGATACTGACACCAACCAGCTCATCTTCATGGCACCGTACACCTGGGTCTCAAAAACCGACGACCGGTTTGACAGCAGCGGCTCCAGCAAAATCCTCAACAGAATCAAACAGCAAAACGACTGGACCGATGAACAACTCCAACAAGAACTCAACAACAAAATACTTGTCCTGGAATGGATGCGAAAAAAGAACATACATGGCTACAAAGAATTCGGTAACGTCATCGCAGAGTACAAGAAATTCCCACAAAAAGTCCTAGAAATGGTAACGAGGGACCTGAAAGAATGAAATCGACGAAATACACGAGATTTTGTCGACAACTGCTCTCCGGAACCTTCCAGAAATTCAACCTCAGTGAAACCAGTAAAAACAACATGCTGGAAAAAGCAGACATCAGCATGGTGTACCAAGAGTACTACTCCATGGTGCTCATGAACATCATCGTAGGGTTTATCGCCTCGTTTTTCTCAACACTCTTCCTCTACCTCCTAGCCCCCAACAGCATCACTGCATTACTCCTCCTGATAGTGACCTCAATTGTTCCAGTAGTTATCGGAATGGTGTACCTTCAATTACCAACTTCTAAAGCGAAAACACGAGGAAAAAACATTGACCGACACCTCCCGTATGTTGCGAACTTTATCAACACCATGTCTGTGGCTGGGATTTCTCCCTCAGAAATCTTCGGGACCCTCGCAGGCATCGAATTGTACGGTGAAGTACAAAAAGAAGCAAAAAAAATCACCACAGAAATAGAACTCATGGGCGTCGATGCGATTACCGCCCTCAAAAAAGCAATCCAGATTTCCCCGTCAAAAAAATTCAAGGACTTCCTCCAAGGAATCATCGCGGTCCTCCAATCCGGAAGTCAGCTCGCCCCCTATTTTGACCGCTGTGTCGACCGGTACATGTTTGATGATTTAGAAGACCGGAAAAAGAACCTTGAATCCCTCGCTATTATGGCAGAAAGCTTTGTCACCACCGTCATTGCCTTCCCCTTGTTCCTTGTCATTATCCTTTCCATCATGGGACTCACCAATGGTGGCATCCAATTTGATTTCCTCTATATTATTTCGTTAATGATTCTCCCTATGGCATATGCAGGGTTCTATGTGATGATGAAATCAGGAATGGGTGAAGAAGTATAGAAAACATCAGACTTGTGAAACGATACAACATCAACGCTAAATACGGCAAAGATCAAACCGTAGAAATCATCTTAGGAGTCTCCGTTCTCATAGCATCCCTCTGCTTCGTCTTCGGGTTTTTTGCCTTAATCCACCATCCCATCATTTCACTCAAATTCATCCAACCAGTTGATTACCTTGTTTTTGGGGTTCTAGGATGCATCGGGCCACTCGGGTTTTACAACTCCATGAAACAAAAACGAACACGAGAAATCATGAATAAACTCCCTGATTTCCTGCGAGATATCGCGAATTCCTCCGCATCAGGGATGAACATCTATGACTCCATACGATCCGCCTCTGAAGGAGACTACGGGGAACTGACCAAAGAACTCAAAATGACGGTCGCACAACTCTCCTGGGGTATCCCCATTGATGAGGCATTAACGAACTTAGGTGAAAGAATCAACAATAACGAAGTCAAACGACTTGCGATCACCATTAACAAGGCATTGGAAATCGGTGGAAACACCTCTGCGGTCTTCAACGCAGCAGCAAAAGAACTCGATCAAATCAGACGCGTCGAACAACAACGACGAACCGAGATGTCCATGTACAGCATAGTGATATTCATCAGTTTCTTCGTCTTCCTCGCTGTCATCCTTGTCATCAATGGGACGATCTTCCAAGCAATCTACTCCCTTCAAGGAAAAATGGCGGGAAAAGCCATCGGAAACCTCAGGATAGCAAACATAGATCCCAGTGAAGTAAAAACCATGTTTTTCACCTTTGTTTTCGTGCAAAGCCTTGGTGGCGGACTCCTCGGTGGGTTCATGATGGAAGGAAAGCTTTCTGGTGGGATACGTCAAGCATTCATCCTGGTCCTCATCTCCTTTATCACCTTTAAACTCCTCTTCTAAAATACCAGACCAGCCAAAATGTCACGATACCATTAAATACAGAAAACTAACAGAGAAGTACTTGTGGTTAGGAGAGATGAAGAACAAAACGTTCTCTGGTAATTGTTCTGCAGTATCTGAAGTGGTAGGCGCAGTTATTCTTGTGTGTATCGCGGTTGGTGCGTTCGGTGCGATTTATCTTCAAGTGTTCCCGGTACAGCTCCCGTCTCCTGAGCCACATATCATCATAAAAGGTGATGTTGCGGATGACGGTCGGGTTTTCCTTGAACATGTTGGTGGAGAACAACTGAATTCCTACTATATCATCGTGGACCAATCAGGTGGAGTTCACAACCGGACCGTTGAAAATATCCCCTGGGCTATTGGGGAATGCCGTTACCCACAAGTGAATACCACATTATTCAACGAAGAAAAACAAGTAAAAGTTAGTGTGTATGGTATTTTCAAGGATGGCAGCACACAATGTGTGTTTGATGGGATTATCACCCCCAAAGAGCACCCGCTTGGGCCAACCGTCCAACCATTACTAGATCGGATGTTACTATCCACGCTCAGAACGAATACCGTCGATGAAGACCTCATCTGCTACAGCTACACGATTCACCCCAACATTGTTCCGATTACCTTCATATACAACTGGAGTGTTGCCACCACTGGCCTGTTCACTCCCTTGACACGAGTATTACTCCCCTTCGATAGAAACAACCCGTTCCAAACCAAAGATTACTCAGGGAACCATAATAATGGGACCCTTAACGGGGCAACCTGGACAAGTCAAGGGAAACTCGGGGGAGCATATCAATTCAATGGGAATAGTTACATCGCTATCCCATACTGTTTCACCAACAATAAAATTAGTACGATTACAATAGAAGTCTGGATTAAAACCAACCAAAACTCAGGGACTATTCTCTCCTATAACCGTAGCAACTACTGCGAACTTGCGATAGCGAATGGGCATGTGAAGTGGAGTACAAATTCAAGTGACGGTATCAAAGATCTCAACGGAACAATTTTAATCAACGATAACACCTGGCATCTAATCGCAACGACCTACAACTCCGCATCTGGCGCCTGCAGCATCTATATCGATGGAAGACTCGATACAACTCAACACACGCATACGATCAATAAACAACTTGGATCAGGAAATTCTCCTCCAGGGGCAGTAGGACAAGCAACAGGCATTGCAAGTAGAAAAACCATTTTCTCAACTAGCTTTGAAACACGAGATGAAACATACAAATGGAATGAAGACGTCTCCGGTGCAGAAGGTATTACAGAGGCTGTTGACAACGACGTCAGTAATGTCGATGGCGTTGCTGACCAAGGAACAGAAACTAATTTTGCAAACGCTCAGGGAACAACTCGAGATGGGAACATCATGACCCTCCAGGAGAACAATTACGGCCTTCCCGCTGTTAATGAACATCTCTATGTCGATGGCATCACCAACACCTCAACAGGATGGACGTTCCATGGTCCAACCCCCGCACTTAATTCGATAGGGGGTGGGTATATCACGACTTCCACCAATTCTGCGGTACGACGATGGTTCACCTTCCAAAATACTGCATCAACAGTTGATAGTCTCACCGTTTCTCTGAGTGTGTATGTCACCGCTGGTGATGGAAACGATGACTTACAATGGCGTATTGACACCAACGGTGATAACACGGCTGAATACACCGGGACAATCAATAACCCGACAGGCTCACGATGGTGGAACACGGGAACGATCAGTGGATTAACAACAGGCGCATTAGTAAACAGTTCACGAGTGTCATTCACCTACGTTAGTTCAGGCACAGCGAATACCATGACGATTGATGCTGCACAGTTGAACGTCACTCGTGCTCTTAATCCAAATTATAAAATAGATTTCGAGTATCAATGGACCACAGCTGTGTATAACACGCTAAATAAACAAGTATGTTTATATGTAAATTCTCATACTGGAACAGAAAACCTGCTAGTCAATTATTGGACGGGATCTGCCTGGTCCTCTCTAGAAACCATAACCGGTGCAGGATGGGCTAATGTTACTGCAACAGGTCTGACGTCATCAACATATACAATCCAGCTAAAAGGAGCAATAGAATCAAGCGACTCATCTCAAGACACATGGACTATTGATGCCATCTTTCTACACCTGTGGACAACCCAACGAACATTTGATATCCTCCCCTCAACAGCATTAACACCACACATCGGGTCATATTCCCTAGGAGGATCCGGAGATTTTTATCCGCAATATACGATATACAATAGGACCGCTATCAACATCTCAGGATATAAAAGCGTCCAAGTATCTATTTGGTACAGCTACAAAAACACCGAGAGCAATGACTTCTTTGGACTGTATTACAAGAATAATAGCCAATGGAATCCAATATTTGAAATAACGAATCCGACCCAATCCGGTCAAAAACCATGGACACAAGTTATCGTAAATATCCCTCTAACATTCAATAAAATCATCTTACGATTCAAATGGCGAACCACGTCGACAACTGAATACATGGCGATTGATGATCTTAATGTCACAGGGATACCGCAAGCCGCACAAAACAACTTCACAGGAATCATCGACGAAGTAAAGATCTACCCCCGAGTCCTCTCACCAGAACAACTGTATCAAAACTATCTCTGTACAAAAGACGGGAATACAACCAGAAGCGTCCTCGTTTCGGAAGAGCTCTGTGTAGGGGACAGCTGGAAATGCCTGGTGACCCCTAACGACGGATTAAACGATGATCTCCCTACTGAGTCTAATATCTTAAATATTATCAATTATGGAGGAGGAGGCTAGAACATGAACAAAAAGCTATCAACACTCGGAATCACCTTCCTTCATAATTGATAAT
>Ga0209777_10003868_pt1 | contig 18120 bp, 21 predicted proteins | sample FrelakmetHBP12HB_FD_187147 | JGI IMG/M metagenome (GOLD analysis project Ga0209777, IMG submission 187147) | Freshwater lake sediment microbial communities from the University of Notre Dame, USA, for methane emissions studies -HBP12 HB (SPAdes)... | ecosystem: Environmental > Aquatic >...
CAAGAACGAATCCGATGTCCTGGGGACATAGGCCATAACAAGCACATTTCACTGAAGTGGTCCATTTGAGATATTCCATCATCTGCATGTCTTGATTGGTTTGAACACGCATCGGAATGAACTGCATCTTATCAGACCCAGCCGCAAATACAATCTTATGTGCTCCGCCACGGCCAAGAACTTCATTTTCCCATAATTTCTGGAAAAGAGCACGCTGGTCTTCGGTAACGTTTTCACCAAGATTTAAAACACCAGGAGGCACATTAGAATGCTTAAAATAATCAATGTTGTATTCATCGGCATATAAACTGGCGGTAATAATATAGGCGGCAACTTCGAGAGGGGATAAACCATAACCAGTATGCTGTGGATTCTGGGTGATGTAGAGAAGTTCATCATTGGCAAATTCAGCACGGAGAACACCTTTATCTTCCCAGGCATATCCAGGTTCTGGAGATTCAGGGGCAGTTCCGTCTTCATTCCGATAAAGTTTGACTTCTTGCCCAGGAATGGTATATAGTTCTGCAATGTCCCCATGGTAATTATAATTCTTAACAAGAGCACCTGCATCGAAAATAAGAATGTCTTCCAGCAATAACTCAAGCAGCACTCGAAAAGAGGAATCGGTGTTACTTGGATGGTCAAAAAGATTCTTTACAGTATATTTATGGGACTCGGCCACATCACGAACTTTGCGTACCATAATTTTAAAAACCCAGCGAATGCGGTCACGCTTATCACTATCCTTAAGGCTACTGTCTTCTAAAACAGTGTCAATCTTATGCTGAACTTCTTCCTGAGTATCCTTTGTGAGAATGGTGGATTCAAAATTTGGCTTATCAAATCCATACGGATTAATATAGGCAATTACAAGATTTTCCCATCGGTCCAACTCAGCCTCAACAGAATCAGTGTCAGGAACTATATCCCAAGATACATTACTGATGTATCCTTTAAGAGTCCGACGAATGGCCCAAGAAATAGGGTCAGAATTTGCCAGTTTCTTAAGGGTTTCACTGTTTAAAACAAACTGCTTTTGTTGTTTTTTATTTAAAACTGTGTTGTTAAAAGCAAATAGACCTTTACGAGGCGCAGGAACGCCACGTTCTGCTGTAACTCTAAAGGCTTTATTTATATTGTTCGATAAATCTTTGAAAAAGTTATTAGCCATTGGTTTCTCTCTTTGTTAATGCGAAATTTACAATGCGAAGGCAGATTGCCGTTTGTCCGTATGCCGTCTATCTTGATAAAAATTGTTAAGTGACTTTTTAATTTTACATTTGCAACAAATACGACACGCACTAGTGGTTATTTTTCGTGGCATTTTAAAATGGCCTCTACGAGAGCAAGAATAATCTTATGCTCAAGCTTTTCTATTTGAGCTGAATATACGGCCTGAGCTTTCTTGTCAGTTACGTGTTTGGTAATAATATTATCTGCTAAAGATAAAAGTTCATTTAGCCGAATGTGAAGAATCTCGTGACAAATAGTACTATCCACTTCAGCAGGTTCTTTTTTTAATATGCGTTTGTTAAGAAACATGGCAGCTGACCTAGTTTCTTCGTCGGTTCTTACATAGCCATAGACGTTATAGTCTACTGAGCCACGTTTTTTATTGCCTACAGTTAGGCGTATTGAGTAATCGCTAACTCCCAAAAGTTTTGCAAATTGCACTAATTTAAGTTCTAGCTGCTTATTAAAATCGCATTCCATGGTTAGATACCCGACGATACTTCGTGTCATTTCGCTTTCTAGCGTTTCTACGCTGAAGATTCAGATTGAATTTCTTTAATGCAAAATGAAAATCTAAAACGTCATCCCAAGAAATAGCGGGTTGTCCCGTGGCTATTTTTTCAGCGATTTCATTAAGTTCTTTAGGGTATCTGGGTTTTTCAAAGTAATTAGTCATGGGAAAGATACAGCAAAAACAGATTTTTATAAAACACTACGAATTGGCGTTAGGACCAGCCTGATAAAAGGGTGCCACATTTGGCGAGTCGCTGCATATTCCCATGCCTGCAGGCGGTGTAATTTTACTAGAATTGGTAGGCTGTTTGTGTTTCTGCCCATACACAGTATGGTGAAGTTTTTTTCCAGCCAAATCTTCCCGTACCAGTTCTGAACCTACCACAGGAGTTGCAGAAACTTCTTTAGATAATACAGCGACCTGGCCACATAAATCTCTCAATTTCTCTAAGAGTCTAAGACGAGCAATCTTATCCATGACCCAGACCCTTAAGAATCTGAAGCACTGTCCAAGTTATTGCCGCTAGAGCTGTGGCAACTTTTACCACTGCTGTCAAAAAATCGGATACTCCTGCAGCTTTTACAAATTTAGTTTCAATAGGAGTAAGCCTAGATTCAATGCGGTCATGTTGCTGTTTATTATCAGAGTTAAAAGCATCAAGAGTATCTTTAATCTCAGTTAAAGCAGTCGGAAGATGATTGGTTACTTGGGCTTTAATGGAAGAAACATCGGCTTTCAAATTCGATACTTCAGCTTTCACAGCGTTTACATCATCATACAATTCTTTGTATCCCATGAAATTTTCCTTTATCTTAAATTATTTAACAGATATTTATTTGCTTCTAAAACCGATGCCCAGTTATTGAATTTGTAAACTTGATTATCGATGGCTAAATCATACCTAGGTTTATTACAAAGTATATTGCTATAAGGAATTTTATTTTTTTGAAGCCAAACTTCTGTGGCAGGACCAAGACTAGCATCTCGACTGGTGTAAATCATAATCTGGTGGCCTAAAGATATAATCTTATCAATAGAGTCTTTTGCATATGGAAGTAAAGTGCATTTGTCTACCGCAGAGAGAGCCATGTAATTCGGAATTGGTGTGCAAACTATATTGTCTAATTCGATGGCGATAATCATTTTTTAATGGTTCGTTTTACAAAGGCTTTAAGTAATCCTGAGGCTACCAACTCGTCATTATAAGAAGTATCTTTTTCTGGAAAATACAAAAAGGCCAGATAAACACCAGATTTTTCAGATTTCAAAGATTTAAGAGTTATTTCTTTATTATAAAGTGCCTCAGTTAAAGTTTTCTTTACAAGCATGGCTTTTTCTTTACTCTGATTGCTACGAAATTCAGAAAAATCAATTCCTGCTAATCGGAATTCTTGATTTTTAATTACGCCAAAACCCAAGTCAACGGCAATAGTAAGGCATTCTTCATTAAGAACTTCCGTGACAAGAGCTAAATATTTATGCATTAATTTAATCCTTTTTAACTTTATTTATTGCGGCTTGTGCGTCAATTAGACCCACGCCACAATCATCTGCGGTATATGGAAGTTTTTTGGCAGTGGATTTGATAGTCTGCTTAACCAATTCGCAACGGTCAGATTGTGAAGAGGACCACTCAGCAGCTTCTAAAATTAAGGCACATATGCCCGCCACGATGGGTGTTGCCATGGACGTACCACTCATTCGCTGATATTGTGTTCCATTGGCAAATAAAATAGTACAGTAATCTTTGCGAGTATCAAAACTTTTTACGGATGTGACACCATTTTCGTAAAAACAGTGGCTCATCATGGTAGTGCCGCCACCTGGAGCTGCGATGTCAGGCTTAGTTAAATTTTGTCCGTTAAAAATAACGGGGCCACGAGAACTATAATCAGTTACTTTATTTTGCTGGTCAACCGCTGCAACAGTAATAACTTTTGCTGCACAACTCGGAGAACCGATTGTATTCTTGCGAGGTCCTTCATTGCCAGCAGCAACAACAACCACAATACCTTCAGAAGCAAGAGCATCGGCTTCACGAGAAACTGCATCATCTGGAGTTCCTTCTCCGCCAAGACTCATTGAAATAATGTCGGCTCCTTGGTCAGCAGCCCAGGACATACCACGAATTACAGAGTCATTAGAGCCATGCCCATCGTTATTTAAAACTCTAGCATCTATAAGAGCAACTTTTGGAGCCATTCCTTGGTATACCTGGCCTCCACCAGCGATAGCTCCAGCACACCAAGTACCATGGCCAACGCCATCTAATTTAGGGACTTTAGGAGATTTGGGTTTGCTCCAAAACCATCTTCCAGAATAATCGGGATTAGAAAAATCCTGTCGAGCTATAACTTTTCCAGCAAGGTCGGGATGTTTATCATTAATACCAGTGTCTACGACGGCTACTTTGATTCCTTTTCCTGTATAGGATGTAGTAGATTTTACGATAGAAACTTGTGTTTGAATAGCTGCTTTATTTAAATAGGCGGTTACGGCTTTGACAGGTTCAATATCTACGCCAAGTGTGGTCTTCAGCCAGTCAATTTGTTCAGGTGTGAGAGCTGCCTTAAATTCAACAACAACAGCATTCAAACGACGATGCATTTGTAAAATGCGACCACCGAGTTTTATAATCTCTAGCCATTTGAGTCCAGAACGATGTAACACAAGAATTGCAGTTAAAATAGTAAGCCAACCAAGCAACGGATGGTCATAAAAAACGGTCCTAAAAATTTTTCCCTCTTTCAGATATAAAAAATATCTGGGAAGTTCGGGTGTATCAAATTTTATGCTAGAAATTTGTAAACTCATTGGTTGTTACCTTTCGAACCTTGCATGATGCCTTGGGCTGCTCCACGAGATATTGCCTCGGCAAGCAGCAATAAAAACGCCTGCTTTTGTTCTGGGGTCATGTCGGCAAGGTAATTTCCGATTAGTGGAATGAATCTAATCAGTTCATTTTCAATAGTACCCGTTATTTTTCCTATGTCAAGAGCCATATTTTCCTTTGGAATAGATACAGGGGGATTTATTCTGGGCAATCTATCCCCCTGGGGCTTCAATAGTTATTTCTTTTCTTCAGGTTCTTTTTTGATGTCATCTTTTACTGGGTCGCATTTATTAGCATTTTGCTTAGCATAGGCAGTTCGTTCAGAAGGAGAAGCAACGGCCAAAGCATCATCAAAACTATCTTTCTTAACGTCTGTAGTTTTTGTTGCTTTTGCAGTCTGTTCAGCAGCAATTTCCTGCCAAGCGGATTTTGCAACGGCAATGATTTCTTCGTCACTTAAATCCGTGAGTTCTTTAAGAGTTTCCACAACACCCTTAATGAATTCATCAGGAGCTTCAGTCGGCAATTGGACATCTGTAGCTTTTACTGTTTCATCAGGCCTAAGGGCACCTGTTACTTTTTCAGTATCATCTTCAGCACTGCCAACACTTTTGGTTGTGCCATCAGCATCTACGTGGGCTTCACCGTCTGGATTCGGATTTGGAGTTGCAGTTTTTGGCTGTTTTGGCTTTTTAGGATGCAAAATAGCAGCACTTGCTAAATCGCCACCAAGTACACCTGCGCCTACACCAGCCGCTTCTGTTAATAAAGGAACAACAACACTTGAAATGACACCTTTTTCAGTAGCATCAGTCTCAGCTGAAACTTTTGGTTTTGGGCGAACTACGACAGCTTTCAAAAGTTCAACATTAACCTGATTTACGTGTTCAAAACGACCATCTGACCACTTCACCATCAAGCCAGTCTGGCCATTTTTAGTGCTGTATACTTTGAGAACCTGACCGACAACTTTGCGACCACCAGCCACAGTTTTAACAACAATATCTTGAATCTTAATGGACTCTGGATAATTGGCATGTTCAGTAATGCGACCTACTTTGTCCTCTTCATAAAACTCGTTCTTGAATTTCTTATTGTCAACGTCAGCCCATTCCTCTTTGGTTTTGTCACCGTAAGGTTTCGGGTCTGGTTTGTCCGTTGCTGCTGGAACAGTTGATTCTTTTTTATCAGTAAGATTTGTGTCCACTTTAACGGGGGCCACGGGTTGTGCGTCAGCTGCTTGGGCAGATTGACGTTCAGCCACATCAGACTTAGCTTCATAACCACCTGCTTTTCCACGGTCTTGCGGAGGAACGCCTTCAGTTTTCAGGTCTGTTGACGGTGCTTTTGGAAGCACAGGACTAGAGCCTGATTTACGAATTTCGTCTCCTGTAGTATGAGTCAAAGTCTTATTAACGCATTTCTTGGCATCGAGCAGTTTGTTGAGTGATTCGTTAACCAATTTTTCTTCTGCATTGGTTAAGGGGATGCAATTCCTTCGCTTTTCAATGATTGCTTCGAGGCTTTTGCTAAAATCTAAATTTTCCATTTTTATTCATATCCTTTTCGTTTTTATTTTATTTTATTTTTTAGGCTTAGTTTTTAAACTAGGCTTCTTTGTATCAAATTTATTTCCTAAAGGTTTAATTATTTGTGCAGGTTTTTTTGCATGTCTTGCAGCTTCTACAATCTCTTTAGCTTCTTTCTCGCCCTCGGAAAGTTTTTTTCCCGTATCTAACCAAAGTTTAAGGCGTGCCAGTTTCACTTCATTTTTCATGCTGGCAATTTCTGCAGCTTTAAAACTGTTTTCTAAAGCGGCTTTTAAATGCGTGATGCCGAGTTTACCAGCCTGTATCATTGGAATCGGTTTGCCTTTTAAATGACTAAGAATCATAATACCAGCTACAGCACCAAATGTGGCTAGTCCAATATCAGCAATTGCTTCACCAGCAACACGAGCTACTCGATTTCCAGTATGCCGTGCGGCTTTAACAGCAATATTTGCAACTGTTCTATGAAGTCCTGATTTATCTTCTCTAGATTTGCCTTTTCCAGATATTTCCCAGCGTTCTCGTGCGGCTTCTGCATGTCCTTCTGGGTCACCATGCCAGCCACGATTGCCTCCGCCAAAGCCAAAGAATCCTTTGGAAATATCCTGTGCAGAATCAGCTTTATCATAGAAGTCTGTTGCGGGTTCTGTAAGTTCTCTTTCAGCGGTACCGTCTCCAACCCGTTTGGGTCCATACGGTTTTTTACGCTGACGTTGCGGGTCAGTAGCAATTGAAGGGTCTTCGATTTTAGGAACTTCTTGAATGTTTTTAGAATCTATTGCTGACTCTTCTATTGTACCACCATTTAGGATATTTAGCAATGAAGAAATTTTTTCTTTTAACGGCTGAATAATGCCTCTCATTTCATCATCACTCAGAAGTTGCTGGTCACGAGCCAAGGCTTCCAATTCTTGAATAGCTCCATGTAAACCAACCAAATTTTCATCTATAGATTGCATCTGGTCGATAGATTCTTTGGTATTGGGTTGAGCATCCATTTCGGTTGGAATACCACGGTATACTTTTGCCAACTCCTGCACTTTATCTAAAACTTCTTGTTTAGTCAGCATAGGCTTTGCATTTTTTAAGACCCGTTTTTTAGCAGTTTCCACACCCGCCTTATAAAGCAAATCTTTTCCTGCTTTGATATGGTCGTCAGCAATTTGCTGAATAATAGCGTCAGAAAGCGTGGGATGCTCAGCATGTTCGCCTGCAATCATAGCCCCACGGTCAATTTCTTTTTCAACTTTCATAATGTCGCCAGTTTCCATGTCCTTATTTGTTTCCAATCTTACGGCCTCAGGTATTCCTCCAGGAGTATTTATATTGTACATTTTACGCCATTCACCGAGTGTGTGTGAAGTAGACTTGTTATGAAATAACGCAGCAGTTGTTACCCGCACGTCATCAGGAAACGTTTTGTTACGGATAAGGGATTTTAAACCATGCTCGTAATTGTCAGAAATATTTTCCTTAGCGGCTTCTGCTTCCGTGGACCAATCCCATAATGTAAGACTTGGTGCCTTATCGGCGTGCACGGAATAGGACATACGTAACCAATCTTTGTCCAATTTTCCAGGAAGATTATGCACTTCCTGTACATGATTTAAAATAACTTCGTGGTGTGTGTCTAAATCTCCGATGGCAAATTTTCCACTCCTGGGATTATAAACCATGTTGATTTGTTTATACGGAGATTTTCCGTGAATGGCTTCCATGGACTCTTGAAGAGTATCATGGCTAAATCCTTCGTCTGCCAGTTTCGGCATCCAACTATGAGGACCTTCTTTTACCGCCTGCCGTAGTCCTGAAACGTATTTTGCTTGGTTAATCGTGGATTCGTTAACGGGAATATCTACACCCATAGTACGGTCGTAAATAGCCAACTGATTGTGCTTTTGAGCATCGGTCAATGCAGCGAATCTGTCGTGATGTGGCAGTGACACATCCAGATGAACTTTTCCAGTTTCAGTGTTGTGCCAAGTTCCCAAATGATGATTCGGCTGTGAAAGTAATTCTTTGTTATCTCTGATGTAATTATCAATGTTGGCTGGCGTGAGATGCTTAACAGAAAGAATGCGTTCATTTGCTTTGTACGGGGAAAACATATATCGAGCTTCAGGAACTTTGCCCGCCAAAGAAACTGTATGTCCGCCATTTGCCAATGTTGCTTCGTATGCTTCAGTGGCTACTTTGCTAGCAGGAAACTTACCCATAGCGTATCTTGCAGCGTTTGCAATGGATGCCCGTATTGCAGGATTTCGTAAAGCGATTGCCCCGCCTGCGAGAATGGCACTACCTGCCACAACAGCGATTGCATTTCTAAGATGATTGTGCAAGGCCTCTTTAGATTTAGAGCCTTCTAGTCCTGTGTTACTTCCACGGGCGGCTTCAGCATGACGTTCTGGTTCAAAAAACCAGGCTTTTGCCATGGACTTTGCCATGTCGTTAATTAGCATTCCCTTTTTAACCGTTGCCCGCCATTTGCCAAGAGTCTGCATTCCACCATAATGCACTCCTGTGTCCATAAATTCAGCCTTCAGACTATCAGGAAATTCTTTTTTATGATTTAAAATAGATTTCATTGTTGCAAGAAAAGAACTGCGAGAGAACAAGTCACTGTTATTCCAACTGTGCAAATGCAGCGAGTCTTCAGTATCAAACTGAGGCATGGTGCCTTTTTTACCAACATCGTAACGCATACGAGACCATTGCTCATCAAGAATGGCATCTTTAGGAATTTGCCCATTGGCAACAGCCTGATTAAATATTTCTTCGTGCTCTACACCCCACGGGCCAAGTACAAAATTTCCATTATGGGGATTGTAAAGAATGCGTACTCCCATTTTTCTATCGGCATTTGCTCCGTGTGTTACCACATCTTTTAGAACATCGTGACTTAAGCCTGAGTCTCTAAAAACAGGATTCCAAAGGATTTTTTTATTGGCTTCCCAATCAAAATCCTTGACATCACCAAATTGATGCGTGGCTTCTTCTGCAAGTTCTTTTCGGCCAGCAGCAGTGGCAAGAGGAGCTTCTTCAACAGCACTAATACCAGTTGAAACTTCCTTGGTTGCTACTTTTGCAGGAGTCGTTAATAGATGTGCATTCTGAGAATGTTTTACGCCAGTCAAACTTTCGAGTGCTGGTTCTACTTCAGAATGTACTGCGTTTCCAGACATCCAAGCATATCGGTTTCCAGCTGCATCTTGTGTAGCTCTGATTTTTGGCTCACCAGAAAGAGCCTTTGGATACTTCTCGTTATGCTCACGTACCAGGTCATTAATTTCTTTGTGACCAGGATTCTTGTAAATCAGAACTTCTTTATTCGGATGAACCTTCAAATGCAAGGTTGCTGTTTCAATAGGGTGACCAAATTCTGGGTGAAGCCCATGGTCTTTAGCATATTCAGAAGCTACGTAATCGCCAGTTATACCTTTGTTACCTTTTAGATAATGAAACTTTTCCTGATACGAGTACGATGCAGGTTGTGCTAGCACAACAGGAACTTCTGCAAGGCCTACTTTTTTCGCAGCCATTGCACGGTGAATGCCTTCCTGTGAAAATCCATTGGTGTAGTCAAGGGCCAATGCTTCCGCTTTAGAACCTTGCTTAAACATTTTGGTATATTTATTTACTAGTGGCGTGCTATATTTGTTTGTCCGTGAGGCAAGCAATGCCTCTTTTGACATGTTAAAACCCTTTGCAGCACGATTAAGATATTCATCGGGCGACATGTTCTCGTACTTGAATACTCGATTTTTTTCAAATTTTTGGTAAGGCAAATTTTTGAACTCATCAACATACATTGACGAGGCCTTGAAGCCCTTGGGCAACGCTTGCGCCCCATGTGGCATTGCAATTTCTTCAATGGTAGTCTTTGCTTTTGGCAACAGATTCAAGAATCGCTTGGTCTGTGTCTCGATAGCCTCTCGAACAACTGGATGCCGTAAAGCAATAATCCCTCCAGCCGCAACAGTTGCCAATGCAGCAACTTTCAGTGCAGTTTTTAAACCATGATGCAACTCAGTTTTGTCAGCCCCGTTGCGTCGTGCTGCCTCTGCATGCCGCTCAGCGTCAAAGAACCAAGACTTTGCCATATCCTGAGCAGCGACTTTTACATCAACACTGGCCATCTTTTTATGCTTAAAATATTCAATCTGCTGGAGACGATGAACAGCTCCTGCTCTGGACCCATATGTTCCCATATGTTTACCAGATTCAGCATGGACAGTCCATTTTCCATTTGACGATGTAATATATTTCTCTACGTCAGCCTTTGGGGCTTTGGTATCTAAACCACGTTCATCAGAAAGAACAACGGGAACTTCTGTATGACCAAGTTCTTTTAAAGCAACAAACCGATGGTGCCCATCGGTTATCATCTTTGCAGACTTTCCATCGTTGTCTACTTCAGAATAGACTAGCGGACGAATCTCGCCTGTTCGCTTAATCTCGTCTTTAATATGGTCAATCTTCCTACGGTTTAGTTCTCTATTGTAGGGATTGGGCAACAGTTCTGATACTTTACATTTTTCAGTCATAATATTTTTCTTTTAAATTAAACTACTGGAGGGGTCTGGCTAGTATCACCAGATAATGTAATACGCTGCTTATTGTCATCGTGCAATCCAGAAAGACATTCTGGATACGGATGGTCGGCAGGATTGGGTGTTACACCTTTGTAAGGGGGAGAAACCAAGTTATTGATAATAGCGACATTGGTTGCGGTAGGATTTTTAAATCGATTTAAAATTCCCATAAGATTTCGGAGTGCGTCTGTTTTGTTCATAAGGTTGTTTGCAACGTTCCTATCACGGCAGATTTTTCAACTTTGTCTTGCACGGTAGAAAACTGATACCCAGACCTGGATTGGTTACAAACGGGTGCAATCAAAAGAAGACCTGTTTTATCAGACCCGCTTATCTTACCAATCTTTACAGCCCCGTTAATGTTATAACGAACAACTTTACCCATAGCAAGCGGTGTAGGGGCAGCGGGTTTCGTAGTACCAAGCACTCGGTGAAAATCGTCATCTGAAATGGGTGTCCAGTTACCAGGTGTCCCCAAATATTTTTGTCCGATGGTAGTTACCTAACGCTTTCTAAAAATTTAGTCTATAAATACAAATCCCGCCAGAGTAAGAAGTATAAAATATTATGTTCTCTTAGCGGGTTGTTTGGTCTTATCCAAATGAAATTTAATAGCAGGTCCTTTAATGTACTCGGTTTCGGTTCGGCGCATACAATGACCACAATACTCAATGACAGTCTCGTGGCCATCCTTATCAATACGTATGGTTGTCTGCACAGCGTATGAAATATCATTGCACCAATCGCAAAACATGTTTAAGCCACCTTTTCACAAATAAATTTATTAGACTTTGAGCAATTATCGTGAGCTGATAGAATCTGTAAGTTCCAAGGGATATGAAGTCCAGAAACAGGTTTTCCACGTAACGGAATGATGTGGTCCACGTGGTGTAAAATTCCTGTTCGTTTAGAGATTGCTTGGCACTTATTATAGACGGCTGTGATGTCTTTTGCGTTTACCCAAGAGGGCATAGCAAAAATCTGCCGAGTCATGTAGTTCTGATACTGGGCACGGCAATAACCTGGATGTTTTGTTTGCCAACGTAGCGTTTTAGCACACGTTTGTTCAGGATGTGCTTTTTGATACTTGGCCTTGTCGGACTTAAACTTTTCTGGATTGCACTTCTGCCAATGGCGAACCCTAGTTGTGTGACAGAATTTACAATCTGACGATAATCCAGAGTTATTTCTTTTATCTGAATAAAAGGAACTCTCTGATAGAAACTGGTTACAAGATGAACAGTTCTTAAACTTTTTTGCCATAAAAGGTCAACTTGGCCTTCTCATCTTCATCAGGACGGCGAAAGTCGTCTTTGCTTGATGAGTGAGTGCCACCTGCTACGCCTGCGCTAAACTGTGACTTTGCATTTTTTACGCAAAGATTAACACAGCCTGCCACTGCATCGGCCACATCCTTGCTACCTTCTTTTCGTCCTTCGTCAAGTGAACGCCGATATGACAACTCTGGATGGTCAACTTTACCATTTGGCTTCCGTATTAGTTCTTCACATTCACGAATGAACACTGGATGATAATAAATGTCAAGCAATCCTTTGTAGATTTGCTCTTTCAATGTATCGTATGCTTCGGTATTTCGGTCAACCGACTGGACCTCTGATTGAATTCCTGATTTTATAAGTAGCTGTACGCTATCAACCGATTGCCAACCGTCATAGGTAACCATTTTGATATTGAATCCAACTTTTTTTAATCCTTGTATGAATTGTCGGATTTCATCGAATATGATTTCCTGTCCAGGTCTGGCTCGGACTTGCATCATAAAATCAATCACGGCGGCTGGTTGTTTCATTGTGCTGATGCTTGCCGCTGAGAAGCCTTCAGCTTTGGTTAATTCTCTTACATAATCCTCGCTAAGATTGATACTCTTGTTGCGAGTAAAATGGCCCATTGCGATACCCAAATAGTCACCTGACTCTTTGCCTTTGGCTAAGTCGATGTGCACATAATAGGGTTGGTTCTTAATGGGGCGAAAGAAATCTTTGAACTTCAGTTTTAAAAGTTCACAGGTCCAAATCGGGTCCCCTTCCACAGGAGAAACACGATTGAGATTGATGATGTCTCGAATTCTGGATTTGTATTTAAAGTAGCCCTCTGCTGCGGTAGACCCTTCGCATTCGTAAATGCGCTTGGCATCTTCAGGGCTTTTCAGGTAATCATCAGCGAAATCATCTTTGGTACGTTTGATGTTCCAAATCCATGTGGGAGCTTTTACTCGAAATGTTGACGTTTCCTTCTCTGCCTGCTGATAACGAATCATCATAAAATCGTTATCATCACGTTTATAGGATATCAGCATCGTTTTTCGGTTTCCGCCAAAACGTGTTTTCTGGGTTGACACAAGGGCCGTATAAAGTTTATCGGCTTTGCTTGGGTCAAATCCACCCACTTCATCGAAGATGGCCAATAAAATATTTAAGCCTTCGCCAGTATACTCTTCACTATCAAGCGAGTAAGCGGTGATGGCTTTTGGAAATTTAATCTCACGGGTTTGAATATCGCTTTTAAGGTCAAGCCCGTGTTCTTCAAACCAGTTCTTTTTGGTCTTGGGATTCCTGCAGACCCGAATCATGGCTGTGAGATTTTTAAAAAACACGTCCTTTGCAAGACGAGCGTTTAACGAAACATTAGCCAAGTCAATTGCTGACTCAGGGCTAGATTCTTCATTGTCGTTAATACCCAGCAACTTCTGAGGATTTCTCATACAAAGTAATTTGTACACACAGTAAAGAAATACTTTGCAGATAGTTCTATCTTTACCGCCCCCTTTTCCTACGAGCGCAATGCCCTCGCTATATGTAGCATCCCAGACCAAAGGGTCTGCGCCAAGTATGGCATCTACAAACTTTTGCTGTTCGGGGTAACATTTTTCGTGTAAAAACTTTTCAAAGAATTCTGCTGGACTTACTGGAATCTCTTCCCAGGTATCGTCTGTGCGCCGTAGCGACTTTCCAGCGGCAGAAGCTGCGTTTTTTATAAGGTCTAATTCATCTTTATTGGCTGGCATCAGTTAGCTCAGGTAACTGTAAATTTTCTAAATCATCGGCAATCCGATTCAATAAAACGCCATCTTGTATGTGCTTTTTTAGTATGTTATTTATTTGATTAACATAGAGAACAAATACATTATTGGTAATTTGCGTTTTTGGAGTATTGCGACTTTCAAGTTTCGCTTTAATTTCTAGCATCTTTGCGAGGGCATCCGTAAACTTTTTTAAATCGCTCGGATTTGGGAGTCTGTGTTGGTCATCGTTACAAACTTTCATATAGCGATAAAAAACTGACCGAAGCATCGTAATCTCATTATCGACGATTGCGATAGACAAGGGGTCTGATTCTACGACAGCACTGAGCCGTGTAAGAACAGCATTCTCATCAAATTCTGTTGGAGAAAATGTAACCCTAGGCCTACCGATATTCCTACCGCCGTGTTCACGGCAGCGTCCTGTGCCAACGTGGTCCGTATCTTCTCCAGCTGGATGAGTACAATATCCGTCTTTAAAGCGAAGTCTGGCATTACACGATTGGTCTGGCTCTTTTTTGACAGATAGCATTCTTCCTGCTGTATTGACATCTATCTTGATTTTAGGGGGTTTGGATGAGGTAGCCATAAGTTAATGTGTATTAAAAAGTTACGTTAAAATGTAGTAAAAAAGCAAAGAAAGAGCCTTCATCTATAGATGTACGAAAACGATTAAAAAACAAGGGCCTGATAAAATATTTATTCTTTATCTTTGTTTTTAATAGTTTTCGTGACCACTGAATTAAGCTGTACTCTCTTTTGAATAGCCTTAATAGCACGCATTTTAAGGTCGTGTACACCTTGCTGACTTATCTTAAGTTGTTCTGCTATTTGATGTTCCGTCAATGGGCCATCTTCTCCCAAACCAAAAGACATCCTTAGGACCTCTTGCTGACGTTGGGTTAGCTCCTCCATGGCCCCGTAAACTAGGTCCAAAGCGGCCATTTGGTGAGGGCTAAGGACAGCAGCAGCTGGATTGCTAAGGGCTACCATATGGTCTATTAATCCCTTCTCAAAAGAATTCAAGGACCTATAATTGCCTGCTTTGCGCTCTAGGGTGTTAAAATCCACGCTGTATATCTTAGACTTTCTTGCCATCTGTTGCCGAAGCTCCTTTAATCCAGGTATCCGTCTTGTGTTCTTCTTGCTTGTCCCAGCCATCTAAAATCCAAAGTTGAGAACAAAGAGAACAGATAACTAAAAAATGCTGCTCAGAAATGTTAATTCTCAAATCTAAAAGACGAGTATAAATTTCTTGAAGAATATACTCTCGACTAGCCTTTAAGCTAGTTGGTTGTACGGTCTGAAGTCGCTCAATGAATTTAGGAAAATACTCAGACTTTGTGGTTACAGTTGTACACATCATTTCGGCAGTACCCAAAGGACTCAAATGATAGCCACGCTTAAGCCAATTAATAAACTGGTAACATCCTATCTTTAGTAGGTCTTTTTCTAGAACCTGGTTACGGTAACGTTTTACATATTTTCCCTGGGTTCCGATAAGCCAGTTCCATCCAAAATCTTCCACGAGTTCATCAGTTGCTTCTTTACCGCTATTTTTAGAAGCATATTTTATGCCTCCAAATTGGAATTGGTCTTGCACTAAATCGATAAAAGTTTTTGTCATGTAATCCTCCTTAGGGATGTGGTTCGTTATCTTCCTCAATCTCATATGATGCACTATTTGGCATGGATGCTCCAAATCCTGCCACAGGTTCAATTTTTTTATTACGAACTTTAGCTATATTATCATTAAAATAAGCTGATTTCAAAATTACAAACCCGTCTTCTGTGAGAGACTTTTCATCAATAGCAGTAATGGCAGCAGTGATAACTAATTCTTTTACGTGTGCGCCTGAATACTTTTCTGTTTTCACAGCAATATCCTGAAGGTCTACGTTATCCAGTTTATAAGTACCCGTGAACAATTGCAACATATTCAAACGGCCTGTAACCGTTGGAAGGTCAATATCCAGAATTCGGTCAAATCGACCTGGGCGATTTCGTACTGCTTCTTCTACATCATCGACACAGTTTGTGGTAGCAATAACAATTATAAAATGATTTTCAATAAGGCCATCTAATTGATTCATCAATTCACCAAGAAGAGTAGCATTACCTACAGACCGTCGGTCTGCGCTGTATAAATCAATATCCTCAAGAAAAAGTATCGATGGCGATAATTCACGAGCCATATCGCAAACAGTTTTCACATGCTGACTGCGTTCTAAAAATCTGGGAGTAACCCACAAAAAAGTGCAGTCTGCAGAATTGCAAATAATTTTTCCAATCAGCGTTTTTCCAGTTCCTGGGGGACCTTTAAGAATTAAGCCACGTTTAAACTTAATATTATTTTTCCTGTAAAGGTCAATATTGCTAATCATCCCATCAACATTCATTTGAAGTTCGGCTTTTGTTTTAAGAGGAAGGACAATATCATCCCAAGTGTACTCGCTTTTTGGAATAAAAGTAAGACCTGCATCCACTTTTGCTTTCCGAAGATAATTATGTTCTTTTGCGTATACTTCCAGGTCTTTTAGAAAAGATTTAGCAAGACATTCGGATGTATCTTTGTAAAAGACCGTGGCCCACCAGCCATCGTGAGAATAACTGTTTTGAAATTCCAGAATGAACCGAGTATTTTCTTTTTCTAAAAAGAAACAACCTTCAGTGAAACAACTCTTAAAGACATTAGGAGCAATCTCGATGTCCTCTTTTTTTGGCGGTTGGAATCCCCCGCTACTGATACTTTTCTGAGCTATCACTTTGAATTGATTGGCAATAAGAAATGCATCTAAAGCTATCACGATGATGTTACGGAAATACTTTCCAATATACTCGTTATAGGCACGGAAAACAGAATCTGCAGGACAATCAAAAAATACTTGTGCTTCGTGAAGCATGTAATCAGTGTGCCAATTTCCAAGCCGAATAGCCTCAGATAGGCCCCGAATAGTTTCTTTTCGCATTTTTTTTCCTTCGAATAGAGAATTTTCGTAACAGCCAAGAGCGAATTTTATTATTATACTCCATCAACCTATCAATCGCCGTGAACTCAAAGCCAACTTCGTACATGAACATAATAATGATAAAAGTTTCTAATGTATGGTCAGAAAAGCAACGAAGCAAAACGCATACTCCAAGTAAATGCATCCATTTTAAGGAATCACGAACTAGCCGCTTAATAAGCTTTTGTAACTTGCCAACCCACTCTGCAATCATTGGGGATATCGGTATGAGAATCATTTTGGAAAAATTACTCTCTTTCTTCGTACTACAATTATCTTATCACCCCTAATGATATGATAAGCTGCCCCACCTCTCACTAAGACCCGTCCTAAAAACTTAGAGCCATCAATTACTTCCAATCCCTTAACAGGCAAAGCAATTCGTAGAATACTCTTTTTTCTCACTTCGTGACCTCAGGCCCCACCTTTTTGGCTTTTTCTGCGTCTCCAGTACCGAACTTCTGAATATGTTCTTTGTATTCTTCGGCCAGAAAATCTGTCAACTGCTTGAAGTTATGAAAGATTTTTCCACCGTTCTTGAAATTGTCACGCAACAGCGAAAGAATCCAATCGTTGAACTCTGTCACAGCTTGATAACTCACCGTGTAAATTGGAATGCCTTTTTGCCATGCTTCGACAATCTCATGGACAGTTCCACCATACTTCTTTGCAGGGTCATATAGAAGAATGAGAAACTTTGAACTGTTGACACACGTTAAATCTGAACGACGAATATCAGCCAGCACTCTGTCCCAGATTAGCCACTCACCGCCACGTTTTAAATTCTCAAGTTTCTTTTTCTGCTCTTCCATGGTCGTAGCTAGACTATGATTGCATTCTGACTTACATGGGTCCAAAACAATAAATCCGTCATCAGCCAAAGTTTTTGTTAACTTTTCACGCCAGCCAATACCACCGTCAGCTGCGTCCTGTATGCTTCCTACCAAATACGTACTGTATCTTAACATAGTTTCCTCCTTATGCCTTGTACAGTCTTCCATTTATAACGCATTTCCCCTTGATAATTCGGTGAATATGCGGGAAGAAACTGCCGTCAGGAAGATAGTCTATTTCGCAAAAAGCATGGTCCCAGGCATTTGGTTTGCCCCGTAACCACTCTGGATTAACGTCGCAAAGACAACCGATAGACGCAGACCAAAAAGACAACTCCCTAGCGGGTGTTGGCATGGTAAATACTTGAACTTGATGTGTGTGCCCATATAGAACGTTCTCGCAATATATACGAGCATGTTGCTGAGCATGGTGAGTGCCAAAGTAATAGCCATGGGTGTAGTTCAATTTGCCCAGTTTGATTTTGTCATTGTACTTAGTAACTGACAAAATCAAACT
>Ga0209777_10003869_pt1 | contig 18119 bp, 13 predicted proteins | sample FrelakmetHBP12HB_FD_187147 | JGI IMG/M metagenome (GOLD analysis project Ga0209777, IMG submission 187147) | Freshwater lake sediment microbial communities from the University of Notre Dame, USA, for methane emissions studies -HBP12 HB (SPAdes)... | ecosystem: Environmental > Aquatic >...
GTGGTTTTTCGCCATATTTATGTGGCGCCCACATGGCATAGGAATGGGGAAAGCGGTTGTCGCAGGGGGGAATTTCTTGTTGTGGAGCCCCAGTCTGGCGGATTTCAAACCTGGCATCGTCTGGTAAAGTCGCCGTGATGGCGGTCATCAGATCAGCCAGCATGGCCGCTCCCCCGCGTTGCCAGAAAGCCCGTGAGCAGAAATCCATAGACCAGTAGGGTTTGCCGCTTTTAACACCCTGAGAAGTGGCAATGTTCCAATCCATCGTCACGTCACCGGTGACAATGGCTACTTTTTGGGTTTTTTCTTTCTCAGCCATGCCTAGCCTCCTTGCAATGAGAGAATGTTTTTTATTTATGGAATAATTCAAACGCCCCTATGTACTAATATAGCAAATGTCATGAGATAATGCAAGTGAGTAGGGGAGAATTGTTCATCCACAAAAAGAGAGTGTATATTCTGTTCACTAAAAACTACGACAGGATAGTCGGCAGTTATATGGCTTTGGGGGGCTACACGGGTGTAAACGCAGTGATATTGTGCTGCTATTTTGAACATTGTTGACACAAACCGCAACTGACTCTTAATCAGTAGATTTCCCGCTTGGCGGATTTCCTGCGGTCGCAGGTTGTTCAACCCCCTGGTGCGTCACTTTTTTATTTAAATTAACAAGTTGCATAGAAGTAAAAGCAGATAACTAAATTAAACAATTCTTCCTTGTCCTGATGGTTGCACGATGCAACCTTGGGACGAGGACCTCCGCCCTTCATTCACATGAAGGGCTTCGGGGTGCGTCATATTTTTATTCAACCCCTAGGAACTCACGAGCAAATTTTTGTGGTTTCGCTACTAATGATCTATCCTTATTCCCTGTAATCCAAATCAAGGAAAACTGGAGGGGTTAGAGGGAAGCCAGTCCCATTTCACGCAATTCCGCTTTTACCTCTTCATACATCTCCTGCCAGGCTGGAATGGGTTTTAAAGTCTTCAAATCATACGCCTTATCAAACCTTACACCCGGGTTTCCATTCTGCAGTTGGAAGACGTGTTCATAGTGGCTGATCAGTCCGGTCACAATTTGATTTGCCTGACTCAGAGTCAACCCTTGTCGAGCAACTGCATGACCCACCTCACCCATCCAACGTGCTTCCAACCCAGTTCCGTTTGGTAATACGCCATCTGCCGAACCGACTCCTTCCAAATGCCCGCCGCTGACAGTGATAACGATTGCATTGGCCGCCACTTCATACAACAGTTCTCTGGTTAATGCACCACTTTTCGGATAAATATCGGATACGATGATGCAAGGCGCATTTCGAGCAAATGCTTGTTCCACAGCAGATTGCAACCACATTACTCCACGTGTGCTGGTCGCCACATGGCGGATATGGATGGGGTGCAAAAGGTGATAATCTGCCAGGCAAACCCAGTTTGCCAAAATAAAAGATGCCACCTGTACGATTGCGGCTCCGGGTGCATCTCCACCCAAGCCGCCAACCATCACCGTAGCCAACGAAGCATTTCGCATTCCATATTCCACGGAGTTTAATGCCCGGGCCATATTGATCCGGTCAATAATCATTTCATTGAACAATGCTACCAGGTGAGAATCCACCGGACGCAAATAGTCCGGATGCGATATTGCCAGATCACCCAGTTCAGTGACCGCACTTTGACCGGCTAATAATCCCATTCCTGGTCGTCCAACGCGACGAAGCGCTTCACGCAAATTGCGCAGTTCACGGCGGGTGGCCTGGATCTCCATTGGATTTCCAGTTTCCACATCACGCCCATCCACCTGAGTAATGGAACCACAGGTAGCCAGGTCCACTACTGACTCTTGCATCCAGCTCATCACACACGGTATAAATAATTCTTCCGGTGTGGGTGCTCCCGGATTTCCAGCCCAAACCAGCGGCAGGCGTTCATCCATGATCTTGCGAGAATACAACCAGCGCGCATCCTTACCCTCGCCCATCTGCAAGCTCTGAGGCATACGGCGTATCCCCTCGATAAGCTCTTCCCGGCTAAAAGTGATCACCCTCCCGGTGGAAACACAATAGATGCCTGAGGAGGTTGCCAACTCCATACCCGCCCGGAAAAGACGGTCCACCAGATCTTTATCTTCAGGGATGACATGCTGTTTATCCCATTCCAGCCGGTATTCTTTGACCAACCGCTTGGTAGGCAAGACAACATAGTCCATATCCCAATCGCTTTTTTGGACTAGACGCCCTGTCTTTGCTCGATCCAAAATATCCAAATAAGAATGAATCAAAGTTAACATTCCTTCCGGAGAGTGGAGTTAAGTTGTAAAAACGAAACCACCAATTCCATAAAAACCTATTTTTCTGTAAGGAAATCGCACAAAGTAAAAGCTGTTACAGTAATTATATATAAGACTCGAGGAATTTCTCTTAACAAAAAGAGCCGCCTTTCCCAATCCAAAATTATAATTATCCGTGTGCAATTAGGGTGGAAACCATGGACACATTGGACGCTAATTACAACTGACTCTTAATTAGTAGGTTAAGGGTTCGATTCCCTGGTGCATCATACAAATACCTTACCTTTACGGTATTTTTTTTCAGGCACTATATTTAGTGTTTCCGAATCAAGACAATTTTAGATCATTAAAATTGGGTGCAATTGGTTTTGGAAATTAGTTTGGAATCTCTTGTTTTTGTTTCTCTTTTAATGTGCTTGGGATTGGTGTTGCCAGGTTTTCCATCAGTTTTGCTGCATCTGACCGCATTTCCACCGAACCATGAGGATACACATTCATTGTAATGCCCAGCTTTGAGTGCCCAAGGATTTTTGCAACAATCACTACTGGTATTCCGTTCGCAATCATCAAAGCAGCTGCGTGCTCAGAGACCATTGAGAATCCTTTCAGCGAATACCATTTACCAGAAGCCATCCTTTAATTCCACCAGGGTTATGGGCGTTTGACCCGCACTCAAACAGACCACCAGTTAGTGATGATCCCGGACTGGCGGTTATAAACTAAGCAATACGGGCTCTATTTCTTTAAGTTGCTGCCTACCAGTATAATGAAACAAAACTTCATCGAAGAATTCTCGCAAGAAGCCCATCACTGGTTAAATATTTGAATTTTTCCTCTAAAAACCTAATCGAAAATTTTATTTCTGTGGAAATTTAGAGCATCAATCATTCTTCTTACAATAGGATTGTCTTCACCATATGCATTAAATAAATCATTTTCCTCTAATGGATCATTTTTGTAATCATAAAGAAAATATTGATTATTTCGAAGAACTAATTTATAGTTATTATCCATTATAGATATGAAGTTTTTATATCGTTCATTAAAAGTATTTCCTGAAAATACATAACGATTTTCAATTTGGTCTGGTTTATTGTTCAATAATGATTTTCCATCAAACCATGTTTCCTCATATTTTATACTCAATAAATCAAGAATTGTCGGCGTAATATCAATAGTTGAAACAATATTTGAAATAATTTCACCCTTATTCTGAAAAGGGTATTTTATTAATAGTGGTACATGCGTTTCATTTAGCGATATTTTTGTAGAACACTGTGCGAGAAAGCCTTCTCTAAAAACTTGGCCATGGTCTGCCATGATAATAATCATGGATTTTTCAAACAACCCCTTTGATTTTAGTTCATTAATAAATTCTTTAATTTGATTATCTTGATTTAATATTGCCTCATCATATCGAAGCCTAAATTCTGAATTATTAGCTGGTAAAAAAGTACCAAAATAAGAACCGGTTGGATATATCCATTCTATCCCCGGCATAACGTGAACCCCATCGTAATGTAAATAGAGAAAAAATGGGGATTGAAATGTATTCTTTTCAAGAAGTTGGATTGTTTGCGATAGCCTGCAGTCTGTAAATTGAGACGAGGCATAATTCTCGGGTTGTTGGAAGGAGAGTGGAATATAAGGAAAATATTGTTTTCGGATCCCTTTCGGCTGGAACCAGGAATTTAGCAATTGTGTGGGATATGGCATTCCATAGGTGTAATTCACTCCACTACCGGTATGATAAAAACCTGGAGGTAAATATCCACTCCAATATGTGTTATACCCATATTTGTCGAGTACCTGAAATAGATCAATCCAGGAATCTGAAGAGTGGATTTGGTTCCCGTATTGCGCAAAAGGACGCATGATATAGGGGTAATGTCCTGTAACCAGCGATGGATAAACACCAATTGAACAGACAGAAGGAGATTGCGCGTTTGTATACACTGACCAATTTTGGGTAATTTTATTTAAATTCGGAGTAGTATCTAGTTTATAACCGAAGAGTGACATATCTTCAGCACTTAATGCATCCACAATAATTACGAATATATTTGGCAAATCGCCCGAATTATTTTTTTGTATTTGTTTTGCTTCATTGTCAGTATTTATGAATGGAGTTAAGAAGAGAATGATTGTCGCTGAAATACATATTATTGAAGTAATTAATGTGAATTTCTGGAGGCGCGGTGTGGTTTCGGCAAACCAGAGGTCAAACCGGATTAGTTCCCGATTATTGGATAATTTATCGATTGCTACCTGGAGAATAGGTAAAACAAGGATAAAAGTGGAGATAATTGTTAAGAAAATGACTGAGTATTTACTGAGTTTTGAAATGGGAAAGGGATAATCCAATCTGAGTTTCTGTGTTTCCTTACTAAATAAATCAATGTATTCAACATCGTCATTCCAGTAAATAACCGCCTCACCACCCGCCGGATTTTTTCCAAATTCCAGAAAATGATTATCAACCATCCATCCTGAATATCTTATTGACGCAGATTCTTTCCCTATATGGACGAGTGTCGTTTGATCAACTTGTCGCCAATCACCATTCAACTCAAGTGAAGAATAACTTACAGGGGTTAGACCATTATAAAAACCAGTGAGTTCCACATTTTGTTGAGAATTACTATTCTTAATTTCAACCGTGATTTTCTGCTTTGGAAGCAAGATGAGATTATACGGAATGTGATCTTTGTCGATGAAAAGAAGATAAATCAATCCTGAGACAAGAAAGCTGATAATGATGCAAAATATGAGGTTGTTTTGGTTGCGGTTATGTTTTTTATGAAAAAAGGAGAATACAAAAAACAAAATGGGTGTAAGTAATATCCAAATAACAAAAGCAATTAATAATCGTTGTTTGCTAATGAAATTTAGTGGTTGTAGGAACCATAAGTATAAGGTGGAAGAAAAGATAAATGCTGAAAGAATTGATTCGAAATACAAAATTCTTTTTGTGTTGGTTTGATTTATTTTCATGCTTATTTATATAAAAGCTATTTTAAACTCAGTAAGAAAAAGATTGATCCATTCAATAATTAAAATTGTAAGGAAAACCGCCATAAGAATTGCCGATAGATTGACCGAGAAAAACTTTTCTATGGCTATTTGTAGAAAGGCAAGAAGTAATGCCGATAGGATAGCTTCAATGAGGAAAAGAAATCCCAAAAAACCGAAGGTAAGAAAGACATCAAAAATCGGAATTCCATAGGCATTTATTAGACTCAGTGATGAAAATAAATTTGTAAGAAGAAATACTTCAAGGATAAAAACAATCCATACCAAGTATTTCGAAAATAAAGAAAACCAGTACTGTTTTTGTATTTTTTGATGAAATCTTCTAATCATTCCAAGGGACATAAGAGATAATTTTACATATTCCTTTTATTTTTTGTTTAATAATATAAAAGCAAATTATATGACAATATTCGATTGACTCCTACCTTATAGATAAAAAAAAGATAAGAAGAAAAGAGGTTTCTTATAAACAATTCTTTTTGATAAAAAAATTTTGATTAAGTTCGAGAGTGGATAATTTATCGCACTTAAATTGTGAAAAGTTACAACTGTATGAGCATCTAAGAAAACGTACTTGGGGGATAAAGATCTCAAGGAAGACCAGAAAAAACTTGACAAAGCCCAACTCTTTTATTACTTTTGGAGAGTCATTTCTGAGGAATGGAAATAGCTACCCTCCAATAGGGAACAACTGACTCTTAATCAGTAGGTTCAGGGTTCAACCCTCTGGTGCGTCATTATATTAAAAAGCAATAATAACTGCACGGGCAGGGGTTCATTGTACCCACCAGTTGGAAGTTGGCGGGAAAGGTCAGTGAACCGCGTACCCGGCTGATGGTGACTACTTTGTCCTCCTACGGTTGGCTCATGACTTCCAGGACATGTTTTCCGAATTCGGGTAGTTCATCTAGAAAGAGTACCCCGCGCGGTGGGCGAGTGAAATCTCGCCCAGATGAGGCCAATTGCCACCGCCCACCAGTCCGGCGTTTGATATGGTATGGTGCGGAGCACGGAATAGGCGGTTGCGGATCAGGGGAATGTCTGGTGGTAACAAATCAGCTACCGAGTAGATGCGGGTGACATCCAGAGATTGATCTAGGGTCATGGCCGGCAGGATAGCGGGCAAGCCACGTGCTGGCAGGGTTTTCCCGGCACCGGGCGGACCAATCATTAACATATTATACAAAAGCTACCCTATACTTTAATTATATAATTGATACCTAGGAGGCGAAAATGAAAAAGATATGTATTCTAATAATTTACTTTTTAATTGTTTCATGTTCAGTTACTACTCCTCAGTCAACTTATACACCTCAGCCATGATTTATATCCGCTAACTAGGTACTCAGCCGTCGTTAGTTCGTTGAATCCAATGCGTCAGATTCCTTATCACATTGATATACTCATGAGGAGCGATTCATAACGGTAGCGTTCAGCCGCGTTGTGGAGCGAAGCGACATCGGCTGAACGCGAGGTTAGCTGCGCTCATGAAGATTGGATATACTTGTTACGCTTTCTGACAATATGTAAAGCGAGACCATTATGTTTAAATAGAATAAGAAAAAGATAATTCCGGACAGGATCAAAAATAAAGTCAGATGAGCAAACAGAGAAAGTAAAAAATTGACTAAAAATAAAAAGCCTAAGACAGTTAGCATCAAAAACAAAATACCTGCTGCCTTGGCGTGAGGTATACCTTTGTAGATGCCTCTATAGGGAGTTATCCTTGCTCTTTTTAATTCCCGAAACATGCTCAAAATTCGCTCCGGCTGGTTGTTAGGAGATGATTTTTGCACTCTGAACAACCAACAAAAACCTAAGCCAACAAAGAGATTAATAACAGCAAATTGCCTGGCGTTGAGCAATCCATAGATTGAAGCTCCAATATTTAATAGAGCCAAGAGAAAATAGAAAACATTTACAATTATCGGCGTACTGGCGTCAGAAGCTTTGTCAGCTTCCCAGGAAGTGCTAGGATCGAACAATGCCCTCCTGACTCCAATCAACTGGGTGGGGTAACAAGCAAAACTGTGAAGCAACCCAATTCCTAAAAGATCGCTAAAAGTTATGCCAATATAATGAGCAATGTATATATTGCAGAATAGAGAAACAAAAGAGGGTACGTACACGTATACCTGTTCAATCAAGGTTGGATGCACATCGTAAAAAAGCAACGATAAGGGAAAAGCTATAAATAGTAAACTGCTAAATAGGACCTGAAGGGGATAATGAGCTGAAAAAGCCGTTCCAAGTATTACTTGTTTTTTTGAGAAGGGTGGAGGATGAGACTCTTTTGATACTGCTAACTTTGGTAAAAGAGAGGTAACTTTGTTTTCAATTAGAAATTTTAGCCAGATGATGAATGCATATGTTCCACCCTCTGACCACCTAATTTGCTGTTTCAGCTTTCCAAGAAAATCCACACTGTCCCCAATGATCCATGTTTCGTTCATGAATACACCGCTTGTATATTTCATCTTCGACGGTTCGAATATAGTGGTATACCTTTTCAAATAAGAGAAATACCCCTGTAATGTGTCCTCGGCTCCCCTCCCTACCGGAAAATAGCCAGTATCTTCCAGATAATTCTTACCCTTTGTGATACGGTAAAGGGTATTCGTTCCAAATGGCAGCGTGAAGGTGGAATCTTGCTCACCATCAGATACCCCATTTTTTCCGTGTAAAGCCGGAGCTAAAACTGCCATATAGAAATACGTGAGAGTAGCGTCCAGCTTTCTTGCAAGAGAGTGCCAGGGTTCGTCATTTGCTCTAAAGTAAAGGGGGATTTGCAAGAATCCTGCTTGTCCTTTATCTACAAGTAATGGAACCATGCGGTTTATGGCTTGAGAAGCAATGCAATAATCATCATCCAGCGTAAGATAAAACGATTCTCCAGTTCCGCCTTTTGGTGAATTAGGTATTGTTCTATTTTGATTGCCAGCCTTCAAGTGCCGTCTGGCATCTATGCTATACCGTGTGACTCCTAATTCTAAACACAGATCCCTTTCAGCTTGTGCAATATGTGGAATAGTTGAACTTGTTCCTAAAACCATCCATTTTCTTTCCGCTGGCCAATCAAGTTGCATTGCGTGAGCGAGTGTTTCATTCAATGTGCCAATTGCAGCATTACAAACATGAACAGTCACAGTTACAAAAGGCGTGTTGTTACCCTCGCATATTTTTTTTGAGTCGTGGGGATTACTACTAAAAATCAGATTTTCCGTTTCTTTTATCTTGCCTTGCGAAAGGAGTAGTTCAATCATACAAACAAGCTCACTTTCAGGGTCGAGAACAGAAACTATTGAGCGCAGCCTATCGGTGACACCCATGTGCAGCCATCCCCAAAGATTGGAATCTGCGTTGCTCTTCCGCGCAATTTGGATAAGTTGATGTATTTTTGCGTCAATCTGAGTTATAAATTCATTTTTCTTAAGAGAGTCTAATGGCTGATAACCAAAAATAACAGGCCTTCGACTCGAATAATATTGAATCCATTCTTGAAGGAATATGCAAGCGCGGCTATTATTAAATACTTCAAGATATAATTCCAAAGATAAACATGTCCCTTTTTGATCCGCCTCCTGTTTAGCTAATTCGGCCGCAAGATACATTCTCTCTGCATACGCTTCGACAGCGTAAAGTTTAAATCTTTTATCCTGGGAACGCATTCGCATCTGTATTGGATGCTCGCCAAAACCCTGCCAATATAAGAAATCGTTGCCATATTTGAGATCTGCACAGCGGCGAGCGATAATCAACTTGAACCTGAACTGTTTTAGCAGATCCTCGATCAGTTTACTATGTGTCTTCCTCCCGGCACGCATTTCCGAGAAAAACTCCAGCATGGCATCTTTATAATAACGCTCAGGAGCATAAGTAGAGTCTATCTCGATGTTCTCCTGTGTTGCATAGATGTTCTCTATTACCTCCAGATGTTTTTCAGCGATCGCTAATTCTCGTTGTCTGTCTTTTAGCTCCTTTGCTCTGTAATCAAAACGAGGCGGGATAAATGTTCCGCTTTTCGCAAAGGCTTGAGTGGCTTGTGATAAAGCTGCCACATCAATACCCTGAGGTTCCTTGGCTTTATGGAAACTCTCTTCCAAACATGAAAAATATAAATTTGCTAATCTTATAAAATCTTCTCTGAAATTTATGCTGGTACAGGTAAGATAAATCTGCACCATTTTGTAAAATCTGCCTTCTCCAAAAAGTTTCGCTAATGTAAATAACTTCACCAACTTAATGAGTTCTTTATTTTCCAGTAGCTTTCTTATATCTTCCGGTTGAATTCGCATTAATTCGTTGATGATACCAAAAGCAATGAAGTCAGCCTTTTCATATTGTTGGAATGCAACTCTGGCTTTGCTTTTTATATTAGTATTTTTTGTAGCTCTACTCATGCCATCAAAGGCATCTACGTCATTTTTTCCTGTTATGACCTGACCGCGTCGTCTAAACTCCAGGTAGAGATTATATTCAGCCCATAAATCTACGAACTCTCTGAGATTATTTCCTTTTTCTTTGGTGAATCTTTCTTCCGCTTCTTGTAGCTTTAAACGCCATGCCTGTGCCACTTCCCTTAGCAACTGGGGTGATATGGGACTCATATACCCATTGAGATCAGTTGTGCCGTAAGAATATTGGATTGACATAGCTAATCTTCTAGCAACCTTTTGGCCAATATCATCAACTTGATATATTTCGTTCAGCATTGAGAGGATTTGATTTGCATATATAGTTTTACCGAAAATTGGAGAACCCTTCTTTCTAATTGCATCTTTTCCCCATATACTATTATAGATTTCCTCAATTCTGCCTACTACATCTGCGCCAAAATGAAAAGCCGCTTTATCCTTAATAGAGATGAGGCGGGAGCATTCTGGCAAGATGGTGATAATTCCTGAAGATAAAAGGCTTGTATCAACAAGCAAGCTCCCTTTACCACTTGCTACAACTCGTTCAGCCAAGCTTTCTAGTTGGGCAAGAGTAAAAGCATGATAGTGATTACTGATAGTAGTCTCGAGATTTCCTTCTAAAGGAACAGAGACAATAACTGCTTCCTTGGCAAACGCTCCCCAACTTAGCAGATACTCTTCAGGGTTCTTAGGAAGATGCTCTAGAACATGATTCGCGACAATTACATCGGGTTTTTGTCCTGCCATAAGAACAAGTGAGTTTCTTTTCCATCTCAGGTCGTCTAGATCAACTTTTCCAAAAACGGCACCTATCTTTAAGGATTGTGCATACCGTTTTGCAAAGGCCATATCTTTCCAACGTTTGTCGGTACCAATGTAATTGATAAGTCCATTTGCCCTGTTCTTATTAAGTAAATCATGTGCAGTAAATATAAAATGCCCGTATCCCGTTCCTATATCTAACACTACTAACTTTGCATTTTCCTCTGATAGTCTTTGAAGCAACTTGCTTTCCTGAGCATAAACCCAAGCAAAAAATTTAACGTGACTGTATCCAGTTGCACCCAAACGACTAGATCTGGAGTCGTATTCTATCCTATCAAAGTAGAAGTTTGATGCTGTCTCCTTAATAATCTGCTGGGATTGAATAAAAAATGTTCTCAAAACGTCCTGGGTCGAGGTGTTAGGGCCTAACACTTGCTTGTTTGCTTCCGTTATAATATACAAGATCTCATCTGGGGTTAATGTAGGAAACAACGTAGCAAGTTCTTTTCTTGCCATCCAGCATGGATCGCGCCAAATGCTATTCCTATCATATTGGGACTGTAAAACGTACAAGATATTCCCATTCAAAGAACAGTAAGTATCCAATATAAAATATTCCCCCAACGAGGAAGCTATTTTGCTCAAGTGTAATGCTGGCTCAGTTTTTATGACCTCGCCCTTGGAATAGACCATTAATTGTATAGCGCCAATTCTAAAAAACATGGCTTCGCTATGCATTGAAGCACTTCCTCGCCGCAGCTAACTATTTTTTTGAACTCCCGTTTGGCGGCTCAAAAGCTTATGGACCTTTGCTGAAAGTATAACTTTTTTAACAGAACTATACAACAAACCCTGTATCCCCACTTCCTTCAAAGAACAGGAAGGTGGAAAACATCCAAATTCATCTGTTTTTCCCAATGCGGAACAGGAAGAAATGAGTAAAATTACTATCAGAAGAAACATGCTAATGAAAATTTCATATTTCTTTCCCATCTGAATTCTCCTTGTTATGAATTAACTCAAATTTTAGATTAGTAAAATATTGTTGAATAAGATTATATAGATTTCTTGAATTCAAGTATTAAGTGCAACTGCCTCTGAAAAGTATACATCGGAGTGTATTTTAAAGTCAAAAATTTTTAGCGCAGTGTCTAGAAGATACTATACACTTTTGATCCTAAGAAAATATTTGGCGTAAATTGAGTCGCCTTCCCTATTTCGGGTGCAAATCGGGTGCAATACCGGTGATACTGTGTGGACACTATGGACACAGTGGACACTGATAGCAACTGACTCTTAATCAGTAGGTTCAGGGTTCAACTCCCTGGTGCGTCATTTTTCGATTGACCGGCTTACCAATGGAAAATATTTTTCTTTTCTGACCTTCTCCTACTTTCAACTTGGATCTTTTTTGGGGGTAGGTTAATAGGGCTTGAAAGGATTTTGACCTAATATTGATTAGAGACTCAAATTCCGCTAAATTTCTATGTATAATGATTTAAATTCCACATTGAGATTCAATTATTCTAAAAAAATTGAGCTTATTTCACCCGTTAAAATTTAATTTATTTGTTACTCGTTTGAACGATATGTTCTGGCGAGGATTTGTAAAACTTTTTGGTATGACCTTATCTTTTTTATATGGGGTTATTGCGGGAGTTTCATTATTAGGATTTTTAGGTATTTATAGACCTCTGCCGGGAATATTGGTTAGTATTGCTATTTCAGCAATTGTCTATTATTGGTTTGCCACACATGCCGAATTGAGACTGATAGAATCTATTCAAAAAAAAGCTGGGGTTACATTTTCGCCCTGGTTGGAATTATTATTAATCATTAGCGGGCTTTTGCTCCTTTGCTTACTTGTTCTCGTGCCTGTGGCAAGGTGGCCTTATTCGTATTCGGGTGATTGGTTTGTCTGGGATGCAGGTCTCTATCATTTCCCAAAGGCAATAGAATTATTCAGAAGTGGCTCAGTGTGGGATTTGAGCATTCCCTATGGCGAATATCCTTTTGGATACGAATCCTTGTTGACCTTTGCCATCTCATTGACAGGTAATGTAAATCTATTTGGCCTCATGCATGTGATAATCATCCTCTTGTTAATTTTATCAACGTGGATTATTGCCAAAATTTTAACCAATCTCTCTCCTGGATTGTTGTTAATATTAATAGCATTGATGATACTTAGTGATTATATTTTTCAAACATTCAACCTTTGGCGTATATTTACATTAGATATATACACCGTTGGGAAAAACGATCTGTTATTAACCGCCGCCCAATTATCCTTGATAGTGTTTGCATTAATTCCATACAAAAACAATAAAGATCATTGGGGATTAATCGGAATCTCGCTGACCAGCATGATCGCGTTAGGAATAAAACCCAACTCGATATTTCTCGTTGGCCCGCTTATTGTCATGAAAATTTGGAATTACATAAATTATGAGAGGAATCAGGAGCCACTACGACCCATAACCTGGAAGGATAAAAAAGTTTGGAAGACGATTACTGTTATGCTTCTTCTTATTATTCCAGGTGTGTTATGGGGGATACGTAATCTATTAACTATGGGTCGGTTATTCTCAAATGATGTTATGGGACTTTCTGATTATAGTATATTAGCCAATATCACGAATCCTTATTTTTACAATTACATTCCAAAAAACTTAATTTTATTAATAGGATGTTTAATTACGGGGATTTTTATTTGTTTTTATTGGAGAAAAGACATGCGTTTAGCGACTTTTATTTATTTTCTCTTATTTCTTGCTTTTATTTCCACTCCTGTTTCTGGTTTTTTTAAGAGTACAGAAATCCCAACCCAAGTAAGTTGGAGATTCGCTGAGACGCTGTTGGTGTTTGCGTTTATTTATATCTTGTCATTGATAGCTCGACAAATAGGATCACTAATCATAATAATTTGCCGTTCGACATGGATGCGTATTGGGTTTTCCTTATTTGTGGTAGTTATTACTGGCTGGTTATTCATCAGCCAAGCTGATAAGCTGCAATGGAAGGCTGATAATGAAATTATTTTATACGACCAATACCTGAAGCCCGTCGGCACAAATGGATATCGAAGCGCATATGATTTTATTCAACGCAATGTACGTAATAGTGTAATATGGGTGGAAAATGGGTTACCCTTTTACGTTTACGGTCCAGGATTCACAAACACAATAACGCGAAAAACAAAACCTGATTATTTATTAATCATTCATACGGATTGGTTTGGTGAAGGTCGGGTTCTGTTGCCATCATACTTGACTGAGTCCGAGTTGCAACAAAATTTCAAATTGATTTATGGTGATGAACAAGGTAGCGTTTATAAATCAAACAATTGAAATTAATACCTGTCATTAATTGACCTTGATGTGCTTGCGCCGCAAATTGATAAGCCTTAATGTAGGTTTCTTGAAACCAAGATAATGCCATTGTTTCTATACTCTTTAAATCATTCCCTACAGATAATGCGCAATATACAACCCCCTGCCCGTCAAACCTTCAGGATCATACCTGACTTTTAAACCAACCTTTTTAAAAGCATTTTTCATTTCTTCCACTGAGAATAAACCAAGCTCATGCCGCTCGGTGAAGTGTTTAATTCTATTTTTTGATCCAACCAAATAATGAAAATCAACGATTGAAAGAGTACCCTTCTTTGCAGATAAATTCATTCTGCATACCTTTCCGTCAGGAGTATCGGCAATAAGCATGTGAACTGATGCGTCCGTATTCCATGTCTCCGGAGTAAACCAGGGTTCAACTACAATGATTCCATCTTTATTGAGATGATGGATAAAACATTGTAAGGTTCTGATAACGTTCGGCAACATCTTGACATACCCAATGGAGCTGAATAAACAAAGGATGATGTCATAGGTCTTGTTTAAGGAAAAATTCATCATATTAGCGACATGGTAATGACCGTTTGGATTCTTCTGCGAAGCTATCTTTATAAAATCCGGGTTAATATCCAGTCCATCCACTTTGTAAACTTTGGATAGATATTTATCATGTTCTGCGGTCCCACAGGCAATATCAATAATAGATTTTGCGCCGGGGTGCTCTTTATTTAGCAAATTGATGATTGTTTCAGATTCTTGCTGATAATCCTTGAAACTATATAAAGCATCGTACAAATGGGCACTTTTTGAAAACATTCATTTCCTTCTTAAGTAAGAATAATCCACTTCAGAAATAAGGATAGCATATCTGGTTTACTTACATTGCTAATATTTACTCGTATTGAAGCCTTGAATAGAGTATGCTACTGGTAAAGAATCCTGGAAATCAGTCAGTTCACAATCCATTGACTCCAAACCAGCAAGCAGCATATATAATCATCATAGTTCAGAACTCATTGGATAATAGATAGATACCATTTATTCAGGGACAACCATGCCAGCATTCGCCATTCAAATCCGTGATCTGCGCAAAGTCTATATAGTCAGTGAACGGGAGTCCGGGGTGCGGTCTGCACTGCAAAGTTTCATACATCGCCGCAACAAGGAAATTCCCGCGGTGGATTGCATTTCGTTTGATCTAACTCCCGGTGAAGTGGTGGGTTTCATTGGACCCAACGGGGCTGGCAAGACCACCACACTGAAGATGCTCTCAGGTCTATTGCATCCCACCGCGGGTGAAGCAAGTGTGCTGGGCTTCATCCCCTGGAAGCGTGAGAAGGGCTTCTTGCGCCAGATCACCCTGGTAATGGGCCAGCGCAACCAGTTGATTTGGGATATCCCATCTGCGGATTCATTTGAGTTGAACCGCGCCATCTATCGCATTCCGGCGGTTGATTACCAGCGCATGCTCCACGAGCTGACTGAATTGCTCGACCTCGGTCCGTTGCTGCACAAGCCGGTGCGCAACCTTTCACTGGGGGAAAGGATGAAATGCGAAATTGCGGCCGCCCTGCTGCACCGCCCGAGTGTGGTCTTCCTAGACGAACCGACCATCGGTCTGGACGTGACTATGCAGCGGCGCATCCGCAGCTTCATTGCGGATTATAACCAACGATTTGGAGCCACCGTGCTGCTGACCAGCCACTACATGGCAGATGTGGAAGCGCTGTGCCGGCGGGTGATCGTCATCCATCATGGCAAACTCTTATTCGATGGTGAGCTGGCAAAATTGGTGCAGAAATTCACCACCCATAAAATCATTGTGGTGGAGTTGGGAGACTGCCAGGCTGATTTAAGCAAATATGGAGAAGTGGTGGCCTGCGCCGACGGACATTTTACTCTGCGGGTGCTAAAGGAAAAAACAGCGGAGATCACCGGTCGTTTGCTGGCTGACTTGCCGGTAATTGACCTCTTGGTGGAAGATCCGGCCATTGAAGAAGTGATCGAACGGGTTTTCGCCCAGAAGGAACTATGAGAGCATTCATCGACATTTACTTTCAGCAGTTCAAGACATCCCTGGCGGCCACATTGCAGTACCGGGCTTCATTGGCTATCTGGCTGATCGGGCATGTGCTCGAACCGTTGGTCTTTTTGATCGTGTGGTCAAGTGTTTCAAATTCCAGCGGCGGCAGCGTCGGTGGTTTCACTACTAGGGGGTTTGCTGCCTATTTCATCCTGCTGATGCTGGTCAATCACATCACCTATACCTGGATCATGTATGAATTTGAATACCGCATCCGTAATGGAACTCTGTCGTTTGCGTTATTGAAACCCATCCACCCCATCCATTCCGATATTGCCGATAATATTGCCTCCAAGCTGATCACCTTGCCCTTCATTCTGGTCATCGCCGGCATATTGGCGCTCGCCTTCCACCCGGTCATCTCCCCATCCCTGTGGTCATTGGCATTGGTCATCCCAGCCCTGCTGCTAGCGCTTTTGATCCGCTTCCTGATTGAATGGACGCTGGCACAGGCGGCCTTTTGGACCACGCGGGTCAGTGCCATTAACCAAACCTACTTTGTGCTGTTGCTGTTTCTTTCCGGGCAGCTCGCTCCGCTGGCTCTTTATCCGGCTTGGATCCAGAGTGTAGCGGTCATCCTGCCCTTCCGCTGGATGATCAGCTTTCCCCTGGAACTCATGCTGGGGCAACTGACGCCCACTCAGGCGCTGACGGGGTTGGTCATCCAGGTTGCCTGGGTGATGGTCAGTTATGGGCTATTCAGATTGGTATGGCAGGCAGGGATACGCATCTATTCAGCGGTGGGCGCATGAACACTCTGCGCTTATTCCGCGAATTCCTGCGGGTGAGCATCATGACTGAATTGGCATACCGGGTCAATTTCGTGGTGCAGTTGTTCCAGTCGCTTTTGGAATTGGCGACTGCCCTGGGCGGATTGGCAGTGATCTTTTCATTCACCAACAACCTGGGGGGCTGGCGACCGGATGAGGTGCTGGCGCTGTTGGGGATTTACTTCCTGCTGGGTGGTGTGATCGGACTGGTGATCCAGCCGGGCATGGCGCAGCTGATCGATTCGGTGCGAGATGGGACCCTCGATTTCACCCTGACCAAACCGGAGGACGCCCAACTGCTGGTAAGCGCCAGCCGGGTAGAAATCTGGAAATTTATCGACATCGCCTTAGGCATAGGGGTGCTGACTTATGCGCTCATCCAGTTAAGTGAGCATTTATCTGGTTGGCAGGTGGCGGCATTTGCGGGTATGCTGCTGGCGGGTGCAACCATCATTTACAGTTTCTGGCTGATGCTGGCTACGCTTTCCTTCTGGTTCGTGCGAGTGGAGAACATCCTGGAGATCTTTCAAAGCATGTATGAGGCCGGCCGTTGGCCAATCAGCCTATATCCGGGCTGGCTGCGCTTCTTACTGACCTTTATCGTACCGGTGGCTTTTGCCACCACGGTTCCGGCCGAGGCGCTCACCGGGCGCTTAACCTGGCAGACCCTGCTGGGAGCTGGTCTGTTAGCAGTGGCGATGTTGGTCGCTTCCCGTATATTTTGGAAAATCGGGTTGCGGCGATATTCAGGGGCATCTGCATAAATTAAGAATTCCCAACAATCAACATTGGGATTCAACAACCGATTGCTCAATTTTAGTTAATTTTTTTTATTGGAAAATCAATCACTATGGAAGATGCTCTCAGCCTTCCAATGTAAATGATTTATCAACCTCCCGGAATAACACTAGGATGGAGAAATACCTGAGAATTGGGTTCCCCACAGATATTGAGGGCATGTGACAGGATATTTATTGGTCATCCAATATATATAATTAATTTCCCACCTATGTGCTTGGTAACCTGCCTGTGCTACCCAGATCTGGAATCCTCTATGCAAGGATATCCCAGACTTTGATTCTCAGATTGAAAAAGGTCAATTCGAACTATTGCTGGATTAGCCGGATAGCCATATACATTGCTATGCTGCTTAAGATAAACCGCATGAATTGGTTCAAAAATTGACTAATTCAAACATAACGGCAGAATCATATTTTTTCTATCTGCCAGAGATCTATCAGGATTTTTTTGATTAACCATGTTTCTTGACAATCTTTGGCAAATCCATATAATTAGATTATCTAATTATTAGATTATCTAATTATGTCAACCGAAAGTGATCGCCTTGTTCAGGAAGTGATGGATTCGGTGCCCCTGGTGATGCGCGCCATCCGCGCGGAAATGCGCAGCCAC
>Ga0209777_10003870_pt1 | contig 18116 bp, 22 predicted proteins | sample FrelakmetHBP12HB_FD_187147 | JGI IMG/M metagenome (GOLD analysis project Ga0209777, IMG submission 187147) | Freshwater lake sediment microbial communities from the University of Notre Dame, USA, for methane emissions studies -HBP12 HB (SPAdes)... | ecosystem: Environmental > Aquatic >...
GCTTCCGTCCGATCCTCGCCTGCGCAACAACTTTCGCGCGCTTGCCCCAATCGAGCAGCAGATAGGCGCCGGAAACGTTGGCATCCAGCAAATTATGGGTTCCGGTCTTGATCGAGGGCATACTGACGGGCAGAGGCAAACTGAGTTTGATTTCCGAGAGCCGGGAAAGATAAGTGTAGCTACCGCCAAGTTTGAATTGTGGCCGATAGGAAGCGCGAGCCTGCTCGATTTTCTGATCGCTTTCCCGCAACCGGTTGGCAAGCGCCGTCAACGACCGGTTGTTAGCGAGTGCCCTATGGATGGCTACGGACAGGCTAATACTCTCGGCCTTGGCAATATCTGCCGAAAGCAAAAGCGCCAGAATGGCGCAAGCAATTCCTTTCATCGCGAGAAAATGGCGGTCAACCGCCCGAATTGCAACAAATAAGAGGAAAGAAATCGAACGATGGTTGCCGAATCTCGTATATTCTTGTGTCGATAGCCGTTGTTAGGATCGCGTTTTTTCGCCACTAGTGGAAAAAGGTGCTTAGACTGAAGAGGCATTATGCTGCGTAGATTGGCTTTAGGTGTTTTTCTCCTGCTGACGGCGTTGTCGGTCATTTTTGCTCTTCGTGATGACAAGACCGTTACGACAAAGTCGTCGGATGCATACAAGCACTACCTCGCCGCTCTTGATCTAGCTGAGAAGATCTACTACCGACAGGCGGCAAAGGAATTCGAACAAGCGGTGGCACTCGACAGCGGCTTTGCTATGGCAGAAGCACAATTGGCAAGAGCGTACAGGGTGCTTGGTTTCGGGCAAAAACAAAAGGAGATGTGGGTACTCGCTAAGGGCAACAAGTCGAAGGTTTCAGAACGGGAGCAGTTGCTACTGGACATGTGGGCCGCAGAAGAGGGAGACAGTCCTGCTTTCGCCGAAAGTCTCGCGCAGAAATACATCGCCAAATACCCCGAGCATCGCGAGGGTTACGTCAGTTTGGCTAACCGAGAATTTGGCAGAGAGAATTGGGAACGCTCCATCGAGCTTGATCAGAAGATCCTGAAAATTGATCCAAGCTATGCCAATGCTTACAACATGCTGGGCTATCTGAACTACTATCTAGGTCGGTATGATGAGGCGTTAACGTCCTTGGAAAAATACATCCAACTCTGCCCAAATCAAGCAAACCCCCACGACTCGCGCGGCGAAATCCTTTATGCCCGCGGTGAATACGAGGATGCGCTGAGCGAATTCCGAGAAGCTTTTAACATTAATCCCGAACTCGACTTTCCAGTGTTACACATTGCGGCGACCTATGCTGTTCTCGGTGAACTCAAACAGATGGACTACTGCTTCCAGACACTGGCAACTCAATCGGGGAATCCGCTGACGAAGTACGGTTTCTTGGTCCAGCAAGCCCGCCTGTATGTTGATTGTCGAAAATTCGACGCGGCCGGCGAAATATTGGACAGGGTAATCAAAGAAGATCCTGATTCTGAGAAGACGAACACCGCTGGCGCCGTGTCTGCAATGGGCTTGCTGGCCTACAACAGGAGAGATGTCGAGGGACTCAAGAGCGCCTGGAGTCAGCGTCGTCTGTACATCGAGCAGCTTGTTAAGAAAAAACCGGCCACGACTGAGGGGTCCGGCCTCGCCCGCGCTTATCTGTTTATGAATGCAACCGAGGCCGATCTGACGGGCAACCTTGAGACCGCTGCCAAGCAGTTTGCGGAATTATGCGATTCTACCAAGAACCCGTCGGAGCAAGTTACGATACGGAGGATGTACGCCGATGTTCTCTGGCGTAAGGGAGACGTTGATCAAGCGAAATCGGAACTGCAGAAAAACCTGACCGCCAATCCGAACCACCCGCGATCGCTAACCCTTTTAGCGGATATTGCCGACAGCGAACAAAACCGAGACTTGGCAGTGGGCTACCGGCAGCGAGCGTTGGCCGTCTGGAAAAACGCTGACGCCGACTACATGCCATTGGCCGAGTTGCAGAAGAGAATGGGAACGTCTCTGGCGGCAGCCGCCAAGAACCCCTTACGAAGGCCGTGATCGGAGTCTCGGAATTTCCTTAATCGAGGTTTCCTCTATAATCGCACGTCCGGCCTAGTGTTTGACCCAAAATGACTTGTCGCGACAAACTAACCTCTCCTATTTCCCAAAGAAGCCGCGTATTTAACATGGAGTAGGAGAATCTTGACAAAGCGACTAAGGATTGCTATTCTAATTGACCATAAGTAACCCAGGAGTGAATTGTGGCGATATCGACGCGCGGTAGATACGGGGTCAGGGCATTATTGGCTATTGCCAAGGCCAGACGTCCCCTCTCGACTGCGAAAATATCGCAGATGGAAGATATCTCGCTGCCGTACTTGGAGCAGATATTCAATCGACTCAAACGCGCCGGCTTGGTGCTTGCTAAGCGCGGAGCACAAGGCGGATTTGACTTGTCTCGCCCCCCCGCCCAGATAAGCATCGGCGATGTTGTGAGCACTCTTGACGGTCTGGTGACATTCAGCCACTGCCATAAGCCCGGACGAGACGAGCCATGCGGGCGTGCGGAAATCTGCCCCTCCCGACAATTTTGGTCGGAGTTGGAAAACACGGTCAACAGCAAACTGTTCAATACGACCCTTGAGGATTTGACTAACATCGAGACGGGGCTAATCGAAAAAAAGCGAGGCGCTAGCAGTGCGGCGAATCTATTTCGACCATAACAGCACAACCCCCTTAGATCCACGGGCGCTCGAAGCCATGACGCCGTACCTGCTCGAGTTTTACGGCAACGCTTCTTCCGTTCATTCTGTCGGTCAATCGGCGCGTGCCGGTCTCGAAAGATCGCGCGAACAGATGGCGGGGTTACTTAACTGTCGCCCCGATGAACTCTATTTTACTTCCGGCGCCACCGAGTCTGACAACACGGTGGTCAAGGGTGTTGCCGATGCGCTGGCTCACAAAGGCAAACATATTGTTACCAGCAAGATCGAACACCATGCCATTCTGGAACCGTGCGAACACCTTTCGCGACACGGTTACGATATCACTTATCTCGGCGTTGATCGGCTCGGCTATGTCAATCCGGAAGAGCTCCGCGGCGCCATTCGAGACGACACGATACTGGTATCGATTATGCAGGCCAACAATGAAGTTGGCACGATTCAGGACACTAAGAAATTGGGCCGGATCGCCCATGATAAGAACGTGTTATTCCACGCCGATTCCGTGCAGGCGCTGGGAAAAATCCCGGTCGACATCAAAGATCTTGGCGTTGATTTTCTCTCCGGTTCTGCGCACAAATTCTATGGACCAAAGGGCTGCGGCTTCCTTTTCGCAAAGACCGGAGCCCGCTTTACGCCGTTTGCGCATGGCGGCGCGCATGAACGCAACAAGCGCGCGGGAACCGAGAATGTAGCCGGTGTCGTTGGTATGGCGAAAGCTCTGGAACTGGCAGTGACGGAGTTGGGCAAGAATCAAACTCACATTTCCACTCTAGCCAAGCAGCTTTTTGACGGTCTATTGCAGGCAGTGCCCGATTCGCATTTCCAGGGTGACCCCGAATACCGCATTGTCAATACGTTGTTCTTTACTTTCCCGGGAGCCGAGGGCGAAGCGACCATTCTGTCAATGGACATGAAGGGAATCGCCGTCTCATCCGGATCGGCCTGTACATCGGGCGCGGTTGAACCATCGCACGTTCTGCTGGCGATGGGCGTGCGCCCAGAGGAAGCGCAGACTGCCGTTCGTTTCTCTTTGGGTAAAGGCAATACCAATGACGATATCGACTACACGCTGGAAGTTCTGCCGCCGATCATCGAACGGCTGCGGATGATGTCTCCGATCTACGCACAATCAAAGTAGCTTTCCACTGGGTATGCGCAATTCCTGCTCCTTTTTTGCTTTCGTCGGCATGACTCCGCCGGAGCCTCGGGACTTCCCAAAGAATACTCCTTACTGAAATCATCTATGAAGAAGAAACTTGTTGCCGTCGCCATGTCCGGAGGAATTGACAGCTCTGTTGCCGCTGTCAAGCTGAAGCTGGAAGGGTTTGACGTCATCGGACTGACAATGAAGCTCTGGGATGTCAGTGAAATTGACGGCGAAGACAAACATGTCAGCCGACATTGTTGCTCGCTGGAGATGTTTGACGATGCGCGCAGCGTTTGCTTCAAGTACGACATTCCCCATTACGTGCTGAACATGCATCAGGACTTCAACCAGATCGTGATCGAGGACTTCATATCCGAGTACGTCAAAGGTCGGACGCCGAATCCCTGCGTAGTCTGCAATTACAAAATCAAATGGGAGCTGCTCGAACACAAGACCAAGCAACTTGGTTGCGACTTTCTGGCGACGGGACATTACGCGCGCATTCGCCGCGATGAAGCAAACGGTCGCTATCAAATACGGAAAGGGATAGACGCAACCCGCGATCAGTCATACTTCCTTTGGGGACTCAAGCAAGAATCGCTGACGCGAACCCTGTTTCCCCTTGGTGAATTGCACAAGAGTGAAGTGCGACAACTCGGGCGCGAGTATGGCCTGATAAATGCCGAGCGCGAAGAGTCCCGTGAGATTTGTTTTGTGCCGGATGACAATTATGCTCGCCTCGTACAGGCGCGTTTTCCGGAATTGGCGCAACTTGGGGTTATCCGCGACACCGGCGGCAATGCAGTGGGAACGCACGAAGGATACTTTCACTACACGATCGGCCAGCGCAAGAAAATTCAGATTGCCACCACCGAGAAGCGCTATGTCACCCGCATCATCCCCGAGAAAAACGAAATCGTCGTCGGTTCCGATGATGATCTGCTGACCGACAACTTCCAAGTCACCGATGTCAACTGGGTAGCAATCGACCCAACAACGAATCCACCGGCCGGCAGTTGCCGGATGGGGCACCCGTACCCGGCACTGATCAAGATTCGCTATCTCCACAAACCCGTGGCGGGTGAACTGCAAGTCTTGTCCGGCGGAGATGTCAAAGTGCGCTTCTCACAGAAGCAGCGCGCAGTGACACCGGGGCAAACCTGTGTATTCTATGATGGTGACATCGTGCTTGGCGGCGGGAAGATAGTCTGAGCCAAATCTCTCACAGCCAAATGGCTTGAGATACACTGCTGTAAGAAAAGGACACGCAATAGTGGGAGTGTTGCCAAGTGCTCTCTCTCGGGATTTTGTGTTTCGTATCTATCCAACGAACCATCCCCAATCGGCGTCTCTAAACGACTTGCAATTTGTCTCGGAACATCGAATCCACGTCAAAGTGGCAATTTCGTCATTTTGCAGCAGACCCCTACAGCAACTGGGGCGGCTTTTCGAAAACATGACTGCCCACGACTCAGAGAAACGGGTCCAGAGTCTGGTCGATGTAGAGAACCAGTTGCTCTGATATCGGAAAGGCGCCAGGTATGCCGATCGCAACCGCGCTCTGGCCGATTTCCAGCAGAGGAGATCATTCCATGTGGTACGGATTAGCAAGCAGGGTATTATTGATAGGTTCTTTGGGGGAAGGTCAGGCCTCCTCGAGGCCTGACGACAATTGTCAAGCTACGAGGCGGCTTGACCTACGCGGCTCACAAATTCTTATTCCTCAACACGCCTTTTGTATGTCACCAAAAACAAAATGAAGATAAGAATGATGGGCGTTCCTAGGGCGACGGGGAGAACTTGCCTAGGATTCAAGTTTCTCTTAGGACTCACATTGAACTTGGTGATGGTGCTCGCCTGAGGAATTTCATACCCCGCTGCTTCTGCCACGATAATCAGCGAGTAAGTACCTGCTTTCACGAAGTGTATTTTCCAATTCAAGGGAAGCGCTTGATGAGCATCGATTGTGCCAATATATAATCCTTTCTCGGCACTCCAATCTTCAAGATCTACCGGAAGCTTATTTTGCGTATCAACGAGAGATAAGTAGGTTGTGAGATCATTTACTGCCTGTAGCCCTGTATTCATTATCTGTCCTTCTACCGTCACATAATCCCCCGCAGTACCACTAAGGGTCTTCGATGAAAGGATTTGCATCGACAACGGCGGCGCTTCGGCCGCATGCGCGCGCGTGACAAAGCTCACGCAGAGCAAGAGAACAGATAAAAGGAATGTCTTCTTCATTGGCCTAATCATTTCTAATAATTCCCTGCTGCGTGAAGCGCTTTGCGCTAAGGAAAAGAAAAAGGAATGTGATGGCGCAGAATATGACAAGAGGGAGAAGGAATTGCCAATTCTCAATCACGGAGATCTTGTAATCCACGAGCACGTTGTCGAGCGAGTTAAAGATATTATCGATCGGGTTGATTTTGCTGAATACCTGCGAAACAACATCGTTCTTGAGCGCTGAAGTGAAGAGTGCCGGGGTTGCAAAAGCAAGCAAAATGATAAGCGACGTCGTGATAGTATTTTTGCTGGAACGATAAAGAAGCGATATCCCAAAGATCAGGAAGACGAACCCCACGACACCGAGCATACCGAGCAACGCGATATACCCAATAAATGCCCAGGCGAGATGCGATCCGGCTGAGGTGACAATGATGTATGGAATCGATACGAGGAAAACTGCAGCCCACAGTGTAATAGAAGCAAGAAGCTTTCCAAGGATAAAATCTCTAAGGGAAACTGGTGAGAGAAAAAGGCTCTCAGCCGTTTCTCTTTCAAATTCGACGTTAATGATCGACGAAGCATCAATCGTAAGAATGAGGAGCGCGACTCCGACAATGATCTTGCCAAGAAGCCACAAAAGCTCTGTTTGATCGAGAAGGCTCAATTCCTTGTTTGTAAGAAGTAGATAGCTTGTAAAGCTGAAAAGAAGCGATGCGATCACAAGCCACAGCATGCTCTTCCACGTGTAAAGCTCTCCTTGTATTTCTTTTTTCCAGATATGCGTAAACATGGTTATGAACTCTTGTGGGTAAGATGGAGGAAAATATCGGTGAGCGTTTTGTCTTTGAGCTTCGTTTTCTCCTGCAATTCGTGGATCGTACCTTCGGCCACCAAAGTTCCATTATTGATGATGCCGATGCGCGAACAGAGATTCGAAACTTCGTTTAGAAGGTGCGATGAGAGAAAAACTGTGACCCCTTTTGCATTCAGCTTTTTTAAGAGAAGCTGGATATCCTCTTGGCCTTGCGGATCGAGCCCGAGCGTCGGTTCATCGAGGAAAAGGATTTGCGGATTATTGATGAGTGCCCGTGCAAGACCAAGGCGCTGCCGCATGCCGCGGGAATATGTTCCAATTCTTGAATTCTTTCGTTTTATAAGATCAACTTCCGCAAGTAGCAAATTGATTCGTTCTTCTTTTTCCTTTCCCGCAATTCCATATAGGTCCGCGAAAAATCCAAGATATTCGACTGCGGTCATCCACTCATAAAATCCTCGGCTCTCCGGAATGACCCCGATCACACTCGCTATTTTTTGCTTGTCCTCTAAGGGATGGCCGTCGATTCTTATCGTCCCGTGGTCCGGCGTCAAAATCCCCGTAATCATCCGTATAGTCGTCGTTTTCCCCGCACCGTTCGGCCCAAGAAACCCGAAAAATTCGCTTTTTTTGATATGGAGGTTCAACCCGTCCACGGCTCTCTGGCCTCCATACGATTTACTTAAACTTTCCGTTGAAATGATATCAGGCATCGTTATGTTTATTTTTTTCAGGCGCACTCCAGAATAGATTTATGAGGATGCTCGCTACGCCCACGATGATTAGGAACCAGCTTACGAAAAAATTGATTTGTATCTGGCTATCAGGTACATCATAAAACAATTTGAGGTAGAGGCCGAAACCCAATACAGCAAGCGAGATGAATAAGAAGATCTGTTTCGTGATTACCTATTTTCCCATTGGAAGTTATTCAATATAGAAGCGAAGAGTGGTTGCATGTTCGCAAAATCACTTTGTTTCGCGGTAAGCGTGACCACGGCGGCGTGATCCGGTCCCGTGATATAGGTTCTTACAGTTTCGTAATCCGTGCCGCTTGCGGTGCTGTGATAGGTTAATTGGTATGCATCGTTTCCGTTCACGGAAGTCTTCTTATAATCGAGGCGATTATATCCCGCAATAGTTTTCTTGAAAATTGGTTCTTCTTGGCTCAGAACGAAAAGTTCGAGCGTCGTGTTGTCGGCAACATCTTGAAGCTCCGCAGACCCGCTTCCGTTATCGAACACAAAATGGTAACACCCAACCTCGTTATTAGACTGCAATTGCCACGTCTGCGGAAATTTGATCGTATAGAAATTCTCTATGAGATCCTTGTTGTGATAGACGTTGAACGTAATGTTCTGATTGCTCACCGTTGTTTGTGTAACGGTCGGCTTGAGCGAGGAGGGATTTATCCGGATGACTCCTGTTCCTGCAAGCGGCCCAAAGGCGTACGCCCAAAGCATCACAAGGGCGATGATGGCGATGACAAAGATGGCAATTACTTTTTTGTTCATGTCCTCATCAATACATATCATACGCTATAAACCCAATCTACAACGTGACATTTAGGAATATGTCATATTTCTTCTTCTCGCCTTCGAAAATTACAAGAATGGGGCATTTGTACGTCTTCAAACCAATGGCCTTCCCCCGAAAAAGTGGACGGCTAGTTAAGACACTTTGTTGACCTCTTCGAGCTCGACGGGGCTGAAGTAGTCGAGGGTCCAGTGTCCCGTTTCGCCGGGATTGTAAAACACTTCAATATGCTCAAAGACCTTGGCTTTGGCCTCTTCTCTTGTCAGAAAGCTTTCAAAAACGACCAGCTCCCGCTTCAGTATCGGATCGTAGAGCAAGATTAAGCTTGACTGGATTCACTCGAAACCGTTATTTACCGGCATGATCAAATTGGTCGTAGGTCTCGGCAATCCCGGAAAAGGGTATCATCTTACCCGGCACAATCTTGGATTCCTTGTTGTCGACAAGGTCGTAGACAAGAAGCATGGTCGGTTTGCGGAACAAAAAACCGACTATCACCTGGCTACCTTGCGGATGCACAGCGAACAGATCTATTTCGCTAAACCGATGACATTCATGAACCTATCGGGCAAAGCCGTTGCAACTCTGCTACTACGCCTACAGTTGCTGCCCCAGGAGATGCTGGTCATCTGCGATGATTTTGCCCTCCCTTTTGGCAAGGTCCGTGTACGCATTTCCGGATCGGACGGCGGTCATAACGGCCTTAGTTCGATAACTGAGCAGGTCGGAAGTGATGATTTCCCCCGTATGCGTATGGGCATTGGGCCGCAGCCGGAGGGAGTAGCTGCTGAAGAGTTTGTCCTGGAACAATTCAGGCAGGAAGAGGTTGACATTCTCGATGAGTTCATTAAGTTAGGGGTCTCTTGCGTTGAGACAGTCATTTACGGAGGGCTGACCGACGCGATGAACAAATACAACGGTTTATAGCCGTTCCCTGTCTTTCGGTGAAGCCGGAAGACCTATGGTTTCAACTATAGTCCGGAGGGAGGTAAATCTTGCGACTTTACGAAACCACATTTATCACCGACGCACAGTATTCCGAGTCCGAAATCGAAACCGAAATCAAGAAGGTGGAAGAATTGATCACGTCCAATGGCGGCGAGATCGTCGAAACCCAGCGTTGGGGTATCCGCCGACTGGCGTACGAGATCAAACACAAGCGCCAGGGCTTCTACACGCATTTCCTTTATCGTGCTTCACCTATCATGCCGCCGCTGATCGAGAATGCTTTCAAGGTCAACGAACGGATCATTCGTTTTCTGACGGTTGTTTCAGAGATCGATCTGGAAGCGCGCCGTGAGCAGGCCGAAGCCCTGGCTGCTGCCGCGGCTCAAATCACTATTCCGCCTACCCAATCGATGGATAGAGGCTGATCGACGGAAGAAACATAGGTTTGAAATCGAATTTCGGGAGATTAAGGAATCATGGCTGAAGGATTTGATAGAAGACGACGGAAACCATGCCGTCTGTGCGAAAACAAGGTAACAACTATTGACTACAAGGACGACAAGCTGTTGCGCCGGTTCATGCTGGAGCGCGGCAAAATCGTGCCGCGTCGAGTGACCGGCAATTGCGCCAAACATCAGCGGCTGCTGACGACCGCGATCAAGCGCGCGCGTCATATCGCGCTTCTGCCGTACACGGCGGATACTTATCGTTAGTCCGAGTGCAGGCGATGCAGACTGACGGCAGACAACGTATTGATTATGTCTGCGCGTTGGCAATCGCGCTCTTTTTCCCGCTGGCGCTGCGGCACCCACCGCTGACGATATTGTCCGTACTGGGGCTGATCGGAGTGTACTATCTCTGGTTCGCTCGTCAGTATTGGCTGTTGGCATTGTCGATACTGTTGGCGCTCGTCGGCGCATTGATGTGGCGTGGAACCGCCGCCGGAATCGTGCTGATAACGGGAATGGTAGTACCGGCTATGGTGATGGCATTTGTGAGAGGCAGAGGTTCTGGAGTGACAGCAGCGGTGGCAGCGGGCACGGTATTTCCGGCAATTGCGATCGCGGTCAATTACGGCTTTTTCGCTCAGATGCTGCAATTCTTAGGTGTAGAGCTTCGGCAGATGGCGCTTAGTGCTCAGATGCCGGGAATTTACACTTTACAGCAGCAAAGCTTGGTTCTCGAAACGATGAACCGTCTCGCGGACAAGCTGCCCTACTACTTTCCGGCGGCGATTCTCTTGTTGATAGTCGCCATGTTCGGTGTGAGTGTGCTGGTGGGCAATTACTTAGTGCGTACTGTGGGAATCTTCGCGCGACCGATTAGTGAATTTTCACTCTGGAAACTACCCGAATGGCTGGTGATCCCGCTGGGAGTCGCAGTGATAATGGTGTTGACTAATCAGTCGGCGTTGGCGATTATTGGTTGGAACACGCTGCTGTTTTTCGCGGCGCTGTATTCGATCTGCGGTCTGTCGCTGGTTGAGCATATTCTGCGTACGCGGCGCTTTCCGACGGCGGCCAAGATCGCCATATATTTGTTCCTGTTTCTGACACAGGTGGTAGCAGGAATCGTGCTGCCTTTGGTGGCGTTGTTGGACTCGAAGTTTGATTTCCGCAAAATTCGGGCGAAACAGCTTGGTTAACACGTAGAAAGAATGAGAAGTAGGAGATAGAAACGATGAAGGTGATTCTGAAAGAGGACGTCGAAACTCTTGGCAAATGCGGCGAAGTGATTGAGGTCAAGGCGGGTTATGGTCGCAATTACCTGATCCCGCGCAATCTGGCTATTACAGCCACCAAGGGCAATTTGCGCGCCATCGAGCAGCTTCGCGGTCAGCAACAGCTTCGGCAGGCCAAAGTCCATCGCGCCGCTGAAACGATCAAGGCGCGTCTTGAGAGAGTATCCTGTACTGCCGAGGTTAATGTCGGCGAGGACGACAAAGTATTCGGTTCGATCACTGCCCAAGCGATAGAGGATTTGTTGGCTGCTCAGGGAATTGAGATCGATCGCAAGAAGATCATGCTTGAGGAGCCTCTGAAAGCGCTTGGCGTTTACACAATTCCGGTGAAAGTCGCTTCCGAAGTCACTGCAAATCTGAAAGTGTGGGTAGTCAAGAAGACTGAATGACCAGAGAAATGCTCCGGGCACGAATTCACGGGTTGGCTTTGGATATTACTTCCAAGTCACCCGTAGTAATTCTTGCCGCCGAGAACACGGACAAGGTGCTTCCGATCTGGATTGGTCACTTTGAAGCGTGGGCAATTGCGATGGAGCTTTCGCAAATCAAATCCAAACGCCCCCTGACTCACGATTTGATTCCCGCCTTTCTAACGGTGCTTTCCGGCACTGTCGAGAAGGTGGAAGTAACTGAACTGAAGGACCAGACCTTCTACGCCCGCATCTATGTGTCGCACGACGGCGAGGTGCAGGAAATTGACGCCCGTCCCTCCGATTCGATCGCTATCGCCCTCAAAACCGGCGCCCCGATTTTCGTCGCCGCCGAATTGTTCGCCATCGGAGAAGAGGAAGGACTACCTGAGCGGATCAATGACCCGGAGAGCCTCAAGGAACGACTGCGCAGTATTAGCCCGGAAGATTTCGGCAGGTATTCGCTATAGCCGCACGTTCCTCGCCCTTGCACATGCAGTTGGCGAACCAACTTTGAGGAAAACCGGCGATGGCATTGGCAGGCCGGTTATACGACAAGCATTCACGATTGGCGGATTCGTTAGCTATGCTGCCCGAAACTCTGACAATAAAGTGTGAACAGCTCAAGGCTATTCTGTCGTCGTATCGAAGAGTGATTATCGCTTTCTCCGGCGGACTTGACTCATCGTTCTTACTGTTTGCGGCAGTTGAAGCGCTTGGCAAAGAGAACACCATGGCGGCAATCGGCGTTTCCGAATCACTGGCGCGTTCGGAGTACGAACTTGCCTGCAAATTTGCCCGCGAGTTGGGTCTTCCCGAGGATCGCATAATCAAAATTGACACGAGAGAACTCGAAGATCCCGGCTACGTGCAAAATTCCCCAGATCGCTGTTTTTTCTGCAAATCGGAACTGTTCCAGAGACTGAATGAACTCTCGGAGAGATCGCGGCATGAGATCGTATGCGACGGCGCGAATGCTTCCGATATCGGCGATCACCGTCCGGGAATGACAGCCGCCAAAGAGAGGAACGTGAAATCACCGCTACTTGAAGCCGGGCTGACCAAAGAGGAGATTCGTCGGCTGGCGAAAAGCTTCGGGCTGGCGATCTGGGACAAACCGCAATCTGCTTGTCTGGCATCGCGCATACCGTACGGTTCTCAGGTGACAAGGGATAAACTCAGGCAGATTGAACAGGCCGAAGAATTTCTGCGTTCACTCGGCTTCAGGCAATTGCGCGTGCGGCATCATGACATAGTGGCGCGTATCGAACTACCGCGGGAGGACATGCAGAAGGTATTGAGCAATGGGACTGGCGACCGAATCGTCGAGCGGTTTCGAGAGATCGGATTCTTCTTTACCACGATAGACCTTGGCGGATTCAAATCGGGAAGCATGAACGTAATGTTGAAAGGCGAAAATCATGACTGATCAGCTCAAACCGAACGTCGCGATGAAGATGGTACTTAACGGCAAAGAGCATATTATCACTTTCGAAGAACTCACTCTTTCCAACAATCTGGCGCAGGAAGCGCTGGTCAGTTTGCTTATCAAGAAGCAATTAATCGATGGGCAGGAGTTGCTCGACGAAATCAATCGCATCCGCAAGGAGCGCTACCATACGGAACCGGAGCAGTAGTCCGACGACAAACATGGCTGATCAGTCTCCACAAAATCCGGAAGTTACGACAAGCGCACCAGTGACCGAGCCACCATTGCTGAGTTGGTCAACCCATCCCGCCAAAGCGCGACCCCTGGTCACAACTCTGGTTGCTTTGTTCTTGATTGTATTGGCAGTGCTGGTCTACCTGCTCACCTACTCGGCCATCTTTACGGTAATCGCAGCCCTCATCCTGTATGGTTCGCTGACGCAGTATTTTACCAAGACCACCTACGAGTTCACAGACAATAGAGTGCGCGTCAAGTACGCTGTCAATAAGATCGAGAAGGAATGGGCGCAGTATCGTTCGTACTATGCTGACAAAAACGGCGTGCTGTTGTCACCGTTCCCCAGTCCGTCACGGCTGGAGAATTTCCGAGGGCTATTCATCCGTTTCGCAAGCAACAGAGATCAGGTCATGGAAATCGTCCGACAGAAAATCAACTACATCCCCGACAAGGACTAGCAGTTTCCGAGGTTAGACGCGCATTATGGGATTTTTTCCACTTCACTCCGCCGACGACAAAAACGCAGCCGACAAATACAGCGACGACGAGAAAGAACTGCTCGACAAACTGGCGAAGAAAGTCGTGCACTGGAAGATGACGCCGCCGGCGATTATGGCTCTGGAATCGGTCAAACCACTCAATTATATCGGTTCCCAGGCAATGGTTTTTTTCGAGCCGATCATACAGACAGTTTTCAACCTCAAGGATTACGACACTATTCGGCAGATGCTCGAACGTCGCGAGACGATTGAGATGCTCCTGCTGCGCATCGAGTTTTTCGATGCCATCGCAAGACGTAAGGAGAAGCTGTTCAACAGGCTGAAGAAAGAATACCTCAAAACGCAGACGACCGGGTTCCGCGTCAAATCCGCCCTGATCGGTTTTAGAGTCCCAGGGCATTTGGAAGCCGACTGGAAAGCAAAGATGGATGCGATTGATGCGGAGATGGCCGGGCCCCAACAAACCGGCGGCGCACAAAAAATCTGACGCACGCACCTTTTCATAAGTCAATCAAGGTCAGAAAGTGTGTGGGCCATGCGCTATGTGACCGGCAGCACCAATATCGGCACATGCGTGGCGGCAACGATTCGCTCGGCGCCACTCCCCTTGATGTGCTCCAGCAGATGATCGCGTCCGGTTGTAGTCAGGATGATCAAATCGCAGTGGAGTTGCTCGGCAACCTCGAGGATTTCTTTGTGCGGATCGCCCTCGCGGATCAGCATTTCATGCGGAATATCTTCCCCACCGGCTTTCGCAAACTCAGCCTCCATGATCTTTCGAGCCGCTACCGCCATATCGCCTTCATCTTTGAGAAACTCTGACGCCGACACGCGCAGCATCACCATTTCTTTCTTCTTCATGAACTCTGGGCGCACGTTCAGCAGCACCAGTTCGGCGCCGCACAACCGCGCCAACTCGACAGCTTTGGCAACCGCCGCCAGCGACCGCTCGCTGAGGTCGGTAGGACAGAGGATTTTCTTGAACATCTCGCTCTCCCGCGTCAGAAGATGTAAGAAACAATACTAATTACGATAAAGATCGGAATCAGGATTCCGACCGACCAAATCATATAGCCGAAGAAACTCGGCATAGCGATTTTGGATTCCTCCGCAATTGATCGCACCATGAAGTTGGGCGCATTGCCGATGTATGTCATGGCGCCCATAAACACCGAACCGGTGGAGATTGCGGTCAGGTCGCGGACAAACTGCGCCGCAGCGGGATGATACAACTGGCCGTTCAGAATTGCCGTGACATCGCTCGAATTGATCCCGAGATTGCCGAGCGCCAGAGTGAAGAAGGTCAGGTAAGTGGGCGCGTTATCCAGAAAAGATGATAGTCCACCCGTCGCCCAGAAAAAGCGCGCCGGAGTGCTGATCGTATTAATCAGAAACGCTGCCGCGCCATCCGGTCCGGCACGCAGGATCAATAGCGGTGCAACGATCGTGATGAAAATGCCAAGAAACAGAATGGCCACCTCGCGTATCGGCGCCCAGCCAAAATCGTTGGCTGCGTGGTGGTGCTTCTTTGTGGTAGCAAGACTGATCAAAGTAAAAATCACAATCAAGATGTCTCGTAGGGTCGACTGGTTGGTGAAATAGATACCGAACAGTGAGTAGCCACCCAAATCCAGACTTCCAGACATCAACACCGCGCCAACTATTCCCAACAACAAGAGGAAATTGTGCCAGCCGTGAACTGCCAGTTTCTCTTGCCCTGCTGAGTCGGACTGTGGACTAAATTTCTCTTTGCGTGCAAGGATTGTGTCGAGAATGAAATAGATCACCAACAGCGGCACGGCAGCCATCAACATCTGCGGCCAAAGATGCAATGTCCAGAAGAATGGCACACCTTTGAGAAAACCAAGAAATAGCGGCGGATCGCCCAACGGTGTCAGAGTACCGCCGATATTGGCAACCAGGAATACGAAGAAGACGATAGTATGCACTTTGTAGCGACGGGCTTTGTTGGCACGAATTACCGGTCGAATCAGCAACATCGCCGCGCCCGTCGTCCCCATCCAGGAGGCCAAGACCGTGCCGATCAATAGCATGGCCGTATTGATCAAAGGTTTGCCGACCAGCGTCCCCTTGAGATATATGCCGCCTGAGACGATGAACAGCCCGCCGATCAGGATGATAAACGGAATATAATCGGCAAACACAATATGTGAGAGTTGGTAGACCGCCTCTCCGCGATAGGCAATCACAAACGGGATCGCCATTACCAACGACCACGCAATTGACACTTTGGGAAAATGATGATGCCAGAAGACCGGGGCTATCATCGGGATGATCGCGATTGACAACAAGATGCCGACAAACGGCAGACCACTCCAAAGCGGCAACTGCCTACCCAAGGCTTCGTGTTCAGGCACCACCACCTGCTGTTGAGCCTTGGCAGTGGGCGATGATCTTGCCAGAACCACAGAATAGGACAAGCAGAAGAGCACAAGGCACAGCGCAATTGTCGCAAACAGGCGTCGACAGCAGTGTTGTCGGTGGCGATTAACGAATAGCATGTCTTGGGCATAATACGCGATCAGGGGTTGGAGGTCAACTTGCATCTGTTGCGCGTCCCCTCTTGCAATTCGCTCGGCAATTGCCTAACATGCGGCGTTTGTGGACGGAGAATGTGTCCAATCGTTAGGAAGATATGAGCATCGTTGATGACCTGCGCAAGATCGTTGGCGCCGACAGGGTATCGAACAACTCCTCTGTTTTAGAGTCAGTCTCAATGGACGAATCCTCTTTGCCACCGGTACAACCGGAGGCCTTGGTGCAGACGTTGACCGCCGACGAGATCCAATCTGTCGTCAGCTATTGCTGTGAACATGCCCTACCGGTGACGGTAAGGGGCGCCGGTAGTGACCTTGAAGGGAGCGCTATTCCGATCAAAGGTGGCATCGTGCTCGACGTTTCTCGCATGGATAAAATCATTCAACTCTGGCCTGAAGACTTGCAGGTGAAGCTCGAACCTGGCGTTGTCTATGACAAGCTGAACGATTATCTCAAGCGTGAAAGCTTGTTTTTTCCGCCGTCGCCGGGTGGCAGTTCGGATGTTGCCACAATCGGCGGAATGGTTTCGACCAATGCCAGCGGCATCTATTCGGTCAAGTATGGCGGCACCAAGGACTTCGTGCTTGAGTTGGAGATAGTTGATGGAACCGGCACACGGTACAAAATCGGCAACCGGGCAGTCAAGCGGTCGTCGGGCTACAACCTTATCGATCTGATTGCCGGCTCCGAGGGGACACTGGCGGTAATCACATCGGTAACGTTGCAATTGCTGGGTATCCCTGAGGGAAACCGCAAGATCGCTTTCAAGTTTAGGTCTGAGTTGGAGGCAGCCCGGGCAGTATCCGAAATGATGCGCTACGGGCTTGACCTAGCCGCCGTGGAGTTTCTTGACCGCAACGTTATCGAAGCGCTCAATCTTCTGAACAACTATGGATTGGAGGAAACCCCCTGCCTCTTCCTCGAAATCCACGGACCGGAGTCGGTTCTGGAAGCCACCGCCGAGACGGCCTCTGGTGTCGCAGCCGAATTGGGGGGTGAGCCGTTGACTTTGGCATCAGGGCAAAACCCATGGGAAATCAGGCATCATGCCACCAACGCCATCAAGTTGCGACGCCCGGGCTATTCGATCATTCGCAACGATGTTGCGTTCCCGATCTCCAAGCTTCCGGAAATGGTGCAGTACTGCCGCCAACTTGCGGAGGAATCGGGGCTCTTGATTCACGCTTTCGGTCATGTCGGAATGGGGCTTTTGCATGCTCTCATTCTCGCCCGCAAAGAGGATGCCGAAGAATGGCGCAGAGGTCTGGAGATTAACTGCAAGATCATCCGCAAAGCCATCGACTGCGGCGGCACGATATCAGGTGAACACGGCATTGGTTTGGGGCACAAAGCCATGTTCGGTCTGGAGCATTCCGGTTCGGTGGACTTGATGCGACAAATCAAGAAAGTGTTTGATCCCAAGGGGATTTTGAATCCGGGGAAGATATTTGATCTGAGTGCACGCGAATAATGCTCGCGGGAGGCAAGACCACACAGTTACCGAAGGATTTGACCGCAAAATCGCTTGACAAGTGGACGTTGGTCGGTTAGATTGCCTTCTGTAAATTATAAAATCAGAGCTTGACTGATTTGAATTTTCGAGTTTGGCTTCGTCCGAGCGCCAGACCCAAGATGACCAAACTGAGAGACTACTTCTTTGCGTCATTGCGACCCTTATTGGAGACACAAATGCACAGATGTAAAGCGATTGCTGCAATGCTGGCGATAGTTGTTTGCCTTGCAGCCACAATAGCTGGCCAGTCTACGGCTGTCACTGCCGAGAGACTGAAGACGATGCCGTTGGCATTCATCAAGAATATGGGACAGTGGGACAAACGACCGGCGATTCGGCCGCCT
>Ga0209777_10003871_pt1 | contig 18115 bp, 10 predicted proteins | sample FrelakmetHBP12HB_FD_187147 | JGI IMG/M metagenome (GOLD analysis project Ga0209777, IMG submission 187147) | Freshwater lake sediment microbial communities from the University of Notre Dame, USA, for methane emissions studies -HBP12 HB (SPAdes)... | ecosystem: Environmental > Aquatic >...
TCTCGTCGGCGCCGCGGGCACGATCAGCATCCAGTGGCGGCCAAAGGTGGCCGAGGGCCAGGTTGACCAGACCCTGACGGTCGACTCCACGGCCGACCTGCAGGTCCAGGAAGACCAGTTGCGGCTGCGTTGGACTCTGGCGCTTGAGTTCCGCCGCGGCGAGCGCGAGTTCTTCTCGGTCGAGGTGCCCGAGGGGTACCTCGTTGAGAAGGTCGAAGGCTCGAACGTGCGCGGCTGGGAGCTGAAGGCATCCGGCGGGCGGCAGGAGGTCGAGGTGATGCTCCTGAAGCGGACGCGCGAGAAGGAATCGTTCACGCTGACGCTCTGGCGCGAGGGCCTGCGCCCCGCGGCAGGCGCGAAGGCGGAGGTGCCTGCGCCGGCGGCGGCCGTGGAGTTCAACGTGCCGGCCGTCGACGTGGTGGGGGCCATCCGGCACACGGGCCGGCTGACGATCCGCCGCTCGCCGATGCTGGACCTGCGGACCGTGGCGGCCGAAGGCGTCACGCGAGTCGACCTGCCGCCCGAACCAAGACGCGGCGCCGCGCCGGCCGCCTCGGCCGCCGCGCCGTCAACCGCTGCCGCGGCCGACGAAAGTCCGCTCGGCATCCGCCCCTATCAGGCATACCAGTTCGTGGCGACGCCGTTTACCCTGCGGCTGGCGGCTGCGCCGGTGGCGGTGAAAGTCACGGCCGGTGTGCAGACGATCCTGCGTGCGGCCGAGCGCGAGCGGAAGATCGAGTCGCGCGTGCAGCTTACGATCGAAGACCGGCCGCTTTACCGCGCGCGGATCGTCGTGCCCGCGGACCTTGCGATAGACGGCGTTCAGGCGCCCGGCACGTTTGAGTGGGCCCTGACGGACGACGCCGGCCGCAAGGTCCTCACCGTCTATCCGGGCGCGGGCCTGGAACGCCAGGCCGTGATTCTTATCCAGGGCACGCTCGGCCGCGACGTGGCGACCCTGGCCCTTGACCTGCCGCGCCTGGAAGTGCTGGACGTTCTGCGCCAGGAGGGCGACATCGTCGTTCAGACGGACCCGGCGTTTGAGGTTCGCGCCGAGGGTCTCGCGAACGTCGAGCGTGTGCTCCTGGAACGCGTCTTCGGGTGGCTGACGCCGGCCCAGCGGGGCCTGGCGCAACTGGCCTTGCACTACGCGCGGCCGGATTACGCCGGGCGCCTGACGTTGGCGGCACGCAAGCCCGACGCCTCGTGCCTTACGGTCACGAACTCGCGCGTCACCGACCGCACGATCGAGGACGCGATCCTCTTGTCGTGGTCCATAAAGAACGCCGGCATCCGCGAGGTCTCGTTCCTCTTGCCAGGCTGGATGAAGGACGCGCGGATCAGCGTGCCGATGCTCCGCCAGAAAACCGTCGCGCCGACGGGCGCCGAGCCCGGCGCGCCCGTGCGCGTGCACCTCGCGCTCCAGGACGAGGTCATGGGCGACCTGAAAGTGCTGGTCGAGAACGACCGCCTGTTGACCGATGCGGCCCATGAGGCGCCGATCCCGGTGGTCGAGACCGGCCGCGCCGACCGCCGCTACGTGGCCCTCGAAAGCGCGGGCCGCGACGAGGTGATCGTCGGCGTCAGCACCGGCCTGGAGCCTCTCAGCCGCCAGCAGAAGGAGTGGACGGCGGTGGCCGGGATGCTTCGCGGCGGGCAGACGACGGCGTTCATCGTGGCCGCCGGCGCAGAGCGGCCGAAGCTGGAGTTCCGCACAAAGGAGCGTGCGGCGGTCGAGACGGCGCGGGCCAGGATCGGCCTGGCCCAGGCCGTACTCGTGATGGACGAGAACGGCGCCTACCGCGCGCGGCAGACCTATCGCATCGACAACCGCACGGAGCAGTTCCTCGAGGTCCAGTTGCCCGAAGGGGCGGCGCTGTGGGCCGCACAGGTGGCCGGCGAGGCTGTGAAGCCCACCGTCCTGCCCGAGGCGGCCGGGCGCGGGCGCGTCCGCATTCCGCTTGTCCGGACGGCCGCCGGCGACCTCGACTACGCGGTGGTCCTGAAGTACGGCGGCAAGCGGGCGCCGCTTGAGGCGCTGCGGCCGTCGGTCGACTTCCCGCTCATCCGCACCGTCAATATCAACGTGGAACTGAGCCAGGTGGAGCTGCACGTGCCGCCGACGCTCGGATGGACGTATTGGCGCGGGTCGATGCGCCGCGTGAGCGAGGAAGGCGAGTTCGAGGCGGGCGTCCTCTCGTATCAGAACCGCCTGGCCGAGGGGCTCGTCGAGACCCTGCGCTTCGGCAACCCGTTCGAGAAGGCCCGCGCGGCCTCCAACCTCAAGGGCCTGTCGGCCGACATCCAGCAGTTCGCGGTCAGCAACTCAAGCTTCAATTATTCCAACAAGGAGTTCCAGGCCCAGTCTTCCAACGCCCAGGTTATCGTCCAGAAGGCCGGGCAGGAGATACAGAGCCAGGCGCGGCAGGGCGAAGTGGACCTGTCGGGCAACAACGGCCGCCTCCGCGACGCTTACAGCGACCAGCGCAACGTCCGCGCCAACAACATCGTCACCGGCCTGGACAACAACTGGGCCGCCGCGGTCGCCGAGCGGAAGTCCGGAACGGCCCAAACCGATGCCGACAAACGTTTCAACCGCGCGTGGCTGGCCAACAACAGCCTCGAAAACCCCGCCCTCCAGGCGACGGACGGTGCTATCAACGCGAATCTCGCAAAGGACCAGAAGGTCGAACTCGGCCGGCGCCTGGACCTCGGCTTCCAGACGCAGGCGGCCCAGCCCAACGCCCCCGCCGTGAACCAGCCTGCGCCGCCCGATGTCAGCCAGCTCGAGGGCAAGTCCCAGCTCCGCGTTCAGGCGCAGCACGGGGCCGAGCAGGTCAGACAGGTCCCGCAGGGCCAGCCAGGCCAGATGCCCCAGCGGGGCGGCCAGCAGCAGGAAGACGTCGTCCAGCGCTATCAGCAGAAACTCCAGCAGCGGGCCGAGATGGACCAGCAGGTCATGGCCGAGCAGACGGAAGTGCTTGGGGTGGGGGGCGGCGGCCGCGAAATCGGCGGAGCCAGAAGGGCCGGCGCCGGTCGCGCCTTCGGCGGCGCCGTCGCCGGAGAAGCGGCGGCCCCGGCCGCGCCCGCCCCGACCGGCCTGGCGAGCCTCGACGTGGAACTGCCCCTGCGCGGCACGGTGTACCGCTTCACCACGCCGCGCGGCGACGTGGATATCCGCGCGACGGCCGTCTCGCAGCCGCTCATCGACGGCCTGGTGCGGCTGGGAGCGACCGCGGGGCTGGTGGTGATCGTCCTGGTGGTGCGGCGGTTGGCGCGTCGCGGGTCGCTCGGCCTTGCGGCCAAGCGGACCGCATCGACGGTGCTCATTGTGCTGGGCGTCCTGGGTGTGCTCTTCGGGGTCTTCCCCGTCGCCGGCACGGTAGCCATCTTCGCGGGCATCGGGATGAAAGTGTGGCTGCGGTTTGCCCGGCGCAAGGCCGCGGCTGCGGCGTGAATTGCCTTGCTGATGGCGAGCCATGTTCTATTTAGCCCCCGGTGAATACACCGGGGGCGGCAGGGCTGGGTGCGCTGCCCTTGCGAGTGGGCACCGATGTGGGGCGCCTGCCAACGTTCGGCCCCGGGTGTATTCACCCGGGGCTAAATAATGCAATTTGCACGGCGGGCGGTCTTGCCCGCCGCTATGTGGCGATGTCGTGTTACTTTCCCGGTTTCTTGCGGCCATCGTGCTTGGCGGCGGCGCCTTCGGCGATCATGGCCTTCGTTTCTTTCATGGCGGTCTGCAGGACGAACCTGCGGGCCTGGTCGCGGTCTTTCAGGACGGTTTCCGCCTTGGCCTGCAACTTATCGAGGGCCTCGCGGAGGTTCAAGACTTCCGCGCCAAGGGCGTCTTCCTGGGCCGGCGTCAGTTGGACTTCCGGCAGACCGGCCTTCACGCCGTCGGCCTTCTTCTCGTGCTTCGGGGGCGGCGGCGCGGCGTCTTCGGCGTACGCGATCAGCATTGGACTGAGGATGAGCGCCGCCACGACCGCGATTCCCAGCAGCCACAGCTTCTTCATGGGTTTCCCTTTCCGGGTCTGCGTTGCTTCGACAGAGGGCAATTTTCTTTCGGCGAAGACGCTAGGGAAAACGTGGGCGAGCCGCGTTTATTGCGTGCGCGAGGGCGGCTGTGGCCGCACGGCAGGGCAGGCCGGCAAAGGGGGCCGTACCCTTTTCTTTGCTTTATTTAGCCCCCCGTGAATACACGGGGGGCGGCACGCGGGAGGCGCTTGTGGCCGCGCCGCCCCCGGTGTATTCACCGGGGGCTAAATATGGCCGGAAACGGGTGCAGTCCCCTTTTCCTCCCCCACTCTTACTCGGCGGAGGGAGAGGCGGTTTCGGACGGCGCGGCCCGGAGCGCCTCGCGAACTAGGTCCCAATAGGGCAGGGTCGAAGTCTTGCGCCAGCCGCTCGGACCGCCGTTCCAGATGCGGGCAAACGCCTTGTCAGTGGGCTTGCGGCCGGTTTCTTTCTCATACTGCTTGCCGTAGAAATCGAGGTAGAGGTTCCAGATGCGGCGGGCGGCCCGCGGGTTGTTGCGGTCGGCGGCCGAGAAGCGTTCGTCCATTCCGCGAAGGCGGGCGATGCGGTTGGCGTCTTCCAGGCAGACGCTCCGGATCTGGGCCATGCCGGTTGCCCCGTCGTGGGCGTTATAGGCGCTAACGTCGCCGCGGGATTCCACCGCCACGATGGCGTGCCAGAGGGCGTCGCTCGGGACGCCCGTGCCCCCTGACGAGCCGAGGGCCAGGGCGGCCAGCGGCAACCCGGCTGCTATCGCGGCGATGATGAGAATCGCACGTAACCTGCGCGTCATACGCATCCTGCGGCTCCTGATTCCCCTCAGCCGGAAGAAATGACAGCATCCTCCCGCTGTAGGGCACGCCTTGCACCGACCCCTTGTTTGTCTTATGCATGAGCGGCCGGCGTAAGTTGGCAACTCGCGCCGGACGCCTGAGCTTGGTGGATTGAACAAAATGGCGGGCGTCACCCGCCACGCGGGAAGACTATAGCAGGAAGGGGCTGAAAAGGCAAGAGGTTCGGGCTTATTGAGCTGGCGCACAAACGCGCCCTTGCGCCGCCCTCAGCCCTATTTAGCCCCCCGTGAATACACGGGGGGCGGCACGCGGGAGGCGCCTGTGGCCGCGCCGCCCCCGGTGTATTCACCGGGGGCTAAATAAACGCGCAATCAGCGAATCGGCGCTGCGATGCTAATTGCGGCCGACATCGACCGCCAGTTCGCCGCTCTTGACCGACACCGTAATGGTCGAGCCGTCGGGCGCCTGGCCGGCGATGATCGCCCGGCCGACGCGGGTCTCCAGTTCGCGCTGGATGAACCGCTTCATCGGCCGCGCGCCGTACACCGGGTCGAACCCGGAGCGTGCGACCAGCGCGCGGGCTTCCCCGGAAAGTTCCAGGCGTATGCCGCGGTCCTTGAGGCGCCGGCGCAGGTCCTCGGCCTGGAGGTCGACTATTTTTTCGATCTCCGCCAGCGTGAGGGGCTTGAAGAGCACGATGTCGTCGATGCGGTTGAGGAACTCCGGCCGGAAGGCCGCGCGCAGCTGGCGCATCACGGCCTCCCGGGCGGCCTTGGCGATCTCGCCCCGGGCCGTCGCGCCCTCCATCAGGTGCTCCGAGCCGATGTTGGAAGTCATGATGATAACAGTGTTCTTGAAGTTCACGGTGCGGCCCTGGGCGTCGGTCAGCCGGCCGTCGTCGAGTATCTGGAGGAGCACGTTGAAGACGTCCGGGTGGGCCTTCTCGATCTCGTCGAAGAGGATGACGCTGTAGGGCTTCCGCCGCACGGCCTCCGTAAGCTGCCCGCCTTCCTCGTAGCCGACGTAGCCCGGAGGCGCCCCGACGAGGCGCGACACGGTGTGCCGCTCCTGGTACTCGCTCATGTCGATGCGGACCATGGCCTCTTCGGTGTCGAAGAGGGCCTCGGCCAGCGCCCGCGCCAGTTCCGTCTTGCCGACGCCGGTGGGCCCGAGGAAGATGAATGAGCCGATGGGCCGCCGCGGGTCCTTGATGCCGCTGCGGGCGCGGATGACCGCATCCGCCACGAGGCGCACGGCCTCGTCCTGGCCGATGACGCGGCGGTGCAGCACTTCGTCGAGCTTGAGGAGCTTCTCCCGTTCGCCCTCCACGAGGCGCGCCAGGGGTATGCCGGTCCACTTCGAGACGATCTCGGCGATCTCCTCCTCGGTGACTTCCTCGCGCAGGAGCCGGCCCGCGCCGTGCTTGGCGGCCAGGCGCTCCTCCTCGGCCTTGAGCTTGCGCTCCAGTTCGGGCAGGCGGCCGTGCTTAAGCTCCGCCGCGCGGTTCAGGTCGTACGCCCGCTCGGCCTCCTCGGCCTGGCGCCGGACCTGCTCGATCTCGCCGCGCAGCGCCTGGACCTTGTGGATGGACTCCTTCTCGGCGTCCCACTGTGCCCGCATGGAGGCGGCCTTGGCCTTGAGGTCGGCCAGTTCCTTTCTGATGGCCGCAAGCCGCTCCTTGGAGGCCTTGTCTTTCTCCTTCTTGAGGGCCGCCTCCTCGATCTCCAGTTGCGTGACCCGGCGGGTGGCCTCGTCCAGTTCGGCGGGCATCGAGTCGATCTCGGTGCGGATCATCGCGCAGGCCTCGTCCACCAGGTCGATGGCCTTGTCCGGGAGAAAGCGGTCGGAGATGTAGCGGTTTGAGAGGACCGCCGCCGCCACCAGCGAGTTATCCTGGATCTTGACGCCGTGGTGGACCTCGAACCGCTCTCGCAGGCCCCGCAGGATGGAGATCGTGTCCTCGACCGTGGGCGGCTCGACGAGGACCGGCTGGAACCGCCGCTCCAGCGCGGCATCCTTCTCAAGGTTCTTGCGGTACTCGTCCAGCGTCGTTGCGCCGATGCAGTGCAGTTCGCCGCGGGCCAGCATGGGCTTGAGCATGTTGCCGGCGTCGATGGCGCCCTCGGCCTTGCCCGCGCCGACGATGGTGTGCAACTCGTCGATGAAGAGGATGATGCGTCCCTCGGCCTGCTTGATCTCCGTCAGGACGGCCTTGAGCCGCTCCTCGAACTCGCCGCGGTACTTCGCCCCGGCCACCAGGGACCCCATGTCGAGGGCGAAGAGCGTCTTGTCCTTCAGGCCCTCCGGCACGTCGCCGCGCACGATGCGCTGCGCGAGGCCCTCGACGATGGCCGTCTTGCCGACGCCCGGCTCGCCGATGAGCACGGGGTTGTTTTTGGTCCTGCGCGAGAGGATGCGTATGACGCGGCGGATTTCGCCGTCGCGGCCGATCACGGGGTCGAGGCGTCCCGCCCGCGCCTCCTTCACGAGGTCCCTCCCGTAGCGCTGAAGGGCCTCGTAGGTGCCCTCGGGCGTGGCGCTGGACACGCGCGAGCTGCCGCGAACCTCCGCGAGGGCCTTCAGGAACCGCTCGCGCGTGACGGCAAACTCCTTCAGGACCTTGCCGGCCGGCGTGGAGGGGCCCTCGCGCAGGATCGCCAGAACGATGTGCTCGACCGAAACGTACTCGTCCTTGAGGTGTTTGGCCTCGTCCTCGGCCCGCACGAGCACTTCGCTCAGGCGCCGCGTGAGGTAGACCTTGCCGGGTTCGGCCCCCGGGCCGCCCACCTGGGGGCGGCGCGCAAGCTCTCGCTCCAGCTCGGCCAGGACGGCCTCCGCGTGGACGTCCATCTTGCCAAAGAGGCGCGGCAGCAGCCCTTCCGGCTGCGCCACGAGCGCCGCCAGGAGGTGCTCGACGTCCGTCTCCTGATGCCCGTAGCGCACGGCTCGGTTCTGGGCGTCGTGCAGGGCTTCCTGGCATTTTTGCGTGAGGCGGTCGAGGTTCATGGGCGCGCATCCTATCTTAATGCGACAGAGTAACTTTCCTGTTCTGTGCGGCGGGTCGGGTCGAAGAGTCGCCTGGGCGACAGACCCGCCGCGCGACCCCGCCGGGTGCCACGGTTGCGCCGTTCAGCAACCGTGCCGCTGTTCGACGCCGAGCACGGCTGCAAACAGCGCAGCCGTGGCACCCGGCGTCTTCTTATTGTGCGCGGCGGTTCTCCTGAACCGCCGCGCAAGCAGCGATCTAGCGCATTCGTACTACCGCGCGTGCGTCACGATTCCACGGACCCTTCCGTCCGGCAAGACCCAGACCGTCAGGCTCGATGGCGGCGGCGGGCCGACGGGCTTGCCGCCGGCCGCGGGCGGGGCAGGGCACGCAAAGTTGATGTTCCAAATTTGCCCGCCGAGAACCTGCTGGTCCATCACGAACTCCGCGGTTGTCGGCTCCTTGGCGATGGCGACGCCCGGGTACGCTTCTGCCGCATACCTACGGGCGATCTGGATCGCCTCGTCCCTGGTCACCAGGTCCCGGCGTACTCGTTGCTGCTCGGGCCGGCCCTGCTGGCATCCGGCCGCGATTACGGCTGCCGCAAGAAGAAGTGCGATACGTCGCATGGTCGGGCATCCTGACAATGACGAGGGTTCCGCAGGCCATCCACATACTACTTCGCGCCGATTGCCCCCGCAAGAGCGCTGCGGCAAGGCGCGTGATGCCTCCGTCATGTCCGCTCGGTTCGCAGGTGTGGCACGGCTGGCTTGTCCAGCCGTGGGGAACGTCGCCGGCCTTCGTCACGGCTGGACAAGCCAGCCGTGCCACACCAGAAAGGGTAACGCGCCCCAGGCGGGGGGATACCAAGGCGCTGCGGCAGGTTTCTTCTTTTCCCGAAGCGGTTATAATGGCCGCCCGCGTGAGGCAGTGTCCCGGTTCCCATAAGGAGGATGCCGACATGCTCAAGATCGACAGGCGCACTTTTCTGGCGGCCATCGGCGGCGGCGCGGCGGCCATGGCCCTGCCGGGCCTCGCGCGGCGTGCGGCGGCCGAGGCCGCGCCCGATGCCGACCGCCCCAACATCATCCTCGCCATGACCGATGACCAGGGCTGGGCCGACGTCGGCTACAACTCCGCCACCAACTCCGAGCGGGCCTTCGTCAAGACCCCCGTGATGGACGAAATGGCCGCCGCGGGCCTGCGCTTCAACCGCTTCTACGCCCAGGCCCCGCTCTGCTCGCCGACGCGCGGCAGCGTGATGACCGGCCGCCACCCGTTCCGTTACGGCACGTTCAGCCCGGGCAGCCCGTTCCGGCGGCAGGAGATGACCATCGCCCAGGCCCTTAAGTCCGCCGGCTACACCACCGGCCACTTCGGCAAGTGGCACTTAAACGGCGTGGCCGGCCCCGGCAAACCCATCCCCGGCGACGACCCGCTGAGCCCCGGCCGTTTCGGCTTCGACGAGTGGTTCTCGGTCTCCAACTTCTTCGACCGCGACTGGACCTTCAGCCGCAAGGGCGAGGAGGTCAAAACCACCGGCGACGGCTCGGACGTCATCGTGGCCGAGGCCCTGAAGTTCATCCGCCAGGCCGCCGCCGACAAAAAGCCGTTCCTGGCGGTCATCTGGTACGGCAGCCCGCACGTCCCGATCGACCCGCTGCCCGAGTACAAAGAGAAGGCCGGCGGCTCGCCCTACTACGGCGAAATCTATGGCGTCGACCACAGCCTAGGCACGCTGCGGGCGGAACTCAGGAAACTCGGCATCGCCGCCAACACGCTCCTCTGGTTCAATAGCGACAACGGCGGCGTGCCGCCCGGCAGCATGGGCAACCTCCGCGGAAAGAAAGGCACCGTCTGGGAAGGCGGCCTGCGCGTGCCCGGCATAATCGAGTGGCCCGCCCGCATCCGTAAGCCCGCCGTCACCGACGTGCCGGCCTCGACGAGCGACATCTACCCGACCGTGCTGGACTTCGTCGGCGTCAAGGTTGTCAACCAGGTGGAGCCGATCGACGGCATCAGCCTCCGTCCCGTTGTCGAAGGCAAGATGACCGAGCGCCCCAAGCCCATCGGCTTCTGGCACGGCGGCGCGGGCGCCAAGGACAAGGGCCACGCCGCCCTGACCGACAACACGTACAAACTGCACAAGCTCGGGTCCGAGAAGTACGAACTCTATGACATCATCGCCGACCCGGCGGAGACGAAAGACCTTGCGGCCGAGAAGCCCGATGTCGTCGCCCGGATGAAGGCCGCCCTGGACGCCTGGCAGGATTCCATCGTCAAGAGCCTCGCCGGCGGAGACTATCCGGGCGGCCTCGCCCCCGCGCCCGCTGCACCCGCCTCGCCCGGTGCGGCGCCGAAGAAGGCGGGCAAGAAAGGCAAGAAGGCCGACGGCGGCTGAGGCAACGAATGATGGTCGAAGCCGGGCCGGCGTCCACACGGTGAGGCGGGATATGACCCGCAACTCAAACAACTTTACGCCGCTCATGATTCTGTTGCTGGCGGCCCTCGGCGCTACCTTCGCCCTTGCGGCCGCCAGGGCGCCGCAGCCGAGCGTCGTTGGCGCGAGGCCTGCGGCGGGCAAGGCCGTGCATCCCTCGCTCATCTATCAGCCCGCCGACCGGGCGAAGATCCTCGAGCGCCTCAAGGCTGGGGCCGACAAGAACAGCCCAGACTACACCCTCTCCATGGTGGCCTGGTACCGCGGCACGCGATTCGAGACCCACATCCTTCCGGCGTACAAGTACGAGGGGCCGCGGGCCGACGCCGTCCACAAGCTCGCCATCGTCACCTGGCTCACGCCCGACGCCCGACGCCTGGTCAAGCCCGATCCCGTCCTGGCCACATATCTCGATTGCGTGCGCACGGCGGTCAAGAGCATCACCATGCCCGCCGGCAGGCAGGGCGACCATCTGGTCGATGAGGGCGGGGCCGTGAGCGGCTGGGGCTTCGTCCTCGACGCCGGGCCGGCGCTCTGGAACTACGCCCTGGCGTACGACCTGCTGGCGTCGCCCGAAGTTGCCGCGGCCGGCCTTGAGCCCGCCGTGCTCGACGATTTCTACCGCCGCATCGCCGACGGCGCATTCCACCACCTTGTGGCCCACATCCGGACCTTCAAGACCGGCACCGCCGGCAACAACTGGAACGCCCGCGAGTACGCCGGCATCGGCATGGCCTGTCTGGCCTTCAAGGACCGCTTCGAGGCCGAGCCCGCCGGCTCCCAGCGCCGCAAGGACTATGACGACGGCCTGCGCCTCGTGCGGCAGCTTTCGCGCGAGTTCCTTGAGAGCTGGGTCGGCCCGCACGGGGCCGGACCCGCCGGCGCAGGTTTCTACTCCGCCGCAAGTTATTACTACGAAGGGCCGCACTACCTGCGATACTGGGTGGAGTACCTCTTCCCGTTCGCTCAGGCCCACCGCCGCGTATTCCCCAACGAGGCCTGGCAGGAGGACGGCCCGGACCGCCCCATGGCCCGGTACCTGCGCGGCCACGCCCTGGCCCTCATGGCCACGCACGTTGCGAAGAACGGTTCGCCCGGCTGGAGCCAGCCGCCTATCGACGACAACTGGCTGGAGCCTTCCGATGCCGAGGTCCCGCTGGTCATGGCGGCCGCGTGGCTCGGCGACAAGAGCCCGCAGGACAAGGCCGTTTTCGTGCAGCGGGTCCGGCAGATCGGCGGCCGCGGCCATATTCTCCTCCTCGGCCACCCGGCCCTCGACGAGATTCGCACCGCCACGCCCGCTGGCCTGCCCCCGGTCGAGTCTCTTCCGTGGGACGGCTTGGCCGTCGCGCGGACCGGCTCCACCCCCGAGGCCCTGACGGCGGTCCTCAAGAATACGCGAACGATCTTCAAGGACGGCGTGCCCTCCACCGTGAGCCACGCCCACGCCGATAACGGCCAGCTTCTGGCCTACTGCAACTGCGAGGCGATCCTCATCGACCCCGGCTACGGCTCGGGCGGCTACGGCAACAAGAACCGCGTGAAGTTTTTTACGAGCTGGGAGCAGCACAACGTCCTCTTGGTCGAGGACGAGGCGGGGTATCCGCCGCAGGTCAACTTCGTCTCTGACCGCAAGTTTATGCTGCCGGTGTTCGGGGCGAGCGAGTCGGCCCCGGTCCGGCGGATAACCCGTTGCGAGCGCGCCAAGGATGCCCTCGGCGAGTTCAACCTGATCGAGGCCGCAACCCCCGCCCATAAGCGCACCGTGATCCAGCCCGATGACCGGCACCTGATTGTCGTGGACCGTCTGGATAAGCCCCGGCGCATCAAGCTCTGCTGGTTCGGCAACGGCAGCGCCGAGGACGACCCGGCTACGGCCGCCGTGGACCTAGCGCAGGCCGAGGCCCGTTACAGCCGCGGGGCGAAGAACGAGACGCTCATCAAGGTGCTCCTGCCCGGCGGACATGAAACGAAGGCCGTCGCCGGCGAGTACGGCCCCGCGTGGGCTGCGCAGGATCCGCCCCTGCGGCTGACCGGCATGCACGTGACCTCGCGCGGGCCGGTGGCGTTTACCGTGACGGCCGTGGCGATCGCCGACAAGAAAGACCCGAAAGACAAGCCCGCCCTCGACCTTAAGGCTACGGCCGACCAGGGCCCCGGCGGCGAGATTCGCATCAGCCTGACCTCGGGCGACCAAACCCAGAAACTCGCGGTCCGCAGGGAGCGGTGAGGGAAAGTTGCGCGCAGTTTTATGTAGGGGCGCACGCCTCACCCTACGCAGCGGTTTTTACCGGCAACCGAGGCATTACGCCGCGCGTTACACTTGCCAGTCCGGAAAGGGACTCTCATGAACAGCCGCGTTATCAAAGTTTTAGCGAGAGCCTGCCGCCTGGCGACCATGTGCCTCGTTGCCGGCCTCTTGTTCGGCGGGCCGCAGGCCGATGCCGCCGAAGGGCCGCCAACCTCGCGGCCGGGCGGATATCAGTTCGACGGGACAATGTCGCGGGAGGTGTTGGACAACTACCTCTCGCGGGCGATTTCGATGGAGGGCCTGCTCAACGGCAAGGGCGACCTCGATGACAACATTCGGATGCTCAAGAGCGTCGGCGCAAAGTTCGTCGGGCGAAGCCTCTGCCTGTGGGGCGGCGAGGCGGAACTCCTGCGCAATCTCGATCGGGCCAGGCAGCAGATTCCCAAAGTCCTTGCGGCCGATCCGGACATGATCCTGCAGGCATGCGTCTTCGAGATCGTCAGCACCCAGGTCGAGCAGGTTCCCGTGCCGGACTGGGCGTTCGTTGCCCTGGGTCAGCCGGTGGAGAAACGGTTTTTTCGCTACGCCGACATGCTCTACCCCGACGGGCGGCGGCAGGACCAGTGGCGAAAGGGGTCCTCGGTGCCGGACGTGAGCCGGCCGGAAACCAAGCTCTGGTTCTATTTCCTGGCGGCGTCATATATCGATATTGGCTTTGAGGCGATCCACTTCGGGCAAGCCGAGATTATGAACCACAACGACCCCGATCTTGCGCATTGGTCGCAGGTGCTCGCCCTGGCCCGCTCCCATGCGGCCAAGCACGCTCGCAGACATATGGTGCTGTGCGACGCCCACGTTCCACGCGGCGGTCTGGTGCGCGATGGGCGGCTGCTCCTGGATTTCCATTCTTTCCCCCTGAGGGTCATGGAGGTGCCCGACCGGCCGCAGGAGGCGATTCTGAAGGTGGGCTTCTCCGACGGCATCTACGGCCGCAGCAAGGGCGGCGTGACTTTCAGCGGCTGGACGTGCGAGCACCTGCCCTACCTGGTGGAACTCGACAACTGGGGCGCGAGCAAAACGCCGGGGCAGCCGAAGGCGGGCGGCATCTGGTGCTGGGGTTATGACGAAATCACCTGGTTCGCGCACCAGAGCAGGCAATATCGCGCCGACTGGCTCCGCTACGCCCAGGACTGGGTGCGAAAGACCGACCCCGCCGGCCATCTCCAGATGCCCGGCAGCCGCACGATGACCTCTCCCCTGGACCGCAAGCGGTGGTACTTCGCCAACACACCCAGCCCGGCGGTCCCCGATGGGCTTGGCGACGAGGAGGCGATTCGCGCCATCTGGGCGGCCGACGCGGCAAAGTAGCGGGCGGGATGGACGTTGCAGGGGGCGCGATTCAGCCGGGCGTTTGCAAGGGAAGAAAGCAGAATGAGAATCGAGAACTCCCGCACCCTCTTGTGCCGTCCTGCGGCGATTCTGGCCGTGTTCGTGATCCTCGTCGGCTCGGCCTGCGCCGCGGCCGGCGCGGCGGAAGGCCGGGTGATCGTTTATCCCGCCCCCGCCGGCGAGCCGCTCAGCCCGGATTACCAAGTCTCGGTTGCGGGCCGGGAAGTCCCAGTCTACGTGGCCAAGGTCGCCCCCGCCGACCCGCAGCGGCGCTGGAAGGCCATGGACGACAAGAAGAATTCCGCCGACTTCTTCGATACGGCCGCCTTCGCCTCCTTCGACATGCAGGGCGCCGTCACCGTCACCGTCACCGTCACCGTGCCCCAACCGGTGACGGCGGCCAAAATCCTCCCTGCCTCCGCCGGCATCACCCCGACCCTGCGCGGGAAGTCCGTCACCTTCACCGTGGCGTCGCCCAGGAACCTGACGGTCGAGATCAACGGCGAATGGATACGGTCCCTGCACCTTTTCGCCAACCCGATCGAGGCCGACGTGCCGCGCGCCGACGACCCGAACGTCATCTACTTCGGGCCGGGTGTGCACAAGGTCAGCCGCATGGTGGTCGGCGACGGTAAGACCGTGTACATCGCCGGCGGCGCGGTGGTGCGGGCGGTGATCGACCCCGACGAGAAGTTCGGCGTCAGCGGCGACACCGGCCTGCGCCACTACCCGCCCACCTTCGAACTCGCGGGGCGGAACATCACCTTCCGAGGGCGCGGCATACTCGACGGCAGCGCCTGCCCCACCCACGCCCGCAGCCCGGTCTTCGTGAGCGGGTCCGACATCACCCTGGAGGGGGTGATCCTGCGCGACTCGAGCCTCTGGACCATCCCCATCCGCCGCTGCGACCGCGTCACGGTCCGAAACGTCAAGTTGATCGGCTACCGGGCGAATTCCGACGGCATCGACATCTGTAACAGCCGCGATGTGACGGTCGAGAACTGCTTCATCCGCACCCTCGACGACCTCATCGTGGTCAAGTCGGACAAGGGGCAAGGCGAAGTAAAGCGCATCGTGGCCAAGGGCTGCGTACTCTGGAACCAGGTCGCCCACGCGCTGAGCGTCGGCGCGGAGCTCCGCGAGAACGTCGACGACGTCCTGTTCACTGACTGCGACGTGATCCACGACCAGGGGCGGGAATGGTCGTTGCGGGTCTACCACTGCGATGCGGCCCGCGTCAGCAACGTCCGCTTCGAAAACATCCGCATCGAGGAGGCGCGACGGTGCATCTCGGTCTGGATCGGCAAGGCCGTCTGGAGCCGCGACCCCGAGCGGGGGCACATCCAGGGGGTGGTGTTCAAAGACATCCGCGCCGCCGGCACGCCACTCACCGTGCAACTGGTCGGCGGCGACGAAGGGCACCTCGTCGAGGACGTGCTCTTCCAGGACGTGGTGCTCAACGGTAAACCCCTGACGCGCGACGTGGTGCAAACGAACGCGTTTGTGAAGAACTTAGGTCTACGGCCGTAACCGCGGGCGGCGCTATCCACCCGGGAGTTCCGGGCGGGAGTTCCGGGAGTTGGGAGTTCCGGGGACACATTACTTATCTCCGCTTGCGTTTGCGTCCGGCCGGCGGACCGGTCTGGGAGCTCCGCTGACATACGCCTGACTCCCCGCCCTCGGTTTCGGACCAGGCCTGCGGGGGGCGGCAGACGAGCCATGCGATCTTCCAGATCAGCCGCGAACCGGGGGCTGCCAAAGGGCGGCCCGTGCCAGCCGCGCTCACACTGGAAACCCTTGCGTTACCTTGCCCTGCGGGTCTCTTACTTGGTGAGGCCAGTTGCGCCACGAGCCTTGGTAGAAGCGGTGCCGGTGGTGCTGCCGGGCGTGCCGGCGGTCTTCGCGGCGGCCTTCTCGTCGGCGATCCTCTTTACGAGGGCCTCGGCATCGGCGTTCTTGGGGTCGCACGCTAAGACCTGCCTGGCGAGGGCCTCGGCGCTGCGGTAGTCCTTCTTCTGGAGGGCGTCGTTGGCAAGCTCAAGCAAGATGCTGACGGCCTTCTCGCGGTTGGGCTTCTCGTACTGATCCAGGAATGCCTGCTTGGCGTCTCCCTTGAAGGAGGCGGACTGGAACTTCGCCTTCTGCGAGGCGTTCAGATATAGCCGCGCGATGGTTTCCTTCAGGCCGTGGATCCTCTTGGCGTCCTGCTTTTCGGCCGGCTTGCCGGTCTCGGCGTCGAGGAGCTTCTGCGTCTTCTCGACCTGGATCAACATCTCCTTGACGGGGGCGGCGGCCTTGTCCACCTTGACATCGGTGGCGGGCGTGGCTGAGGCCGAACTGGCCGGCGCACCACCTGCGCCGTCAGCGGGAGGCGTTCCAGCCGGGGCCGATGCGCCGGGGGCGGGCGCGCCCGGAGCGGGTGCGGCCGGGGCCGGTGTGCCAGCGGCCGGGGCGGGGGCGTCGGTCTGCGGCGGGTCGCCGGCCTTCGAGGGAATGGTTTCGGCAGAGGCGATGCCTGTAAGGCCCAGAGCAAGGACCAGGACCAGCCCCGTGTATAGAACGGACTTCATGGGCTTCTCCTTAAAGCGGTCGTTGGCGGCGTTTGTGCGGTGCCGCACCGGCCGGAAACCGCATTGGATTGTACGATCCTCCGGCGGCCGCGCATACGGAAAAGTTCGGCACAGAAAAGCCCATCCGGTCCGTGACGGATCATCGGGCGAGGGCTTTCACGGCGTCAACCCATGCGCGTGCGGCGAGCGGGTCCTTGGCTTCGGCCATGATGCGTAGAATAGGCTCCGTGTTCGACGCCCGCACGTGCAGCCATCCGTCGTCCCACGCCAGATAGAGCCCGTCCCGCGTGTCGACGCGCGCATCGGGAAACCGCTTCCGCACGGCCTCGAGTATGGCGCCGGGGCCGCCCGCCGGATCGTGCAGCACGGCCTTGTCCTTGACAATTGTGTAGGTAGGCAACTCGGCCGCAAGCTTGCTCAGCGGCAGCCGCCGCGCGGCCAGCATCTCCAGGACCAGGGCCGCGCCGACCAGCGAATCGCGGACGGGCACGACCCGCGGATCGATCACGCCGCCGTTGCCTTCGCCGCCGATGACGCAACCGTTCTTCGCGATCGCCTCCGCGACGTTGACCTCTCCGACCGGCGTCCGATGGAGCACCACGCCGGCCTCCGCCGCCACCGCGTCCATCATACGCGACGTCGACAGGTTGCACGCCAGCGGGCCGCGCTCGCGCATGAGCCGATGCCGGCACGCGAGGGCCAGCGTGTACTCTTCGCCGATCGCGCGGCCGGTCTCGTCGACCAGCGCGAGGCGGTCCGCGTCGGGATCGAGCGCCAGGCCCACCGCGGCACCCTGCTGGCGGACGGCGGCGCACAGGTCGCCGAGGTTCTCCGCCGCGGGCTCGGGCGGACGGGCGAAGCGGCCGGTCGGCTCGCCGTGGATGAGCGTGCATCCGCAGCCCAGGCGCTCCAGGAGCAGGGCCATCTCGGCGCCGCCGGCCCCGTTGGCGGCGTCGACGACCGCTCGCAGGCGTGCGCCGCGGATGAGCGTGGCGCTGACGATCGCCAGAACCTTCTCGACGTGCACCGTGGCGGCCTCGGGAGCAGCGCGGCCGGCGGGGACCTGGTCGCCGGGGACCTCGGCGAAGGCCTGTTTTTCGTAGATTTCGAGCACCGGCCGGCCTTCGTCGCGTGTCAGCGCCATCCCGGCGGGCGAGAGCAACTTGATGCCGTTCCACGCGATGGGGTTGTGGCTGGCGGTGATGACCACCCCGCCGGCGGCCCCGATGTGCCGCACGAGGACCGCCACGCCGGGCGTCGAGAGGATGCCGGCGTCGACGACCGTGCACCCGGCGGCGGCCAGGCCGGAGCGAAACGCATCGGCCAGCATGGGCCCCGACGGTCGTGAGTCGCGGCCGAGAGCGACCGTGCCGCCCGCCAGGTGCGTCCCGAACGCCAGGCCGAACCGCAGGGCCTCGCGCGGCCCGAGGCCGTCGCCGATGATGCCGCGGATACCCGAAATGCTAACGATCAATTGGCTCATGCGGGCATTATCGCGGCCTGCGCCAGAGGCAGGCAAGGAAAAAGGGGCGTGCGAGCCGCGGCCGGCCGCGATGCTTTCAAATCTTGAATCTCGAATCTGAAATCTCAGATCCCCACGCCTTGCCGTTCGCCGCCCACTTTGAACTTTGAACTGCCCTTGTGCCGTTTGCAGTCGCCGGTTCC
>Ga0209777_10003872_pt1 | contig 18115 bp, 10 predicted proteins | sample FrelakmetHBP12HB_FD_187147 | JGI IMG/M metagenome (GOLD analysis project Ga0209777, IMG submission 187147) | Freshwater lake sediment microbial communities from the University of Notre Dame, USA, for methane emissions studies -HBP12 HB (SPAdes)... | ecosystem: Environmental > Aquatic >...
TGAGCCGCAGACTGAAGAACCGCTGGGCTGCTCCCGCCGGTGTGCGGAGCGTCATGGCTCCAGGTCGTCTCGACCGGATGGCCGCCTTGCGCGACCAGCCTGTGCCGTACTCGATGCAGAGTCAGCGTCCCACCCGGTTGAAGGAGACCGGCGTGCGCCGGATCGTGCTCGCAGCCGATTGGTCGGTGAGCATGCAAGGCGTCCCCTGGTCTGCCACCCTGGCAGCAGCACAAGCGATCACGCTCGCCCTCCGCTTTGATGGAGGTGACGTGCGCGGTCTGCTGTTTGCCGGAAATGCCTGGCATACCGCGGATTTCGATGCCGAGATGCTCTTTTTTGCACGGGCGCTCGGTGGAGGTGTGAATCTGGAAAAAGCGGAAGGCTCGACCACGCGCTTTGGATGGCTGCCGGAAATTTGGCAGAGTTACCCGGACCACCAGGTCCTCGTCCTCACGGACGGCGCTGGCAGCCTACCGGCTTACATCCCTGATTCATGCCGCTCTCGAACCTCCGCCCTGCTGATCGGTCTGCAGAACTACTCCGACGATCAGAAGGAGGATATCCGGGCGGTTGCGGAAGCAATCGCCGGGAAGGTTGTCGAGGTACGCTCGCTCGACGACTTGGCCGGGGTCTGGGCTACCCTGATCCCGCGCCGGCAAGTTGCTTGACAAAACGGGAGGCTAATCGCCTCCCGTTTTTTTGTTTAAACGCTAGCGGCTTTATTACTATTGTCAATACCATTGGGCTTTGTTCAGATGGTATTTCTGTGCAATACCATCCGGCACTTTCAGAATGGTCTCTACAGCCCATTTACCTTCCGGACTACTGGCACTAAGAAAGCGTTGATCCGGAGAACATTCATACATCCGCAAAGCAAACACACACTGCCAACAGATCACAAAATCCGGGAATTCATTCTTCGCGCCGTGCTTGTACGAAAGAATATGCGTAGGAATGTTTCCCCTGGCAATCCGAAAAAAGTAGCCAGGGTCGGAAGTGAAGGATCCTTGGTTACTTTAACAATGTAGCCCGACTTTTCCTCGAGCGATGCTATTACTTTTCGAGTGACTTCACTAAGTTTCAACCCGACCTCCTGAGATTGCCATTTTATTTGTATAAGGTGTTAAAACGGTTAACCTATTCGATAAATATTTCATAAGTAAGCTCATCTTTGAATTGTACCGGATCTATTGACCCAAACGTTTCTGAACGGACCTTTGCTCTAAGAATAAAGAAGAGTATTTTCCACTGCCTGCATCACTTCCCTTAATCACTTGATAACTGATCTTACTCGCCTCGGCCAATTGCTCAGCAAAGGCTTTCTTGGCAAGAACAACCGGATCTTCGATTTTATTATCACCTTTGACTTCTACGATGATATAGGTATCATCTGTTTTTTGCATTAGGAAGTCAGGATAGTAGCTCCGTATTGTGTGAGATTCTGGATCGATATACTGGATAAAGAACTCTGACTGGCCCTGGGTGAGCATGCCCGTGAAGAAGATCTCTTTGACGCGCTTATCCCGTAGAAGATCCCAAAACAGGTCGCGTTCGGGGCCTGAGTCGAAGCAATAGGTATCCAGATTGAAGGATTTATCAGCCAAAGATTTTTGTTTAACATCGTTTTGAGTAACAACCAAGCCTTCTGCGGCGGTCATGTTGTAATGACCTTCTGGGGGTTCTTTGACCAATTCGACTTCATATTCTTCGGTATGAACATCGGATTTTATTTCGTAAAGCTCATTGAAAAGCCTTGGTACGACCCAATCATAAAGTAATTCATTGAAAATATTGACGTTCTCTAAGATTTTCTCTACACCGCTCTTCGTATGTGCAAGGACTTCTTCGACGCGCAAGCAAGGGATATTCAAATATCGAGAAATTTCCGCAACGAGAGTTAATTCACTGAATTCCTGCCGCTCGCGTAAGCTGGATAAATCCTCAGTCTGAATTACCCCAAAGGTCCGTATATCTCCACGGACGGTATGTAAGAGACGATAGCGCTCCAGGTCCGCTTTTTCAAGCTCCAGGTCAATTTCGCTGGGAAGGGTTTTTTCAATAAGCTGGTACTGCTTTCGAACCCGTCGCAGTTTGATTTTCACCTTACGAACGAGGTGAATTTGATAAGGCTTCTTGTTCGTACCGGCAGCGCGAAATTCATCAAGGCTTACACGGAAGTTCTGCTGCAGTTCATCTTCCAGGATCTGGATATTCTCATCGCTTAAGTAAACTTCTCCGGTCTGTTGACCAATGCCGATTGATCGCAGGCAACGCATAGTTGCTTGTAAGACAAAGATCCTCGAATTCGGCTGGCGGAAGAGGGCAACACCGAAGAGGGAACGGCAGTTCCAGCCTTCACGACCTTTGTTGACGAGAAGAATGAACTGCTTTTCAGAGCGGGGAGTATCGAGGTGAATAAACTCACGGATATCATCATTCGTGGTGATCTTTTCGTCGCCAACGTTGACCAATATTTTTGAGGTTGGAATACCGTGTTTGGCAAGGGCTTTCTCGACAGCAGGTCTAAGATCCTTTTGGAGCTCGTCGATCGTGGCGGCAAAGAAGGCAATCTTGGGTAGCATGCCTTCATGGTGTTGGTTCTGGCCGTTGTGTTTCCAGAAATCTTCAATGACCAGGTCTACAAATTCTGTGGTGCGTGGATTGGTGTAGCCGTGGATGCGGACCTTCTTGAGATATTCTTTGTTAATAGCATCCTGCAGGCCAAATGCATAGATGACTTCAGGTAACACTTCATTACCAACATAAGGAGTGCCGGTATAGTTGAAACAAGCTACAACCTGAGTCCCAGCCCGTTTCAGGCTGGCAGCTAGTTCATCGATAGTAAGACGCAAGCTAGTTTTGCGATTATCAGCCTGGGCACCAACATCCTTGGCCAAATTGGTACCGAAGGCATGGTGGGCCTCATCCACATAGACGCCCAACTGCTCCAGCCGGCGGAGCTTTTCAAAGCGTTGGTTAGTAGTTAGGGCATCCTCATTGTCGGGCTCACCGAAGCCATACAGGTCGGAATTATCTTCATAAACGCTGCCTGACTGATAAATGGGTTTGCCGCTACCGAAGAATTTGTCCATAGGTGTCTTCTCTGCCGATTGACGCTTGAGAATAATCTTCTGGGTATTAGAAATGATGATATTGAAGCGTGAACGGTCGAGCACACTCAGGGCAGTACCTGTTTCATCGAGGAAATGGAATTTCAGGTTACTCGAGAGAAAGCTGACATACTCCGGAGGCACGACACGGGCCATATCGAAAGTCTGGATTTCCCTGAGTGACTGGAGTACGGTTGTATCGGGGGCAAAGACCAGAGCGTTATGGCAGAAGCGCGGATCGGAAGGGAATTTGTTGGCCAGCAGGAATTCATAGTAGATACAAGTGGCCATCAGGATTGTCTTGCCGGTGCCCATTGTGAGGGCAAAGATATAGTTTGGATAGACTCGGACGGAATTCTGCATCTGACTGAAAACCCGATCATATTGTTCTTGATTGACCGATTCGAACAAGGCAAGCTGGGTACGGCCTTCGAAACGGCCAGCCATGCCCATCCATTCTTTGAAAATCTGGTGAACGTGATCGTTATTGAGATATTCCTTTAGGAAAACGTACATCTCTAGCGCTTCGAATTGGGGTTGGCGAAGGAAAGAATTGGAGTTCTCAGGATCGTTGAAATCCAAGTATTTCTTGGTCAGGTCCTTATAATAGCGGCGGATGCTGCCGCGGTTCTCTTTGTAGAACTGATGCAAGTGAACGAAAAAAGCAAAGTCGATGGCAACAGCCTGGTTTGGCCTAGGCATTTGAGACCTCGACTTCGAACGATTCGGATAAAAGGTCGGTGATTTTGACCCGGATGGTTCCGGCCCCTTCAATAACGGGGTAACTGCCTTTGACCAATTCACCTTTCTCGGGAATATCAACCATTGCGGGCTGCAACACGGCCCCATCATAGTTCCAGTCGATCATGACCGACACGACCAGTTCCTCCCAATCCTTAACTTTCTCTTTTTGTAAACTCAATTTGCCAAGTAAGTTCATTGGGTAGAACCGCTCTATGATTAACTGCCCATTCTCTATAACAATACGAGCTTCTGAATCACGCTTGAATTGTAATTCCTGGTGGTCACGCAATATATCGACTACCTCGATATCTAGTTTATATGGTTCGACTTCCTTTTCAAGGGATGCTTTCAGGTCAGGTTCGTGACCCATGCACACGAGAGTGATCTTCTCGACGGGTTCAGCAGGATGGGAAGAATGGCGCTTTTCAAAACCCTTGTAATCAAGGCCAGCGATCAACTCACTAAGTTCGGCACGAGTTGCAATGCGGTTGACTGGCATGATCTTGACCATGCGAGCATCCTTTTCGCCGTCGAAGAGACTACCTTGTGGAAGCGGATTTATTTCCATGGCTTTTAGGAGAATTTCGCGTGCTTCCACTGGGTTACGGAATAAATCATAATTGTTCACATTATAGACTTCTAATCCAGGGAACATGATTTCTGGAGTACTTTCTTCTTCGAATAAGCCGCCTTGGTTTCCATTATTTATCTGATTCTTAGATTGTTCAATCAATCTTTTTGTAGTAACTTGTATTGATCCTATATTTATATCAGCACCAATGAAACGCCTACCGAGGCCTATCGCTGCGGACTGAGTTGTACCGCTACCCATAAAACAATCTAAAACAATATCCCCCGGATTACTAGATGCCAGAATAATTTTCTGTAGTAATTCAATCGGTTTTTGTGTAGGATAATCAAGGCGCTCAACCGCCATCGGATTCAAAGCAGGTATATCCCATACATCTGTTGGAAGTTTCTTATCATTATCTACACTGATTCTTGCCCCTTTTGGATTACGGGCCCTTTCAAGTGATTTTTCAGTTCTTTGTTCTTTTACTCTCTCGGGAAAGAATTTATATCTTGCTGATTTAATATAAAACAATAAGGTATCATGCTTCCTAGCAAAGAATTCTTTACTTGCGCCTCCTGTGGCATAGCTCCAAATTATTTCGTTTAGGAAATTATTATTTCCAAAGACCTCATCCATAATCAATCGGATATAACTATCCATTCTATAATCTAGATGAATATAGATACTTCCAGTATCTGATAATAACTCTTTCAACAATACCAAACGCTCATACATGAATTGAAGATACTCATCATTTGACCAAATATCTGTATACTGTTTTTCTTCGAAAGATGTGTGATCATTATTTATTTCCATACCCCGTAATGATATTTTTTGTTTGTAATCAGCCTTAGAATCAAATGGTGGATCTATATAAATTAAATCAATCTTTCCACGATATGATTTCAAAAGATGACTCATTACCTGTAAATTATCACCCCAATAAATCTTATTACGCCATCCATCAACTTCCGGACCATAAACCTCTTTCAATTGAGCCGGGTAATAGTGCGTACTTGTAAATGGGCGTTTCCCACGCCAGTTCAGCATTGGGTAACCTTTGATTGGCTCAAATTTATAATCTTCCACGCTATCAATTAGAGCTTTGTCGGACGAGGCCGAATACTTCTGTTTTTCTTCGCTCATGGTTTCCTCCGGAAATGCCAGTTCTTGGCGTCACAATAATGATGCATGTCACAGTCCCGGCAAAGTTTGGCTGGCCGGGAAGGAATGGCAAAATCTCTGGATTCGATGCGTTCTACGACTGCATCGAAGGTTCGGATGGTCTTTTCGATTGAACGGGCGTCTTTCTCGAACGTAATATATGGGTTGCCGGTCTCTTCGCTGGTGTAATAGAGATGGGTCTTACTTACATCCAGACCGGTGCGCTCCTGGACGATATGGGCGTAAACTTCCAATTGCCGGCGATAGCGGTCAAGCTTGAGGCGGTCTTCGGGATGATTTACATCCGGCTTCTTCTCAGACTTGAAATCGACGAGCTCAACGGTATTGTTCTCACCCATGATCAAATCAACACTACCGCGTAGAATGTATTCATCCTTTACCAAAGAAACATCCACCTCAGCATCCTTGATGCGAGACCAGTCGCCTTCGTTGCGCCTATAGTAACGTAGCACTTGGTCCAGGGCAATGCTTTTGACATAGGGGATCAAATATACACGTTCCCTTTTTGTCAGGTAGATATAATTAGTGTTAAACCAGGCAGTTACCTGCTCCTCGGACAGGATCCGTTCCTCACCCCGTAAGACTGTCTTATGGATATCCTCGATGGTTTCGTGGACTAGCGTACCGAACAGGATCGGGTTAGTGCGAACCGGAGCGAATTCTAATTCCCTAAAGAAGCGGTATTGCTCTGCGCAGTTTTCGTAAAGAGTCAGATGTGAAGTAAAGGAATACTCGTGCTTGAGATTGACGTCCTTGATGTCGGCAAGAGGCACATCTTGCGGTCGAAAAGAGGAAGATAACCAAGAAGGAACGGCCCGAAAATACTCGGCAAAGTATTTGGAGGGTGCTTGGCCATGGCCTTGCTTCTCCTGACAGGCAAGCACGAGCAGGTTCTGAGCACGCGAAAAGGCGGTGTAATAAAGGCGACGGAAGTCAAAAAACTTGGTCTGATCGAGCGGTTCGTAGGGTGGGCGGGTGAGATAGCCACTTTCCAGCACTTCGTCGAGATGGGTATACTGCTTGCGTGGGGTGGCATCGAGCGACCCAACAATCACAACCGGGAATTCCAGCCCTTTGGATTGGTGAATGGTGAAGAAGGAAACGCAGCCACTCGGGGCGTACTCCTGCTGGTCTTCGTACTCGTCAATGCCACCATCTTTGAGAAAACGGAAGAACTGGTTGAACAGATCGCGTATATTCTTGGTCAGGTACTCTGGGGATAGTACGCTAATATTATGCAGATATTCGAACTTTCCGAGCAGTTGCGAGAGAATAGCTAGGTTGCGCATGGCCCGGCTGTCTTTAATGCTGCCGTGAAGCAGATCTTCGTGCAAGTAACCGCTAAACATCGGGAAGCGCAGCAACTGGTAGAATAATCCACTGAACGCATAATCGGCGTTCTTTGCCAGGATCATATGGTTCTTGGCCAGCACCCTACACCACTTCAACAGGTCAGCGTTTTCAGGTTTCCTCAACCTGTCGGCAAATGGGGTAAAACAATCATTATCGTAGTAATCCCAGATGTTCAAGTGCGCGCCGGTCTTCCATTCCCGCACTTCGGGAAATTGAGGGAAAAGGAAGATCAATGCACCGATCATCAGGCGGATCTCTTCCCGCTCGAAGAATTGATTGGAGCGAGGCGAGTAGACGGCGATATCGTGGCTCTCCAAGAAACGGGACAGGGCAACAGCCTTCGGATTTTTTACCGAGCGGAACAAGAATGCCACTTGATTCCAGTCTGTCAGATGCCCTTTATCCCGCAGCGTATGCAGAAAATCCAGCACTTGCTCGTGATAACCTTGTTCGGTGGTATCGGCGATCTTGATCACAGCAGGTATATCCGGAAAGAATCCATCCACTGGAACGATTGTTTTAGGATAACGGAATACCTTTCCGCTAACTTCCCAATTTTGGTCGACCTCCCACTTACTGTAGAAATTGATTATATCGGGGTGCGACCTGTAATTGACCGTCAGGTTGATCTGTTTACAAACGCCATCCGGGAAGCGCTCTTTGAACTCGAGAATATTGCGGACGGTAGCGCCCCGAAAACGGTAGAGACCTTGGTCATCATCACCCACCACGCACAAGTTGGGATTCTTTTCACCGGCGATAAGGAAAAGGATAATCTCTTGGATAGTATTGGTATCCTGATACTCATCCACCATCAGATAGGTGATCTTTTTCTGCAATTCTTCCAGAACCGAGGGATTGTTTCTGAGAAGCTGCAGGGCTTCGTATTGAATGGTTGAAAAATCCAGGGCGTTGGCCTCTGCTAGGTGTTGCTGATATAAATCCGCGCACAGACCGAGGGCTCTTACTTCGGGATCTAGTGCATGTAAAAGCTTTTGCAGATCAAGGGCTTCCTCGCTGACTGTATTGATCCATTTGACCAGAGTTTCTGTCTTCGACCATGCGCTCTGGTCTGGTTCTCCGATAATCAGGCCGATGTCAGGTATTTCATCGAATTCTGACATGTGCTGGTATATAAAATATTTCTGGTCGAATTCATCCATCATAGTGTAATTGCGCTTCAGTCGGGTGAATTCCCTGTTCTCATCCAACCAGCGCAAGCAGATGGAATGGAATGTTCCCAGGTACATCTCATTCAGGTTGTACTTGATACCGAGCTCGTTCAAACGGTTCGAGATGCGTGTGGTAAGTTCCTGCGCGGCTTTCTCGGTGAACGTCACAAGGAACATACTCTCAGGAGCCACATCCTTTTGCGTAATGAGAAAGACGATCCGCTCGACCAGCGTGAACGTTTTCCCTGAACCCGGACCGGCAATGATCAGAACCGGGCCATCGGTAGTTGTGACGGCATCGAGCTGGGCAGAATTAGCAGATGCTTTTTTATTCATCAGTGTACTGGTATGGAAGTGTTGGCAAATAACTTTAATACCTGGGCGGACGGGTATGTTGATAACGAAGCCACCGAATTCGCCAGCTCGATTGGCATCAATCCATTCTCGAACCTACTGCTGAGTAGTTGCGGCAGCGTGGCCAATATCCGTTCAATCCCGATCAGTGCATCCACTTCTGGTTTTATGATAAATGTCTGCATCGATTCATTGATCGGTATATTGATCACAAACCGGTACCGGTCCCCAACCGTGATAAACACCTTTGCTCCATAATTGGTATCTTTCCCATAAGGAGCACCACTAGCCGGACGATGCTGTATCTGTTCGCAGATATACTTATGGTCTGGGATATACAGATGATTCGGCTTGACATCCCGGCTGATCATATCCAAATGTTCAACAAACGCTCCTGTCTTCTCCTGCCCGATTAGACAGATTGGGATGCCCTTACTCTCTGCCGTAAGCAAAAATCTCCGAATCGGGGCCACCAATTTGGAATACTGTGCCCGTATCTGCAACGGTCCATCCTTGATAAACAAGCATCTCTTGAGTGATTCCTGATCATGTTCCCAATAATACCGAATTCCCGTGAAGAGCAGCAATGTCTCATGAATACTCATGTACGCCGTCGCTACACTATCTGAGGCGGCTTCTTCAACCATTTCCAGGTGGAACCCAAGCATATCCGAAATAAACAACTTATTCCCGCACTGACTGCATTTCCCTATCTCCGCATCAAACGGAAGTGTAGCCTGTTCATTATCACAATGGGGACATTGAAAACCGGGTAGAGACTTTGTACTGCTTTGCCACTTCTCATAAACCAACCATTTCAGTGTTTCCATCGGCTGGCCATCCAGGGACGCATCCTTCATGGACTGAAAGATTGTCTCTCTCACCGCATCATAAACCGACATGTTAGGAATTTGGACATGTCGAAGAGGAAACACGGTCGCATGATAAAGCGCCGATTCACCCATCAAATCCCGCAGCGCAAAAGGATGAGGTGTTTCTTTATCAATCTTCGATAGTGCCGCCTGATCCAGCCGCAGCAGTGCAGTCTTAACAAACGCGAGCGCCTTATGCGGCGGCAGCTCATCCACGATCACCTGGATCGACCCATCGACCGCAAAGATCAGATCCAACGGTTTCCCCAGGGGAGGAAATGGTTGCCAATCATCCCCATTTTCCGGCTTCGTAGGCGGATCTTGCTCAAAACTATGCACAAGTTGCTGGACCAGCGGAGATTTCAACACATCTAGATGGCCCAACTTACTGGCTTTTTCACCAGGCAGTTTGTATCCAGCAGGATAAGGCATATTCGCCTCCTAGACTTTTTTTACGATGGTAGGATCAAACTTATGTGCCTGCACCGGGACCACGAACCGGTTGGATCGTGTCAACATTCTCATATACCCCGGCGTCTTAGCTCTCAGAATATCATCCTTCATGTTCTCAAATGCCACGTTGACCTTTGCGAGCGTATTGGTTTCATCCTGGGAGGACATGTGAGCAATAAAGAAGTTCTCCGTCTGCGCCAACAGATCCCGGTTGATGGTGGTCACCGACTGGGTTGAATACACCATCCCAATATGATATTTAGCACCTTCCTTCGCTAACCGCCGATAAATATCCATCGTATCCTGCTCCCTGGCTGGGAATAGGTTGTGCGCCTCTTCAAAATACAACTGCATATAATGATCCCCCAACTTATTATCTGTAAATTTATCAATCTGGTGGGAAAGTACTGCCGAAGCAAGATCCTCCGAGAAATAACGCATCACTTCTTCATCCGCATTTCCCAGGTCCAGGATAACCGTTTTCCCCGCATCCATCTCTTTGATCACATCTATGACGAAGTTCCCTGCCTTCGGGTCATGGTAAATCCTGAACCGTTGTATCATCCTCGTCCCTGCTCCTGAGGTTGGCTTTAAGAAACCAAGCAGTGCTAGATCATCCGCATCCAATAAGGCTTTGCCACTTGAAGACTGTAATGGCGACTGTCGATTTGAGTCTATCAGGAGCTTGAATTCTTGCGTGAGCGAATCTAGATCATCGATATGCGGCGGCGTTGTTGAATACAAACTACTTCGAACAGTCGCATTGAACCCCGGGTCCAGCGGCATTAATGTCTTCAACTTCTTCTCATCCGCTTGGAACCCCGCTTCATGAAGGATTGCCCAATACATCAATATTTTTCTTTGTGATCTTAGCTTCTCATTGAATTCTAAAGCGCCCAGATCATCAAATGTAGGCAATGTTACGCTTCTAAATGAATTGACATATATTGCCGTCCGTCCTTCATTCACCAACAAATTAGATAGCACCCGATGAGATCGGTCCGGATGCTCATAAAAATCGAGTTTTAATGGCTTCGATGGTGTACTTGGCTTCGGCGATAATGCATACACAACACAATCCTTCTCATACGCGCCCCGTAAGGATAAATTCCCATCCTGCGGATTATCATTCGCATATTCCCCATTTATATCAAAAATAAGTTGGCCAACATTCTTAGTCTTCTGGGTGGTCTCGATCAGGCTCTGTGCGATCAACTTGATCACGTTACTCTTTCCCAGCCTTGTTTTCCCGAACATTGCCGTTCTGGAGGCCATAAAATCCCTTGTCGATACAAACACATCCACATTTGGTTGCTTCTTATCCGGCAGCGGCAACCTGCATTCCGTCAATCGCAATTTCCCCAATGAAAAACGATTTTCCATCGGTACAAGAGAATTGATCACCAAATCCAATAAAGCATCATCCGGGGAATATACCCGATATTTGTGCGCGCTCACAAAGTTATTCATATCCCCGGAGAATTCAACCGTATCTGCCTTTTCCGGATTCGGGTAAAACATCCCGAGCACTTCTGTATTCAGCGCCCCCCATTGTAGTTCCGCCTGCGTAAAGATATCCAATTCTGGCATCGACTTCTTCTGTAACTCAAAGAAGGTCTGCTGGGTTTCTTTTGTAAGAGGCGTTGGGGCAGCATCTAAAACTCTCAGCAGAGTAAAATGAGGGGTCATTATTGCTGCATCTGAAGCCGGGGTCATGATCAAAAGCGAGTTCCTGGGTACTCCCCCAACCGCAAGTTTGAATGGGTCAGAAGTAATAATAACGACAGAATTGTACGTTATATCCAGAACATAGCCAACAAAGCGAAGGGCATCATATTTCTTCGCCGTTTCGTAAGCATTTTCAGTATCGAGGAAATCCTTGAGCTTCCTCAATGGATGATGTTGCTGTGCGGCTTGTGCAAAAAAGTTATTCATATCTGCGTGCCTCCCTCGATCGGGTAATTGGTAATCAGGGCTTCGCCCGGATTTATCGCCGGCAAGCCTGGTCTTCTTCCTGTGCCTTTAATCAACTCGAGTCTGTAATTCCCCTTGTAAAGTGCAAGAATCTCCGGATGGGATGAATTTGTCATCGCCCATCTGATCTTATGCTTAGAAGCCCAAGTAAGTGTTTTTGCTAATCGTCTCTGGTCTTCAAACTGGAATGTTTTTCCATAATAATGGTCATTTATTTGCTCTTTCTCGCCTGGGCGATACGGGGGATCGGCAAATATAAAATCACTTGGTTCAAGGGAGTAGATTACATCTTCAAAATCCGAACACAACAACCTGACTTTTTTTAATGCCAGTGATACTTGATGTAGATTCTCTTCACATATCACCCATCTACGTTCTTGGCCCCCATACCCCACATTGAACTCCCCTTTCCCATTCGTCCTCCACATCCCTTTGAAACAGGTCCGATTCAGATAAAGCACCCTTGCAGCTTTCTCAGCAAGTGCCATCTTTATATTCCTTGCACGGATCTGGTCATAATCTCTCTTCGTATCACCAAAACCGCAATACATTTCCCACACCTTCGCCGGATACAACCTTACCCCCCTAAACAAATCGATAAGATCCACATTCACATCCGATAAGATCGCCTTGGTTGGATTGATTGAAAAATAAACTGCCCCACTTCCCACGAAAGGTTCCACATACCTCCCCTGAATACCTCGCTTATCGGGAAGATGCTCCAATAGAAACGTAACCATCCTCCGTTTGCTTCCTGGATATCGTAAGAATTTCATTCCCTTGTCCATCTGGTATCTGATAAATAGCAATAATAAATCAGGATTGATTTGTCACCCACAACAATTTACCATATTCGCATCATTTATCTGGTCGATATTCTAATATATGTTCCACTGGCACTTCAAAAAATTCACACAAAGCCTCCAGAACATCAAAAGAGATTGCTGTCCCCTCCCCTTTGGATAACCTATACGCAGTGGCGTAAGCAATATTGGCCTTGCGCATCAGGTCCGTGGCGTTCAAGCCACGCTCTTTCATCAATTCGGGCACTTTTACCTTGATCACAGTTCATCTCCTGAAAAGAACGATCTGGCGAAACTGCGTCAAGGCTTGACAAAAGGCCAAATTATCTACTATACTAGATATAGCCTGATGCGTATGCCCTAACAGATGCGCAGGTCGCCGTTTTACAAGAACGGCCATGTCTTAACCAGGCATTGACGACCACTACCCGACGTCAATGCCATGCCTATAATACATTGCAGCTATTCAAGAGTCAATAGCCCACGGATAGCTGCAATGGTATAGTAAAGTCAAGTAATAAATTTGTTTGAACTGAAACCTCGCCGGGTTACAGCCCGGCGAGGTTTTTTATACCCTGCCGTCGAAATTAAAAGAAGATTAGTCACCCATCAACCATCAATATTCGAGGTAACATAGGCTCCCCCCGAAAAAATATATAGATAAAGGAGTCGATATGCAACAAACAAGCAAATTAACCATTAAGGAAATCAAAGGGGATGCGTTTATCGACGCATTCGACGACTTTATTTTGAGCCGCCAGGCAATACGCTGTTCTCCTGCAACGATTGCGTTCTATCAATACACCGCCCGTACTTTCATTGTCTGGATAGAACAGAAATATGAAATTTCCGAACCTAACCAGATAACCAGTCATTTGGTAAGAGCGTTTCTTGCCGATTTGGGGACCCGATCGACAAGCGATTGGACAATCAACGATAACGCTCGCGCCATTCGCACGCTTTTACGTTTTTGGTGTGAAGAGGGAGTTATAGCCCAACCTGTAACATTTCAAATGCCACGAGTCCGTAAAAAGAAAATGTCGGTCCTATCATCGGATGAGTTACGGCAACTAATTTCAACCTGCGAGACCCCGCGAGATAAAGCGCTCATCCTTTTAATGGCCGATTCCGGCTTACGACGTGCTGAGGTAATCGCCCTTAACTGGAGCGATTTGAACATAGGAAATGGACTTTGCCATGTAAATTCTGGGAAAGGGGGAAAGTCTCGAACTGCCGTTATCGGATCGTCTACTCTACAAGCGGTTCAGGGATATCGGGAAACCCTTCTATTCGCAAGAGGTCAAGATCCGCTCATCCAGTCGAAAAAGGGAACTCGATTTACTTACGGTGGATTTTTGCAAATATTTCGCAGGCTATCAAAACGAGCTGGAATCCATGTAACACCCCATACTATGCGCCGGACCTTTGTAAAACTGTCGTTGCGTTCTAAGATGAATCCTCTGTACTTAAAGGACCTACTTGGTCACGAGTCGCTAGAGATGGTCATGTATTATTCAGGGCAATTCGATGAGGAAGAACTAATAGAAGCCTATAAGGAACATAGCCCTATCGAAAATCTGTTTAACGCACAGATAATGATTTGAAAATTCTCAATTTTCTGGCGGGGTAGTAGCGCAAGACTGTATCTTGCGCTACTCAATTTAAATAACCCCTTGGAACGCTTGCTTCCCAAGCAAGATATCGTGGGTTCGAGTCCCATCACCCGCTCACTTTGATACGCCGCCATTTCGCCAAAACTGGCGGCGTTTTCTTCAATCTTGATCAGCAACTATTAAAAAGCAACAATGTCTTTTTTAATAATTTTCCCTTATTTATGAGAATTGCTATTCATTTTTTCTTGGGTATCAAGTAGTCAGGTTGTAAATTAAAAGTTCACCTTTCATAATTGTCTACACGCATCAAATCTATCGCAACAATTTGGATGCTCTTTCTATAATATTACCAACGGTAAGGCCTAGTTCACGGTATATAATCTCGTATGGAGCCGATGCGCCGAAACGGTCCACACCCATTACTCCTCCCTTCTCCCCCACCCAGCGCTCCCAACCCATGGAAACCCCGGCCTCGACCGCAAGCCGGGCTTTTGTCATGGATGGCAGAACTTGCTCGCGGTAGCTTGAATCTTGCATCTCGAACAATTCCCAGGACGGAAAGGAGACCAGTCTGACGGATACTGCTTCAGCCGCCAGTCGTAATCCGGCTTCCACGATGAGGTTCACTTCTGAACCTGATCCCATCAGGATTAATTCAGGGTCGCCTTCACCCAAGTCAGCGAGAATGTAAGCCCCCCTCTCCAACCCATCAGCCGGTGCATATAGGCTGCGGTCGAGAATAGGCACATTTTGACGGGTAAAGGCAAGCAGCGTCGGGCCACGCCGACGCGATATGGCTAACTTCCACGCTACAGCTGTTTCATTGGCATCTGCGGGGCGGATAACCACCATTCCTGGGATGGCACGTAGACTCGCTAACTGCTCCACTGGCTGATGGGTCGGACCATCTTCACCAACCCCAATACTATCGTGGGTAAATATCCAAATGCTTGGGTAATGTGAGAGTGCAGAAAGCCTGATTGGCTCGCGCATGTAATCGGCAAATGTAAGGAATGTGGCTGCATATGGAATAACGCCGCCATGTACAGCCATGCCATTTACAACTCCCCCCATGGCATGTTCACGTACGCCAAAGTGAAAATTTTTACCTTCGTAAGTCTCTGGCTCAAAGGCTGGAACACCATCTATCCAGGTCTTAGTGGAAGGTGCCAAATCCGCAGAACCTCCCACCAGCTCGGGTAATTTTGCCGCCAATGCGTTGATTACTTTTCCGGAGGCAACCCGGGTCGCCATGCCTTTCTGATCCGTCGGAAAAACTGGAATGGCTTCACTCCATTGATTTGGTAGCTCATTTTGCAAACGACGTTCCAACTCAATGGCTTTATCCGGTCGTGCCAACCTATATGCTGCCATTCTGGAGTTCCACTCTGATTCCCATTTTTGACCATTCGATATAGCTTCGTGAAAGTGCTCTTGAACATCTGTTGGAACAAAGAAACGTGGTTCAACTGGCCAGTCAAGATTAACTTTTGCAGCATTTAATTCTGCATCACCGGGGGGTTCACCATGTGCCTTGCTGGTGCCTTGACGAGTAGGCAACCCATATCCGATTGTAGTATGACAAATAATAAGTGAGGGGCGCGGATCATCTTTAGCTTGTTTTATAGCAGCATCAATTGCTTCGACATCATTTCCATCTGCAATGTGCAACACCTGCCAATGATAAGACTCAAAACGGCCAGCACGATCTTCAGTGAAAGCTATCTCCGTGGATCCATCAATAGATACATGGTTGTCATCATAGAAGTAGATAAGTTTCCCTAAACGTAAATGACCAGCTAATGAGGCAGCCTCACTAGAGATACCTTCCATTAAGTCACCGTCTGTAACAATGGCATAAACATGGTGGTTTATTATTTTATTATCCGCATCATTGAATTCAGCAGCAAGATGCGCTTCTGCAATCGCCATACCAACGCCATTGGTGAATCCTTGTCCCAACGGACCAGTCGTTACCTCTACACCTGGAGTAAGCCCATATTCAGGGTGACCCGGAGTTTTACTCCCCCACTGCCGAAAATGTTTTAATTCATCCAATGAGAGATCATAACCTGTCAAATGCAATAATGAATATAAAAGTGCACTTCCGTGACCCCCGGAAAGGATAAAACGATCCCTGTCCGGCCACAATGGATTCCGGGGATTGTAATGCACATGCCTGGTCCAGATCGTATAGGCCATAGCAGCACAACCCATCGGTAAACCGGGGTGTCCGGAGTTGGCCTGTTGAACCATGTCTGCTGAAAGAAAGCGCAGTGTATTTATAGCTCGCAATTGTAAGTCAGAGTTGTTAAACATCAATTTGCTCCCATTGTGACCTATCGTTTAGGAAAGTTTGGATTCTGCTTCACATCCCGACCAAACTGCCTGCCACGCCCTTATTAGCTGAATAGTCCCATTTATTTGAGTTACCAAGAGGCTCTATTGTAATACTTCAGTTTTGCGTCTCAATTAATATATCACATCTTAATATTTTTCAAGCTGATACAATATTTTCAATGTAAAAACCCGATTATAGTGTAACAATAGGGCCTGATCGCTAGGTAATTGCTGACTCCCTAAAAAATATTTTTTCACTTCATTGACGCAATAACATTCATAATTTCCGTGCCAGACACGCAGAATTGTATGAATTTCTGCCCATGACACACATTCTTGGTATACTACTTTCAATTTCTACTACTCAACACGCGAACAAACCCGAGCACTCTAATAGATATGTAGAACGGGCGCGGAATAGTTCGGATGAGTTTTTAGACGAAAAGGGTATAATTCGATCCCTATGCAAAGAACCCGATTTTTTATATTCTTAATTATTGGTATTTTTTTGATTGGACTTTCCGGATGGTTTGTTTACACGAAGTTTTTTCCAACCATTCATTTCAATGGAGAAAGGGCGTATCAGGACGTGCTTGCTCAAGTGAATTATGGCCCGCGCATACCTGGGAGCACAGCTCATACCCAGACCATTGCCTACATCCAACAGGAGTTAAAACAGGCAGGCTGGCAAATTGAAATCCAGAGTACAGAGTGGCAGGGTTTCCCTGTACAAAATATTATTGCATCGCGTTCTGGAAAAGGATCACCAATAATTTTGGGGGCACATTATGATAGCCGTATCCTGGCAGATCAGGACCCAAGCCCCGGTGGGAAAGGTCCGGTTCCAGGGGCTGACGATGGAGCTTCAGGGGTCGCGGTCCTCTTGGAGTTGTCACGGACTCTACCATCAACCAGCATACCAATCCAACTTGTTTTTTTTGATGCCGAAGATAACGGCGGGTTGGATGGTCGCCAATGGATCATGGGCTCTCGAGCTTTTGTTGCATCTCTTACCAATAAGCCACGCGCTGCCATTATCGTGGATATGGTTGGTGATTCAGATCTAAATATATATATTGAACGAAATTCCGACACCCAATTGACCTCAGCCATATGGGCGCAAGCTGCTGCGCTTGGATACGGAAATATTTTTATTTCTCAACCGAAATACGATATGATTGATGATCATACGCCTTTTTTGGAGGCAGGTATCCCCGCTGTGGATATTATTGATTTCGATTATCCTTACTGGCATACTGCCGCTGATACCGCTGATAAAGTATCTCCAAAAAGCCTGCAGGCAGTTGGCGAGACCCTTTGGGAATGGATTGTAAAGCAAAAGTTGATTGCCCAAAACCATGACTTACCTTCCACTTAAATTTATATAAATTTTCCAGAAGTATTATCTGGGGTTTTCTCTCTTTTTATCCACTGCGCGGTCTGGGCTTCCCCTGAATTAATGGACACAAAAAATGTCCTGATGGAGTAGACTAAAACATCAGGAGAGAAGCAATGGACGAGAGGAAATATCGGAGTTACGCAAAAGAATTCAAGTTGGAAGCACTAGA
>Ga0209777_10003873_pt1 | contig 18110 bp, 16 predicted proteins | sample FrelakmetHBP12HB_FD_187147 | JGI IMG/M metagenome (GOLD analysis project Ga0209777, IMG submission 187147) | Freshwater lake sediment microbial communities from the University of Notre Dame, USA, for methane emissions studies -HBP12 HB (SPAdes)... | ecosystem: Environmental > Aquatic >...
ATCGGTTTATGCTGCGTCGGCTTTGCATTGCCTTTGTGTCCGCCTCCATCACCCAACTTATTCAAGTTGGGTTGCTTCGGCGTCGGCTCTGCCTGACACAAATGCAAGCAGCCTCCTTGCCTATTCCCGATTTTTGAATCGCTCCCGGTATATTTAGAAAAAGACCCACCAAAAGATGCTCAGACACCCTACTCGGTTGCTATGAATACGAAGGATGCCGCAGCAAACTATTTGACTCATATTTGGCCATCGGGTTAATAAGTCCAAAGATTGGATAGATTGTATCTATCTTTGGTAACGAATGAAACGCTTTTGGCTATTCGGCTCTATTTTTTGGATAAATTCATTAGCCCTGTTCTCAAATGAGCAGCTAAAAGAATATGAACCCTGGTTTACCGGATCCATTCTCGCGCCATCGCCCACGACCCGGCCGCCCCGCCATCCCGCATTTGAGCTCGCAATCGTAGGTGCCGATCGATACGGCCGCTATGATTCGCACTGGAATGTAATCGATCGTCCCGGCATTTGGTCCATTGGACCCTATCTCGGCGCTCAAGTCGGATTCACGAAAATCCTTGGAATCGATTTCATTGGGGCGATCACTTCAAATTTTTGCCAAGGCGAAAATTATACCCACCCCCTGGATACGATCCTTCGTGTAGGATTTCAAATATCAAAAGATCAAAAAGATTCGTGGATTCCCGATTTTCGCATCCTCTTGCAGGAAACATTTCCCTCAGGCCATTACGAACATTTCAATCCGGCAAAAAAGGGAACGGATGCAACCGGCTATGGTTCGTATCAAACCGGCATCCATTGCGCCTTTCAGAAACTCTTTCGCAGCCCATACCACCCCTTTCGTATAAGGGGAAGTTTGGGCTATGTCCTTCCAGCCTCTGTTCATTTAGAGGGATTCAATGCTTACGGCGGAAACGATGAGACCTCCGGAAAGGTTCGTCCGGGAAGCCACCTCACAGCCTATTTGCTATGCGAATATCGTTTTAGTCATTCTTGGGCTCTCGGCCTCGAAAGCAATTATCGCCAGGGAATAAAAGGTCGAGCCGTGACAGAGCGAGGAGCCAAAATGTTCGCACCGCCGTTTTGCGAACTGAGTATGGCTCCACAACTCGAGCATACCTATTCAGAACACCTCGCTTCGCGCTTGGGAGGCTGGGTCTCTCTCGCCGGAAAAAACACCTCCGCATTCGCCGTCTTTTTTACGTCCATTCTATATAAGTATTAAAATAAATAATTATATTTTACATAAAACAGCCCAAGCTTAAAATATCTCAATAATTATGATCACACACACCAGGCTATTAAAGCCCCTCCTCCGCTATTGTTTTGTATTGAGCGTCTTCTTGCAAAGCTGCAGCTATTACTCCGCTTCCGACCAGCTCTATATCAGCTCTCTCAAGGCAGATAAAACTTTCTATCAATGGGAATCTTCCGCAGGAAATCATTGCATCCACTATCTGGAGAAAGGAAGCGGAACGAAACACATCATCCTGTTGCATGGATATGCGGCGAATACTTATAGCTGGCATCACCAAATCGATTTTTTCGCTTCAAAAGGCTATCACGTCTGGGCAATCGATCTACTTGGTTTTGGTTTTAGCGACAAGCCCACCGAAAACTACAGCCTCGATCTCTACAGAACGCAGGTTCTGGATTTCATGGACCATATGGAAATTGATCAAGCCCACCTGATGGGACATTCGATGGGCGGAGCCATTTGCCTCTCCATCGCCGCTACCGCGCCGAATCGGCTTCTTTCACTCACTCTCATCGCCCCGGCTGCATATCCCCTCAACCTTCCATTCCCGCTTCGTGTCAGTAAGCGATTGGGTAATCTCAGCCTCCCTTTCTATAGCAAAAAGCTCATCCGCCGCACCCTGAGCTCCATCTTTTTTGACTATTCCAAAATTACCGAAGAGCAGGTCGACGCATATTGGCTTCCCTATCGATCCGTTGGAGGGCGGGAAGCAGCCCTCGCCGTTCTCGAAACCTTCGATCAGCAAACCTTTGCCGCTCTAGCCGCCTCATACCAAAACATCCGGACACCCACTTTTATTGTCTGGGGCGACAAAGACAAATGGATATCGCCCGCATACCTTGAATCATTCAAGATCGACATCCCTCACGCTAAACAACTCCTTCTGCCAAACTGCGGCCATGCTCCCCAAGAAGAGCAGCCCGAAGCCGTAAACGATTCACTCCTAAATTTTATGAACCTTTACCAAAAAACAACGTCCCCTCCATTATCTTATTGAGAGAAAAAAGGTCTGCTGTACAAAACGTATGCGCAAAAAACGAATCTACTTTTTATTAGGTATCTTTTTTTTAATCGCCGCAATTTGTTTTTTCACGTTCAATCGAAATGAAAAAACTTTCAGCAAAGATTGTCCGTTTTGTCAGTCTTTTATTCTGGATACCAATAAATTTTACGAAGACGATCTGGTGATGGCTCTCTGCACACATAAACCCATCATGCCAGGGCATTGTCTCGTCATTCCCAAAAGGCATATCGAACGCTTTGAAATGTTATCAGACGATGAAGCATTGCAGATTTTCCAAGTGATTCGCAAAGTCGATCTGGCTGCAAAAAAAGCTTTCGGGACTTCCGCCTATCTCCTTTGGCAGAAAAATGGCCGGGAAGTCGGACAAACAGTGCCCCACGTCCATTTTCATTATATCCCACGCAAAACGGGAGACGGCTCGGTTCTGAAATTTATTTTAAAAATGTTTCTTGTCAACGCGCAAAAACCAATTGAATCTGCTGAAATCCAAAAAGCTGTGGAAAAGATGAAAACGGCGATGAATGAACCGGACAAAAATTTAAGAACCTAATAGTCAGTTTTTTTTGATGTAATCAGCAAAACCCACAATATTGCCCCAAGGATCAGTGACCTCCAAAGTCGTTCCTGTCGCTGTTTCCAGAATAGATCCCTCCTGAAGTTCTTCTTTTGCCTGAATAGCCGAGGCGACCTCGATCCAAAGGCGAGATGGTTTGGGATGTTTGGATTCAGTGAGAATGAGACCAGGCTCTTCCGTTCCAATGTTTAAAATAGCCGATGATAGCCGAGGAATTTTCAATTTTAGCTGAAATCCCAACTTTTCATATAAGAGAACAGCAAGGTCAAGCTCACCTACTTGAAAAAACACATTATCGATTCGAAGAAGTTTCATTTTAATCCTATATTTCTAAAACTGAATGGAAAATAATATACCTATTTTTGACCAACGTCAATGAAGGATAATCGCGTATGTTAAAAAATAAGACCTCCTCCATTGCTCCCTATTGTATCTCCGCCTTTGTGATCTGCATAACCGATCAGGTTCCTCGATACCTTCTCATTCGACGATGCGGTCATTATCTACCGGGTACATGGCAAATGGTAACCGGAGGCATCGATGAGGGTGAAACGGCTTCCGAAGCAGCTCTTCGAGAAATCGAGGAAGAAACCGGATTGATCCCGAGCCGATTTTATTGCGCCGACGCCGTAGAAACTTTTTATATACAAGCACGAGACCACATCGCTTTTGCTCCTGTTTTTGTCGCTTTTGTCACAGAAATGACAGTACGGCTGTCCCCCGAGGAACACGATGCCTATGAGTGGCTGCCAATTAACGAAGCGATAGATCGACTGGCCTGGTCCGAACAAAAGCGCGTTATTTCACATGTCCATGAGCAGTTTGTGCTAAAAAAACCGAATGATCTTCTATTGGTCAATCCTCCGGCCTCAAAAAAAACGATTTCCCGAACCGGCGTCTATGGAGTGGCCATCCGGAACAATCAAATTCTCCTCGTCAAACAGCGCAAGGGTCCTCACGCCGGAAAATTCGATTTACCCGGCGGCGGCATTGAATCAGGGGAAAGCGTAGAAGAAGCCCTCCGAAGAGAATTCAACGAAGAGGTCGGCATGGCCTTTGAATCGATGCTGCTGCTTGATAACCTGTCTGCGGCCACGAATTACACAAATAAAAACGGAGAAACTGTTCATTTCCACCAAATCGGTTTAATCTATCAGATCAAGGAACTTTCAGCGCCGCGGCAAGAGGGAGAGCTGTCCTATTTTTGGATCGATTTGAAGGAACTTTCCAAACACCCGATCTCACCTTTTGTCGAACAATTATACACATACCACTTGAAAAATCGGAATTTCGGCTGAATCAAAGCTCTCGGGATTCAACGATCGTAAATGGGTTCATATTTCTAATATTGCTCCATTTACGATCGTTGAATCCCGAGAGCTTTGACTCAGCCCAAATCCGATTTTTCAGGTAGTTTGTGTTTAAATCCAATGCGTTATGGGGACAGAGATAAAGTCTTCGAGTGGGATCCCCTGGGGTCCCACTAAAAGCGTTCGAACAGGCTGAAACCGATACGCAAACGCATCGATGCCCGAACATTTCGATGCGATTTGACTTTTTACTTCAATAGCGACAATGTCGGATCCTTTTTGTAACACAAAATCAACCTCTTGATCCCCTTCTCTCCAATAGAAAGCTTGAATGGAAGTTCCTCGAATCTGATTAATAATATATGCACCCACACAAGATTCAACCCAGCGTCCCCAAAAGATGGGATCATTACGCGTTTCATGATACGTCAGAGCAGATTGCGCCGACATCAACGCAGTATTGTAGACAGTGAGCTTGGGACTAGAGGCCTTTTGTCGAGTCAACCCTTTAGCAAATTTCTGCAATCCGCAAATAAGGCCCGCTCCCGACAAAAGATCGAGATAATGAGCCAAGGTTGTGGTATTGCCGGCATCCTGCAGTTCGCCGAGCATTTTCGAATAAGAGAGAATCTGTCCGGAATAGTGGCATCCCAATTGAAACAGTCGGCGGAGCAACGCCGGCTTGTTCACTTGAACCATTAGCAATACATCACGAGCAATGCACGTTTCAATAAGCGATTCATTCACATAATTTTTCCATCGAGAGGGATCCTCTCGATCTGCCAAAGCAGCTGCCCCGGGATATCCCCCAAAATAGATATACTCATCCAAGGACCAACCAAATGCATCCCTCATCTCTACATAAGACCAATGTGGTACAGGAATCACCTCGAATCGGCCGGCCAAACTCTCCGATAACCCCCTCTGAACTAGCCAGGGAGACGAGCCCAAAACCATCACAGATAGGTTCGTATGTTCTCGCGTATCTTGGTCCCACAAATATTTAACCATCTGCGACCACCCGGGAATTTTCTGAATTTCATCGACAATCAGCACACACCCCTGAACAGAATCCACCTTTCGCCGAGCAACCTCCCACTGCTGCTCCAACCATGAGATGCTCTGTAGCGTCGCAACATCGGCCGAAGCATAGTGATACGGTTTACAGGCTTCTTCTGCGACTTGAAGTGCCAGCGTGGTCTTGCCGACCTGCCTTGGCCCTAGCAGTACTTGAATGAATCGGCGCGGCTCTTTAATCCTTGCTATTAGGCCACTTAACAATGGTCGATGATACATAAAAATCCTTTTACTCAATCTATTGAGTGATTTTACTCAATTGAAAGCAAAAGAGTCAATACCATCTAACCTTTAGTAATTTACATCCAAAAACAACAGGAATAAAGGATGCCATTGATCGTGGCGGGATAATCACCGTCGAGTCATTTTTACTGAAACATCCGAATGGCGATCTTACTTTCCGTTGCATGATCGAGCATGGGCTTATAGTAGATAGACGGGGAATTTTCTCGATCCCATCGATGAATGATGGCCGGTGTTAGAGACCGCAATTCAGGAATCCATCGTTTGATATAGATACATTGAGAATCGAACTTCCTTTGCTGAATCCAGGGATTGAAAATGCGGAAATAGGGCTGCGCATCGCAGCCGGTGCTGGCCACCCATTGCCAATTGCCGTTATTTACAGCGGGATCGTAATCGAGAAGCATCTCGGCAAAGTATTTCTCTCCCCACCGCCAATCGATATGCAAATCCTTCACCAAAAATGAAGCGCATATCATCCGCACCCTGTTGTGCATCAATCCCGTGGTATTGAGCCCTCTCATTCCCGCATCGACAATGGGAAAGCCCGTAGTTCCCTCACACCATCTCTGAAAAGCCTTACGATCATATTTCCAGTCGATCTCATTAAAGCGGGAGCGAAAGGCTCCTTTAAAAACATGCGGAAAAAAGAAAGCAATCGAAGAGAAAAAATCCCTCCAATACAGAGAACGAATGAGATCATGATGCGAGCTTAATTTCGATGCGATCGCGTGGTAGACCTCCCGCACAGAACAAACATTGAACTTCAGGTATGGCGATAAATGCGTCGTTTCCTGTGAGGGAAAATCGCGAATCGCATTGTAATTGGAAAAGTCCTGGATGTGAGCCAAAATTTGCATGGCCGCTTTCCGAGAGCCCTGTAGAAGAAGTTTTGTGCGTTTAGGTAATATTTCTCGAAAAATCGAGCGATCTTTAGCAAAAGCGATCGAACCATGGAAGAGACAATCGGTTCGAATGTTTCTTGGCTTGGCGACCGGAAAATGAAATGCATTGCGAAAATAGGGCGTAAAAATAGTATAGGGATGGCCATCAGGTTTGAGAGTCTCTTCAGGAGGGTGAAGCAGAGCATCATCAGATTGGGAAAAGGCAATCCCATGCTTTTTGCAAACCGAAGCGATCTTCTTGTCCCTGCGCTGACTGTAGGGCGTGTAATCGCGATTCACAAACACCCCGTCAATCGACAGCTCTTTAATGCATCGATCGACTATCTCATCAGAATGGCCGTAGAAAAGATAAAGTTTCTTTTTCCTCTTTTTGAGTTCGTTTTCCAGATCTTCGAGAGATTCAATCATGAACTGCAAACAATGTTCGCTTTTATAGGGATTCGATTCGATCTGCTCCGGTGTAAAAATAAAGCAGGGAATCACTGAGTCCGATAACGTAACGGCCTTCATCAGGCCGATATTATCGGTCAATCGTAAATCCCTGCGAAAAATAAAGAGCGATCGTCGCACGATCTCCTACAAAATATCGGCGGCAACGGAAGCCAGCTCGGATCGCTCGGTGCGATTAAGGAACATATGTCCAAAGAGCCGCTGATTTTTAAATCGTCCAACCGTATAGGTCAACCCATTCGAATCCTTATCCAGATAAGGATTGTCAATCTGCGTCGGATCTCCGGTAAGGATCACCTTCGTTCCTTTACCCGCTCGAGAAATCACCGTCTTGATTTCATGCGGTGTCAGGTTTTGAGCCTCATCGATGATCATATACATTTTAGGTAGCGAGCGTCCACGGATATAGGTAACCGCTTCCATCTCGATCTTTTTACTCTGCATAATAAATTCCATCGTCGCTGCGGCGTTTCCCTCTCCGTTGGTCGTAGAGCATAGGAATTCAAGATTATCATAAATGGGCTGCATCCAATGATAGAGCTTTTCTTCCTTGGTTCCCGGAAGATAGCCAATATCTTTTCCCAGAGGAACGATTGGGCGCGAAATTAAAATGCGCGAATAGACGCTGTCATCGAACACCTTACGCATACCGCATGCCAGAGCCAAAAGGGTTTTTCCCGTACCCGCAGGACCCACGAGCGTGACGAGAGGAATATCGTCTCGCAACAGCAAGTCGATCGCACAGCGCTGCTCCACATTTAATGGCTGAATCCCCCAAATATCGCGATTTAATGAGAGTAAAGGCTCAAGCCGTTTCGTCTTCTCATTGAATTTACAGACAGCGGATGAGTTCTCGGGAGATGTTAGCAATATATATTCGTTGGGCCGGAAATGCTCGTGCGGAATAGATAAAAAGCTATCTTTGTAAAAAAGATCAATATCATGCTTGGGCGATTCGATCTTGCGCAAACCATGATACATTTCATCATATGACAACTTAAGGCTTTCATAATCTTCCGCCTCAAGATCCATCGCTTCGGCTTTAACACGCGTGACAAAGTCCTTGGAAACAATCACAACGCTCTCGCCGCGTTGCTGTAAGGAAAATGCCGTGAGGAGAAATTTGTTGCTGTTTCGATCGAGCGGCAAGGGGAAATTCTCTACACGTTCTTGCTTCGCTCCAAGGAAAATACGAACTTTGGGACCTTCAGGAATCACTACGCCGGTATGAAGATCTCCCTTTTTTTGACTTTTGAGCGAATCGATATACCGAATCGTTTCGCGTGCATTTTTACCGACTTCATCGCTATTGCGCTTGAGACTATCGAGCTCCTCCAATACCGCGAGAGGAATCACTACATCGTTATCTTTGAATTTCTTGATGGCTGTCGAATCATGAATGAGGACGTTAGTATCAATGACAAAAGTCTTTCGAGCCACTATATTACTCCCGGAAATGGTTAGCAATTTTTCCACAGATGCACGCTCAATAACGCTCATCAAAATTTCTCCTTATAAATTTTTTAAATTAACAGTTACCTTAAAAATCCTCCAATTGCAGCCAGGTTTCTGCGTTCATTTAAAACTTTGTTATAGAAGTTCAGGTATCCGAAAGCAAACAAATTTATATAATACTAACATACAAAACATTACACCCAAAACTAGCAAACAGACAGCGAGATCGCTAAAAAAGGTTGACAAGAGATAACCTCTCGACGTATAATGAAAGAAAAAGAGAGGAGCTTTATTCAATGATGATATCCGCTGAAATATTAAGCATACCTCCCTATCTTTCAACTTCCTGGAAAAACATCTCATCATTACATGCCGTCCCTGATAAAGATAAATTTACACTAATAGTAACTTTGAACACCGGCGTACAAGCATCAATCCCCTCGCTCGAAAAAACAGTCATAAACTCGATTTTCGAAGCGCACGGCCGTTACGGATCGACTCAAGCCATCGAGACGCTGCAAAAAGATTCAATCGCATTCCCTCTATCGGGAAATATCGATCTTATGAATTCAGCGATGCAGCACAACCCCGCTCAAGCCGATTCCCCCGAAATTCCCAAAGAGATTTTGGAGAAGATTACCTCCATTGCAAAAGTACTCGGTCTAAGCGATACATCAGAACTCCCCAAAGCAGAACCCCACTGCAATTGCCCGTTTTGCCAAATTGCCAGAGCATTTCACGGCTCCGAAGCAGAAGCTAAAATAGAAGAGCCCGTTTCTGACAAAGACCTGCAATTTCGCACCTGGGACATCAAACAAACGGCGGAAAAACTCTATATCGTCACGAATCCTCTCGATAATAATGAGCAGTATAGCGTTTTTCTCGGAAACCCCCTCGGATGCACATGCGGACAGAAAAACTGTGAACATATCCGAGCCGTATTAAACAGTTGAGCCAATTTTTTCTTGGTCTTTTATTGACTCTATCCTACTATTCTCTCTTATACCGATCGTGATTCTAAAATCGGTTTTGGCCTGTCGCGAAGCCGAAAATCCGTTTTTAGAGTCACGTACGGTATAGCTATTTGTTGATCTTTAAGGGAGATGTCCATGTCTTTTTTTACGCACAAACTGATCGCTTTAAGTGCTCTGTCCATGACGACTTTTGCATTCGCGCAACCTCCGGGCAAAAAGCCGGCTGAAAATGTGCAAGCGACTGCAAAAAAGAGCGAAGCGCTCAAAGCATTTACCGGAAAAGTGCTCGCGAACAAGGTACGGATTCGTTCGAAACCGGATGTAGACAGCCGCATCGTTCGCCAAGTCAACAAAAACGAACTACTGCTCGTCGTCGGTGAAGAGGGAGATTTTTGGGCAATCCAGCCTCTCAAGGGGACGAAAGCATATGTTTTCAGAAGCTACATTCTTGATAACGTCGTTGAAGTCAACAAGGTCAATGTGCGTTTGGAGCCCCATGTCGATGCTCCGATTATCGCTCAACTGCAAGCGGGAGATAAGGTACAAGGCGAAATTTGCGCAATGAATCACAAATGGCTTGAAATCGCCCCACCGGCAAAGGCCTGTTTCTACGTCTCTAAAGAATACGTCGAAAAAGCCGGAGGACCCGATTATTTATCTGCGATGGAAAAACGCAAAACGGAAGTGGCTGAATTGATCAACTCCGCATTTTTCCTCGCTGAAGCCGAATGCAAAAAGCCTTACGAAGAAATGTCTCCTCAAGAACCGATCGAAAAATTTCAGACAGTGATGCGATCCTACACCGATTTTCCCGAATCCTGCCAAACGGCTAAAGAAGGCTTAGCTCTTTTAAAAGAAACCTATCTACAAAAAAAGATCTCTTATTTAGAAGCGCGCGCTGAACTTTCCCCAACTGCAAAAGAAGAGCTGATCGCTAAACACAAAGCTGAAAATCGCGACTTGCTTATCGATAACGCGAAACTCGACCCAACCCTTTGGGGCAAGCGCACACAGCCCAAAATCGATCTCACTGACCGCATGCGCTTTTGGGATACAATCGAAGAGTCTCTCTACTTAAGCTGGACTGCATTTCATACAAACAAAAAGATTGACGACTTCTATGAAGAGCAGAAAGCAAACGCCACCGTTGTCACTGGTATCGTGGAGCTTTACGACCACCCCGTTAAAAACAAACCGGGCGATTATATTCTGCGCGGCAATGACGCCCCCATCGCTTATCTTTACAGCACTACGGTTGATTTAGAAAAACTGGCCGGCAAGAACGTAACGATGCTTGTGAGTCTGCGGCCTAACAACCATTTTGCTTTCCCTGCATATTTCGTCCTTTCGGTCGAATAAGGAATCGCGGCTCTTGTTGAACCAAGAGCCGTAAAATGTTGCAATAACGCAATCGTTAATGAGATTATCGAACCAGCCTGTCGATCGGTTCAAGAACAGCCAGCTCTTTGTTCTGCGGCGCGGCGCCATGCTCTTTTAACTTGCGAGCCGGAACGAGAACGCGGCTTTCCAAAGATGCGACCGCTTGATTATAGGCATCAACAGCCGTCGTCAGAGAGCGGCCGACCTTGTTCCAATGTTCCGAAAGGACAGAGAGGCGCTCGTAAAGCTCCTGGCCAAGAAGGGCAATTTGCTCCGCATTTTTGGAAATCAAATCCTGCTTCCAGCTATGAGCGACCGCCCGTAAAATAGCAATCAAAGTGGTCGGAGTGGCAACGATGACATTTTGCTCCGCACCCGCTTCAATCAGAGTGGGATCCACCTGCAACGCCGCACTAAAAAATGATTCGGCGGGCAAAAACAAAACAACAAATTCCGGACTCAAATCATATCGCTTCCAATAATCCTTTTGCGATAATTCCTTCATATGTTTACGAAGCTGCGAGGCGTGAACTTCCAGTTTAGCCGACCGCACCGTATCATTTTCCGATTCTTGCGCTTCAAAATAAGCGATCAATGGAGTTTTCGCATCAACAATAATGTGACGCTCTCCCGGCAAGTGAACAACAAGATCGGGCCTCAGCAGACGCCCATCCGATTCATGACTGGTCTGCTCGGTAAAATCGCATTTATTGAGCAGTCCGGCTAATTCAACAACGCGCCGCAAATGCACCTGGCCCCACGCTCCACGAACAGGCGGCGCACGCAATGCCATCGAGAGTTGAGCCGTCTCTTTGCGCAAATCCTTTTCGATTTGCATCATGCCTTCAATTTGTTGAAAAATAGATGCATAAGCACCCTCGCGCCGCTTTTCCAGATCGCGCTGATGATCTTCCAGCGATTTCATCGTTTCACGAAGCGGAGTGATTAAAGACTCCAGGCTCTTTTGCTTGAGTTCCAAATCAGCCCTGGCCCCTTCTTGCGCTCTTTCAAATGTCGAGCGAGCTAAATCCAGAAAAGTGCGGCTGCTGCGCTCCATGATTTCATACGATAGCGATTGAAACGAAGTTTTCATTCGCTCTTCTGTCTCCACCGCACTACGGCGAATCCAGGTATAGAGAGCAAAAATCAAGGCAAAAAAAAGAACTGCCGCCAATCCTAAAATAATCATAGAAATGTGTACCGGTTATTCACATATTATCAGGATCATCAGGCTCGGGCTCGAATTCCTCGAGAGTTTTGGATTTTTTTCCCGCGATGAACCGTATAAGTGCTAATATGAGGGCAATGAAAATATAGAGCCAAGAACTAAAAGCGAGGATGATTGGGAAAAAATAGAGAATCCCATAGAGCGTAAAGACAGCAAAAATGACGGTCAAAAACGCCATAAAAAATGAAGGCACTCGCAAACGAAGCATCTTCAAACTAGGGAATTTCAGCCGACAGACCATCAAATAGCCCAAAAAGAACATGACACAGGTCAGAGCGATCGCCCGATCGATGTTCGACATAGGAAGCCAATTTTGCGCCCAGGGAGATAGCAACAGCAGGTTGGCCGATACGGCGGCAGCAGCGGAACCCGTAATCGGAAGGCCGGTAAAATGAGGTTTTTGCACCGCCTGAACTTCCACATTTCGCTTTGCTTCTGCGGCCTTAACATTAAAACGGACGAGCCGCAACACCCCGCAAAGTGAAAAAACCATTGCGCCGGATGCGGCGAAAAAAGAAATAAGTGTTCCTTGTTCGAGTGAAAGAGTTTTCAAGAGGAGCACAGAGGGAGCAACACCAAACGAAACTGCGTCAGCAAGAGAATCGAAAACTACGCCGAATTCACTTTCAGCATGAAATGCGCGAGCTAAGGCGCCGTCCATAAAATCAGCGAGTACAGCCACAAGCAACAATAAGACGGACGTATGAACCACCTCATAATCGCCGGCGCCTGGCTGCAGCATGTTGATCTTAAAAATAACAAATAAACCACACGCCAGGCCAAATGCCGTGATCATGTTGGGAAGCAGATTAAACTTTTTCATAGAACATGATGATAACAAAAAGAGAGCAAAATGGGCATCAATTATTCATACCCACGCTTCTTCGACGGCGTCAACCGACCGAAATCACCACACTAATAAACATAAACATAGCAAGTTAGGTTTTAATTACAAACATAACTATTGCCAACTAAATAGTTTTAATTTTAAAATAAAGCTAGGATGGATTATTAAATTATGGAATCACCGTTAAAAAAAGCTCCGGCTAGGGATTTTTCAAAACCGGAAAATCAACAAGCTTATGTGCTTGAAACTCATAACGCCATCGATTTACTTCATAAAGAAATGGATGTCAATCGTGCTGAACAGGCTCTCTTACTTCAAAGAATCCAAATGATGAAATCTTTAGTCAATGACATACCCTCTTCTGATTCCGAATATTCCATGCTTCTCGCTCAAATACAAATGGATCAGGTTGAGTTCGATGAGATAAAAAGACGCGAAAACGCCTTAACCGAACAACTGAAAAAACATTCTCATCCAAAACAAGAAACGAAAATGAAGAAATTTAAATAAATTGGGGGTTTAAATGGTTATTAAGCGATCTTCTAGAAAAAGTCCGCATGCCGCAAAAAAAAACTCTTTCAAGCAACTGAGTTCCAAAAGGCGAGCAACTTTGAAAGCAAAGGCGAAAAAGCTTCTTTGCACAATGAAAACACCGCTCAAAGCGTATCGTGATATCGAACATAAAATTGACACAACCTGGAAAAAATTGCGAAGCGATGTCAAACGCCGCTCGCGTAGTGCAATTCTAAAAGGCCGCAGAGATCTGCTGCTGCTTTTAGGAGAATGCAATTATATGGCTCGAGAGTGCGCACGCCGTTTACACATTACAAGACACTAAAGAAACTCTGAATAAGCGCTGGCGAAGCTTTTGCCTCGCTAGCGCTTTTTTATCGCTCTGGTTAATAACTAAAACCTCATTTATATTGCTGGTTCGATAAAAGAGGAATTCAATGAATCAGGCGCTCGATGTCGAAGGACAGAATTATCGTGGGTTTATCGTCACTAAATACCTACCTTTAAAAGAGTTACAAAGCACTCTTATTGAGCTGGTTCACGAAAAAACAGGCGCACGGATCATTCAAATCGCAAATGACGATCCTGAAAACCTTTTCGCGCTCTCTTTTCAAACTCTTCCGGACAGCTCGAATGGCGCAGCGCATGCCTTAGAGCACATCGTTTTATGCGGATCGGAAAAATTTCCTGTAAAAGATCCCTTTTTTTCCATGACGCGCCGCAGTCTCAACACCTATATGAATGCACTGACAGGCCAGGATTTCACCGTCTATCCCGCCAGCTCTCAGGTGGAAAAAGATTTCTACAACCTGCTGGACGTTTATCTCGACGCCGTTTTCCATCCGCTCTTAAAACATCTCAGCTTTCTTCAAGAAGCGCATCGACTCTCCTTCACCACCACAGGGGATATGAAAAGCCCGCTACAAAGACAGGGAGTTGTTTACAACGAGATGAAAGGAGCGATGAGCTCGAGCGACGATAGGCTTTCATTTCATCTCTTTAGCCACCTCATGCCGGATCTTCCTTATGCCTATAACTCCGGCGGCGACCCAAAGACTATTCCTTCCCTGACATACGATGAGCTCCTCGAATTTCACCGCACTTTTTACCATCCCTCGCGCTGTCTGTTCTTTTTTTACGGAAACCTTCCCTTATCCAGGCATCTGGATTTTATCGATCAGCACGCCCTTGCTCATGTACAAAAAGCAACTTTACTATCTCCTTTCGCACTGCAAAAACGCTTCTCAGCCCCAAGGCATGTTGAAGAAACGTATCCAATTGGACATGAAGAAGATACAGCAAAAAAGACAATCGTCGCCCTCGGCTTTTTAACCGCACCCATCTCCCATCAAACCGACCTTCTGGCGTTGAGTCTTCTCGATAGCTTGCTCACCGACACTGATGTTTCTCCGCTCAAGTTCGCGCTGTTGCAATCCAAAATCTGTACCAGCGTCGAATCGCATTTTGATACGGAAATGAGCGAAGCGCCCTGGCTGCTCATCTGCAAAGGCTGCGATGAAAATAGCGCAGAAAAAATTGTCCAAATCACACGGTCCGCTTTAGAAAAACTCGTTATCAGCGGATTTGATCCTGCAGCGATCGAAGCTTCCTTGCATCAACTGGAATTCGAGCGTACGGAGATTGGCGGAGATAATATTCCCTTCGGATTAACACTCTTCTTTCGCGCCATCCTCGCAAAACAACATGGAGCGGCTCCGGAACAATCTCTTCTGATCCATTCTCTATTTCAAGATCTCAAAAACCATCTGGCCGACCCCGCATATCTTCCCAATTTAGTACGTCTCTATCTTCTCGATAATCCCCATGCGCTCTACTTGACGATGAGACCCGATCCCGCGCTAAATCAAAAAGAGAGCGACGAAGAAAAAGCAACGCTCGCGGCACTCCAATCCCAACTATCTGAAAAACAACTACAAGAAATTGTTGCACAGGAAAAAAAGCTCGCTGCCTACCAAGAAGAAGTGGAGCACCAATCGCTGGATTGCCTGCCCAAAGTCACTCTTCATGACATCCCAAAACACGCGAAAGATTTTCCTCTCTTATCGTCCTCTTTTGGTCCTCTTTCACTGCATTATCATCCCTGTTTTACAAATCGAATCCTCTATGCCGATCTCTGCTTTGATCTACCATCGATCAATTTCAAGGATCTTTCCACACTGTCTCTCTTTACCCGATTTTGGGTAGAGGTCGGCAGTGGAGGCCGCGACTATGCACAAACCCTCGAATTACAGCAGGCGGCTCTCGGCGACATAAGCGCCTCCCTCTCTCTCTACATTCAACATGATGATCCCAACCTTTGCCGACCCACGCTTTCTTTAAGAGCCAAAGCGCTGGAGCGCAATATCCCGCTGATGCTTCAGATCTTAAGCGACTCTTCTCGATCGCCCGATTTCCAGGATCTTCCCCGAATCAAGGAGCTGCTTTTGGAACATGCGACCGAATTGCAAAATCGCTTACCGAGAGACGCCATGAGCTACGCCGTTCAACTCGCATCGAGCGGTTTATCTCCCTCCTCAGCCATTCATCAACAACTGCAAGGATTACCCTATTTTTCCTTTATTCGCGAAAGCGCCAAATCACCCGTATCACATCTGAGCCGCGAATTTCAACGTCTGCAAGAATCTGTGATCGGCGCTGCAAAACCCGCTCTCGTTCTTTCTTGCGCACACGATGAACAAGAGCTCTTAATCCCCCATCTGGCTCCATTTGCAGAATCGCTCCCCCTGCGCAATTTACCCGCATGGGAAATGAAGCCGCCGCTTTCATTAATCGCATCGCAAGGAAAAATCATTCCATCCCCCGTTGCCTTCTCTGTTCTGGCTTACAATACCGTTCCCTATCGCGACAACGACTCACCCGCTCTAACGGTAGCAACCGATCTCATGGAAAATATTGTCTTACATAAAGAGATCCGCGAAAAAGGCGGCGCCTATGGAAGCGGCGCATCCTACTCCCCCGCTACCGGCCAATTTCATTTTTATGCTTATCGCGACACGCATCTCTTCCACACCTATCAAGCATTTCTTGAAGCCATCAACCGAATCGCTTCTCAGAAATTTACCGACCAGGAGCTCCTTGAGGCCAAGCTTGGCATTTTGCAAGGCCTCGATGCCCCGCTCCCTCCCCGCCAAAGAGCGATCTGCGCATTTGGATGGCAGCGCACCGGACGCACTTGTGAAAGACGCAACGCATTCCGCCAAGCCGTTATCGAAGTTTCCGGCGCCGACGTCGCCAAAGCGGTTGAAAAACACTTATCTGGGCAGAAAGAAAAAGGGATTTTTGTCTCTTTTGCCGGCCCGGAATTATTCAAAAAAGAGGCAGGCAAGCTCCCCTTCGATTTTAAGGTTTCAGCCTTGTAGAAGGGCATACAGGGAATGATTCAAAAATCGGTTCTGCCTGCGTCATTTGATAACCGCCATATACCGCAGAGCCGGTGAGTGCACCGTATATATACTGCTGTCGGCCTGAACATTTGATTTTTCATCGACATCTTTTGCGCTCCAGTATTTCGCTCGATCTCGCTAACTTGCTGCAAGTTGGCTTCGATCTCCGCAATACATTGGAACGCAAAATATTGTCGCCAAAAATCAAAGCTTCAGACCGACGGCAGTATAATTGGGCCAACGCAAGCTGATAAAGTGGGCAATGCAATTTCCGCACCCCAAATTAGAAAAGGTATCACAAATGCAAATTGCCCATCCGGATCCCAGTAGGCAAACGGATTGTTGAAAACATACTGATAGAGGTTCGAGGTTTATGGAGATGTTTTTTCCCAAAAGATATAGCCTTCGCCATCATAGGCACCAACAATTACCAAGCATGCTTTTAGGCAAATTTCTTGAACTTGCTCCTTGCTTAGCGTTTTGTCAATAGTATCTTGAAAAGTAGCCTTTGTTAAAATACACAATGAATGCCAAAACGTCTTTGAAGAATGTAAACATTCTAATATATTTTTTTTTGAAACATTTTTATTGCTAACTAAATAGTAAATTTCCTTTTCGTAATATCTGCCATATGAATCGAAAAATTCACAACGATACGAATCATTATACGTTGCGTTAAAGTGATCAAAAATACAATGAAGGCTATATTTTTTTATTTTATTTACTAGATAGTCGCAAAGTTCCTCTTCTATCGATGAAATCATAGAATATGTATATATTCCCGGTAAAGTCCCTACAGGCCCTCTCTGCTTAGGCATTTCTGGTAAAATACTTTGGTCAAAATGATGCAATTTTGCTAAATCAGCATCCTTGGGCAATAAAGAAAAAAACTTTCCTTTATGAGAACAAATAAAATTCAATATTTCTATGGATAATAAGTTAGTTTCTCCCAAGGAACTCTTAAGAAAGATTAATGTAGGCTCAGAATTTAGACAATGTTTGTATAATTTTCTCATTTTGGCTCCCAAGTTCCATCAGGATAAATTCTCGCGCCCTTGGGAAATTTTGGTCCCAAATAATCCCAATGTGGTCCATGTTCTGGGTGTTTTAAATCTGGATGAATACTTTCGCTCGATTTCCCATTTCCTCTTATCCAGCTTCCCTTGCCATCGCTAGGGGGGCCCTTCCCTTTCCATTCATCAAAACCGTTGCCAGGATTAGTTGAACCATCGCCTACAATTTGGTCTCCTCGGATTGGAGGTGATTCCGGCTCATCTGAACTGTGTCTTTCATTTTCTTTTTTACTGAAAAAGGTATATCCATACGAATAATTATCCTGATAGAGAAAATCGCTCAATACAGGTGTCGGGGGGATGTACGTCCAGGAAATTGGATTTTTGTTTAACGCCTGAGTCATTTGATAACCACCATATACCACAGCGCCGGTGAG
>Ga0209777_10003874_pt1 | contig 18107 bp, 10 predicted proteins | sample FrelakmetHBP12HB_FD_187147 | JGI IMG/M metagenome (GOLD analysis project Ga0209777, IMG submission 187147) | Freshwater lake sediment microbial communities from the University of Notre Dame, USA, for methane emissions studies -HBP12 HB (SPAdes)... | ecosystem: Environmental > Aquatic >...
GTTTCAGCGCTGTCGCAGCGGGAGCGTCGCGCATCGGGAGTCGCGTCCGCCGGATGCCGTCGTAGGCCCACAGCGCCCCGGCGACAGCGGCTGCGGTCGGCACCAAGCCGATCTCGCCGACACCCTTGGCGCCGTAGCCGCCGACCTCGTCCGGAACTTCCACCAGGATGACGTCCACCGCGGGCATCTGCGACGCCTTGAAGATGCCGAGGTCGCGCAGCAGGAGCGAGTCGGGGCGCCCATTGGTGCAGGGCAGTTCCTCCGAAAGCGCATACCCCAGGCCCATGTGCACCGCGCCCTCGATCTGCTGCACGCACGCGAGCGGGTTGATCGCCCGGCCCACATCGTGCGCCGCCACCACCTTCGCCAGCCGCCCCGCGTCGTCGAGGATCACAACCTGGGTCGCGTAGCCGAACGTCATGTGCGTGACCGGATTGTCCACCGCCGTGCCGGGTTTGACGGTGAAGTCGCACACGTACTCGCCTTGGTACTCCTGCCCGACAAGGTCCGCGAGGGCGCCGGCGCTCAACGCCTCGGCGAGTTTCTGCCCGGCGCGCCGCGCGGCCATGGTGGCAAGCGCCGTCGCGCGCGACGCAGTGGTCATGCCCGAGAGTGTGGCAACCTCGGAGCGCGTCGTCACCTCCATGCACGCCGGATCGAGCCCGGTCTCCTGCGCCACCACCTGCCGCAGCACCGTGAACAGCCCCTGCCCCATCTCGGTGAACCCGGTGACGACCTCGAGTCGCTCTCCGGGCCGCACCCGCAGCAGCACGCGCGCGGTATCCGCCATGCCGTTGCCGATGCCCGTATTTTTGATCCCGCACGCGATGCCCGCGTATCTCGCCGTCTTGAACGCATCGCGCACCGCGGCGAGCGTTTCGCTGATCCCGCACGAGGCGCTCATGATCTGCCCGGTCGCGAATCGGTCGCCGGGACGCAGCACGTTGCGAGCGCGGATTTCGTAGCGATCGATGCCGACCCGCGCCGCCAACAGATCCATCACACCCTCAATGGCGAACGCAGCCTGGTTGGCGCCGAAGCCGCGCATCGCGCCCGAGGGTGGGTTGTTCGTGTAGACGGTCCTCGCCTCGACGTCCACGTTGGCCACCCGGTACGGGCCGCACGAGTGCCCGGCGGCGCGTTCCAGCACCATGGCGCCCACCGACGCATACGCACCGGTGTCGCCGACGATGCGCACCCGCACGGCGGTGAGTTGTCCCTCGGCGTCGCAGGCAGCGGTGTAGTCGAGCGTGACCGGATGGCGCTTGGGGTGCATCAGGATCGACTGTTCTCTCGTCAGCACGCAGCGTACGGGCCGGTTGAGCAGGCACGCCGCCAGCGCCGTCTGCGCTTGGATCGAGAGGTCCTCCTTGCCGCCAAAAGCGCCACCCGTGGCGACCACCTCGACCTCGACCTTCTCCAGGGGCACACCGAGAACGGCGGCGATCTGCTGCTGGTCGTCGTGCACGCCCTGCCCGCACGAGTAAACCTTGAGGAGGTCCTGCTCCGGTACCACGAGACAGGCTTCGGGCTCAAGGAACGCATGTTCGACGCGCTGGGTCTGGAAGCGCTCGTGCACGACGTGGGCCGATGCCGCCAGGGCCTTGTCCACGTCGCCGCGCGCAAATGTGCACGCCTCGAGCAGGTTGCCACCCTCATGTAGGTGGGGCGCGTCCGTCGCCAGCGCTGCCTCTGGCGTCGTGACCGGCGCGAGTGCCTCGTAATCCACGCTCACGGCGTCGGCGCCCTTACGCGCATGAAACTCCGAGTCAGCAACTACGAGCGCGAGCACGTCGCCGACGCAGCGCGTCGTCTCGCCCACCGCCACGAACACCGGCCAGTCGCGGACAAGGAGTCCGACCTTGCGACTGCCCGGCACATCGGCGGCCGTGAGCACCCGCGCCACGCCGGGCAGCGCGAGCGCCGGCGCGGGATCGAGCGTGAGCACCCGTGCGCGCGGATGGGCGGAGAGCACCACCGCAGCGTGCAGCATGCCGGGCACGGTCATGTCCGCGATGAAGGCGCGCGCGCCCAGCGCATGGTCAACGCCGCGGTAGCGTCCGAGTGAAACCCCGACGCCGTGCCCGCGTGCGCCGGCCACAACCGTTGCCTCATGTCGAGTGCGACTGTGCCGTGCGCCGAAGTAGTCTGCACGCCGGGGCTCCGCGCGCTCGCAGCCACTTCCACTCCAGCCGTCGGCCGCGGTCTCGATCGCGTCCGAAAGGCGCAGGTAGCCGGTGCAACGGCACAGGTGTGCGTCAAGCGCCTTCATGATCGCGGTGCGATCATGGCCCTTGCCGCGGTCGAGCAGCGCCTTCGCCCGCACCAGGATCCCGGGCGTGCAGAAGCCGCATTGGATGGCGCCTTCCTGCACGAAGGCGCGTGCGAGCAACTGCCGCTGCGCCTCGGGAATGCCCTCAAGCGTCGTGACCTCGCGGCCGGCGACCTCGTGCGGCCGCTTCAGACACGCAAGCGCGGGCCGGCCGTCGACAAGCACCGTGCAGCAGCCGCAGAAGCCCTGGCTGCAGCCGTTCTTAGGCGAGGTGACACCGAGCGTGACGCGCAGCGTCTCGAGCAGGGACATCCCCTCTTCGAAGCTGGCCGTCGCAGCCCGGCCGTTCAGGGTAAATGCGACGCTCGGCATGACAGTGATCCTGCGCGCGATGGCGGGCTCGGCGGCGGTGCTGCCGCCAAGACCTCTCCTGCGTTCATTCTAGCGCCGCGCTCCTCGGCAGTACTGGCGCCAGCGCGGCCACCACCGCGGCGACGGCATCGGCGCTCTCACTCGCGTCCACGATCGCCGCCGCAGGCGCGGCGAGCTGAGCCAGAAACGCCGGCACCAGGTGGCGGCGTACGCTCACCACGGCGGCGCGGAGCTGCGCACGGCCAAGCGCCCGCCGCAGCGCCGGCATGTGTCCCGCGCCACGGAGTTCGACCGGCCCGATCTCGTCCGCAAACAGCACCTGTGGTGCCTCGACCGGCGTGAGGGCGCGCCGCGCGAACGCAAAGCCGGAGCGCTCGAACTGGAACGGCGTGCCGTGCTCGCCGCGCCCATCGCTCACGCGCCGCGCCAGCGTGCACTCGTCCCCACTGACGATGTCGCGCACGACAAACCCCTCGGTGACCTTCGGGCCCCGCACCGGCATCTGCACAAAGCCGGCGACCGTGACGTCTCTCCCTCGCAGCAGCGCGGCGGCCTTGGCCATCGTCGGCGTCTTGCCCGCGCCGGGCGTGCCGGTCACGACGACCATGATCGGCGCAGCGGGAAGCGGCTCGCCGTGATGCAGCAAGGCGGCGTGCCCGCGCAGTGCAGCCGCGGCCGCCGCCTCCTCGGCGATGCGGGCCGTGTGGGCGAGCATGGTCTCGGCCAGACGGGGAAGGTCCCGCAGGCGCGGCCGGTGGCGTCCTCGCCGCGCCGCCAGTGCGACCCAGGCGTCCCGCAGCGCTTCGCCGACGTGAGGTAAAACGTTGAGGGCAAGGCCAAGGGCAAGCCCGAAGCGCGGCACGTGCGCGCGCATCGCCGTCCGCGCCAGCACCTCCGAGTTCACGCGTCGCGCCAGCAACCCGGCGAGCAGGAACACCGTGATGAGCCGAAGCACGATGCCGCCGCCGACTGCCACGCCGCTGCGCGGATCGGACAGCCAGGCGGCGAGCACGCCGACCGCGAACGCGGCGAGCACGACCGCGAGAAGCGTTCCGGGACGGAGCACGCGCCGCACGACGGCGGGATCGAGCAACGCCGCGGCAAGCAGCGCGAGCATGAGCGCGCCCGCCGGTCCCCACGCCGGCACGAAGATCAAGCCCAGCGCGCCGAGCGCACAACCGATGCCGACGGTCTTCATCCCCGACCTCGCACGCGCCACTCGACCCGCCCCGCCAGCCGCCACGACCACAGGCCGAACGCGCCGCCCAACGCGCAGCTCGCGGCGAGCACGATCACGGCGAGGTAGACGGAGGTTGTGGGCAGGCCGACCCGGCCCAGAACACGCTCGAGCACCTCCACGAGGTCACGGGCGCCCTCCGCTCCCGCGACGACGCGCACCGCAACGAGCTTGTGCACGGGCACAGCGGCCAGTGCCAGCGCGCCGCCAAGCGCCGCACCGAATGCCCTTCCGCCCACAAGAAGCATCGCCAGCTCGAGCGCGGCTGCCTCCACAAGAATGCCCACGACCGGCCCGAGCACGAGGCCGCCGAGCGCGACCACCTTGATGCATGCCGCCACGCAGCCCATGACGAGGCAGAGGCCTGGCACAGGCTGCAGCCGCCGCGCGGTCACCAGGCACAACACCCCGAGAGCGGCCATCACTACGCTCCCGAGCGGCACCTGGGCGACCTTCAGGAACGTCCCAAGCGATGCTTCCGCCGCGCCCCAGAGAGCGCCGAAGAGCGCCGCGTACGTCCATGCCCGCGGCTCCCTCACCGGGCGCCTCCCACCTCGGAGAGCGCACCCGCCTCGAGCCAGAGCACGCGATGGGCCGCACGCGCGAACTCGCGCCGGTGGCTCACGATGAGGTAGGCGCGACCGTGCGATGCGCGCCGGCGCAGCAGCGCCGCGAATTCCGCCAGAGCTTCCGGATCAAGGCCTTGCGCCGGCTCGTCGACGATCAATACGCGCGGGCTGAGCACGTCGAGCGCCGCGTGCACGAGACGCTGGCGCTCGCCTCGCGACAGTGTCCAGGGAGCGCGCCCGGCAAACGCCTCGAGCCCATGACGGCGCAAGCTCCGAGCGGCTGCACGCTCATCCACGCCTGCCAGGGCGACCTCATCGGCGACCGAGCCCGCAAAGAGCTGCAGCTCCGTGTCGGGCAACATGATTGTGACGCGCCCGGCCGCGCGGACCGTGCCGGTCATCTTCAATCCGCCCGCTGCACTGTCCGAGCAGCCGGCGAGCGCGCGAGCGAGCGAGCTCTTGCCCGCTCCGTTCGGTCCGCCCAGCAGCACGATCTCGCCGGCACGCAGTGAGAGCGACGCGCCCGTCACGAGCCGGCGCCCTGCTCGCGTCAGCGAGACGTCGTCGGCTTGCAGCACGATGTCCTCGCGCGCCGGGTGTGGCGGCAGAAACGGCGGCGGTGTCGGCGCCGGCACGGGCGAGAGCGCGCCCGAGCGCAGCTCGAGCCAGCGCTCCACGGCATCGCCGAGGCGCCAGCCCGCGTGTTCGACCACGAGCGCCGCGCCGCCGAGCTGCCGCACGTCGCGCAGCACAAATGCGAGCGCCGCAACGCCGGCTTCGTCGAGGTGTGCCGTTGGCTCATCGAGCAAAAGCGGCCGCGGCGCGGCCGCGAGCGTGGCCGCAAGCGCGACGCGTTGGCGCTCGCCCGACGACAGCTCCGTGATGCGACGGTCGAGCAGAGGCGTGAGTGCGAACGCTGTCACGAGCCGGTCGTGCAGTGGCGCGCCGCGGTGAAGGCGCGCCGCGGCCTCGAGCTCTTGCCGCGGCGTGGCGAGGAAGAGCTGAGCTTCGGGACGGTCGAGGCAGGTACCGAGCAAGTACGCACGCTGGCTCGGATCCAGGTCAAGGAGCTCATCGTCGCCGAGCCGCAGCCCGCCCGAGACCTGCGCCGGTCGCGCCCACGGCACGAGACCGGAGAGCGCCGCCAGCAGCGTCGTTTTGCCGCCGCCCGAGGCGCCACACACACCCACGATCTCGCCGGCTGCGAGCGTCAAGGATAGATTCGCCAGCACCGGCAGCGGCGCGCCGCCGAGCCGGACGTGCAGCGCCTCGGCGCTCAGGAGGGGATGGGTGGAGTCGGACGCCATCGCTGCACATCTTAGGCCGGGCGAGCGCGCGTGAGCCGGCGCAAACTCCTGGACGGTGGCCAGCGTTGATCTGCAGCGCGGCTCAGCTCGGCGGCCGCACCTGCTGCTTAGTCAGGAGCGACAGTTTTCCACCCTTGAGGCCAAGGTGGATGTCCATGCCGTCGCCCACCTCGCCTGCGAGCACCATGCGCGCGAGCGGGTCCTGCACGAGGCGCTGGATCGTGCGCTTGAGTGGCCGCGCACCGAAGTCGGCGTCGTAGCCCTCGCGGGCGAGGAACTCGAGCGCGGCGTCGTCGGCCTCGATGTGGACGTGGCGGTCGGCGAGCATCTGGTTCAGACGCCCGAGTTGGAGCTTGACTATCGCCTTGATGTGCTCGGGCTGCAGTCGGTGGAAGACGAGCACCTCGTCCACCCGGTTCAGGAACTCGGGCCGGAAGTGGGCCTTGAGCTCGCGCTGGACCGTCTCCAGCATGCGCTCGCGCTCACCCTCCGAGAACTCCTGGATCACGTCCGAGGCGATGTTGGAGGTCATGATGACCACGACGTTGCGGAAGTCCACAGTGCGCCCTTTGCCGTCCGTGAGGCGGCCGTCGTCGAGAATCTGCAGCAGGACGTTGAACACGTCCGCATGTGCCTTCTCAACCTCGTCAAGGAGGACGACCGAGTAGGGGCGCCGCCGCACGGCCTCGGTGAGCTGGCCGCCCTCCTCGAAGCCGACGTACCCAGGAGGAGCGCCGATCATGCGCGCCACGGAGTGCTTCTCCATGTACTCCGACATGTCGAGCCGGATCATGGCGCGCTCGTCGTCGAAGAGGAACTCGGCTAGCGCACGGGCAAGCTCAGTCTTGCCCACCCCGGTAGGCCCGAGGAAGAGGAACGATCCGACCGGGCGGTTGGGATCCTTGAGACCGGCGCGGGCCCGGCGCACCGCCGTCGCCACTGCGCTCACGGCTTCGTCCTGGCCGACCACGCGCGCCCTGAGGCGGTCCTCCATCTGCAGCAGCTTGGCCTTCTCGCCTTCGAGCAGCTTGGCGACCGGAATGCCGGTCCAGCGCGCCACGACCTCGGCGATCGCCGCCTCGGTGACCTCCTCAGCAAGCAGGGAGCCGTGCGCCTGCTGGTGTTGTTTGAGCGCATCCGTGGCCTGTTCCAGCTCCTTGTTGAGCCGGACGAGTTCGCCGTAGCGGAGTTGCGCCGCGCGCTCGAGATCGCCGTCGCGCTGGGCGCGCTCGGCCGCCTCCCTGGTCGTCTCGATCTCGCCCTTGCAGGCGCGGATGCGCGCGATCAGGCTCTTCTCCGTTTGCCATTGCGCCTTCATCGCGCCGATGCTCTCCTTGAGCTCGGCGAGTTGGCCCTCCATCTCAGTCAGCCGCTCACGGGAGGCCTTGTCCTGCTCTTTGGCGAGGGCGCGCTTCTCGATCTCCATCAGAAGAGCGCTGCGCTCGAGCTCGTCGATCTCGGTCGGCAACGAGTCGATCTCCATGCGCAGGCGCGACGAGGCCTCGTCGATCAGGTCAATCGCCTTGTCGGGCAGGAAACGGTCGGTGATGTAGCGTGCCGAAAGCGTGGCCGCGGCCACGATCGCGGCGTCGGTGATGCGCACGCCGTGGTGGACCTCGTAGCGTTCCTTGAGGCCGCGCAGGATCGCCACCGTATCCTCGACCGACGGTTCTCCCACCAGCACGGGCTGAAAGCGGCGCTCGAGCGCGGCATCCTTCTCGATGTACTTGCGGTACTCGGACAGCGTCGTGGCGCCGATGCAATGCAGTTCGCCGCGCGCGAGCGCGGGCTTGAGCAGGTTCGCGGCATCGATCGCACCCTCGGCGGCGCCGGCGCCCACAAGCGTGTGGATCTCGTCGATGAACAGCACAACCTCCCCGGCCGAGTCGATCACCTCCTTGATCACCGCCTTCAGGCGATCCTCAAACTCGCCGCGGTACTTTGTGCCTGCGATGAGCGCCCCCATGTCCAGAGCGACGATGCGTCGGCCCTTGAGCAGTTCGGGCACGTCGCCGGCAGCGATGCGGGACGCGAGCCCTTCAGCCACCGCGGTCTTACCCACGCCGGGCTCGCCGATCAGGACGGGGTTGTTCTTGGTCCGGCGTGTCAGCACCTGCATCACGCGCCGGATCTCCTCGTCCCGTCCAATCACCGGATCGAGCTTGTTCGCGCGCGCCAACTCGGTCAGGTCGCGGCTGTACTTCTTGAGCGCCTCGAGCTTGGCCTCCGGGTCCTGATCCGTCACGCGGTGTGAGCCACGCAGTTCCTGCACGGCGCGCAGCAGTGTCTCCTTGGTGACGCCGAAGCGGCGCAGGCTCTGCTCGGCCGAGTTCCCCGTCACGGCCGTGAGCGCGAGCAGTAGGTGTTCGACCGAAACGTACTCGTCTTGGAACTGCAGCGCGAGTTTTTGGGCTGCATCAACTACCTTGCGGAAGTCGCGGCTGGACACCGGTTCAGCCCCGCCCTGCGCGCTTGGCAAACGGTCGAGGGCGTCGCGCACGTCCTGCTGCAGGCGGGTCAGCGGTACTCCGACTTTCTCGAGCAGGCGGGGGGCAAGCCCTCCCTCTTGTTCGAGCAACTGCTGCAGCAGGTGGAGAGGCAGCGTCTCCGGATTGCCGCGGTTGGTCGCCGCAGCGACAGCGGCCTGTATGGCCTCCCCGGCCTTGACCGTGAAGTTACTGACAGAAGACATGTTAGGCCTCCACGAGTGGATCAACTCCGACTCGGCACCATTCTCGAGCAACATAGAATATTAGTGTGTTCATGTCAAGTAGCTGCAAGAGAAATATTAGTGCGACACTATCAATATTAGCTCTCTTCTGAGCAGCGTGAGGCGCACATCCTGGCTCGCCGGCGCGCCCGTCTCGCTTTGCATCGCACGCCACGGTGCGCCGTGTAAAATGCCGGGCAACGTTCCGCACCGCGCTGCCCGCGGTGCAAGCCATTAAGCGAGGGAGGAGTCAGGCCAATGAGCGAGAAGCAGTTCACGTCCTATGTGCCCGCCGACTCAAACCAAACCGAGTTCACCTTGCGAGCGCTCATCATCGGTCTCTTCATGTGCGTCATTCTGGGCGCCGCCAACGCCTACCTCGGCCTGCGCGCCGGCATGACGATCGCGGCCACCTACCCGGCCGCCGTCATTGGCATGGCAGTGTTGCGGCTGATGAAGGGCTCGCTGCTCGAGGAGAACTTCGCCCGCACCGTCGGTTCAATCGGTGAATCGGTTGCGGCCGGGGCGGCGTTCACACTCCCCGCCTTCGTGATCTTGAAGATGTGGAAGTTCGACCCACAGCACATGATGAAGGAGTACCTGCTCGCCTCCGCGCTCATGGTTCTCGGTGGCATCCTCGGCATCATGTTCGTGACCGTTCTCCGTCGCGTCATGGTCGAGGATCCCACGCTCCCCTTCCCGGAGTCGGTCGCGGCGAGCGAGATCCACAAAGCCGGCCAGAGAGGCGCCGAGGCGGCACTGCAGCTTTTCCGCGCCATGGGTGTCGGCGCCCTGATCGAGTTCCTCGGAAACGTGGGCGTCTTTAGGGCCTCAAACACCTTTGTCGTCAAGGTCGGAGAGATCGGGAAAAGCATCCTGCGGCTTGGGGAGGGCGACAACAAGATCCTCAGGGCCGGCGGCGTGTCCTCGTTCAGCGCCCCGGCGGTGTCGCCCGCCTACCTGGGCGTCGGCTACATCATCGGCCCTGAGCTCGGCGCCCTCAATTTCGCGGGTGGGCTGCTGGCGTGGGGGCTGTTCGTGCCGCTATTGGTCTTCTTCCTGAGCCCAGGCATGGCCGACCAGTTCACGACCAATGGCGCCCCGGACGCGGCCGCGCTCGTAGACGCCATCTACCGCCGCATTGTCCGCCCCATCGCCGTCGGCGGCATGTTGGTCGGCGCGTGCTACACCCTGTATCGCATGCGGGCGCGTCTCGCCGAAGGGTTGAGGCGCTCGGTTGCGGACGTCAAGAAGTCCGCGACCGCGGCTGCCGCCACAAAGCGCACCGAGCAGGACATCAAGTTCGGTTATGTCCTTGCGGGCATCATCGCCTTGTTCATCCTCATGACCGCTCTCTATTTTTACTTCACCGGTCAGATGACGGCGGCGGTGGTCGCCGCCATCGTCATGCTGATCACGGGCTTTTTCTTTGCGGCTGTGTCCGGTAACCTGGTCGGCACCATCGGCTCATCCAACAACCCGCTCTCTGGCCTCACGCTCGCCACGACCATCATCGCCGCGCTCACGATGGTGATCGTAGGCGCCAAGGGCCCCCAGGGGGTTGCTGCCGTGCTGGGCGTCGCTGCGATCGGCTGCGTGTCCGCGGCGGTGGCCGGTGAAATGTTGCAGGACCTCAAGGTCGGTCACATCCTCGGTGGTACGCCGTGGAAGATGCAGGCGGGCGATCTCATCGGGGTAGCTGCCGCAGGCCTCTTCATGTTCTTCCCCTTCTACATGATGCACACCTCGGACGTGGCTCAGTTCGGGGCCGCGGGCGGCTTCGGCGGCAGGACCTACCCGGCGCCGCAGGCTGGTCTGATGGCCGCCCTCTCGCAGGGGATCGTAGGGGGCGAGATGGCCTGGCCACTCGTCCTCGTCGGCATCGCCATGGGCATTTCTCTCATCCTCATCAAAGTTCGTTCGCCCATGCTTTTTGCCGTCGGTATGTACCTGCCGCTGGAGACCACGTTTGCCATCTTCGTTGGCAGCGCGATCCGCGGCATAGTCGACAAGATGCGCGACAAGCGTGGCTATAACGCGGCGCAGAAGGCGCGCGTCGAGAACGCGGGCATCCTCGCGGCTTCAGGCCTGATCGCGGGTCAGTCCCTCACCGGCCTGGTCGTGGCGGCGGTCATCTATTTCAGGAGCACCCACGAGTTCTGGAGCATCCCGGGCTTCTCGACGGTCATTCCGCTCCTCAATGCACCCCTAGCCCAACTGCTCTCGGTGCCCGTGGTTGCGGTCATTGTCTGGTACCTGATCGCGGTTCCGCTGCGCAAGGCCGGCTCGCCCGATGAGCCGGCGCCGCCGACGGCGGTCATGTAGGTTCTTCGTCCTGCCCGGGGCGGGCGTGCTCAGACGTGCACGCCCGCCCCATCGGGCTTTCAGGCATGCGCGCCCCCCTCGCGATCGCTGCGGTCCTGCGAGAAACGAATCCTTCCTTGGGGTCGGTTGTGCAGATGCTCGATGCGGCGCGCGGGCTCGCCGCGCACGGACATCGCGTGTTCGTGATCACGCGCCGCAGCAAGGAAATCGCTCGCCTTTGCGCCGAGGGCGGCGTTAAGCACCTGCCGTTGCCGCTGCGTTTCGAGTTCGACGTTGGCTCGATGCGGCGCCTGCGGCTCGTCGCCGAACGCCGCACCCTCGACATCGTGCACGCATACGATGGCACGGCGCACGCGATCGCGCTCGGAGCGCTCGCTCTCGGCGCCCGCTTCGGTCTGCTTGTCAACCGTGGTCATTCTTTCCGCCTGAGTCGGTGGTCCGCACTCAAGTTCCGCGCCCGGCGCGTGCGTCGCATTGTGGCCGAGGCTGAGAGCATCCGCCGCGCTCTCATCTCTGAAGCAAAGGTGAAGCCGCACACGATCGAGGTCGTGTACGCGGGTGTGGATCTCGCACGCTTCGATCCGATTCGCACCAGTCCGGCCAAGGTCCGCGCAGAGCTCGGAATCCCGGCCGACGCCTTGGTCGTCGGCCAGGTCGGCATGCGCGATTGGAAAGGGTGGAAGGAACTCTTGCAGGCCTTCCCAGCCGTGCGTGCCGACCATCCCAAGGTCTGCCTGCTCTTGGTCGCGTGCACTTCGGAACGCCAGCGCCTCGGCGTGCTCGAGCTTGCCCGTGAGATGGGCCTCGCCGGCGCCGTGTGCGCAACGCTGGAGCGGCGCGACATACCCGACGTACTCTCAGCGTGCGACGTGGTCGTGGACGCCTCGTGGGCTGGAACTGGGATCTCCGGCACGCTGCGGGAAGCGATGGCGCTCGGCCGCCCGGTTGTGGCAACGACCGCCGGAGGAAACCAGGAGCTCATCACCGACAAGGTATCGGGCCTTCTGGTCCCGCCGCGCGAGGAGGGCACGCTCGCCGCCGCAATTAGCCGTCTGCTGCGCGATCGGGATCTTTCCACGCGCGTCGGGGCGGCCGCGCGCAAGGTCGTGCGCCGCAGGTTCACGGCCGAGATGCGTGTGGGCCGGCTCGCGTCGCTCTACCGTCGGGTCGCGCGCACGCTGCGCTAGTAGTGCCCAAAGCTCGAAGTCGTTTGTCGTGGGACGATCGGAACGACTATGTCAGGCGCGTAGGCACGTGATGCGGATCTCGCGCCGCCGCGGGCCATCGAGCTCGAGCAGGTAGATGGCCTGCCAGCGCCCCAGCGCAAGCTCACCCTGGGCGATCGGCACCGTCACGGACGCGCCGACCAGTGTGCTCAGAACATGGGCATCGGAGTTGCCCTCGCTGTGGCGCCAGCGCACCGCCGGCAGCATCGCCTCGAGCGCCTGCAATATGTCCTCGCCGACGGCAGGATCGGCGTTCTCATTGAGTACGATGGCAGCCGTGGTGTGCGGCGCGCACACGTGGCACAGACCTTCTGCTACCTCGGAGGCCGCCACCGCCTCCTGCACGAAGCTGGTGACATCCACGAGCTGGCGCCGGCGCTGCGACGAAACCCCGATCACGTCCATGGGTACGCTCTCCCTTCCGGCCAGTACAGCACGCGGTAGCCCTCGGCAAGCAGGATGACGCGGTGGACGTAGTCCCACGTCTCGGGGATCTCCAGCGCCTCGACGAAGAATGGCCCGCCCTTGCGGCCGGTCATCTCCCAGGTCTCGCGGATCCTCCGTTCACCGGCGTTGTACGCAGCCAGCGCCGCCTCCCACGAGCCAGAGAAGTCACGCCGCCAGCGCGTCAGCAGCGCCGCGCCGACGGCCAGGTTACGCGCCGGATCGAAGAGGTCGCCGCGCGAGGAGACGCTCGCTGGCAAATCGCGCGTCACCTCGGCGCCCGCACCCGGCAACACCTGAGCGAGACCCAGCGCACCCGGCGCGGAGCGCGCCCACGGGTTCCACGCCGACTCCTGCCGTACCAGTCCCGCTAACAACCACGGAGGCACCTTGCTCATCTGCGCCGCCGCCTCAAGCTCGCGGCGCCACAGCAACGGTAGGTAGCACCGCAGCAGCTCCTCCGGCACGCCCTGCCAGGGGCCCGAGAGCAAGCGTGGCTCACCCCGCACCAGCAATGGGATCGCGTCGAGTGGCGGTGGCTGTGCCAGGGCCGCCAGCCCGAGCCATCCGGGGTTGTTCCCGGCCGCCTCGAGCTCCGCCCGCCAAGCGACGACAACATCCGCCACACGACCGGCGCTCATGAGGTCGGCGGCCCACGCCGGCGGCGCAACGACCGGCATTTCCTTCACCGTCCTGAACGCCACGACGGCTCCTCCCAGCTCGCGCGCCGCCCATAGCGCCGGCAGATCAGGAAAGCCGCTTGCGACCAACGTCTCGAGACCACTCCGGTCGCCGCTGCGTGCGGCCGCGTGCGCCTGCCAGAACAACGCCAGGCGTGCCCCGCGGGTGCTCTTGCCGCTGGCGACGACCGAGGGCACGTCCCGCATAGGCCGTTGCTGCGCCGTTTGGAGCATGACCCAGCGGCGCCAAATCCACTCCCAGCGCGGCTGGCTGCGCGCCGCCTCGTTGTCCAGGTGAGGAGTGGCATCGGCAAAGCGTCCGAGTTCCGTGAGCGCCTCGGCGAGCAGGATCTCCACGCGACCTTCGTCCTTTGGGGCGGCCACGCCACGGGCTCGTGTGGCCGTCTGCAGCAGCTCAGCAAAACGGCTGTGGCGCTCGCTGACACCTGCCGCCCACGCAATCTGTCGGAGTGCGTCCGCACGCTCGAGCAGGCAGTCGGAGCAGCGCCGCCCGCCGCGGTCCGCCCACCCCAACGCAACGCGCGGGCGGTGCAGTCGGAGCGCCGCTCTTGCTCCCACGGCAGCCGCCTCGGTGTCAGCACGTGAGGCGGCCCGCAGCGCCTTGTCGGCATCCCCGGCCGCGAGCCAGCCGGCCGCGTGCGCCGCCCACTCGGCGGCGGAAAAGGGCGGCCTCAGTGCCGTGACGTCGCGGTCGGGGAACGCGGTGACAAACACGCCCGGCCACTCCACCGCTAGGCGACGCAGTGCGGTGCTGCCGTCAGGGTCGTTCAGGCACGCTCGCACCGCCAGGGCACGTGGCACGTCATCGCCGCGCAGGCCAGCGAGCGGCGGCAGGCACGACACCGCTGCCGAGGAGTCGGAACGCGCCGCCAGCACCTCGGCGCCGCGCAGCAGTAGGCGCGTGCGCTCGTTCGCGGTGAGAAAGCGCGTCTCAGCCGCCACCTGCCACGTCGTGAGCGGCGCCCCAGCGCCCGCAAGCGCATCTTCAAGGCGTCGGGCGGCGAGGCGGGCGAGCGCGCCTTCTGGCGCCGCGATCGCCCACGCGTGCAGTGCGACCGCGGGTGCGCGCGCCTCGGCCGCGACCATGCCAGCGAGCAACGCGGCGCGACGGCTCTCCGCGGGCGTGCCGTTTATGGCCACCTGCATGAACGCCTTGGCCCGCTCCTGGACGCTGCCTCTGACCGCGAATGCATGCGCCAGACTCGGCCGTGGCGCCGGCCGGCACGCCATGGCGGACGCGACGAAAAGGAGCGCAACAACTGCCCGGGGCCTCAGGTCACGTCCCGAGCGCTTCGGGGTTGCCATCCGCCAGAATTCGTACCATCTCGTCGTTGAAGTAGTTGGTGCGGGCGCGGATCTCGGCCGGGACCCGTTGCTCGTACATCTCCCGCGAGCGGTCGATGTCTTCCCGCAGGCGAGCGTAAATGTCACGCGCCGCTTTTCCTTCCTGCACCGCTCGCTCGTTGTAGAGGCGAATCTCGGACACGAGCAGACGGGCAAAGCGGCGTGCTTCCTGGTGCTTCGCTTCGTCATCGGCGACGGCGGGTGGCGCCGCAGGTGGCGGCACCGCTGGTGCCGGACGTGCACTCGGCGTCGGTACAGGGGGAGGCGGCACGGAGATCGGCGACGGCGGGATGTCGCCAAGGCCTGGCATTTGCAGCTCGAGCCTGTCCATCGTCGCGGCCGGAAGCACCTGCTCTGGACCCCGCGCCGGGATCTCAACCGGCGGCTCGAAAACCGGCGGGGTGAAGTCCTGCAGCTCGGGAGGCGTTGCGGGAGCCGCGGCAACGGCCACGGGGTCGAGCAACGCCGGCGCCACCGCACCCTGGCGTGTGCTCAGGGTCTCAAGCAGTAATCCCACCACGAAGGTGGCGATCTGCACACTGGTCGGGTCGAACCTCTCTTTGCCCTCGGTGGCGACCAGAATGCCGACAATCCTGCCTCGCATCGACATGGGTACCAGCAGCGCCCGGCCGGCGTGGCCGAACCACTCTCCCAACGCTTTGTCGGACGCAAGGTCTACCAGCGTGGGCGTGCCTCCAGCGGCATGCGCCAGCGCTGGCGACTCGCTCACCGCTGCCGCCCAATGTCGGACCGAGTCCGCTCCCGGGAAGCCGCTACCCGCCCAGCCGACGACGATTCCCTCGCGCAGCACCACGATCGCGCGCGCCCCGCACACCGGCGCGAGCTGGTCCAGGAACTCGTGCAGCACCTCAGACTGGGCCCGTCCCGCGGCCAGACGCCGCACCGCGCCGAGGTCAACAGCTGGAGATGGGGGAGGCAACTTTGCCAGCTTGTCAAGGCGGGCCGCGACCGGACCGAGCGGCAGCAGCGTTTCCAGGTCAGGAGGCACAACCACCCCGAGGTCGCTGGCGGTCCGCGATGCAAGCTCGTTGATCTGGCTTGCGAGCGCCTCCAGCTTGGCGCGCAGCACTCCAGCTGCGGCCTGACGAAGTTCCTGCAACTCGGCAAGCAACTCCTGATGCGAATCCATGGGACCTCCCGCGCAGCGCTCGGCCGCAATTATCGGGGTCACGCGCAAAGCCTGTCAAGGAACGTGCGCTCGCGAGGATGCTCCGCGCATCCGACTTGGTCGGCAGTCTGACGTCGGGTGACCTAAGGCCGACGCGTGCGCGCCCAGAGTGTGAGCAGCCGGCACAGTTGACCGTTGGGTCCGGCGTTTGCTACGCTATTCAACCTGTCGTCTCGCGCGCCGGCGCCCTCGAAGGCCTCGGCAAAACCAGCGCAGAGGGGGGGTGAGAACGCGCCGTGCCAACAGTGGTGCACGTACGGGATAACGAGTCCTTCGAGCAAGCTCTCCGTCGCTTCAAGCGGAAGTGCGAGAAGGCCGGCATCCTGTCGGAGATCAAGAAGCGCCAGCACTACGAGAAGCCCAGTGTTCGGCGCAAGCGCAAGCTTGTGCAGGCGCGCAAGAAGCTCCTCCGCAAGCTGGCCCAGCAACGCAAGGCGGGGCTGCTCTAGCCGCCGCAGCACTGCAGTGACATCGCACCCAGACGCCCTGGAGTTCGCGCGCGTTCTCGAGCTTGTTGGCGCCTTTGCGCGCAGCGCTCGCGGCCGGGTCCAGGTGTTCGCCACGAAGCCCAGCTTCGCTGCGGGCGCCGGCGTACGCTCGTGCGCTCTCACCGCCGAGCTCACGGCGTTTGTCGCCGAGCACGGCCGCTTTGCCTTTGCCGACCTCGATGCCGCCGATATCCTGGCCGCGGGCGAAGCCGTCCAAGGCACGCCGGGTGAGCTTGCCGCGCTCATCGCGCTCGTCCGTGGCGTCGTAGACGTGCGGCGCACGCTCGCACGCGAGCTGCTCGGCCCCGAGCTCTCGCGCTGCATGGCGGAACTGCCGCTTTTTGAGGCCCTGCTCGCGTTCTGCGAGCTCAGAATCGGGGCCGAAGGTGAGGTGCTCGACACAGCCTCACCCGAGCTCGCCCATGCGCGGGCAGCGCAGGAGAGACACCGGCACACAATCGTAAGCGCGCTCGATCAACTCCGCCGGCAGCAGGGCATTGCGGCACCGTACACGCTGCGCCGTGACCGCTACTGCCTGCCGGTCCCTATCTCCGAGCGCCGCCTCACGCCTGGTCTTGTGCTCGACGTTTCCGCCACTGGCAACACGGTCTTCCTCGAGCCGCTCGCCGTCGTCGAGCTCAACAACGAACTTGCCGAGGCGACAGCCCTTGCCCGTGCGGAAGAGGAGCGCGTGCGCACTGAGGTGGCGGCCGCCTTTCACCGCCAGCGCGACGAGCTGCTGCAGGCAGTGGCGACCGTCGCGCGCCTCGATGCCACACAGGCGCGCGTGCTCTTCGGCGAGGCTGCCGGCGCCATCCTGATCGCGCCCGGCGCGGGCGCCAGCATTCGTCTCGCCGGTGCCCGTCACCCTCTCCTCGATCCAGCGCTTGCGGACGTCCGGCGTGAGGTTCTCGGTGAGTCCGGAAACACGCGGCCGATCGTGCCGCTAGATTTCGATCTGCCGCCGGGTCGGCGGCTGGTGTTGCTTTCCGGCCCCAACGCCGGCGGCAAGACGGTGGCGCTGAAGACGATCGGGTTGGCCGTGCTCATGGCCCAGGCCGGCATCCCGGTGCTCGCGAGTGAGGGTAGCGCGCTGCCCCGTTTCTCGCGCGTCTGGTGCCACATTGGGGACGAACAAAATCTGTTCTCCGACCTGTCAACGTTCTCGGCCGCCATGCAAGCAACCGCCGCACTGCTCGCCGAGGTAGACGGCGACACGCTCGCGCTCTACGACGAGCTTGGATCCGGTACCGATCCCGAGGAAGGTGCGGCACTGGCCGCCGCGCTGCTCGAGGAACTCGCACGTCAAGGCTGCTGGGTCGTAGCGACCGCTCACCTGGTCACGGTCGCAGCCCGCCTCGAGAATCTTCCCGGCGCAGTAAATGCAGCAATGGGCTTCGACGAGGAAGGCGGTCGCCCAACCTACCGGCTCAACCTCGGAAGCCCGGGCCGCTCTCATGGCCTCGCCATCGCCGCGACCTGCGGAGTTGCGCCGACCGTGATCGAACGCGCGCGCGCACTGCTCTCCGACGCCTACCTGGCGATCGACGCCTACCTGGCAGCGCTACAGGAAGAGCGCGACCGGCTGCGGCAGGTGCAGAGGGTGCTCGACGACGCACGCAGCGAGAGTGCCCGTGCGCAGCGTGAGGCGGATCATGAGCGCGGGCGCCTTGTTACGGAGCGAGAAGCACTCAAGCAGACGCTGGCGGCCGAGCGCGAGCGGCTGCGGCGCCGGGCCACGGAGCAGCTTGCCGCCGCGCTCGAGGAGTTGCGCCAGGCCCGTGAGCGCGGCGAGATCCCGGGCAAGAAGCGCCAGGCTAGCCTGCGCCGCGCTGCCCTTCGGCTCACGGAGGAAGAGCCCGCGCCCTCTTCGGCTGTGCCGGACCTGAGTGCGGGCGCACGGGTGCGGCTGCACGATGCACG
>Ga0209777_10003875_pt1 | contig 18105 bp, 16 predicted proteins | sample FrelakmetHBP12HB_FD_187147 | JGI IMG/M metagenome (GOLD analysis project Ga0209777, IMG submission 187147) | Freshwater lake sediment microbial communities from the University of Notre Dame, USA, for methane emissions studies -HBP12 HB (SPAdes)... | ecosystem: Environmental > Aquatic >...
GATGCAACTAATGATATTATTATTAATGCTAGTACAACTAATTTGTTTAAATTTGTTTATATAGTAGATACGGTGTATTGTATAGTTACTAAAAATTTACATTAAGATAGAAAGAGTATGTCAACAAAAACCTTAGTCCCATTAGTCAATCCAGCAATTGCAGAAAATACTGTACAGCTATTAAGTACAGATCCAGTTTCCCCGATTACTAATCAGTTTTGGTTTAATACAACCTCCAAACAGTTAAAATATTATAATGGATCTAGTATAGCTGTAATAGGTCTTAATAGGAATTATACAACAACAGTTACTCCTATAGATATAAATACTCCTGTAAATCTTACGGGTACCACAAATGTAGATTGGGGTCTGGGAAAAGTCTTCTATAAGCCTGATGTAAACGGGGATGTGACTTTTACATTCAGCAATGTGACTGATAAAGATATTGTAATCATCGTAGAGCCTACTCTTAATTTTTATAATTATAATTCTGGGTTAACTATAAATTTTCCTCAGCCTTTTTATAGTGATAATTATAGTGGATATAACACCACTCCGTTAACTTTTCCAAGTCCTGCCAAATATGGGTTATTTTATATAAGTAGTAAGGCAGGTGATATTTATATTAAAGGGTATAATTTGAACAGTAATCAACCACCTTTAATAGCATCAAAAAAAATTAGTTTATCTTGGGGAGCTGCGGGTAGTGGAATATTAGGAGATAATACAACTGATCAAAAATCTTCTCCAATTCAGATAGCTGGAAATCACAATTTTATTAATATGGCAGGTGGCTCAAATCTTTCTCTAGGATTAAAGCAAGACGGATCTGTGTGGTCTTGGGGAAATAATTCTTATGGTGGTTTAGGAGATAACACAACTGCTAATAAATCTTCGCCTGTTCTTGTTATTGGAAATCATACTTTTAACAATATTGCTGCTGGCGCTGGCGGTAGTGGTATTTGGAGTTACTCATTCGGAATAAAAGCTACAGGTCAAGCTTGGTCTTGGGGGCGCAATACTTTAGGGCAATTAGGAGATAATACTACTGTTGTCGGAAGATCTTCTCCGGTTTTGGTAGTAGGCAATCATACTTTTATAAAAATATCTGCTGGTGCAAATGATGAAGCTATAGGATTAAAAAATAACGGTTCTATTTGGAGTTGGGGTATAAATCAAAATTATGGTAATTTAGGAGATAATACGACAAATAATAGATCATCCCCTGTAGCTGTTGTAGGTAACCATAGTTTTATAAATATAGGATATGGTTCTGATGTGGGTTTTGGATTAAAGATAGACGGTTCTGTGTGGGGTTGGGGTTATAATGATTTTGGGCAATTAGGCTATAATGATCTTAATTATAGATCATCTCCTGTGGCTGTTGTGGGTAATCATAGTTTTATAAATATAGTCGTGTGTCAAAACTGTACTGCAGGATTAAAAATAGACGGTTCAACTTGGTGCTGGGGACTTGGTGCTATAGGGGATGGTAATACTTTTAGAAGATCTTCTCCTGTATCTGTAATAGGCAATCACAGTTTTATAAAAATAGTTGGTGGCTCTGGTAATTTCTTTGGTATAAAAACAGATTCCATATGGGCTTGGGGAAGTAACAATGCTGGACAACTAGGGTTAAATAATACCAACAGCGTGTCTTCTCCTGTTCAAATAATAGGAAATTATTTTGGTGATATTTATCCTACTGAAAGTTCTTTTTCATTAGGTCTTCAAAGATAAAGGACAACTATGTCAACAAAAACACATATAGGACGGCAAGAAGAAGTCATAAATGAAGTAGGTGTAGAATTTGGATCTAATAACCCCACATCTCCAGTAAATACTCAGACTTGGCTAAATACCTCTGTTCCAGTACTAGCATCAGATATTACTTCTCCTGTTGCTTTGAATAAAAATACTACATCTATTTTGGTACCTCTTTTAAACTTAGATGCTTTCTGGGGAAAAGCCTATAAAATAATAAGTGCTGATTCTGCTTTTACATTTTCTAATTTTGCTGATGGTGTAAAAGTAGAACTGACTGTGATAAATAGTGATTTATATAATTCACATACTATATCTTTTCCTAGTCTAAAATTTACAAATATTTCTAGTATCAACTTAATATTAGCTCCATCAGAGACAGCAATTTACACTTTTACCCAAACAAATTCTGTAATATATTGTAGTGTAATTAAAGGGGTATACCCTTTAAATCAGACTTGGATGTGGGGTAATGATAATTATGTTACAGGTCCTGCTCCAGGTGGGCAACTTGGAGATGGTGATATAAATAATAAAATATATCCGGTATCAATAATTGGCAAACACAGTTTTGTAAATGTAACCGGTGGTGCTTATCATTCATTGGGATTAAAAATAGACGGATCTGCTTGGTCTTGGGGAGTTAATTATATTCCCAGTCTTCTTACTTCAGGTGCATTAGGAAATAATACCACAGTTAATATATCGTCCCCCGCTCAGGTTGTTGGTGTTCATAGTTTTGTTAATATTACTTGTGGCTATGATTATTCATTATGGTTAAAACAAGACGGTTCTGTTTGGACTTGCGGAAATAACACCTTTGGTAGATTAGGACACTACACCACTAATTTAAGATCATCTCCAGTTGTTGTGGTAGGTAGTCATAGTTTTATAAATATAGCTAGTGGATTTTACATGGCTTTAGGTTTAAAACAAGACGGTTCATTATGGTCTTGGGGTCAGAATTCTTCTGGTCAATTAGGACTAGCTACAGATACTAATAACAGATCTTCTCCGGTATTAGTGGCAGGTAATCATAGTTTTATAAAAATAGTTGGTGGTGCTCTTAATACGTTTGGCCTTAAAGTAGACGGCAATTTATGGTCTTGGGGTGATAACACCTATGGTCAATTAGGGGCCGCTATAAATACTAATCTTAGATCATCACCAGCGATAGTACTGGGTGGTCATAGTTTTATAAATATGGCTAGTGGGCAAAATCATACGTTAGGATTAAAGGCAGATGGAACTGTGTGGTCTTGGGGATATAATCTTACTGGTGAATTAGGTACTTTTAATAGTATTAATAGATCATCTCCAGTATTAGTAGTAGGTAGTCATAGTTTTATAAATATAACTTGTGGGATAGCTCATTCATTAGGATTAAAAATAGATGGAAATATATGGTCATGGGGACAAAATACTTATGGTCAACTGGGGCTATATGATTCTATAGCTAGGTCTTCCCCTACACAAGTATACGGTAATCATAGTTTTATTAATCTTTTTAATACAAAAGGTTACTTTTCTGGGGGCTTAGTCAGCAATTCCAATAACTTTTAATAGAGAGACATATGTCAACAAAAACACACATAGGAAGACAAGAAGAAGCGACGACAGAGACTGGAGTAGAGTTAAGGACAAGCGACCCTAACTCTCCAATAGACACTCAGACTTGGGTAAATAAGACTTATAGTACATTTGTGACTAACACAAGCTCTTCTAATGCTACTTTACGAAAATTTGATAGTGTCATACAGCTGCCAGCTTATAATTTAGATGCTACTTGGGGAAAGGCCTATAAAATAATAAGTACTGATTCTACTTTTACCTTTTCTAATTTTGCAGATGGAATAGTGGTAGAATTGACTGTGATAAATAGTGATTTAGCTAATTCACATACTTTGACATTTCCTAGTGGTATTAAATATGTAGATTCTGTTAATGATGTGATACTAAGTCCAACAGAGACTAGAATATATACTTTTACACAGATAGGATCTACTATTTTTTGTAATATTTTTAAAAATATTACTCCACCCAATTTATTATGGGCTTGGGGGAATAATCAGTATACCCAACTAGGAGATAATACCAGTACCTATAAGTCATCTCCAGTTGTGGTAGCGGGAAATCATAGTTTTATAGATATTTCAGCAGCTTATTTTAATTTAGGATTAAAAATAGATGGGTCTGTGTGGTCTTGGGGAAATAATGCTTATGGTGAGCTAGGAAATAATACAGCTTCAGCTATATCTTCTCCAATTATGGTAATAGGAAATCATAGTTTTATTAGTGCAATAGCTGCAGGAGTAACTTCTTTCGGCCTTAAAGCTAGTCAATTAGTTTGGGGATGGGGAGGAAATACTGCAGGTTATTTAGGGGACAACACTACTCAGCATAAATCATCTCCCATACTTATGATAGGTGGGCACAGTTTTATTAAAATCTCAGGCAACGGTAACTTTATGGGATTAAAAGCAGATGGATTTGTTTGGTGTTGCGGAGGTGGTTCAGAAGGAGCATTAGGAAATAATACCACAAATAGTAGATCATCTCCTGTTCAGGTTATAGGAAGTCACAGTTTTACAAATATAGCTAGTGGAAATCTTACCTCGTCAGGTTTAAAATCAGACGGTACTTTATGGATGTGGGGTCGAAATATCTTTGGACAAGCGGGGACCAATACCGATACTAATTATAGATCATCACCTGTACAAGTTGTAGGTAATCACAGTTTTATTAATATGGCTTGTAGTGCTGCCATGACTTTTGGATTAAAGATTGATGGATCCGTATGGTCTTGGGGATGGAACAGTAATGGTGAATTAGGGCATAATGACACTAATCATAGGTCATCTCCAGTAGTTGTTGTGGGTAATCACAGCTTCATTAGCATAACTAGCGGAACCAATCATTCATTAGGTTTAAAAGCAAACGGTACAGTCTGGGTTTGGGGATATAATACTGACGGTACCTTAGGCATTGGTGATACTGCACCAAGATCTTCACCAACAATGCTTTTAGTAAATTATAGTTTTAGTAAAATATCTGGCGGATATAATGATTCTTTAGGAATTGCAAATGTTCCTAATTGGTCTTAATTAATAAAATTAATAAGAATCTTAAATTTTTAGAAATTTCTCAGTATAATAAAAATATGAAAAAACTTGTACTTACCATTACTGCTGGAGATTTTTATAATAAATTAGCGACCTTGACCCATCCTCTGCTTAAAGATTACGCAAAGAGATGTGATGCTGACTTTTTAGTATTATCTGAAGAAAAGAAATATAAATACCCGCACTACTTAAAGTGTGAGATAAGAGAGCTACTTAAAAAATATGATAGAGTATTATATATAGATACCGATATAATTGTGAGACCTGACTCGCCTAGTCTTTTTGATATAGTACCTGAAGATTCTTTTGGTATTTTTGAAGAAGGTAGATTTACAGAGAGAGTCGTTGGATTTAAGGAATACTTAAGACTAAAAAGAGTAAATCCTGACAACTGGAAACATCAATATTATAATACTGGTGTTTTTATATGTTCTAAAAGACACGAAAGAGTGTTCAGACTGCCTGAGACTTTTGATTGTCATTTCTATGAACAATCCTATCTAAACATGAATCTGTTGCTAGATGGTGTCAAAATCTTTCAATTACCTTATGTGTATAATAGAATGACCTGTCTGGATAAACCTACGGGCACGCATAGGCTTTCTAGCTATTTTGTACATTATGCTGGATTAAATATAGCCTTACCCACAGATCAATATTTTGCTACTATAGAAAGAGATATTCAAGAATGGAAAAAAGGTAACTATTACTCAGGTTATTATATAATGGTGATTGTAGGAGGCGGTATAGGCGACAGAATCTCTGCAGAACCTGCTGTAAGATATATTTGTGAAAATCTATATAAAGATGACAATGTGGTTGTAGTCTGTGAAAATCCAGAACTCTATTCACATATAAAAAGACCAGTCTACGCACCAGGAGATCAGATCCCCAACAATGATTGGTATTATAGAGTATACACACTACATCCTACTATGGAAGATTCCCCTATATATTATTATATTTCTCCTATGCTTATTCATATGTGTGATCTTGCTTCTTTATCTATAGCTAAAATGACAATACCTATGAGTGAAAAAACTATTAAGCTCAATGTGGATAAAAAGGCTTTGAATAGCGTATTTGAAAAAGCTAATAAAAAAGATTTTTCAAATTGTGTACTCGTACACCCTGGTAAAAGCTGGCCTAGCAAAACGCTCCCCGAGGATGTATGGCAATCTTATATTGATACTATAATTGATAAGTGCAAAAAAGAGGTAGTGCTTATTGGTCATGATATGGCAAATGATTTTAGAAAAGTCTTAAAAGTAGACGGATCAAGATGTATTGATCTTAGAAATAAGCTTAGTATCTCTGAACTAGTAGCTGTTGTGTCTTTGTGTCCTATACTACTCTCTAATGACAGCGCCCCTATTCATATCGCAGGAGCTTTTGATAATTGGATAGGTCTTATAGCAACCTGTAAGCATCCTGATTATATCTTACCACACAGACACAGTAACATTTATTATAAAGCAAAGAATCTTGAAAAACGGGCTATATATTATGATTATGAAAGAAGACAGACTTTTGTTGACGGTTCTAGGGTAGACTTGTGTAAAGAAGAAAGACTAAGGGAATGTGTACCAGATCCAAGAGCTATTGAGATTTTTATAAACGATTGTTTTTGTTTAAAAAATGGATAAACTAAATCTTTTAATTGAAATACACGGCGGTCTGGGTGATCAGATTTGTGCAGAGCCTGTCATAAGATTTATAAAAAACAAATGGCCGAATTATGAGATTTCTATAATTACTCATTATCCTGAATTGTTTGCGCATTTAGATATAAAAGCTTATGATAAAGACACGCACTTTACAGAACCTCATTTAAAAGCCTGTACCCACCCCCCAAATGATCATTTTCTTTCAAAAATTATAGATTTTCAGCAGTTACACACTGTCGATTTTATTTCTATTTGTCTATTAAAAATGACACTAGATCCTCTTGACAAACAAATTATAATAAAAGTCCCAGAAGAAACTGATTTAAAAGTAAGTGAGCTTATTGGTAAAAATCTTAATAATATATTAGTACACCCAGGGATGTCATGGCAGTCAAAGACTTTTCCAAAAGAATACTGGCAATCTTATATAGATATATTAGTAAATGCTGGATATAAGGTCATAATAGTCGGAAAAGATTTTGGAGAAAATAAGGGAATAGTACAAGGACTAGATACCTCAAAATGTCTAAATCTCGTAAACAAACTGTCTATCATGGAGCTTTGTGCTGCTCTAAAACAATGCCCTATTTTAATTTCTAATGACTCAGGTCTGATTCACTTGTCTGGAGCCTTTAATAATATTGTAGGGGTCATATCAACAGTACGTAGACCTAATACTTTATTTCATTGGAGACAGGGTATACAGGGATTAAATTATTTTTCTTTGGAAAATTATCCGCTTTATAATGATCTTATACCTGATACTATAGCTGGACATTATACATACAACAGTCATTTAAAGGAAGAAGATATACTAAAAGCATTACCAGATGCTGATAAAATTTTAGAATTTGTAGATCATCACATATAGGAGGTCTTATGAATGTAGTACATGTCTTAAATATTAATAATTATTTTCCAGAGCTTTGTGAAATTACTATGCCCCTTATTAAGAATTACTGCAAAAAAATTAATGCTAGACTCAATATAATAACAGAGAGAAAGTATCCTACTTTTCCTGTGACCTATGAAAAAATGCAGGTCTGGGAATATGGCAAGCAAGCAGATTGGAATATTTTAATTGATGCTGATATGATTGTACATCCAGATGCCCCAAATCTTGCCACTATGTATACACCAGATACTGTAGCCTTTCAATCTGCTTTTGATGCTGATAAGCAATTCGCAGCTGATGAATATTTTTTAAGAGATGGAAGAAAAGTTGGAATAGCGGGCGGTCTTGTTGTCACTTCTAAAATGACTCATGACTTATGGACACCTTTAGAATTTCCTTATGCAATAGCTGCAACAAAAACTAAAAGACAGCATATTATAGATGAGTATTGTCTTAGTAGAAATTTAGCAAAATTTGGAATGAAATTTATGGGTATTGCTCATTTTGATAAATTTATTCATATAGGGGTTGCAGCTGATGAAGAAGGACAGCCCGTAGAAGAATCTAATGAGCAAAAGATAGCAAAGGCAAAAAGAGCAGTAGCGTCATTCTTTTATTAGATTCCCCATTCTTGTAATTTGTCTTTTATTTTTTGAATAGCTATATCTCCTAATCCTGTAGCATAACACTTAGAAGGATCTATTAAAGCTTGATCTAGCTTATAAGAATATTTACAGATATTAACTGTTAAATTAAATTCGCTTACTTGTCGGCTATCTATCTTACAAAACTTAGACATTTCATTAAAAGGCATTTGAAGAGGTTCCCAAACATCATGCGTATACCAAGAAGACACAAGCATAGCTCCAAGAGGTACTGTTTGAGGTATCTGATGTCTAAAAAAATAAGCGGTAGGATAAAAAAGAGAATTAAAGTCATTTACAAATAAAGTCCCTATAGAATCCAAAGGATTTAAATGAAGTGTGGGATCTTCTGTATCTGGATGAATAATAGCATCTGCGCCTATATAAATGTTCCATTGATAGTCCTTACCATCTTCCCAAATTTGCATACGCTCATAGTCATCAGGAAATCCTATAAATTTAGATTTTGTGATTATATTAATATCGGCACCTATTTTTTTAGCAAAGCGCTCTATTGCTACTGAGGTATGCTTATAAATTTCAAAATACAGATCATTTAATATTGTTATATGAATACATTTAGTTCTTAAATCTTTTGGCTCATAAAACCATCTATTTAACATGAAGTCCTTCCGATTGTGCTAATTCATTATAAAATTTTTGACAATAGGCCTCTGCTGTTTGGTGCCAAGATCCTTGAGATCCTCTTATCAAATGATAGGCTACTCTTTTATTTTGAAATTCATATTTTTGAAGACCTGCCCACATTTTAAAAGTCTCTTCATCTTTTTTTATTCTTTCTTCTATAGGTACATCACTATAGCTAAATGATTGAAATTTTTTATTAGATAAAGCTTTTCTGATTTTCCAGCCAACATCTTTTCCATCATATATTTCTTGGAAAAAGCCACTTGTAAAATCTAAATTTTCTAAATCTTTTACTTTATAAGCTGATCCAAAAGCACTAGGAAATTGTCTATCTCCTATTTTAATTGGAAAATGATACGGTGCACCCATGGCGCTGTAACCTTCATTTTCAAAACCTGCTTCAAAATACTTTAACATATTTCTCTGAACCCAAAAAAAATCTGGATCATATATCATTATATAATCGCTATTATTTTTTCTAGCTTCTTCCAAAACAGTGTTTAAGCCAGCAGCATGATGTCCGCTATCTTGTTTACCCCAAAAAAGAGTAGAGTAACTGTGTATAGGTATAAAAGGTGTAGCGTCTAGATATATGACTCTTACTTTTGGATATATCTGGGTTAGTTCATTAAAAAATTTTTTATCAGGATTTGTTGTGGTATCTATAATTATATATTCAAAATCTTCTATGTCCTCAAATTCATGAAACATTTTAAGTTTCCAAGGCATATAGATTTCAGACTTATAATTTACAGTGCCTATTGTCCATTTCATTTTGCAAATTCCAATACTTTTTTAGCTACAAATTCTATTTGTTCAACAGACACGCTCCAATTAACAGGGATACACAAGTGTGTCCTAAAAAACTCATCAGAGCCCGGTAGATTTGAAAAAAAGTTTTTAAATACCGTGTGCTGATGATTATTATTATGTACTTTAGAAGACATTATACCGTTTTCTTTAAGCTTTTCAAGCAGCTCATCTCGGTTTTCACAAAATATTGTATAAAGCCAATATGACGATTCTGCAGTATTTAAAATTGACTGGGTTTTTATTTTGCCTTTAAATATCTCATTATAGACACTAGCGTTTTCTCTATGTCGGCTAAGAATCCAGTCTAAGTGTTTAAAATTTTCAATACCAACAACTGCACTGACATCGTTAGATTGCCATTTTCCTCCACGATATATTATATCATTTTCACAGCGTAAATCCTTTTTTTCTCTATTATCATAGCGGTCTATTCCAAACCATCTTATTAATTTTAATTTATCATATTCATCTTTGTTTTTACAAAATAAAAACCCACCGTCAATAGAGTTAATATGTTTTATAGCTTGTAAAGAAAATGTAGTAAAATCTGAAAAATTTCCCAGATAGCTATTTTTATATTTTGTACCCCAACAGTGTGCCCCATCTTCTACAACTCTTATATTATACTTTTTTGCAATTTTATTTATTTTTTCAAGATTACAAGGACTGCCACCCCAGTGTACAACACAAACAGCTTTTGTATTTTTACAAATTTTTCTTTCTAAATCTATAGGATCGATATTTCCAGTTAAAGGATCTATATCAACCCATCTTAATTTTACGTGATTTGCTAATATCGGTGTTATGGTAGCGGTACAGGTTGTGCTTGGGACCAGTATTACAGACTCTGGATCTGGGTTTTTTTCTTCTCCGTTTACACAAAGCTGATAAGCTAAATGCAAAGCGCTTGTTCCGCTATTGACATATAGGCATAAAGGATTACCTAATTTTTCAGATACAAGTTTTTCAAATTCTATTACTTTTGCACCTTCGCCAATATATCCTGAATATAAGACTTTTTCCATTTCTTTTACTACTGTATCGGCCATAAAAACTTTAAATAACGGAATCATATTCCTCCCTTAAAATAGACATCATTATATAATCATAATACTTTCCATTATTGTAAATTGCTTTTCTTTGTCTACCCTCTTCTATAAATCCAAGTTTTTTATAAATATGTATGGCTCTATCATTGTTTTCTAAGACAAATAACCACAGTCTGTTCATGTTTAGTTTCTTAAATCCAAGGTCAAAAATTAAATTGTACATTTCTTTTGCGTAGCCGTTTCCTCTACATTTTTTGTGAATGTCTCCGCCGACACACATTGTTCGATTGATCATATCTATTTGCGTTATCCTAACATATCCTATTTTTTCATGATTTAACATAAGCACAAAATACATTTGAGAATTATCTGTTTGAAGCTTCTCAAACCATCTTAGCTGGCTCTTTTTATTTAATGAGACATAGGTACCTAAATACGGATAAAGCTCAGGATCGCTCCGTATCGTCATTACAAATTCAAGATCTTCTTCGTCAATACGTTTTAAGCTAAATATCATAGCTCTATCCACCATGAGGGTATTACCGGCTCTTCAGTTACATTAACAGTATAATTATAAAACTTAGCAAACTGATCAACTGCTGATTTAACACCAATATGCCCTTTTCTAGATTCTGGTATAGTTGCTGGATCATCATAGGATAAAAGTACTACACCATCCAAATAGTCATGTCCTGCGAATATCCCTCCTTTTTTAACTTTTGGATACCACGCCTCTATATCTTTACACATATTCATATAGTCATGAGAAGCATCTATATAAACAAAATCTAGGCTTTCATTACTAAAAAATTTAGCAGCTTCAATAGACAATTCTCTAAATATAACAGCTCTTTCACCATAATTATAAGTATTCATGAAACAATGCGCAAAATTATCTAGCTGCTCATTAGGATTCCCATTATTAATATCTTCAACCCCTTCAAAATATCTCCAAGCATCTACCATATAAAGTTTTTTACCATCCCAGTTTTTTAAAATATGAGATGAAAAATCTCCTCTAGCCACACCTACTTCAACCCCAATTCCATTAAGTCCTTTAGATTTTAATAATTGTGGTAACTCTTCTCTTACTTTCACTAGCTCCCCCATTCTTTTAATTTAGCCTTTACTCTTAATATAGCGTCATCTATGTTTAGGTTTTCTGTTGTAAATCCTAAAGTATAAATGTTATTTATGTCTTTTATTGGCTGATCTAAATGATATCCGTATTTACAATAATTAACAGTTAAATTAAATTCACTTACTCTTCTTTTTTCTTCATTACAAAATGAAGACATCTCTTCATAGGACATATCAAGAGGTTCCCAGATATCGTGTGTGTACCAAGAAGATACAACAAAACCGTCAATTAAAGCTTTATTAAAACCACTTCTAATTGAATAAGCGGTAGGCTTAAAACAGCCGCTTGAGTCATTATACCAAGGACAGCCTATAGAAATAAATGGATTTACGGTTAAAGTTGGATCTTCTGTATCTGGATGTATTATAATATCAGCGTCTATATTTATATTCCTTTCATAATTGCCGGGAAATTCTGGAAATTTATGTGTAGTAATTAAATTAAAATCAGCACCTATTTTTGTCGCGTATTGTTTTAGATTAGGTATAGTGTATTCACAGAGGTCCCTTCCTAACCATTTATCAGTAGCTACAACATGCACACATTTTGATTTTAAATTTTTAGGTTCATAGAACCACCGTTTACTCACTAATACCCCATTCTTTTAATTTATTTTTTAATATACTTACCCCTTCTTGAGTGGTGTATTTTGTGGATGTAAACATTAACGTAAAATGTTTACTTTGATCTATTAAAGCCCCTGCATGTTTTAAGCCAAATCTTGCCATATTTCTAGATAAAATATATTCGCTTACTTGCCTAGGCTCTTTGAGACATTTTTTTGAAGCTTCTTCAAAAGTCATATCTGTAGGCGTCCAGACATCATGAGTTATTATACTAGATACCGTAAATTGATCCGCCATACCCCAAGGATAATTATAACGCATAAAATAAGGATCCGTGCGTGTATCAAAATAGTAATTAGTGTCTAGTCCATATAAAGAGGCTACTTCTACTGGACTTAGCCTTACGGTGGGGTCTTCACAATCAGGATGTAATATTGTATCAGCATCTATGTTAAAATTCCATTCATAGTCTTTTCCCTCTTCCCAAATCTGAAAACGCTCATAATTTGGAGGAAAGGTGGGGAATTTAATTTGATCTATTAAATTAAAATCAGCTTTTATTTTTTTGGCGTACATTAATAAATTCGGGATTGTGATAGCACATAATTCAGGTTGCCAGTTGTTCAAAGCCACTACGTGTACACACTTTTTATTACCTGCTTTTATTAAGTACATAAATTTATTTTACAACCCACCACGTCGGTCCTTTTTCTTCTTTTGTAACTTGGATAGCGTATCCGTTTAAAAACTCATCAACTGCTTTTTTAACTTCAAAAATAGAATAAACTTTATCACCCAGCTCGCTACACCCATCAAAATAATCATGCCCCGCAAACACCCCACCACCCTTTTTTACTTTGGGAAACCAAGTTTTTAGATCTAGCATTACGTTTTGGTAGTCGTGCGCCGCATCTATATATACAAAGTCTAGACTTTCATCTTGAAAAAGTTTTGCGGCATCTACAGAAGTTTCTTTTATAATGCAGCACTTATTAAAATAAAAATAGGTATTCATAAAAGTCTGGGCAAAGTTGTTAAGTTGGATATTGTGATCACCCCTAAAATCGGGAGCTACGTCATCTGCCGGTCTCCAATGGTCTACTAGATAAAGTTTGTCTCCATTCCATTTTTCTAAAATAATCTTTGAAAATCTTCCTTCCTGTACTCCTACTTCAACACCAATTTTAGCATTAAGACTGTTGAGTAATTCGGGAAATTCATCTCTGATATTCATTAGGATTCTCCTATAATGAGATTATTTGGATTTATTATGTTATTTTTTATATATTCAACAAGCTTTTCCTTGCTAAAATTTTTATAAGCTGATGGCGGAGGGTGAATTTCAGCACTTATATAGCCAATATCTTTTAATTTTGTTGTATTAAGAAACACCTCATATTCAGCACCCTCAATATCACATTTTAATAGCTTACATTGGCCTATTCCAAACATTTTAAACAGCTTATCTAATGAAATAGTAGGACAATTTTCTATAATTTCTGGATTATCCACATTACCCCACCAGTTTGAGTAAATAGATCCTCCACCTGAGTTTTCTGTACCCCCGCTTATGACTATATCCCTCTCATTCATGGCGATTGCTATATTAAGGGGGATGACATTTTTTATATTATTAATCGCCAAGGTGCTGACTAGATGATTATAGTTATCAGAACGAGCTTCAATAGCTATAATTTTAATATAGGGGTATTTAAGAGCTAAAAAAGCACTAAACATACCGTTATTTGCCCCTAAATCGATAACATAGTCATTTTCTTGGAATATAATATTACTGATTCCATAGACATCTTTATTAAGATCTCTCTCTATATAACCCACACTCTTAGAATTTGAATAATCACAGACTTTTAAAGACTGTCCTAAAATATTTATACTGAACTGATACATAAACTCCCCTCTTTATTATATGAAAATTTTAAAATTTTTTAAACCCTTTAATCTAATAATATAAATTACCATATAAGGAGTAGTATGGCTGATTATACTTTAAACAAACCCTATCCTCAATCTTGGAACGGTGTATCTAAAACAAAACAACCTGATAAGAGTAAGCCTTTGCCCCCAAGAAATATATTCTGTACTCATCCTTATGAGAAAGGGGTGTTAGATATACGCTGGGATAATCCTTTAAAGATACCTGAAAACTCTCAATGGAATATTCTTGGTGTAAATATATATAGATCTACAGATTCTGAAGCAGGTCCTTTCACTAAAATAAACAGTACACTTATACAGACTTCTTTTTATAGAGATAAAACAACTCATACTTTTATAAGTAATGAGGATTGCCTTCCCACGCTAACGAGGGGATCAGATTCTGTTTGTGATTGGGTATTTACAACATCTCGTAAGCCGATAGTAAAAGAATCAAGTCAAAATGAAACAGCTGATACTTCAAAAGATGTATATATTAGGATTGATAACTCTGATGGTCAAGGTGCCCTGATTGTTCCAGCTTATAAAGTCAACGGTATAACTGGTGAGATATTTTTAATCACTAATCCTATATACAACTCTAATACAAAATTAAATGAAGATCCTAGGCTTCCTGACGGCCCAGATGCAAAACTTTATTGTTCTTATTGGTACAATAATAACTTTGTTAAAAGTGATCTATACCCTAGATATTTTTATAAAATTACAACTATAGGAAGAGATGTTGCTAATAATATTTTAGAGACGTCTTTAGATGATGTAAAAGCTCAGCATGTTTTTGAAATTGATAAGCCTGATTATTTGTGGCAGGGTGTAATTGTTAAAAATAGATTTTTATTAGAACAGTTTGGAGAAAGAGCTAAACTTTTTATAAGAAAAGAAGTAGGGGAGACTTGTCCATTTTATGTTGAAGATCACGCGCAGTCTCATAATGATTGCTTATTATGTTATGGTACAAATATTTTAGGTGGCTTTTTAGGGCCTATTGATATTATCATGGCTCCTCCAGAAGCTGAAAAAAAAATAGATATTACCCCTATAGGCTTACGCTTAAATTACTCATTTGAAAGCTGGACGGGCCCCAGTCCTCTTATAAGAACAGGTGATTTTATTGTACGACAAAATGGTGAAAGAATGATTATAGGAGCTGTTACACCACAAGGTGCTAAAGGTGCCGTATTTCAACAGCATTTTACTCTCAATTACAGGGATGTCGGAGATATTTTATATAAAGTACCTATTCATGGTGGTGAGACTCATGTACCTATATCTCAAGATACAAGGGGAGTAAATCAACCTATTACTGATGCTTCTCCTGTGATTCCTGAATACAAATCAGATAGGGCTGAGACAGATAAAGGTCGTAATATTAACTATGAAAATATTACTTGGTAGATCTCTGAAATTCTTATCTTCTAAGTTAATTTATTAATTTTTCGCTACGTAAGATACTCGTGTATAAATTAGGAGTATAAGCTTGTCTATAAAAGAAATAAATACGGCTCCTTTGTATTATACTGGTTTGATTGGGGCCACCGGTCCTAAAGGGTCAACTGGAGTACAAGGAGTTACTGGTCTTATAGGTGTCACTGGCTTAAAAGGTAGTACTGGAATACAGGGTTATCAAGGTGATACTGGAATTTTTGGACCCAAAGGTAGTACCGGTATAGCTGGAAGCACGGGAATTCAAGGTATTATAGGTAATCTAGGTCAGACAGGGGCTCAAGGAATACAGGGGTCAACCGGTATACAGGGATTGGGCCTCACAGGAGTCCAAGGTTACACAGGAATCCAAGGTAATTTAGGAGCTACAGGCCTTCAGGGGACACAAGGAACTACAGGATCTCTTGGTCAGACTGGAATAAAAGGCGAGACAGGTACCCAAGGTGTTCAGGGGTCGGTGGGTGATACAGGTCTTCAAGGTCCTTATGGTTTTACAGGATTACGCGGCCTTACTGGAACACAGGGGTTGGTCGGTGTCGTAGGACAACAGGGTCAAACAGGATTACAAGGTTTAATTGGATTTCTTGGCAGTACTGGTACACAGGGCAGCACAGGTTTACAGGGACCTAAAGGCGGCACAGGCTCACAAGGAATTACTGGATCACAAGGTTTACAAGGTGATCAAGGTATCACAGGTCAGACAGGCACACAGGGTCAGCAAGGCTATACAGGTATAAAAGGGTCTACTGGCATAGGCGCTCAGGGAACTACCGGTATCCAAGGACAGTTAGGATTTACTGGAATTCAAGGATCAACAGGAATCTTAGGATTTACAGGATTACAGGGTACTGTTGGTTGTACAGGAATACAAGGGACAAAAGGAAATACAGGTTCTCAAGGAAATACAGGTATTCAGGGGATACAGGGGTCAACAGGTATAGCTGGAAATACAGGTATAATTGGATTACAGGGTACAGTAGGTAATACAGGTTTACAAGGACCAACTGGAATACAGGGTCTGATTGGATTTACTGGCATAAGTGGAAATACCGGCATACAAGGTTTAATGGGAAATGATGGCGCAACAGGTATAGCTGGTCCGAGAGGTATTACCGGTATAAAAGGAGATAGTGGAAATACAGGTCTAAGAGGAGAAATTGGAACAACAGGTCTACAAGGTCTGCAGGGTATGCAGGGCCAAGCTGGGTCCACAGGATTACAGGGAATAACTGGATTAGGCATTACAGGACTTGCTGGTCCAGTTGGACAGACTGGGGCTCAAGGATATACTGGAACACAAGGAATAAAAGGAGATACGGGTCTTACTGGAAGCACTGGGACACAAGGTATAGTTGGAAATATAGGTGCTACAGGAATAAGTGGCCTTACAGGATTGGTTGGCCCTACCGGAATACAGGGTCAGACAGGAATTACTGGAAAAGGCGAAACAGGTTTAGTTGGAGCAACCGGACTGAAAGGCCCAACTGGAGTGGGTCTTCAAGGACAAACAGGTTTAAGAGGATTAAAAGGAGAAACTGGATTACTTGGTCTTACTGGTGTTCAAGGATTTACAGGTCCAGCAGGTGGCCCTCAAGGTGTTACTGGTGTAGATGGTCAACAAGGCTCAACAGGATTACAGGGTATACAAGGTATAAATGGAGCTACTGGTATACAGGGTCCTAGAGGTTTTACAGGAGCACAGGGTGATCAAGGCATTACCGGCTTACAAGGAGCCGTTGGAGCTACAGGCACACAAGGAAATACAGGACCGCAAGGTTCCACAGGTGTACAAGGACTTCAAGGACAAATAGGTAATACAGGTTTACAGGGAATAAAAGGAAGTACCGGATTAGGTATAACCGGTCCGCAAGGCTCACAAGGTCAAACAGGAATACAAGGTCCTCAAGGGGATACTGGTATTAGAGGACTATATGGATTTACAGGATTACAAGGAACTAAAGGAGATACTGGTTTATTAGGTTTAACCGGATCTCAAGGTTCTCAAGGTATAACAGGCTTACAAGGCTTATCTGGATTTACAGGATTACAAGGTATAACTGGATTTATAGGATTTACAGGAATCCAAGGTAATACCGGCTATGGAATTACTGGGCCTATAGGATTTACAGGTATTTTAGGTGTACAAGGATTTACAGGATTCGATGGAGTTCAAGGAATAACTGGTTCAGAGGGTTTACAAGGAATTACTGGTCTTGATGGCGTTCAAGGAATAACTGGTTCAGATGGTTTACAAGGAATTACTGGACTCGATGGCGTTCAAGGAATTACTGGTCTTGATGGTTTACAAGGAATAACTGGACTCGATGGAGTTCAAGGAATAACTGGACTCGATGGAGTTCAAGGAATAACTGGTTCAGATGGCGTTCAAGGAATAAC
>Ga0209777_10003876_pt1 | contig 18100 bp, 20 predicted proteins | sample FrelakmetHBP12HB_FD_187147 | JGI IMG/M metagenome (GOLD analysis project Ga0209777, IMG submission 187147) | Freshwater lake sediment microbial communities from the University of Notre Dame, USA, for methane emissions studies -HBP12 HB (SPAdes)... | ecosystem: Environmental > Aquatic >...
GGTAATGCTAAAAACAGAAGAAATGATAAAGAAATAACCTTATATATGACTAAAGAACAGGTTAAGAAGATATTAGAAGATAGAAGTGGAACCGAACAAGTAAAGAAACCTAAGAAGCCAAGAAAAGAAAAAGCAAAAGCAAAGAAAAGTAAAAAAAGTAAAGAAATTTAAAATTAGTAATTTTCATCAGAGTTTAAATTACAAATTAATTTAAACTTCTTCTAAGAAGAAGAGGATTGATTTTATCGAAAGAGAGTTAAATTTTGATCCAATATAGTATACAAACGGTGGTAAACTGATACTACCTAGACTTCCTTAAAGGAAGAGCGAATTACCAAGCATTTTATATAGATGTTTTAATTTTTAATAAATATAATAAAATTTGTATAAAATACAAGGACCAGGAGGAAAACTAAATGAACGAAAATGAGATTAATCAAAATCAGTATGGGGTAGATCAAATAAATTCGATTGAAGGATTGGCTGCAATTAGAAAAAGACCAGGAATGTATATTGGCCCATTAAATTCTCCAATACAATTAATATGGGAAACTATAGACAATTCAATAGATGAATTTATGGTTGGTTGTGGTAATGAAGTTAATTTAACTATATTATCCAATAACACAATAATAATAGAAGATCACGGTAGGGGTATACCCGTTGGTCCACATAAAGAATGGAAAAATAAAGATAATACTCCTCTTGACACTTTAACAGGAGTGTTAACAAAACTTCATGCTGGAGGAAAATTCAATACAAAAGATTCTGCTTATAAATATAGCGGCGGACTTCATGGCATCGGAGTCAAAGCTACTAATGCTTTGAGTGATTTATTTGAAGTAAAAGTTAAAAGAGATGATAAAATATATCAACAAAAGTTTTCTAAGGGAGAACCCATTACTGATATAGAAATAACTGGTAAATGTGAAAAAAATGATACTGGAACACAAATAATTTATCATCCTGACAAAGAAATATTTAAAATTACTCTTGAATCACCTTGTAAAGATATACAAAAACGTTTAAATGAATTAACTTCACTTAATATGGGATTAAAAATAAATTATAAAAATGAAATAACAGATGTCGAAAAAGAATTTTATTATCCTGATGGTATAAAAGGTTATGTTAAAAGATTAATAGAAAACGAAAATTCTTTATATGATGAGCCTATTTATATAAAGGGTGAATATAAATTATCAGATAATGAATTTATTTTAGTTGAAATTGCATTTATTCATGTAGATAATGAGCAACCTAATGAAGTAATAAAAACTTTTGCAAATAATATTAATACTCATGAAGGTGGATATCACTTACAGGGATTTAGAAATGCTTATAAAAAACAATTAAATAAATATGGAACTGATAATAAATTAATAGAAGAACCAGTTGAATTGAGATATTTATTAGATGGTATATATTGTATAATAAATGTTAAAATTCCTGAAGCTGAATTTGAATCTCAAACAAAAAATAAACTTTTAAATTTTGAAGCAGAAACTGCCGTTGAAGATATAATGGATAAAGCTTTTATTCAAATGTTTAAGAACAAAGAAAATAAAAATATATTTGAAACATTAGTAACAAGAGCATTAAGAGTTAAAGAAGCCGAAGAGGCAGCTCGTAAAGCTAGAGCTTTAACTCGCAAAGTTGGAAAAGTTAGTAGAACGGCATTACCAGGTAAATTAGCAGATTGTGCTAATAAAAACGGATATTCAGAAATTTTTTTATGTTTACATGGCGATACGAAAGTTAAATTATTAAATGGAACAAATCCAACAATTGAAGAATTAACTAAAAAAAATCAATTTGATTCATTTTGGATATATTCAATAGATGAAAATGGAGAATTTTATCCAGCATTAGCAAAAAATCCAAGGGTGACGCAATATGTTAATAAATTATTAAAAATTGAATTATCAGATGGTTCAATTGTGAAATGTACCCCCGAACATAAATTTCTTGATAGGGAAACTATGCAATGGATAGAAGCTAAAGATTTATTAATAGGTTCATCATTATATCACTTAACATTAAAATATTCAGAAAAAAATTATGAATTAATATATAATAAGGGAAATAAAACATATAATTATACTCATACTTTAGTTAATAAAATTATTAATAATTATGATTATGAAAATCTCCATTATACTATTGAAGATAAAATAAATTTTCCAGTTACTCATCATTGTGATTATAACAAGCAGAATAATACTCCAGAAAATTTAAAATGGATGTTAAGAAGAGATCATTTTAATTTTCATCATGAACAAGGATCTATAATTGGCGTAAAAAATTTATTAAAATATGTTCAATCAGAAGAAGGAAGAAAGAAATCTAGTGAAACAATGAAAAAATATAATAAAACAGAACAACATAAAATAGATATGCAAAAAGCATGGAATGATCCTGAAACTAGAAAAATTATGTCTGAAGGTGTATATTATAGAACAGAAGAAGGAATAAATTGTCAAAAAAAAGCCGTGAGCCAAGGATGGAAAGATGGAAAATATAAAAATGCTACATTTGCAACAAATGGATATTGTGGATCACAAAAACATCATGATGATTTAGTTAAAAGAATGAATACTCCAGAAGCAAAAGCTAAATGTGCGGTACAAATTATTGTTAGTAATAAAAATCCAGAACATAATAAAAAAAGATCAAGATCAAAAATTGCTAAAGTAATTAATAAATGTTATAATCAAGGATTAGATTTTACAAAAGAAAATTATAATTTAATAAGATTAGAGAACACAAATGGATATTCTTCAACTCCAATTTATAATAATATTCTTAATCATTTTAATTCATATGAAGAAGCTTGGGAATATGGTAAAAATTATAATTTTACAATAGTTAATATCACAGAAATATACTATGAAGAACCAATTCCTGTTTATTGTCTAACTGTAGAATCTAATTTACATGCCTTTGTAATAGAAAATGGATTAATTACTCATAATTGCGAGGGAGATTCAGCTTCTGGGACTTGTAAAAATGGCAGATTTAGAGAATTTCAGGCCATTTTACCTATTTTTGGTAAATTATTAAATACAGAAAAATCATCAGAATTAAAAATGATTGATTCAATAAAAATAAAAATTATTATTGCCGCTTTACAAGCTGGAGTTGGAAATACTTTTGATATCAATAAAGTTAGATATGATAAAATAATAATAACAAGCGATCATGATTTGGACGGTTATCATATTTCAGCCTTGTTAATAACTTTTTTCTATAATTATATGAAATCATTAATTACAGAAGGTAGAATATATTTAGCTTGTCCACCTCTATATAAAGTAGTAAAAGGGAAAAATAGTTTTTATATTAAAGATGATCAAGAATTACAAGAATATAAGAAAAAACATGGAAGCAATTTTGAATTACTAAGATTTAAAGGGTTGGGAGAAATGAATTCGGAACAATTAAAAGAAACAGTTATGAATCCAGAAACTCGAACTTTGAAAAAAATAACCGTAGAAGATGCTGAAAAAGCTGTTCAAACTCTTAATGTTTGGATGGGAGATGAATCTCAATTAAGACGAGATTTTATAGAAGCAAATGCAAATTTAATTAATTTAGAATAGGATTAAGGAGAAAAATATATGGGAAAATTAAGAAAAATAGCAAAAAATAAGAAAGTGTTTCTTGGTGGAACATGTAATGAATCAAATTGGAGAGATGAATTAGTTTCTTTATTAAAAATAGATTTTTTCAATCCAATTGTTTCAGATTGGGACGAAGCGGCAAAAATGGAAGAAATTAAGCAAAGAAAAATTTGCGATTATGTTCTCTATGTTATTACTCCCAGAATGACTGGAGTTTACTCGATCGCGGAGGTCGTCGATGACAGCAACAAGCAGCCAGAAAAAACTTTATTTTGTGTTTTAAAAGAAGATAATTCTAATGGAGAACATAAACTTTTTGATGTAGGACAATTAAGATCATTAGCTGCCGTTAGTGAAATGGTTAAAAACAATGGAGCAAAAGTATTTGATAACTTAGAAGACGTTGCAGAATTTTTAAATAAAGGAGAATAAAAATGTCATTGTTTATAATGGTTGAATTTAATAATGAAGTTAAAAATAAGTTATATGAAAAGCAATTGATTTTGAAGCAGAATTGTTCAGGTGAATTTGAAAATTCTAGTGCGTTTCACATTACGGTAGAATTCTTATCTGAGAAACTAACTCAACCAAACGAAGCTATTAAAGCAATGCAATTATTAGATCAGATGAAGCATAGGAAATTTGAGATTGTGGCTAAGAATTTTAGTAATTTTGATGGTGGAACATATTGGATTGGAGTTCATAATTGTTTAGAATTATATAAGATCAAGCATAATGTTGAGAAATTTTTAAAGCAGGAGAACTTCGATCTGAAGCCACCTAAATTTAAGGGATATACTCCTCATATCACGATGGGCTATGATATACAAGAATTGAATAATTTTGATAAGACTTTTGATGGAATTCCTATTTTAATAGATAATGTCTGTTTGTGGCATTCATATAAGGTCAATGATGAATACATTCAAGATTGTTTATATCGAGTGAACTTAAAGTAGGAGTGATAAATGATGGAACGAAATCTATGTTATAAAAGATATCCTTGTTGTTTGTGTTCTTGTTTGCCTCATCAGTGTAAAAAGATCAAGATGGATGATGAGATTAAAGATAATCTAATAAAAGAAATTAAAGATAAAAAAGATTATACTTATTTTGAGTTGAAAAAGGGAGTGTCGAAGTGAGTTTATTTCAGGAACTGGATAGTGAAATCAAGAAATTAGACTTAGAGAGGGAAAGATTATTGAAGATAAATGGATTATTGATATCCTATCCTGATCTTGAAAGTAGTTGCGATAGATGGAATCATGAGAGATTATTTAGTAAATCGGTCAATCCTATCGTCGATAGAGTGGATTTTAATCATAGCTGTGGCTGTTGTAGCGATGCTCCATTGTATGCCTATCCATATATCGAAGTAGATGGTATTAAGATTCATTCTGATCCATTATACATACCCATTGGAGAGAAGGGATATGGATATTGTGGTGACATGCCTTATGATAATTGGGAAGAAAATTTTCAAAAGCGCAATATAAGTGAGGAAGTAATTCATTTGGTTAAAAAGCATTTTGAGGATAATCCATGGAGTTATCATAAAGAAGAAGAAGATGAAGAATTATAATTAAAAAATAGTTAAAATAAAAGAGAGTTAAAAAAAACTTTCTTTTTATTTATAATTTTAATAATCACAATTAGGAAAAATAGAAAATAGGAGAAAAGAAATGGAAAATATTTTTATTGATACAAATATTGATTTTGAACCATTACCAGAATTTATTAAATTAACAGGAGTTACATTTGAGGGTAGACAAAATATAATTTCACAATTAAAATTGAATCAATCTATTTTTTTAAAAAGGGATCCATTTAATGAATATGATAAATATGCAATTAAAGTATTTACTAATTATAAAGGAAAAGAAATTCAAATAGGTTGGATTCCTAAATTAACAGCACAGACTTTGGCTCCAGAAATAGATGCAGGAATAAAGTGGAGTGGATTGATTGGAAAGATTATTGGTGGAAATGATAAAAATTATGGAATATTAATAAAATTATCAGTTGAGGTATAAATATGGCTAAAAAGAAAACTCAGGGTAGTATAGAAATAGATAGAATGATTGCAAATGAAGCAGTTATTTGTTCTGATATAGTAAATGAAATAGAATATTCAATGATGGCTTATGCGCTTAAGACAATTGAGGATAGAGCTTTACCAGATGTAAAAGATGGATTAAAACCAGTGCAACGTCGAATTTTATATGCAGCTTGGGAAAATAAATATTTACCTACTAATAAAATGCCTAAAAATGCTAAAATAGTAGCAGCTACAATGGGTGATTATCATGCAAGTGGCGACGCAAGTATATATGGTGCCCTAGTAGTAATGTCTCAGCCATGGAAATATAGATATCCTTTGATTGAATTTCAGGGTAATAACGGTTCTATTGATGGTGACTCACCAGCTGCAATGAGATATACAGAAGGTAGATTAGATAAAAATGCAATGCAATTGTTAAATGATCTTGAAAAAGAAGCAGTTAAATTTAAATCAAATTATTCAGAAACAACAGTAGAACCTATAGTTTTACCAGGATTATTTCCAAATTTACTGTTAAATGGATCTTCTGGAATAGCTGTTGGATATACCACAGATTTACCTTCTCATCAATTAGGAGAAGTGGTAGATGGAATTATATACGTTATTAATAATCCAACATGCACTATTACTGAGATAATGCAATATATAAAAGCACCAGATTTTGCTGGTGGAGCATGTTTAGTTAAAAATGATAAAATTTTAGAGTTATATGAAAAAGGTAAATCATCATTGACTTTTAAAGCTAAATATAAAATAGAATTAAATGAAGAAACTGAAAATCAACAGATTGTATTTTATGAATTACCACCATACGTTGATAAACCAAAATTAATAATTAAAATTCATAATTTATGTTTAGAAGAGAAAAAAATTCCAAGGGTTGTTGATGTCAGAGATGAATCTGACGGATATGAAATTAGAGTAGTAGTTGAATTACATAAAACGGCTGTGCCAGAAGTAATAATTAATGAATTATTTGAGAAAACTCCCTTACAAAAAAATCAAACCTTTATAATGCGAGCTTTATTAGGTCAAACTCCAAAATTATTGACATTAAAAGAAATTATTGAATATTATTTAGAACATCGAAGAGATGTAGTTTTTAAAAGAACTCAATATGCATTAACTAAAGCAAAAAATAAATTACATATTCAAGAAGGTCTTCAAATTGCATTAAATGATATTGATAAAGTAATTAATATCCTTAAAAATTCAAATACTGATGTTGACGCTAAAAAATCTCTTAAAACTGAATTTAATTTAAGTAACGAACAAGTTGAAGAAATAATTGAAATAAAATTGCGTCGATTAACAAAAATGAATAAAAAAGATATAGAAGATTTAATTGATAAATTAAAAATTGAAATTGAAAATTGTGGAATAATAATTTCTAGTGTTGATGAAATTAATAAAATAATAATTAATGAATTAAAAAATCTTAAAAAGGAATTTAATGATACACGCAGAACTCAATTATTAGAAGAAACTGAAGTTAATAAAATAATGTTAGAAGATAACATTAAAATAGAAAAAGTTAATGAACCCATTATGTTAGCTTTAACATCTAAAAATACTATTAAGCATTTAACTATTAGTGCTTTTGACGATATGTTGAAACGTAATTCGTTAAGAGAAAAAAATGAATTATTTATACAAGGATTGAAATGCATGCTAGATGATAATTTTGTTTTAATTTTAAAAGATGGAAATTATATTAAAATTGATTTTTCAGATTTATTAACTGGATTAGAAAAGTTTGAAATTAAATCTAATATTAAAGCTATAGTGACATATAGTGATTTAAATAAATCGATTTTAGTTTTAACTAAATGTGGGATAGTTAAGAAAACTAATATTGTGGATTTAAAAAGAAGTAAAAAAATATCTCCATTATTAGTATTACAACCTAATGATGAAATTATAGGAGTAAAAGTTATTGATAATTCAATCGAAAATGTTGTAACAATTGCAACTAAAGAAGGATTAATTCATAGATTTTTTGAAAAATCTTTTAAAGAAACTAATCCGGGTGGACTTGGTATAAGTGGAATGACTTTAGATACTAATGATGAAATAGTTGATTTTGAAATATCCGCTAAAAATGAAGATGAAAAATATAAAATAGTTATTTTTACACAACATGATAATGGAACATTCGGGATTAAGAGTTTAAAATTAAATGAATTTAGACCAAAAGGTAGGATGGCTCAGGGATTATTTGGATTGACATATAATAAAGATAATTTAGGTAAAGTTACTAAAATATTATTGGTTAATAGTGATACATTTATATTGGATGGAAAAAGTTCGGTAAATAAAATAGGATTTGCTAGATTGCCAGAATATAATCGGTATAATAAACCTGATTTATATAAAAGTGAAGTAGCGGTTACGAGATTCTTTTTAGAATAGGATGTAAAAATGAAGAATGTTGGTGAGATCTTTGATTTTTTAAAGAAAAAATACAATTGGAATGATTCAGAATATGTATTTGTGATTAAATTTACGCATGATATCAATCGTATATATAATTTAAATGAAATAGCCATTAATTTTCATATAGATACAGAAAGAATTAAATTAACAATTTTTACTAATGATTCATTAAATGGTGATTTGATGAAAATTAAAAGTTTAGGTGAATTAGAAGAATATTTGATTAGTTATGAAATTATGAATAAGCTAATTGGAGAATTGTTTTACATTCCAAATGTAGAAATAAATAGTTATCACATATTCAAATAGGTTGTTATTAATTTTGATTTTTAATTTATTTTAATTTTAGGGTGATGAAATGAAAAGATTAATTAAAAGTGATTATGATTCAAGAAACTTGATAATGGAATATTCAACGGAAGATTATAAAATTATTAATATTTTATTAAAATATTATACTTTTGATGAATTAAATTTGACATCAGAAGAAATAAAAAACATTAAAAATATATTCCCTTTAATAGAAAATAGTAAAGTAGGAGTATATGTTTTAGTTGATGTTTATAATTATGTTTTAACAATTGAACAATTATCAATTAGATTTAATAAAACTATGAAAGATATTCAAGAAAAAATGTATACATATAACGCAAAAGATTTTGACATGGAGGATAGTTTTTACTTTATTGATAAAAAAGATGCTGAGAGTGCATTAAAATATTTTAATTAATAAGAAGCTTGAAGTATACCATTATTTGAAACGGGATTATCGGTAATTTCCATCTTGTAATTGGTATACTTTTTTATATGAAAAAATTTAGTTAAAAATTGTTTAAAAAATTCATATAATTAATTATACAGAAATTTTTAGGGCGGTGAAATATGAATTACAAGTGGAAAATAATACAAGGTAAAGCCCAAAGTTTAATAGAGATACTTAGTTCAATTGCAAAATCTAAAAAGATGTCTAAAGATGAGATTAAAAAGTTTATTAATAATGATATTCAACCTTATGATCCATTTTTACTTACTAATATGGATAAAGCCGTAGAAAGAATTAATCAAGCTATTAAAAATAATGAACATATACAAATATTAGGAGACTACGATGTAGATGGAATCACGTCAACTTCTCTTCTTTATATTGGATTAGTTTCATTATATTCTAATGTTTCATGGAAAGTGCCACATCGAATTAAAGATGGTTATGGAGTTAATAAAAATTTAATCGACGAAGCTCATAATGATGGAGTTAATTTGATTATAACTGTTGATAATGGAATTGCATCACATGAACCTATTAATTACGCAAAAAGCCTTGGGATTGATGTAATTGTGACAGATCACCATCAATTAAATTCAAATGGGATACCAACCGAGATAACAATTGATCCACATCAAGATAATAATTATCCTTTAAAAAATATCTGTGGATGTATGGTGGCATTTAAATTAGTAAATGCTTTAATTCCAGATTTATATTTAAATGAGAGATTATATAATGAAATGATAATTTTAATCACTTTAGCCACAGTGGCTGATGTAATGTCACTCGTTGATGAGAATAGATTTTATGTTAAAAAGGGATTGGAGTTGTTGAGTAATTGTGATAATTTGGGATTAAAAATATTAATAGAAAAATTAAAATTAAAAAATATTACTACGGCTGATATAGGTTATAAAATTGCTCCTTGTTTAAATGCGGCTGGAAGATTAGAATCAGCTGATTTAGCTGTTAATTTATTATTGACAGAAGATATTAGTGAAGCAAACAAAATAACTGATATAATTATTGAACTTAATGCTAAAAGACAAGAATTACAAAAAGAAATAATTGAAGAAATTGAAAAAAATGAACTTGATCCTGATAATTTTATAATTTTGAGAGTAGAGGCTGAAAAGGGGTTAATCGGGATTGTAGCTGGTGATATTAAGGAGAAATACAATAAACCTTGTATAATCTTATCTAAAAAAGATGATGTTCTGAGTGGCTCTGGAAGGAGTATAGAGGGTTATGATTTATTTCAAGTAATTGAAAAAAATCGAGACATAGTAAATGGTGGTGGACACGCTGCGGCATGTGGAGTATCTATTAAAGAAGAAAATTTAATTGAATTTAAGAGAAGGTGTAACGAAAATTTTAATCAATGGATTAAAGAAAATTGTAAAGATCAAAAAATTGAACCTATTAAATATGCAATTTGTGAAATTCCATTAAATTTAATAGATATTAAATTAATTAATAATATCAATAAATTACAACCTTATGGACATGGTAATTATGAACCATTTTTTGTTACAATGAATGTAAATGTTTTAGAATCTCGTATTGTTGGCAAAAATTTTGATACAATTCAGTTTACATTCAAACAAAATGAGTTTATAATAAAATCAGTTGGATTCAAGAATGTTTTAGAGAAGTTCATCGAATTAAGTTCTCCTCAAAAAGTTGATATAATGTATACGATAAACTTAAATGAGTGGAATGATAAATTTACTTTACAACTAATAATTAAAGATATACGAGCAATTCAATAATTTTTTAATAAAACTATAATTATTTTTTAACTAACTTTTATTTAAATTATATATAAAAATATTCATTAAATGAAAGTTGGTTTTAAAATGGATATAATAAACCAAATTATTAATAAAATTAATGATAAAAAAGTTCGAAATATAGCGATTGCAACTCATACAAATTGTGATGGGGATTCAATTGGGAGTCAAGAAGCTTTAAGATTAACTCTTGAAAAATTAGGAAAAAAAGTTGATGTTATAATTCATAGTCCTATATCTAAGGGTTATAGTAAAATTGTTGGAGAAAGTAAAATTGATAAAATAATGATTCCTCCAAGACAAAAATTTTATGATTTGGTTTTTTTATTAGATTGTTCAGAATATTCTCGAACAATTAACAATGTTGATAAAATTGGTAAATTTTTAATAGTGATAGATCATCATTATGGAATGAAACCAATTGGTAATATTTATTTATATGAAAAAGCTTGTTCAACAGGAGCGATTTTATATAAAATTATTCGTAGATTGGTTCCAATTACTGAAGAAATAGCAACATGTTTATATTTAACTATTAGAAGTGATACTGGAAGTTTTAAAAATAATAATACTGATGTTAGATCACATGAAATAGCTGCAGATTTATTATTACACGGAGCCAATATACAACTAATAAATGAAATATATGAAAATCGATCAATGAGTTTTCTTAAATTATTAGGTAGAGTTTTAAAAAGTGTTAAATATGATAATTGTTATAAGTATATATATGTGACTATTACAGTAGAAGATGTGCAAGAATCAAATTCAAATTATGAAGAAGCATCTTTATTAATAGATTATATACGTAATATAGAAGATGTTGATATTAGTTTTTTATTTATTGAGGGATATAATAATATTAGAATTAAAGCTAGAAGTAAAAAAACAAATGTAAATGAAATATTGTTAAATTTTAATGGTGGTGGACATGCTAATGCTGCGGGGGCATTAGTATACAGTAGTGATCTTTATAGAGTAATAGATAATATAATAAATTATACTGAAGAATATGTTAATTTAAATAAAATTTAGGGGATGATTCACATGATTTGGAAGACAGTGTCTCGTGGACAATTTGATTTCAATGAAATGTGTGAAGAAATAAAAAATTTTATAAACGAAGATAATAGTTATATGTATAAGATATCGATTGGATCAGATTCACAAAAGCATGATCAAATTCATAAATATATAACCGCTATAGTTGTGCATAGATTAGGAAAAGGGGCACAATATTATTATAAGATAGATGAAATATTAAATATTAATTCACTGAAACAGAAAATTATGCAAGAGGCTTTATTAACATTACAAACAGTATTAGATGTTGAAAATCAACTTGAAGATATTTTATTAGAAAAAAATATTGTAATTGAACCGCATGTAGACATAGGATATAATGGTGAGACTAAAAAATTAATTTCAGAAATTGTAGGAATGTTTAAGGGATGCGGTATGGGTGATGAAGTAAAGATCAAACCCTCAGCTTTGGCCGCTTCAACAGTTTCTAATAAACATTCAAAATAGAAATTATTAAAAAAATTAAAAAAAATTAAAAAAGTTATTAAGGGTCTGAAAAATTATGTAATAAACTGCTATTGATGTTTCAGTGATAAATATTGGAAATCCTAGGCAATTGCCCGTATCTAGCAACTGTTAACTATAGATAGAGATGAGCATAAAAGAGTAGGACCTTGAAATATTTGGAGGAAAGTAATGAAACGACTAATTCGATTATCTAATAATTTAAAAAGAGAAATTCTTGCCGAGTGGAAACCAGTTGATGTTACTGATCCTAATTTTGTTTATATAATTACAGATGTAATGGCAGCTGGTGCACAAATGCAAATTAATTATTTAAATTCAGGTTGGAGGATTGTATCTCCCTACGGTTGGAAAATTTCCCAAAAAGAAGGAAACCAACTTATAATGTGTTATAAAGACACCGGGGAAATTCGCTCATATCGGCAAGATCGTATTTTAGAAGTATTAGTAGATGATAGTTTATTAATGGAAGTCGAAGAACAACAGCCTGGAAAAATGTTTGAAGTGGAAGATTATCATGCAAAACCAGAAGAATATGAAATACCTATATTACCAAATGAAGAAGAAATATTAGAATTATCAGAACAAGAACCCGGACAAGAAGAACCATATGATGAAGCACTTAATTACATGAGAGATAATAATCCAAGTAAAGTTTGGTCATTTTAAAGATTAAAAAATATAAAAAAGAGATGGTGTAATGATGAGTAGATTACGAAAAAACATAATTGCAGAGAATTCTATTTATAAGAAATCTTTAAAAATAAAAAAAGAGATTGAATCAAAGCTTGGATATGAAATAAGTTGGCATTCTTGTAGTAATTTTATAATACAGCAACTTGGAATTGATCATGATACATGGACTGACGAATTAACAAGCAAACATTTGGATGAATTTGGAGATAATTATACTCATTTACGTTATAATAGTGCTTATCCTGGAGAATCAGATTGGTGGTTAAAAATTATAGACATGAGTGTAGTTGAAGTTATGGGAAGAGGTTATTGGGAACAATTAGATTATGATTTTGTAAAAGAACACTTTGTTAAAAGATAAAAATATTAAAAAAAGAGGAGACTGAGATAATGGGAAACAAAGATTATCATTTAAATGATGGAAAAAAGGAAGAAAATAGTAAAATGGCAGATTGGTTAGAAGAAGCTTTAGAGAAAATAGATGGATTAGAAACTAAAGGGGTTAGAAAAAATTATAATATGTCAAATAGTCCAAATGCTGGTGTTAAAGATAAAATGCCAGAATGGTTAGAACCAGTTTTAGATGCAAAAAAGAGTGAAGTAGAAGCAAATCCTTTTAAGGGAATTAAAGATCCGATTCTTAATCCTTCAAATGAAGGGTTAGAGAAAAAGAAATGTAGTGTATGTGGATGTATATTATCTTCAAATGAAGTTGGAACTTGTTCTAAATGTAAATGATGTATGATATAATTAGGGGATTAAAAATATGTTAACTGTATTTGATGTAGCAAAATACATATTAATAAAATGTGGTTCCATGACCACAGCGAAGCTTCAGAAATTATGCTATTATTCTCAGGCTTGGGCTTTAGTTTGGGATGGGGAGCCGCTCTTTGACAGTGAATTCGAGGCGTGGGCAAGTGGTCCAATATGTTCAGAGCTTTTTGAAAAACATAGAGGTATTTTTAACATTGATGAATTTAAAATTGATGGTGATGTAATTGAGATCACTGGAGAAAAAAGAAATACTATAGATAGCGTCTTGAATTATTATGGCGACAAGGATGGACACTGGCTCAGTATGTTAAGCCACAAAGAAAAACCGTGGATTGAAGCTAGAAATGGAATTGAAATTGGTGAACATTGTCATAATGTGATATCCAAAAATACAATGCAGGAATACTATGATGGCATTTCTGAATAATTTTAAAAATAAATAAAAAAATTTTTAATTTAGTTAAAAATAATTAAAACATTAAATATAATAAATTTAAGAGTGTAAAACTCCCAAAAAATAAGCGCCCAATATGGCCAAATTAAACAATGGAGGATTTTTTATGGAAAAAGAGTTATTAGAAAATCAGTATGAAGAAAATTGTGAAATTGAAGAAATTGAGGAGGAAAATGAAAAATTAGTAAATTATGAAATAATTGATTTACGTAAAGAAATAATTCAATACATAAGATTAACAGGTAAGGATTTGGATAATTTTTTAGAACAAGCAGTAATTGATTTTAATTTAGGAAAAAGTGAGGCATTTAACAGAATATTTGAACATTATCAACCAATATTAGAACGATTGAGTTATCGTCAAAACAACGAAGATTTAATTCAAGAATTAAGTATGGTTTTATTTAGAGCCATGCAAACATTTCAATTTGATAAAGGCACAAAATTTAATACATATTTTTGGAAATGTGCTCAAAATCAATTAGGTTGTATTAATGTTTACAATAAGGCAAAAAAACGAACAGCGGAAAATGGAACTGTATCAATGCAACAATGTTATTCTTCAGAAAAATCACCAGAAGTTCAATTAGAAGCTTTTTTAGAAGATATCAATGCAAAGAAATTTCAAGAAACATCTGCATTTAAAATTGCGTTAGCAGAAGATATATATCCATTTTTAAGAGAAGATGAAATTATCGCCTGCGAAATGATTCAAGAAGGTTATGGATTAGAATTTATTGGTGAGAGATTAGGTGGAATATCAGCTCCAGCAGTTCATGTTAAATTAAGACGATTAGCAAATAAGAAGAATATAGGGAAGAAATTAAGAAATTTATATAATGATTTAGAATAGAAACACTTTATATAAAAAATACCATTTATTTAAATGGTATTTTTTATTTACAAAAAATTTTTAATGTGTTATAATTAAATAAGAGGTGAATGAAATGGATTTAAATAATAAAGATATTTTAAATTTATATCATTATGGTAGTGTAGTTTATAATTGTAAGGGAACTAATTCAGATAATGATTACATTGTAGTTGTTAATAATGATTCGGAATATCAAGAACAGTTGAAAATAAATAATAATGATTATTCCTTTTATAAGGAATCAGAATTTAGAGAATTAATTAAAAAACATGAAATAACTGCTTTAGAATGTTTATTTCTAGATTCTAAATTTATTGTAAGGGAAACTGTTAAATTTGATTTTGAATTAGATTTGCAACAACTACGAGAATCAATATCAAAAAAATCTTCAAATAGCTTTGTTAAGGCAAAAAAGAAATTGATAGTTGAAAAAGACTATGATCTTTACGTAGGTAAGAAAAGTCTATTTCATTCGCTGAGAATTATTTTATTTGGAACTCAAATTGCTATATATGGTAAAATTACTAATTATGAAGAAGCAAATATTTATTATAATGATATTGTAAATAATGATGTGGTAGAATGGGAATATTTTAAAAATATATATCAACCAATATATAACAATTTAAAAACTGAATTTAGAAAATGGGCAGAAAAAAAGAGAGAATAAATCTCTCTTTTTATTATTTTTCTAATTTATTAAATGTTTTATCAGAATCTAGTGCCGTCATCATTTCTAAATCACTGAGGGTGAATGTTTTAAACAATTTATGATTATAATGTTGAAAGCAAAAAGCTTTATCAGCACTATCTGAGATGAATTCTCTATTTCTGTTTAATACTTCTTTAACTTCAGAAGCAATATATTTAACGAAATTTGCTGGGACTCCTTGAGCAATACATTGAATAACAGGAGTTTTGCAAGTTTCAGGATAAAATATAAAATCATCCGGATAATTCATTAATCGAGCATATTCTCTAATTGTAAAAGTTCTATTAAGAATTGGATTAACTAATAATGTCACACTTGTCAATGACGGACAAATATTATCAGGAGCTGTTTTATAAGGAGATTTGTCCCAAAGCTTTTGTCCATTAGCTAATTTATCACGATTCTTTATTACTTCTTTATATACATTTAGATTTTTAATTAAGGGTTCAATTTCATTAAGTTGCGTAATCATAGATTCCATTGTAGTAGCATTTTCAGGAAATAAATGATATAAATTTTCAATTGGACTCCATAAATCGTTTTGAATTAAGGTATGATTGTTAATTTTTGAATCATTAACAGGATAATTAGATAAATCACCAATTGTGTCAAAACAAGTTGTTTTAGGCTGTAAATTCATTCGTAATAAAGGTATTTGACTATTAACTATGTCTTTTCTAAATCCAACAAGCAATGTTCTCATTCGGCGCATTGCAACATTATGATTTCCTGCGCAAGTTCTAATAAGAGTAAAGACATAATCATTATTTAATTTATATATCATATCTTTTATTATGGGCCACCCTGTTTTAAGAGCTCTTTCTGAATTTTCAATAAAAAAAGTTTTAGGTTTGATAGTTTGAATTGCATCAAATACTTCATAAAATCTAACATTATTTTTACCATCAACACTAGCTGACCGATTTAGACTTGAAAGTGAACTGCAGGGGCAATTAGAATATAATAGATCGTAATCCTGATTTTTTAAATTTTCTAAATATTCTTTATTATTCCACTCAGAGGGTTTAATAATTGGAATATTATCAAAGTTTTTGCTAAAATGATGAGCATTATAATCAGTCATATCTTCTGTCATTTCTAAAATTTCATCTAAGTGAAATCCAGCTTTCATTACACCAATGCTGGCGCTTCCACCAAAAATATACATTCCCAAAGCCTTAAAATTGTTTTCTTTATTTGGATTTAAATAATCTAATGACATTTAAATTTCTCCTTTATTGTTTTTAATTTTTAATAAATTTAAGTGTGTGTTTTATTTTAAAAAAATGAAAAATTTAAATATAATAATTAAAATGATTTTGAGGTGATATGATGGAAGATTTTGGAATGAAAGATAGTGGAGAGAGAATTGTATTTGGAGAGGATAAAGCAATGCGCGAGCCAGCAACTGGAAAGGGTAGGTATGATCTCATCTCTCCATTTGCGATCAAACGATTAGCGTTAGTATTAGAAAAAGGTATGAACAGCTAAATAATTTTTTATTAATTTTTAATAAAGTTATTATATTTATAGCAAGTTTATATATCTCTAATATAGAAGAAAAAATTATTTTCTAAAGCAGGTGATATTGTAGATGATACCGAAGTTGAATGAAGAAACTGATATTAAAGAAACTGAATCTAAAAATCTGAATACATAAAAAACGTTAAACAATATAGTGAGTTTATATCTGATGAAACCATGCATGAGCTTAGATTTATAGCTTCTGAATATAGAGATGTAAAGAACTATGTTTTCTCAAGATACTCAGGTATCAATTCTCTTTTAATAATTAAAGATCCACATAAAAATATTAGAGATGTATGGGTTCAAACTAAGTTTGCAGAACAATGGAATATACAAGCTTTATATTGGAAACAAGCTCTAGATGAAGCTATATCTAATATTAAATCACTTTGGAGTAATGCTAAAAACAACATTAGAACATTAATATCTAAAAATAAAAATCTAACTAAAGAAGAACGTCATTACTGTTTTTATATAATAAAATCAGATCAACTTTTATATAAAATCCTTAAATATGAAACATTTATAATACCTAAAGCTATAGATTATCCTGATCTTAGATTAAAATATATTAATAACCTTTTAAGAAGACTTTTTAGAAAATCAAGAGGCAAGACACCTTACCAAGAAAAACATCGAAGCTTTATGCTAGATTCTAATATGTATCAATATAATGCTAAAGATAATGCTAAAGATAACGCTAACGCTATTTACATTATGGGTAGAAATTTTAGACAAAGAATTAGAATTCCAGTAAGAGATAAGCGTATTTTTAAAAGTAATATTAGATTAGTTTTACAAAGAAACATAGTTGAAATACATAATGCTGAAA
>Ga0209777_10003877_pt1 | contig 18097 bp, 17 predicted proteins | sample FrelakmetHBP12HB_FD_187147 | JGI IMG/M metagenome (GOLD analysis project Ga0209777, IMG submission 187147) | Freshwater lake sediment microbial communities from the University of Notre Dame, USA, for methane emissions studies -HBP12 HB (SPAdes)... | ecosystem: Environmental > Aquatic >...
CCTTGCCGACTATCAGCGGCTCGGGGTTGATGCGATCATATCACAACTGCAGCAAGATTATCCGCCAAAACCGATCGGGTTTTGGCCGTCAATCACCGTAACATCCGTCCGACAGGTGCCAACTCCTCAAAACTCGATCGTATGGGACATTGCCAATCTCGGAAACGAAGAGGTTTGGGTAGCACCTTACGCGGTACTTCACAACGGAACCGCTACACTGGAAGGCCGCATCAGTGGCGAAGGGTCGCTAACTCAAGGTGTCTACAACAATTCTTCGACTGCGGCTCCACAGAGTGACAGCTACAACTGGACTCATCTCGGAGCAGGAGAGGAGATTAGCGTTTTATCACCGCCGACAGTCCCGGCAGACACAAAAGGGGCAGCGTACAACGTGTATATTTACTACAACAGTTCCTCCCGTGGATGGCTGTATGACCAGCCGCTCTACACGACCGTGGGGGCCAAGCCGGTTCCCGCAAACTTCTTGGACTTCTTGGAGCTGTTAGACTACAGCTATACTAATTTGGCGTTGCTTTTACTGCTTGTGCTGGTGGTCTCTCTCACGATCGCACTTGTGCCTCGATTAAGACGGAGAGGTCAAAGATAGTGGAAAATCGTCGCTACCCGCGCTTCGAGCGAATGTCCAAGCGGTTCAAACTATACTTCTGATCGACGTGTTGCTATCTTCCGAACTAGCCACACCAGGTACCCTAAGAAAACCTTTTCAGTGCGTGCGCTTCTCGCAAGAATCGCTTCAGTCGAATAGCTTTATTTACGGTGGTGTCTTATGAAATTTAGATTACTGTGTACGGTCCTCGCAAGAATCGCTTCAGTCGAATAGAAATCCCTCTTTAGAGTCGCTATCTCCGTGCGCGGCGCATAAAGCACATAGATCGGGATGCCAACCAGAATTGACACGATTCCAAATGCTATGGTGCTGATGCCACATTCATAAATGAGGAACACGCTCAAGATAATGCCCGCAACAGGGATTGCCGGCCCGGTGAGCCGTTCGAGGTAAGTCCGGTCACTATCTTTTTGCCTCCCTCGGAGTGTCAGCACGGCGGCACACGTGGCCACATAGACAAAAGCAAGATTAAACGCTGAAAAGATGATGAGCTGCGTTAAATTGCCAATTAATGCAGCGAATAACACAATCACGGACTGCACAATAATCGCATTGGAAGGGGTACCAAACCTTGGATGAATTCGGCTGAAAAGCCTTGGAAATAGTCCTTCCAATGAGATCGCATAGGATAGCCGGGCGGTCGCTAGCGTAGCAGACTCCTCAAACCCAGAAATTGAGATGAGCGCCCCCAGCCCAAGTATCGTACCACCGATAAGGGCAAGTGCCGGCGTGTACGACAGGACAACACTGCCAGCGGTGGAAAGGGGCGCGGGATCGAATTGAAGCGACGTCCAGTTGACCACAGCGAGCGCCATGAAGCCTATGGCTATATAAAAAAAGGTTACAATTGCCATGCCAATGATCATCGCTTTCGGGAGGGTCTTCGTCGGATTCTCCACTTCGCCAGACGGGATGACCGCCAGCTCAAATCCCGCATATGCCCAAAAAATGATAATCAGCGCGGGTCCGAAATTGCTAAAACCAAGCGGGGCAAATGGTATAAGGTTCGAAGCTGCTGTGCCTGGGTGAGCGACCAAATAGATGACTCCTGCGACGATCAGCAGCAGTAGTGGGCTTAATTTTGCGAGAGTAAGGACATCATTGATCCGTCCAGCGGCCTTTGTCCCCCGCAGGTTTATGTACGCGATAACCGCGACAAAAACGATTTTTATGATGTCGCCCTGAAGCACCGTGAGCGAGGGCACGAAATACGCAAGATAACGCACGAACGCGACCGGCATTACGGCAAGCCCGGCAACTTCGGCAATCCAGAGGGGCCAGCCCACTAAAAAGCCGGCAAAGTTCCCCCAAGCCTCGCATACATATGCGAACGCACCCCCCACCTTAGGAACAAGAGCCGCGGCTTCTGCGAAGCTTAATGCTATAAGTATCGCGATTACCCCGGCAACGATAAAAACAACGAGGCTTGCTGGTCCGAGATAGGCACTGGTCAATGCCGAGACAATGTAGATATCCGCGCCTATAGTAGTGCCAATTACGAGATTTGTAACGTCGAAGAAGTTCAGTTTTTTCGAGCTAGCGCTGTTTCTAACTGCCATTTGTGCCCCTTAGCAGCTACGACTTGTTTTCTTTGCGCTCTTTCTATTTGGGCTTATGGCGCCTAGTTATGTCCAATATGATGAGCTTGCGTGTGAGCGCTGTTCTTGTGAAGCTAGTCACTTAACCCTCGTCTCTTGTGAATCCAAGGTATCTTGCTTCGCAAGAACAAAGCTCCTACTGCACTCGAGCTAAGGAGGTGAGCACACGCCGATAACACCCCATCAGATCGTCAAGAAGAACGAGCCGAGTCACTTTGATGACAAAGCGCGGACTCAGACACCGGCTACTCGACAATCGGTTGAAGATGCTCTCTAATTCGACTGATCTCTTCTTCAGATGCGCCTATCGCCTCGAAGATGGCGCGTAAGGTGTCGAGGGCATCGCTCTGTATCACGAAGTTGTCCACAGTTCTGTATCGTGTGGTCATCAACGTTGTCCGTATTCCCTCAAATACGCGGGCTAAGTAATTCTCCCGAAAGAAGGCAATATCAAGATCGCTTGTCCCACTTCCGGCTATTATAACCATTGTTTTGTCACCGTAACAGTGACTTATGTCGCTGAGCAGAACGCATCCAGAAGGAGTTGGCAGCAGCAGCACGTTGCCCAAACGCTCTTGGTAATAGTCCTGGAGAATGGTGAGGTACCTTTCTAGCGCAAGCAGCGCCTCTTTTTCGTCCGATTCAGCGAGAATCACAAAATCTGCCGGAAACCCGATCTTTTTCCAGTCGATTTGTACTGTATATCGCATGAGAACTCCTCTCTTCGCAAGGAGTTTGATATGATAAGCTGCTGCATTGCCGTCACTGAGGCCGAGACGTTCGGCAAGTCTCGCGTTCGACGTCTTTCCGTCCCCAAGAAGCGATAGTAAGATTATGAGGTCCTTTTCGTCAAGGGCGATTTTCTTCGCGAATGCCCGAGCGAGTTTCAGATTTTCATCGTCTTGCGGTCTCCGATCGTTTTTCTCAAACTCCCTGCGTTGCTTAGTACTCATATGCACCTTCCATAGATGCCGTAATGGACGCCATGCCAGTACTCCGCATAACGCGCCTGTCGTTATACATAGCTTTCGCTGTTTGCGGACTTGCAGCTCGATATACAACAGTGAAAGAAAAGGCAGTGATTCTTAAGAAAATTCTGGCTATGGGGTGGCCAATGCGCGCCAACGTGCTTTAAGTAGGTGCAACACAACTTCCCAGTTATGCTCACAAAGCGGATCATTCCCTGCCTGGACGTGAAATATGGCGACGGCAACAGGGCGCTAGTCGTAAAAGGAATTGAGTTCGTTTCGCTCAGAGAGGCTGGCGATCCAGTAGAGCTCGCTAAGCGTTATGATCAAGAAGGCGCCGACGAATTAATATTCCTCGATATCACCGCCTCACACGAACTTCGAAAGACGATGCTCGACATCGTCAAGGATACCGCGGATCAGGTATTCATCCCATTTTGTGTTGGTGGCGGCGTGCGGACTCTCGATGATATCATCGAGACATTGCGGTCAGGCGCAGATAAGATCGCGATCAACACTGCTGCCGTCAAGAACCCACAATTCATAACGCGCGCAGCGGAGACGGTTGGTTCGCAGTGCATTGTTTTGGCCATAGATTGCAGGCGCAACACGGACGTCGAAAAAGGACAGCACATCGTACCCCTCGAAGATGGTACCCCTGCGTGGTATGAGGTAGTGATTTACGGGGGGAGAACCCCGACCGGCATCGATGCGATTGAGTGGGCGATACAGGGTGAACGGCTGGGCGCAGGCGAAATCATGCTTACGAGCATGAATAGAGATGGCACAAAAGACGGGTATGACATTCCTATCACGAAAGAAATATCAGATGCCATTGACCTTCCGATAATTGCCTCTGGTGGTGCCGGGACGGCTGAGCATATCTATGATGGTTTTGTCGATGGTAAAGCAGACGCATGTCTCGCAGCAAGCATTTTTCATTTCAAGGAGATTTCCATAGCTTCTTTGAAACAGTATTTGCAGGCGCGCGGCATTCGAGTGCGCGTTTAAACGCCGTGACTATACAAAATTAAGATTAGATGATGTCTTGGTTCGTCGCTACCACTTTTCACCTCTCAGGTAGCGCTGCCCCAACGCAGCGTAGCTTTTTACATTGGCCTCTATTGCCCGAAGCTGCTTAGAGGTCACCTGCTTAGCAACTTTTCCCGGAACGCCTAAGACAAGGCTACGTCGTGGAATTTCGGTGCCTTCTGTCACTACGGCACCAGCACCGATGATTGAACCTTCCCCCACATTTGCGCCGTCCAGCACGATTGCACCAATTCCAATCAAAACGGTATCCTCGATCTGTGCTCCGTGGACGATTGCCCCGTGTCCTATCGTAACCTGGTCTCCGATCCTGGCCTCAATCCCTTCACTTACGTGGATGATCGCGTTGTCCTGCACGCTTGTATTTCGACCGATTTGGATTGCGGCCATGTCACCCCTTATAACCGCGCCGAACCAGACACTTGAACCTGGTGCGATTCTTACATCTCCTATCACAGTCGCAGTCGGCGCAATGAACACGCCTTCAAAGTTGATTCTCATCAGTCCCCTCTCAGTTCTTTGGTACCCGTGATGATCTGTCTCAACGTTCAAAAAGGCAACTAGTACCCTATTACCATATATTAAATACCTGCTAACTATGACTGAGGAGTTATGGCTTCCGTCGCGATCGGTGGGACATTTGACGTGCTTCACGACGGCCATAAAGCGCTCCTGAAAAAGGCCTATACGCTAGGCGACGTAATTATTGGGCTTGTTTCAGATGAGATGGCAAGAAAAAAAGCCCTCGTGGTCAACACGTACCAAAGCCGCAAAAAAGCGGTAACTGTATACATAAAGGCGCTAACTGGGACCGATCCGCTGATCGTGGCGCTTAATGATCCTTTCGGGCCAACTCTAGAAGAGAGGTTCGACTACATCGTTGTCTCGCCTGAAACCCTTGCTGTCGCAAAAAAAATTAACGCACTTAGATCGCAGCGCGGACTTCTACCGATAAAGATCGTATGTGTCAATTTTGTACTCGCGCAAGACGGAAAACCGATATCTTCGACCCGAATTCACAATGGTGAAATCGACGCGCACGGGGTGCTTCTGTGAACTTTGCCGTCGTTTGACTTTTTTAGCGTCGAACTCGATGCGGGTCTGCTCGATCTTCGATGGAGCGCGGCACACGATCGGTACTTCTCCAGGATTAACCTATCCGGCCAGAGTGCTCGACTAAATTGCAGCAGGACGAGAAGTTAGCCACATAATGGAAGAGCTCTTCGAGGTAAAGCGAATAAGACATAAGACAGAAGACAGGCACAGTCGGCCATCTCTCGAATGAGCTAGTCGAGAGGATACTTCACTGAGCTCAGCGTGATCAAGGTGCTAATCCCGAGAATGAACAGCGAGCGCTATGGATTATAGTAAACTAATGGACTATCCTGGTTCCAACTCTTTTGCCTGCTATCACATCAAGCAAGATTGGAGGCTCACGCCCGTCGATGACGACCGCGGATATCCTAGAGCGTTCGATAATCTTCGCTGCAAGTGGGTCGATTACGGATTTTGATCCGGCCTTCATCTCATCAGACATGACGATCTTGACAAGCTCGCCAGTTGTAACTTCATCTAGTTTCACAGCATTCTTGTTAAGGTATGGATCGGCAGTATAGACGCCGTCAACTGACGTAGCTATGACTAGAAGATCGGTCTGGACGTATTCAGAGAGTATTGCTGATACTGCATCGGTTGTCTGTCCGGGAGCTACACCCCCCATCACAACAACTTTGCGCGAGGACATCGCCGTTTCAGCTTCTCGGTAGTCATGCGGGATGTCTTGAAATGCCGCGCTCGATAATGCCGATATTAGCAGCCGGGCATTGACGCGCGAAAGGGCAATGCCGACAAGATCACATACCGCTTCACTCGCGCCCAGAGAGCGGGCAGCTTTTATGTAATCCCGGGCCGCCTTGCCCCCTCCGGTCACGACGAGTACGGTGTTCTCCTTTGCAAGCTCCTTGATTACGGTAGCATACTCCAAGAACTTTTCCTGAGAGAGCGTTGGAGCTATGACAGACCCGCCGACGGAAATTACAACTTTCATTAGCGTATCATTACGAAAAGAGGGGTATAAGTTAGTTCCCTTCTGCTGCGAAGACCCCTACGCGCTGTTTTTAAAGTTGAAATTCAAGATGTCTACAACGCCGTTTCTTGCACGAGAGGCACAGCATGTTCGCGGTCTTAGCGACGTTTGTCTCGCACAAGACTGACGATAGCTACTTCTCCATTGTCTGACCAGATCCGCATTAGCGACGTCCTCTTCGGCCGACGTTTACTGTCTTTGATGCAGCGCTCTGCCGCGCTCAACGCGGAACTTAAGGTGACTATTTTCGTCGTTTTATTTTCTCTACCGCCTTTCCCGCCGCATCGCGGACATCGGGATCCTTGTCTTTGAGAAGGCTTGTTAGTGGCTCGACCGCGCTCTCGTGACCTATTTCTCCAAGGCTTTTTGCCGCCCTAATCTTAATATCTGGGTCTGTATCACCTAACATCGAGATGAGGGGGTTTACAGACGGGGGGCCAATTTTCACTAAGGCATCGGATGCTCTCCATCGGACTCCCTTGCTCTGGTCTTTGAGATCATCGAGCAGGTGCTCCACCTCGTTGATCCCGCAAGCGTCGCCGAGCCCGCAAATCTCACCTATTGCTTGAGCAGCTTTTTGACGGACGATTTGATTCTCATCGTTCATATCCTCGATGAGGGGTTCCAACGCTTTCGCATCGCCTATCTCCCCCAGCGCAGTTGCAGCTTCAATCCGAACGTAGTACTCTTTGTCCTTTAGAGCGTTAATAAGCGAATCTATCGCTTTAGGGTCGCCAATCTCCCCTAGCGCTTCTGCTGCGCACTCTCGAACGAGCATCTCCTTGTCGCTAAGGGCTCCGATTAGAAGATCGACTGCACGGGCAGACTTGGCTTTTCCGAGGGCCAAGCACGCCATTTTCCTCTTATCGGGATTCTCATCTTTCAAGTCATTAAGCAGCGATTCTATTTCCTTATCCTCATTCGTTGTTCCTTTTGGCATATCTACGTCTCCCCTCGTGCCCAAACTCATTCGCGTCGGCGACAGGCACTTGTATACGTAAGCTCAAACTTTTAGTGTCTTATTAGTCATATATAGTTACTATGCCCCTCTTTCTTTGTTGCGAATGACGCGCTAAAGATTTCTCTTTCGCAACCAAAATCACACGAGCGATAGAGACCAATATTGATCGAGATGTAGTTCGTACCGACTATGTGGGCGTCTTTACGCCTCTTTTCGCACTGGCAATCACCTCTGTTGTTTTCTTTACGCCTGCGCGTTAATTGCCTCTTATCAACTAAAGACGCCAGCCTGCACTTAAGCACCGTTATGTAAAAGTGTGATCACGTTGCCGCTGAAATTGTAACTACGTCAATGCGTTGCAGTTACCAGAAGATATATCACTAAAAGCAATAACCTAAGCTTTGAAGTATGTGGACGCGAGAATAGACGCATGTTCAACGTTGTGTCGCTGACTTCGTGGGCTAGTTTGCACCTGATTGCTGGAGAAAAACAATGGGACGCTCAACTGCACCAGCAGAAAGTTGGTCTCAAGAGGGAGAACTTATGGAAACGAGGTTAGCGGTCAGAGACGTTATGACGAAAACTGTTGTGACAGCAACTCCCGATATGAGCGCTGCACAAGCCGGAAAGAAGATGGTAGAGAACCGGGTCGGTAGCATAATAATCGTTAAAGACGGGGGGCCCATAGGCATCGTCACCGAAAGCGACATGGTCGCGAAAGTGATCTTCAAGAACATAAAGCCAAGTTCCATAAAGCTCGAGCAGCTGATGTCAAAACCACTCATCACGACGAAAAGCAGCGATGATATCCACGAAGCAGTGCTTATGATGGCCCAAAAAAAGATACGTCGTCTACCTGTGATCGACGGAGATGCGCTCGTGGGGATCATTACCGATGCGGATGTTATCCAAGTCTCTTCTGAAATTAACCAAATTCTAGACAATTTGATCCAGATGAACAGGGAGAGTGTACTCGACCGTCGAGAAGCCGTCATAACGCAGGGCGAATGTGAAGAGTGTGAAGAGTTCTCAGAGGATCTGCGACAAGACGGCGGGCGCCTTAAATGTCCGAGGTGTCGCGGCTCTATCTCATCCGGCGTTTGCGAGAACTGTGGGGAATTTTCTGACATGCTCCAATATGCTGAAGGCAGCGTCATATGCGAATCGTGCTGGGAGACTGGTCGATGACGCTTCAGCTAATGTCGTCCCCTGTCACGGTTCGTGAAGACGCCTACGTTACTCACGTCCGCCAGCTTATGCGAGATGGTCATCGGAGCCTGCCGGTCGTTGACAGTCAAAGCCGAGTGAAGGGTATGGTGATACTAACTGATATCCTCAAAGTGACTTCAACGAAATCTGACGTCACAGTCATTGGTTACGTTCGGGAGACGGGTCTCGCCAATTCTGACTTTGCTCCGCTTGATGTGGCGAGAATATTTGCGACGACGGGGTTTGACGTTCCCGTGGTTAAATCTCATGAAGACCACACAATTGTTGGTGTGATTGACTCAGCACTATTACTGAACGCTTTGAGTTTTAATAAAAAAATCTCGATCGATGCGGTGATGACACGCGCCGTTCGAACCTGCGATGCGACTGACCCCGTATCGAAGGTGTGGCTTAATATGGCGCAATATGGGTTTTCAGGCTACCCGGTGGTGAAGAATAGACGCCTTATCGGGATTATTACGCTTCAAGATATTCTCAAAGCTGGCCATATTAGGCTTGAGCGCGAGGATGAGAGGGGGAGCGGGAGAGTTCATTCACCTGCCGTCGAAAAGGTCATGAGAACTCCTGTCATCACCGTCGAGTCTGACTCGTCCATATGGGAAGCAGCGAATCTGATGAAGCAGTACGCAGTTGGACGACTGCCGGTGGTCGAGGCTACGAAGCTGATTGGCATAGTGGATCGACAAGACCTAGTGCGAGCCATAATCTAATAGCTGTAGGCGTTACGATGCTACGAGGAAACAAACGACAGAAGAGAGCACAAAGTGACTTTAGTGGCAAATCGGACCGCGGAAGTCTCAACTTCAAAAGCAAGTTGTCCGAGCACGACGGCGACATTATGATGGTAGCAAAGCGAGATGTCGTTCAAATACCCCCAACTATGACCATCATGGGCGCAGTCAAAACGATGGTCAAGTACCGATTTCGGCGCTTGCCTGTGAGCGATCCTGGAACAAACAGGCTTATGGGGATAGTCACTGTCATGGATGTGGTAGATTTTCTCGGCGGTGGCGACAAGGTTCAAATAATCGAGAATAAGCACAGAGGTAACTTGTTATCGGCAATAAACGAAGAGATTAGCTCAATAATGGAAGAAGACGTTGTCACCCTCCACGAGGGGGATTCTATCAACGATGCCATCAAAATTATGTTGCGAGGGAATGTGAGCGGTTTCCCCATCGTCGATGAGGAGAGCAAGGTAATAGGGATCGTGTCCGAGCGTGATTTCGTCAGCCTTGTTGCCAACGTCATAACGGGAAAGAAAGTTGCCGATTTTATGAGCCGCGACGTTGTCAGCGTGCGACCAGACACCAAGGTCGAAGATGCTGCACGAGTGATGATCTCAAACGATTTTCGTCGGCTTCCTATCGTTCACGAAGGAGTAATGACAGGAGTCGTGACAACATCAGATATAGTTAATTATCTTGGAAGCGGCGAGGTCTTTGAGAAGCTTGTTACAGGTAACATGCACGAGGCGCTCGGCGTGCCGATTAAGGTCATAGCACGGGAGGCGCCGATCACTGTCGAACCGGACTTAGATCTGGGCGAAGCTGCAGATCTAATGATAGCGCGCGACGTAAGCGTGCTCCCGGTCGTAGTCAATGGAGCCCTGTCCGGCATAGTTACTGAAAGAGATTTTCTTAGCGCGATCGTTGAATAGATAGCTCGAAGAACAACGTGCAGTATCAATAACGGCTGCTGAGTAACAAGTAGAGTCAGAGTCTCGCGCGTCGAATAGAGAGATTAAACATCATACGCCACTAGCTCGTGCTTATGGAGATACTTAAGCAGGGCGTCTAATATTTCGTCACAAACATCCTCTTCATCAGCTATCTTGTCGATCACGACGTAGTTTCCAAAATCCTCTCGCGCAATCGTGAGATACCGCTCTCTTAGTGTGATAAGGGTAGTCTCGTTCTCAAAATTGCTCAGCCCCTTTTCCCGTTTTTTGATAAGCGTGAGTGCCATATCCGTAGGCCAGTTTATGATGAAACTAACGTCAGGCTCTGGTGCGAATTCTCGATTTACCCCTAATATGTCCTGCCACGGTCTGCTGTCTGCTTGATACGCCGCGGTTGACAAGAAATACCGGTCCATTACAACGATCTTCTTTTCTGATAGCGCGGGCGCTATATGCTTCTCTACATCGTGTCGTCGATCCGCCAGAAACAAGTCTATTAGTTCGCCGCTAGTTCTCAAGATGCTCTGCTGAAGCTTCTGATGTATCAGTTTTGCCTCAGGGGTTTCATTGGTTGGCTCGAGAAAGCGAATAGCATCGAATCCAAGGGCTTTTAGTCTGTCGACCAATCGCAGTGATTGCGTCGTCTTCCCTACACCATCAATACCCTCTATAGCGACGAGAATTCCGCGATGTAGGCGAGGCTTCATGATTGAAAAACGTTCGAAAACTCAATAGCAAATCGCTCGACTTGTTGCTTGGGGATAGCAAAACTTGCCCGGACGTATCTGTCTGCGTACCTTCTGGTGGTGTACTCAGCCTCTCTGATGAAAAAACCACGTTTCAGCATTTCGCTCGCGACGCTCTCAGATGTCTTTCCCGTGCCCGAGATGTCGATAACGAACATACTCCCCTGTGAAGGGTAGACTGGGAGATATGCACCTTTAATTTTAGCTACAGCATCTTTAATGATGACTTGATTTGCTTTTATCTCCTCGACTACCTTCGGGAGCCAATCGAGTTTTGTCTTGAGGGCTGCAATCCCTGCAACTTGACTTACTATCGATGTTCCAAGATCATTTATCTTGTAACGGGCTATTCGCTGTATGAGCTCGTTCGTAGCGATATGCGCGCCCAGCCGCAGTCCGGCTAAACCACAGTTCTTAGAAAAGCTGTAAATAGTTATTGTACCTTCAGGATAAAAGTCTGCAGCCAGTGTATGGAGTATTGCAACGTCACGGTACGTAACATCATTCAACAAGTAAATGCCAGCGTCTTGAGCAATTTCGCAGAAAGCTTTGACTTCTTTGGCAGAATAAGTTATGCCTAGCGGGTTTAGAGGGTCAACAAGCGTCAGAAGTTTTGTTCGCTCATCCACCGCCTCATTTACCATTTCCGGCGTTAGTTGGTATGCATTGTCTTCGGAGTAGATCGGGAGGTCAAGAACTTTGGCTCCGCATAGTTCAGCAAACCTGTGAATAACATAGTAACCTGGATCTGTCGAGATCATGGCGTCACCAGGATGCAACAGGCTGCGGGTCACTTGATAAAGGGATTCTGTACCGCCCTCCGTCACGTGCACTCCGTTGTCTGAGCTTAAACTCAAATCTTCAAGAATTAGCGCCCGCAACTCCTCAAGTCCGTATGGTGGGGGGTATTTATGATACTCCTCGTTATCTATCGCATGCACCATAGCCAGCTTGATCGCTTCGGGTGTAGGAAAGTGGTTGGTGTTTTGACCCATCCATACAATAGAATCATCGTCGTAAATACTCTGAAAAAATTGATTTTCACTGTTGAAATCACTCACTTGAATCACACCGCAAATAGCTAGGTAAGTTACAATCAATGAGCCGCTAGCGATTAGGCGCTACTGTCATACCCAGCTCAGCTTTTAAAAGCGTTGTGGTTAACAGAATGCACTAGTAAAACAAGCCCACAAAGTCGTGTTCGATTGTGTTGATGCCGGGGTGATTAGCGCAAATGCGCACTCGTAGCTCAGGCGCCTCCCGTCTGCAAAGGCTAGAACAAACTTTCTTTGACCGATCGTCTTGCAAATCGCGTCCCGTCTAACGCTTCCAAGCGATAGTCTTCTAGCAATACCCTAAAAGTCTCATCCAAGGGAACTGACAGAGAGATTTCCTTAGTCCTACCATATCTTCCTTTGCTGACAACTTTCGTGCTGATTATTCCTAGTAAATCGAGCTCCATTATGAGGTCGGTGATTCTCCTTTTGGTCAACACATCAAGTTCTATTTGTCTGCAAAGTGTCTCGTACACTCGATTTACTTCACCTGTAGTGGCGCTCCGCGCTCCGTTTTGCTGAAGCGTGATTATGCTGTAGAGCACTAGCTTCGCTTGAGTGGGGAGTGTTCGTACAACTTCTGCGACCCGATTCAGTTCTATCCTCATCTGAGCAGTTCGAACGTGTTCCTCTTTGACGCTATCAGCATTTACGCGCTCTGCGAATTCTCCAGACACTCGCAGCAAATCGAGCGCTCGTCTCGCATCCCCGTGTTCCTGAGCGGCCAAAGCAGCGCACAAAGGAATGACCTCTGGATTCAAGGCGTGTTCCTTAAATGCCAGACGCGCCCGTTCTTCGAGAATGTCGCGTAGTTGATTTGCATCGTACGGCGGAAATATTATCTCTTCTTCAGCCAGCGAACTCCTAACTCTAGGGTCAAGATACTCGGTAAACTTCAGGTCGTTGGAGATTCCAATAAGACTTACCCGGGTGTTTGTGAGCTCAAGATTTATTCTGGACAAATTGTAAAGTACGTCGTCGCCACTTTTGCGGACCAGCTTATCAAGCTCGTCAAGAATGATTATTACGCTACCGGCTTGAGCGTTGAGTGCTTCAATGAATTGCGAGTAGACATGATCTGTAGGCCACCCTGTCATCGGCACATCCTTATCAAATTGGCGAGCCAAATATGCAAGGACGCGGTATTGGGTGTCGACCACTTCGCAATTTATGTAAGCGACGTTGCAAGGAACCCCCCTTGATGCACCAACGTCTGTTAATTCTCTTCCCACATACTTGGCACAAGCCGTTTTCCCTGTGCCGGTTTTGCCATAAACAAGAATGTTAGACGGGGTTTCTCCCCTCAGTGCAACGACTAGAATAATAGCGATCGCGTTGAGTTGGTCGCGCCTGTGCGGCAGGTAGCTCGGCGTATAGGATGGTCTCAGTACTTCTTTGTCTTTGAAAACGGGTTTGCTTTCCAGAAGATTGTCAAAGAGTCCTTCCAACGTTGTACCTCCGATTTAGACAGAGGGCACGAATGCTTGCTGGAAGCGCTAGTTTCTTCACAAAAGATGACTGACTACTCAGGGCTATCCGCGCTGTTTACCGTTAAGTGGAAACGTAAGTAAATAAACTTTATGATTTCTAGACTTTTGTTTCCACTGGAGTTTAACCACTATTTCCTATGGAAACTACCACTATTTCCACTGTAACTTAATATTGCTGCTATCAATATTGTATTCTGATTAACTTTACATATATATCGGTCGCTGTTAATAAGGTTATAGATGTCTTTAATTTGTTTTTAACTTACATTTTGTAGCTTAATTTCTGGTAGTTAAAAAAATTATATCGTATTAATGTATATGTTCAATTTCTCTGTTGAGCATACCATTGTTGCCTATGGAAGTACCTTTAACCACACCCCATGTTTTCTACTGTAAATGAAAAAAATTGGAGGTGACGATATTAAAGGTATAAAAAAATAGTATGTTGTAGGGGTAAAGATCTTTTAATATATAAATATTTTTATTAATTTATGTTTATAATAGGTCAATCAAGATTTTTGGAAGCGCAAACAAGGGGTGTGGGTAATTCAAGACCATTGAGAATAGAGCTAATACTTATCAGTAGTTTTAGACCCTGTTAGCAATCCAAAGCAACCAGTTAGCATCATATCGCCACCTGGGACCGCAAAATATGGATTCAATCTGGAGCCTTTCATAATTTCACGTAGAGGTCCTATAACAGTTAGGTGGAATCCTCGCTCTAGGTAGGCGCGATTTATTTCGTTGAATCCAGTTTGATTTATATAGCAGCCGTGTCCGCCATCTTCAAAAACCCATTCCTGTGTTAAATTTCCATCCATAAAGAGCGAAAGAAGATGGTCAAGCTTATTTGTGTTTAACATAGATGTGTGATGTTCAAACATGCCAACAACCTTTTTTTCATGAAGCATCGCTGCGAGAGTATGACCGTTTCCGATATTCACGATGATATGGGGTTCGTACGCGCGCTTTGCCACAACATCATCAAACAGTGCGCCGAATATCGCTGCTGGACCAGTATCCATCAAGAGAACTCTCTGCATCCTTTCTCTCTTCAATGTCCGATATACTGCCTTTAATCGCGTCAGATAATTTGGAATCTTGCCATCGCAATAGGCGAAACTAACCAGCTCGCCGCCTTTTTCGATCAAGTCCTTGAGGTGTTGGAAACGAAAAATCCTGTTGCTGCCGTAGCTCTCACCGTGATCTTGACACGCCACTGCGCAAACTGTGGGTAAATTGACCTCGAATTGCTGAAGTGCAGATCGCAACGCAGGTACATCGACATCTTTCATCTCTATTTGGACGCAATCCTCTCGTGGGCTTCTATCTGTGATCTGCACTCCCCACGAGCTGACTTTGTTTAGGTCATCATTCAGCGTCTTTGCGGCAAGCGGCGTCGCGAATACCGAATAGCCACTTTTCAAGTGCGCCCGTATAGCGGTGCTGCTAGGCCCGCCCCCCATCGTCTCTCCATGCAGAAAAAGACTGCGGCCACGTGCCGTGGCAGATTTAACCCTCTTGGCGACTATTGTCGTTTGCGAGGGCATCACCATTTTTGGGCCATTCTCAATTACTATCTTCGTATCATAGAGGAGTATATCTTGGGTTCCTGTGCCAACGTCCAACGCGATGATGCGCATGAACTAGAGATTAGGCGACTTTTCTTATTATGTTTGTCAAGCGTGCACCCTTTTTTGAAAGGCGCACGTTTTCGGGTCAGAGGGTCAGAAATACTATATAAGAATCAATTCAATCCTCGCATATGCAACGCGTACGGGCGCGGAACCCCCATAAGGTCGGTGTTAAAAAAAGTTATAATGCCGCTGTAATCTCGATTAGCACTTCCAGATTTATGAAATACGGGAGCGTTAAAACGCCTGAAAAGGCTGAAGATATATCTGGGCGAATCATTGTCGACCTCTTGGAAAATGCTGGCCATAAGCTGTGTCTTTACTCCCTAATCTCGGATGAAGGACGATCAATTACTGAAGCCGTAAAGGCCCTGATTAATGACGTTGATGTGGTCATTACGACAGGAGGTACGGGACTCGCGCCACGCGATGTCACGATCGAGGCCGTTAAACAAATGATTCAAAAAGATATTCCGGGGTTCGGTGAGTTATTTAGGATCATCAGCTACGAAGAAGTCGGGTCTTCAGCTATGCTCACCAGAGCCTCAGGCGGTATTGCGGAAAAAACAGCTATCTTTTGTCTTCCGGGCTCTCCAAACGCCGTAAAGCTCGCAATGGAGGCGCTTATATTGCCTGAGCTTCAGCACATCTTGCTTCACGCGTCGGAACAGTAGTCAGCCGTAGCAGCCCGTTTTATAACAAAACTCACAATGGAACGCGTTCATTCGAGGGTAGCGTGTTTTTTCTTCAAGTCCTCCTCGCTCTTTTTTGTGACCTCCATGAGGGCAGCAATCACACCATCGAGAAAGACCATTGTGCTTATTTCGAACATTGTTCCGAGTGGAGCAAAAGAGATATGCGCACCGATAACCTGTCGCTCCATAAAGTCCATCCCACTTCCACTTATCTTGGTACGTCCCTTGACGATCACAGTGGTATCGGAAATGGTTCCGAGAGTAGAGTCCTTATTTGACGTTACTGAGGCAAGTCGCGTGCCTTTGGCCTTTGCGAGGACACTCATCTCATTGATAGACTTAGTCTCTCCAGAGCCTGATATTACGATAAGAAGATCATCCGTTTCGACAGCGGGGGTTACCGTCTCTCCGACTACGTAAACGTTAAACCCCAAATGCATCAGTCGCATTGCGAAGCCCTTGACGACGAGCCCTGATCTCCCAGCACCCATGACAAAAACTCGTTTCTTGTCCTGATGCGCGCTTAAAATGTCACTGACCAGCGAATTTACTTCCGCATAATCTATTTCATCAGCTATTGTCTGTACGTTCGCGACGATGACTTTCATAGCTGATTTGACGAGCTCTTCCGGCTTTTGTGGTGGGGTAATCTCCATAAATTCATACCGTTTGCGGCGACAAACGCTTTGCGACGAACGATTTATATCTTCCGCTGTTATGACCGTTCAGCTTTTTTTACTCAAAGCGCCCGTTCGAGCCTCTCGTTTTGTTCAACAGTAATCCGAACTCTCGACAGCCTCGATAGGCTTTTCGGCCTCTTCAAATGCGAGTCTGCATAACAAGTAAGCAATTGTTGATTCAGCCCCGAGGTTTTGATTTACGCCTTCTTGGAGCGACAAACCATCAAAACAACCTCCTGTGGCCTCGTCATAGATGGGGGAGTTTAGCAGGTTGTTGCCAGTGAACCAGCTAAAGCACGTGCGCGCGTTTTGGTAGTAATACACCTTGCCGGTGATTCTGTAGGCGTCCAAGAGCGCCTCGACAAGTGCTCCGACATCAATCGCCTGTTCGTCGCCGATGGCCCTATATTGATCGCGTACGTACCAGCCGTCATTTCCTATCACGTTTATCGCACCTTTGGACGTAATTACTTCGTCCCATAGAAAACGTAGGGTTCTTTCGCCGCACGAAAGCAGTGACGGCTCACCAACGGCGTCGTAGGCTAGGAGCATCGCCTGGGGCAATCGAGCGTTTGAGTATGACATGATATCTTCAAACCACTCCCAATCGGGGGCCCGCGCATTCTCGTAGTATCGCAGCATCTCAGCTGAAAGCGCTTTGATATTTTCTTGTGCATTGTGAAATGAGGCCCTTGAATGATAGAACCCTAAAAGAGAGTAGGCAACCCCTCGAAGTGACAAGCTGCTTGTCGCGTGCTTCGCTGCCTGTTCAAATATGACGCGGGCGACTTCTCGAACGCCCCTGGGAAGACTTGGATTGCCGTAGACGTACCCGCAGGCCCAGAGTGTCCTTCCTAAGACATCATCTGCGCTTACCGAATCGAGAAAATCTCGTTGGTAGCTCATAAAATTGTGCGTCGTGCCGTCGTCGTTTTGCGCGTGAAAAGTAAAGGCCATGTAGACCCGCAACAAGTCGAAACTCGATTCGTCTCTAAACAAATTGTAGTGCTTTGCCGCTACAAGAAGCGCTCGCACATTGTCGTCGACACAATAACCTTCAAATCGGTTCGGAATAGCGTATTTTGCGTGTTGAAGGATTCCTGTGCAATCGGTGAGCGTCTTAATATGCCTTAACGTAATAGGGGGGAGCAGACTATCACCATGAAGTCGTTTGTCTGATTCGTCATATATATGGCTGTTGTTGTCGATCGCAGGAACAAGACCGCGCTGGCCCGCGTAAAAAACACTCGGTTGCGTCTGCTTCTATCACATATACGAGCCGAAGTCTCTACGTGCTACGTGGATGACTCTGATGCGTCGGCACGGCGTCGATTTTACGAACGCGTAAAAAAAAAATGTACGAGCAAAGTACCCCACAGGCGGTCAGCCCCTAGTGATGTGTTGGTATAACCAAGCCCCCTTCTTTGAAGCCGTTCAAGCGTAATCTGAGCGTAATTACAATTTTTCAGCAAGAAAGCTCACCCGTTTCAACGTTGAGATGAATTGCGTTCTTATCCACCACATAAACAATATATCTTATAAACAACAATATACAATTGATGGATAAAGGAAACATCCTAATAAACAACACCACA
>Ga0209777_10003878_pt1 | contig 18095 bp, 9 predicted proteins | sample FrelakmetHBP12HB_FD_187147 | JGI IMG/M metagenome (GOLD analysis project Ga0209777, IMG submission 187147) | Freshwater lake sediment microbial communities from the University of Notre Dame, USA, for methane emissions studies -HBP12 HB (SPAdes)... | ecosystem: Environmental > Aquatic >...
CCTGTTCTCACCCAAGGCCAGACGCTCAACCTGACCCGCCTTAATCCTCTGGGAACCGTGCTTGGGCAATCCTTGACCACTTCTCCGCAGCAGGGCGCGCTGTTCCAGTTCCGCTTTCTGCAAGGCGTGCAGACCAATGCCATCCTGCAGGCGCTGCGCAAGGACCAGACTGCTGATCAGTTGCTGGCGCCCAAGCTGATGCAGTTCAACAATCAGCGCTCCCATATTTTGGTCGCGCAGCAACGCTCCTACATCAAGGACTACGACGTGTCCGGCGCGGTCTTCGACCCCGTCGTCAGCATGTTCCTGATCGGCGTGGTGATGGAGGTCAAGCCTACGGTGTCCAATGACAAGCGTTACATCACCTTGGACGTGCGGCCAGGGACGGCGATTGAGCTGACGCCGCCCCAGATCGTGTTCATTACCAACGCTCGTGACGTGAACGTCGGCGGCGGCACGATTAACCTGCCGATCGAGCTGCCCAATCTGGAGTTGCGCTCGGTCAGCACTACGGTCACCGTCCCGGACAACGGCACGATGCTTTTCTCAGGCCTAATCAGCGACACGAAGATAGACGCGAAGAGCGGCGTGCCGTTCCTGAGCGACCTGCCAATCATCGGGCGCCTCTTCTGCACCAACTACAAGGAGCGCTCGCGCCGCAACCTGCTCGTGATCATCCACTCCCGCATCGTCCTCTTCGACGAGGAGGAGGCCAGGCTATAAGGAATTTTTGATTTGCGATTTGCGATTTTCGATTTGCCGGGCGGCAACCTGGGAACCGAAAATCGCAAATCTAAAATCAGACATCCTGCCCTCCGCCCCTTCAATCGAAAATCGCAAATCTAAAATCTAAAATGCTTCCCTTGCCGCCGCCCTGGGAATCGCGCAAGATACAGGCTCCTCGTGCGTTAAGAGTACGCGGGAGTGGGCCTTGCAAGGATGAAGGATGAAGGATGAAAGCTGAAGGACGGGCCGCCAAAGATTCGTGTTTCATCCTTCATCCTTCCGCCTTCGCCCTTGCGGGTCCCGGCATTCATCGGCTCTTTGCCTGAGAAGGGGGTTTACAATGACTGGCATGGGAACACTCAGGGGCAAGGGGGGCCTGTCGCCCATCTTCGGCTGTCCGCCAACCAGCCATTCATCCTTCATCGTTCATCCTTCATCCTTCATCCTTCTTGTGGTCCTGCTGGCCGGCGTGTCATTGCCGGCGCGCGCGGAGATGGACTACGAGTTCGCCAAGCTGTTGATGGATCAGAGCGTGCAGGACTTCGATACGGACGACCTGGTGGCGCACCTGGCGGCGCAGCTCGAACGCAGCCCCGCCACGAGAACGGAAAGCAAGTTGATCAAGGCCACCTTGGACCGCAAGCAGGCCGGCACGCCCGGGGTGAGCCTGGACAAGCGCAAGAAGCTGCTGGACGAGGCAGATACGCTCTTCAGAGAGGTCGCGGCCGAGAAGACCTTCAGGCTGCAGAGCGTGGCCGAAAAGGAGCTGGCCACCATCAATTCCGCTCGCGCCACTATGATGATGCGGAACGCGCAGGAGCTGGAGAGAACCAACCGCGCCGAAGCCGACAGAATGCGGGCTGAGGCCATTGCGACGATCGGCAAGATTGCTGACGGGCACAAAGCCGAGGCCGACGCTCTGCGCCCCAAGTTTGAAACCATCTACAAGGCGTACCAGGAGTGGAGGAAGAAGCAGAAGTCGGAGGACACGCCGATCCCCAAGGAAATGCTCGATAAGATGATGGGCACCTTCAACCCCTGGCTCTTTGCCGACAAGCGTTACGTGGCCACGAAGATCGAGCAGCTCGAGTGCTACGACGACAAGGACGTGAACAAGAAGAAACTGGGCGAGGAACTGGCGAAGCTGTGCGAGGCGCGCGCCAATCAGGATGACATCATGGAGTTCCCGGTCCTGGTGGCCTGGTATAACTACATGTGCGGGCGGGCCTGGGCCGCCGTTCAGGACGAGAAGAAGGCGGCCGACTACTGGAGACAGGCGCTGGATCAGCCCGCCGAAGACATGGCGCCGGAACAGAAGAAGGCCATCGCCATTATCAAGAAGCTGATCCTCCACGACCTGGTCACGATGAAGATGCACGCGAAGAATTATGGCGATGTCGAGAACATCGTCCTTGAAGCCAAGACCTCGGCGGAGCTCCGTTCGCTCTTCGACGAGGATGCGGGCAAAGAGCTGATAATTGACTACGCCAAGGCACTCACTCTCCCTTCCGAGGCGACCGCCGCGGAATACGAGAAAGCGGTCAAAGAATTGCGGGAGATGATCGCCAAGGAGGGCAAGGGCGGCGCGGTGACGCGCTGGGCCAACGAGTTCTCCAGGACCATTGCCGAGATCCTGCAGGAAGCGCGCGCCAACAAGTCCGCGGCGCGGCCGAAACTTTCCGCGCTGGAGTGGTACGACGCGGCCCACGGCTATTTCCTCATGGGCCAGAACGAGTACCTCAAGTATCAGGACTTTGAGCGTGACAGGTCGGACAAGGCGCCCGCCCAGTTCGAGAAGTGCTACACGGAATACCAGAATGGCGTAGAGTATTATCGGCGGGCTATCACGGCTGCCCGCAGCGAGAAGACCGACTTGCCGACGCGCGTAGAGGTCGAGCCCAAGGCCTGGTTTGAGATGGGCCTTGCTTACCTTAAGATGCGCCACTACTACGAGGCCATCATCGTCTATCAGGCCATGCGCGACAGATACCTGCCCGAGGGCCGCAAGAGGTGGTTGCCGAAGCTGGAGGACCCGCGGGCTGTGCAGCCGCGTGTGGCAAAAGCCGTCCAGGACTCGCTGGCCGAACTGGACAAGCCCAGGGAAGGGCTGCTGGCCAAGGCCGGGACGAATATCGCCTACGGATTGGAGGCAAACCTTAAAGTCCACAACAACCCAAAGGACAGCTGGAACCCCAGGCTGAGAATAGTGATCCTGGGAGAGAATCCCAGCATAGTGGACGACACCAGCGTCAAGGACCTAAAGTACCTCGGGGCGAAGAACGACCTGGAGGAAGCCGGGCGCCTCTCCAAGGCCGGTACGGAGGCGCTCAGGAGCAAACCGCCGGAGACCAAGCTGGCCGAGGAGAACTATACGCTCTCCGCCACCAAGTATGCCTCCGCCGGCGACAAGTTCATGAAGGTGGACGCCTCTTCACAGGCCTACGAGTTGGCGCTCTACAAGGCGGGCAACGCCTACACCCTGGCTCAGGCGCTGTGGGTCACGGGGAAGTTGCCGGCTAAATCAGCCAAAGAGGCGGCTGCGGCGGCCAAGGACTTGGGCGTCAAGGCGCTGGCAGCTTTCGACAAGTACGATGCCTGCATTGCCAAGGCCGCGGGGGACGATGAGGTGAAGACGCGGCGGCAGAAGCTGGCAGGCATGGTGCTGCTGGCGCGCAACGCCCTGTACAGCGGGGACGAGCAATGGGAGAGAGTCATCAAGTCCGCGGACGATTACATTCAATGGGAGAACCAGAATCCGCAGCAGAGCACCTCCGTGCACGTGGCGCTTATGAATAAGTTCCACGCCCAGATCGAACTGGGGGCGGCCAACCTCGCGCCCAAGTGCGATCCCTACCTGGAAGGCGCCGACAAGACCATGAAAGCCTGGCGCGAGATCAAGAAGACGGACAACAAGACCTTTGTCTATATGCTGGAGGCCTTGGCGCGCCGGTACAACATTGCCGCCTTCCAAGTCGAGAAGTTCATCAAGGAGGAGAAGAAGGAATACACCAAGGCCATGCTGGACGCCTACGAGAACAGAGTGGCCGACCTGTGGGCCGAACGTGTGCAGATGGTCGAGGAAGCGGAAGGAGAGCAGCAGACCTCGCTCGAAGACTATGCCCGTGTCGTATACCTCTTCCTGAAGGCCCACCGCAACCGCGAGGCCGCGGACTGCGCCAAGAAACTGCTCGATAAATTCGACGCTGATGGCAAGGGCACTAATATCCCCGACGACGAGAAAGTCTGGCAGAACATGCTGGCCAAGATGCAGCAGATCATCAGGTACAACGATCTCACCAAGTGGGACCGCTGCAAGAAAGACCACATGATACTGGTGGACTACCTGTACGATACACGCGAAGGCGTGGCCGAACCGGACCAGAAGAAACGGCCTGCCTGGGACCAGTTCAACATGGACCTAGAAAAGGCCAACAAGCAGTGGGAGACCATCAAGAACAACTACCCCGACTGCCAGACGTTCGACAAAAAGTATGGCCCAGAGGGGAAGTCATACATGGAGGTCATAGCTGGGGAGATAGACTACCGCCGCAAGATCGAGGGCGCCCGCGACCAGCTCTTCGACAAGAGCCTGCTGGTGGCCGAGGAGTTGGAGAAGCAGGGCGACGCGGAAGGCGCCAAGCGTTACCGCGAGATCGCCAGAGCGCAACTCGAAATCATCATAAGGGGGAAAGGCGATACGCCAGAGTTGCTGGTTAAGAGCGCCCGCATCAACTTGGCCCTGGGCAAGTACGACGACGCGCGCGGGAGGGTTAACGAGGCGAAGGCCCAATTGGAGGAGAACAGTCCGACTTACTTCGATGCCTGCCGGCTGGACTCGGAAATCTACAGGGCCCAGAAGAAGTGGAAAGATGCCAAGGAGTATCCGGAGTTCTACGCGCTTACGATCGGACTGGATTCCAGGATAGTCAATGATCGCTGGCCGAACATGAAGGCCTTTCTTAGCGAATGCTACGCCAACGGAGTTCCCTGCCCAGCGGCGCTCAAGGAAAAGCTCAAGCCCGGTGAGGAGAGCGCGCAGCCTGGCGACAAGAAAAAGGAAGAGACCAAGCCGGAAGAGCCTAAGAAAACAGAGCCAAAGGCTGATGCCAAGGCTCAGCCCGTTGAGGAGAAGAAGAACGAGTAGCCGCATTTCTCACCGCGGAGGGCGGACCAAGTGGTTGTGAAGATGGAGAGATTGCCATGAGTGTAAAGCGGGTGTTTTGCGTGCTGGCGTGCCTGGGCGCGCTGTTGGCTGTGCCTGCCTTTGCCGGGGAGAAGAAGGAGGAGAAGGCAGCCGCCAAACAGGAGGAGGATGAACTCGACCAGGTCCTCCGCACCGATAAGACTCCCGTGCCCCCAATGAAGGTCACGCAGGACAACTATCTGCAGGTGATTGGCAAGATTGGCGGCAGAGGAGTGGAGTACAAGGTCCCCTCTTGCGCAGTCAAGGAGGTCATCTACGCCGACCGGGATGCCAATTACAGCGCCGCCTTGGAAAAGCGCGACGAAGGCCGTTACCCCCTTGCCGCGCTCTACTTCTTCAAGTCACTCGAAGCCGCGAAAGAGCAGAAGTGGGCCGCGGAATACTGCAACTACGGCCTTGCGAACGCGCTTTACGAATTTGGCGCCTTCAAAGGTTACAAAGGAAAATCCGGCAACGAGTACGCGCCGCCGTCCACCTACTTCCAGAAGGTCCTGGCCGCCAATGCGAAGTCGCGCTTCCTGGTGGACATATTGGTGAAGCTGCCAATCTGTCTGGCCGAGGAAGGCAAGCTGGATGAAGCCGCGGCCAAGCTCAAGGAGTCGGAGGCCAAGCTCAAGGCCTATCGGGATGAGACCATCAGGATCAACGCTGGTTTCAACGAAGTGGCTGACAAGGCCGGAGCCGAACTGGCCATCGCCGACGCGCGCCTGGCAGAACGCAAGGCCGTTGGCGGCCAGATGCCGTGGGATGACGTCAAGGAGAAATGGCTTAGCGCCCGCTTCAAATGCGCGAAGTTCCCGGAAGCCTACGCCGAGGCTGTGGACGGGGTGTTGCGCGGACTGATCCAGATGAAGAAGTTCAACGAAGCGAAGGCGGAAGCGGAGAACATCATCAGCAAGTACAAAGCGGAAGGCAATCCCAGCCAGTTGCCGCTGCTGCCCGGCGCCTGGACCGTGCTGGGCGCGGCCAATTACAGCCAGGCGGAAGAGCAGGCCGCGCGCGGCGCGATGATCCAGGCCCGCACGGCTTACGCCGACGCCCGCTGGGCCTTCCTCAACGTCGTGGCGCAGTTCTTCGATAACGAAGAATACGTGGTGCGGGCCTACTTTTTCGCGGGACTTTGCTTCGACAAGCTGCGGGAGATTGAGTCCGATGCCGGCGAGCAAGCCGTCAAGCATTGGAAGGTGATCGTGCAGAACTATCCGCGAAGCGAGTTCCGGGAACGCGCGGAGAAGGAACTGGCCCGCGTTGGAGCCAGCGCCGGCGCAGCACCGTCCGCGGAACCCGCCGCCAAGCCGGCTGAACCCAAGGCGGAACCTAAGGCGGAACCCAAGGCTGCACCCAAGGTGGAACCCAAGGCGCCTGCTAAGAAGTAGCGGCGCAACTAGGCTCTAGCCAACACTACAGCCGCGTTGGTTCCTCCAAAGCCATAGGATGTTTTCAATGCGGTCTTGAAGGCCCCGTGCAGCGGCGTGCCCGTGGGTGTCAGCAGGTCGCAAGCGGGGTCCTTTTCCGCGGGGTCGAGGCCGAGGATAGGCGGTACAAGCCCATCCCGCAAGGTGAGCAGAGCCGCGGTCGCCTCGATGATCCCCGCCGCACCCATGCAATGGCCAATGGAACTCTTCACCGCGCTCACTGGTATCCCGCGCCCCCGCGACCCAAACACCGCATGCACCGCCTTGGTTTCGATAGCATCGTTGTATGGCGTACCGGTGGCATGAAGGTTGAGGTGCTCGATGGCTGCAGGCGCTACCTGAGCGTCGAACAACGCCGCACGCATCAGCGCCTGGATGCCGCGCGCTTCCTGTTCGGGGGCCGTCATGTGGTAGGCGTCGTTGTTCAGAGCCCGTCCCAGCACCCGCGCGTAAATGCGCGGGGCCTTGCGCGCCTCGGCGTGGGCGGCACTTTCGAGCACCAGCACGCCTGCGCCTTCGGAGAAGAGGGTGCCTTTGCGCCGCTTGTCAAAAGGCCGCACGGTGTCAGGCGTCATGGCGCGGAGCGCGGACAGCCCCGCATAGATGAATAGGGACAACTCATCGAAACCACAGGCCAGCGCGGCCTGGGTCCGGCCGGTCCGGATCATGTCGCAGGCCAGACCTATTGCCGCCGTACCCGAGGCACAAGAGAGCGACAGGTTCAAGCGCGGTCCGGCAATGCCGAAGCGCTGTGCCAGCGCCTTTGTGGACGAGCCAAAGAGATACCGCTGCAAGCTTGCCTTCGTAATGTCTCCCGCGCCCGCGGTCAGGGCCGTCTCAGCCGCGGACATCCCGCCGAAGTTCGTGCCTGTGACTATCGCGGCCCGCGGCAGTTCGCCGCTGGCGGCTACGGCCGCGGCAATGTCGGCGGAGGCGCTGTCGGGCAGCAACCCCAAGGCATCGCGCAAGGCCTCAGCGGCGGCGTCCAGCAGCATCTGTGTCGCGCGGCTGGGGGCAGGTTCTTTTTCGGCGCCGCCAGCGGGATAGCCATCCACGATTCCAGCCAGGGGGTTGCGGAACATGGTGGCGTCGAACAACGTCACAGGCCGGAATGCCGTGCGCCCCTCCAACAGCCCGGCCCACAGTGCCGGCACGCCGCGCCCGTGGGGCGAGATGCAACCCAGGCCGGTGATCACAACGTCTGGCGCCACTGCCATGATCTTCACCTCGTGTACCCGCGCGCTTGGTTCCCAGAGAACGAGACCCAAGCATTGAGTATAGAGTACAGAATGAAACGTGAAACGTAAAACATGAAACGCAAAACGTGAAACGCGAAACGTAGAACGTGAAAAAGAGCGCCCGCAAGGAAAGCGTTTTGAGTTTCGCGTTACTCGACGTCCTTAACGCAACGGAAGCCCACATAAGGTTCGGTGCTCTCCGGCGCCAGATACTGCACGCTTGCGCAGCGTGATAGTTCCGGCGAGCCATCGAGATAACAAGAGCCCTTCACCGCGCGGAAGAGCCGCTGGCCGGCGCGCCGTGCCGTCGAGGTCCATTCCAGCACATTGCCTGCCATGTCCAGTACCCCATAGGGGCTGGCGCCGGTGGGGCAGTTGCCAACGGGCCTTGTTCCCGGCGCGGGGCGGCCCTTCTTGCCACCTGCGCGCGGCGGCGGGGCGTTTGCCCGATAGTTGTTGCCGACGGGGAACTTACGGCCATCCACGCCGCGCGCCGCCTTTTCCCACTCGTGGACCGTGGGCAGCCGCTTGCCACAAGACTCGGCGTACTCATTCGCCTCGTACCAGGTGAGGCGTGTCACCGGGTGAGTGTCGTACTCCGGCCCCCGCGAACCAGGCCCGCCAGAACGAGGCGGGCGGCGCAACCCCGACAGGAAACGTTTGTAATCGCCCTCAGTGACGGGCAGGGTGTCAATGGCGAAGGCGCGCAGCATGCGCGGCGTCTTCTGTTCGCCGGAGAGGAAAACTCCTGCCGCGACCAGAGCCATTCCCTGAGTGGCGAGTGACGAGTGACTAGTGACGAGTGACGGGCCAGGAGTGACGAGTGACGAATGAGGAGTGACGAGTGACGGTCGCCCGCAGCAAGGACAGGCCGCGCCGGCGGGATCAGCGGGCAGCACAAAGCCGCAGCCTTGGCAACGCGCAGCCGCCGCGATCCAGGGGCTGCCTGCGAGAGCCTGCAAGGCAACGTGCAGCTTGCCCAACGCGTCCAGGCGGGAGGCCGGGGTTCGCGCCAGGCAGGAGACAAGCAGGGCGCGCAGTTCCGGGGGGATTCCTGGCGCGCCGGAGTGCCCGAGAAACTCGCGCACCGGGTCGCGCTTGCCACTGGCCCATTCCGCCAGCGCAGCCCAGGCCGTCTCAGGCAGTGTTGGACACGGCTCCACCGCGCCCATCAGGAACGCGCCCAGACGCGCCACGCTGAAGACGCAGGCGCTTTGGCTGGCACTCTCGCCGCGGTAGAACTCCGGAGCAAGGAATTCCGCCCAGCGCGGCGGCGCCAAGGGGCCCAGAGGCTCTGGCAAGGACAGGCGGATTCCCAGGCGCGCCTCATCAGCAAACAAAACCACCGCGCCGGGGTTGAGCAGCCGGGCGAGAGAGCGCAACAAACTCTGGCCGGATGGACTGTCTGAGGGATACACCTGGACGGCCTGGAGAAACGCCTCCCCGGCTGCGGCCAATCCTGCCAGCAGCGGCAAGACGGCCGCGGGCGCCAAGGCCCCCGTAGCGGCGAGGAGTTCGGGGAGCGCCGTTGAGGGCGGCACCTCGACCAATGCCATGCCGCCGCGCGCTGGATCGCCCACCCAAGCCACATGACCCAGCAAAGGCAATCCCCGGAAGGCGCTCGCATGGCCCCCGGCGCCGGGAAGCCCTTGCCGCCGTCCCATAGGCTGGGGCGAAGGCCGGGGGGGTGCGGCGGCCTGCTCCTCCTGTCCGTGGCTGGTCTTAAGCTGTATCGCGGTTCCAGCCAGGCTCAGCAGTTCCGCCAATGGCGTCAGCCCTGCCTGCCGTTCCAACGCAAGCAAGAGGAAGTTGCGCGGGGACTTGTCGGCCTCCGTGGGTTCATGCAGCCGCGTGAGCCAGGCGCCATTCGCGGCCACGCCTTCAACGCGATAGCGGTTCCATAAACGATCACCCGGAAACAAGTCGAGCATGGGCAACCCGGAATGGTTTCGAGTTTCAAGTTTCAAGTCTCAAGTTGAACAGCCAAGGCCGACAACCTGAAACCTTAAACCTGAAACGTTCTTTTCACTTGGGACAGGATCAAGGCGCAACTTCCACATCGGCGAACTTGTTGGCGATGATGTTGCGAGCAGCGGCAAGGCTGTCCGCGACCGTGGTATAAAAAGCCGCGTCATGCGCGGCGCGCACGGAAGCGTCCACAAAGCTCATGGTCATTGCCTTGCGCTCATCCATGCCCAATGCGCCCCTGCCGTCCTTGTCAAAAGGCTTGATCCTGAAGTCCTTCGCTTGGACGGCCAGGCGGCCTGAGCGGAGCGCAGCGGCGGCATTCTCCGGCAGGTTGCGCACCCACTCCAGTTCCTCGGCCGTCAGGTATCCATCCCCGTCGCTGTCTAATGACGTGAACAGGCCCGCTGTGGCGCTGACAAGAGCTCCGGCAGCGCGGTATTCGTCGCCCGTCAACCTGCCGTCGCCAGTGCGACCCAGGCGGCCGAACAATGCCACCACATCGTCGGCCAGCGCCTGCCGCAGGCGCGATACCTCAGCGGCCAAACGGAATGTGCGAATCTCCGGCACCATGAAATCCAGCTTGACGTGCAAGGGGCCGCGCCGCTCGGGAGCGGCAACTATGCCAAGGGTTCCCCAGGACTGGTTGTACTTATCCTGCCTCTGCCGTGCCTCATCTTCTTCTTTGACGCGCAGCGCTTCTTCCTTTTTCACCTGCTGCTTGATTTCAGCCAGCTCGACCAGGGCTCTCTTCTCCTTGCCGGCGATCAAAGCCTGGGCCCACTCCTTGACGGCGGCTGTCTCATCGCCCGAAGCGCCCTTGAGAATCGTGGCGCGTGCGGGCACGCGCGGCAGGTTGGGGACCGAGACCTTCGCCTCGCTGGGTGCGGGCTCGCCTCCGGCCAGAGGCGGGGTCGTTGCCAGACAGAGCAACGCGCCCAGCAGGGCGGCTCGCCAACTCGCACAATGGAACCTGGGGAGGGGAACTTGTCGTGAACCCATAGCGCTGCTGCCTCCATAACTTCGCCAAGGACCGCTCTAGTTTACGTGAATTGCCCGCATGTCAATGTGATAAGCGGAGAACTTGGGGGAAAGCTTCAGTCTGTTGCGGCTCAGTCTTGGCTTTCGGTTCGTCTTCAGCCGCCTAGTTGCGATCCCTGGCTTTGGTGGGCGTCGTCGGCTGCGTGGCTTTTCTCTCCGCCTGTTGCCTCGCGGCTAGTTTGATTATTGTCTCCAGCGATTTCTTCCGCGCCTCAAAGTCCGCGCGCTTGGGGAACTCCTCAAGCTTCTTGTCCTGGACGTTCTCCAGCACCGCGACCTCGTTGATGATGGGGTCGCCCTTTTTGACCCTCTTGACCATTATGGGCTTTTTGGTATCGGGATCCATAACAGGGTTGCCATCCGGCCCGATCTGGGGTTCCTCGACCTCGGTCTCGCGCACGGTCTCGACTTCCTTGACCTCGACCAGCCTGTAGCCGCTGTCGAAGGGGTAAGCCTTGTTTTCGTCGCTGCCCGCGGGCTTATAGTTGAGCGTGCCCTTGAGCGGTTCATCCGGCGCGATATCGAGCGTCTGTTCCTTCCAGGCTTGCGCCTCGGTTACCCATACGCGCACGGCGAACCTGCCCTTGTAGTCCTTGGAGCGCTTGTACTCCGGCGTGCCAAGGGGGTCAATCTTGCCAGAGTAGCCCGAGAGGCGAATCTGGAAATTGTCAGGGGTGGTGGCGGAAGCGACCTCGCTGAGCGGGGTCGTGTAGAGTATTGTGCCGGACTTGGCGCCGGGCACGGTCTGCGGGTTCCTAGGCGCATGGACCACTAAGACATGCAACAGCTTCCCGGCTGCATCCCGGTTCTCAAACCGTCTCCCCACGGCTACGCTCATGCGAGCGATCAGCCGCACTTGATAATAGTAGGTTTTCTTTGGTTCTGCCCGTGTGTCCGAGAAGACCTTCAGGTCGGCGAATTCAGCCGGAATTTCCTCTGGCGCCTTTTCTTTCTTCTCCCGCCCTTTCGGCGCCTCTTTCGACTCGGCCTCTCTGCGCTCACGCCTGCGTCTGCCGCCCTCGCCTTCGTCGGTAGCCTTCTCCACCGCCGTTCCAGCCTCTTTCTCTTGCTGGCCGCCAGCGCCTGTAGCTGCCGCGGAGTTTTCCTCCGGTCCCAGCTCCACGGCTCCATACGGCTTGCTCAGGTCAATCTTCTTTGCATCCTCGCCGCGGAATATCTCGACGCGCACCGCCTCCATGTACTTCATCTTCTTGGGAAGGCGGAAGGTGACAAAGACTCGCCCGTGGTCGCCTTCGGCTTTGACCTCCCCAAGCGGCGGCACTTCGGCATAGTCCTCTTGCGTTAACTTCGTCGGGTCATCCGGCTTCCCCGTGGGGTCAACGTAAGGGCGGGGGAGAGTGGGGTAGGCGACGTATGGGGGGATTTCCTCCTCGACTTTCCGCGTTCCACGTTCCAGGTTGGCGTCGAAGGCTTCCCTGTACTTCACCTTTTCAGCAGCAGCGGGGCCGTAGGCGTAGTTCGCTGTAACTTGTTCCTTGGCCAGTTGGCGACTGATCTTATCGCGGTTCTCCTCCAAGCCGGCCATTTCCGTGATGTCCGACTCGGAGCCTTGCCACGTGGAGTAGGCGAAGAGGGCGCAGGCAATCACGACGACGCCGAAGATGATCTTCTCGACATGGTTCTTGAGCACGTTCATGTTTCTTCCCTTTCCTACTTCTTGGCATCCTTTTTGGGCGGTGTTGGCGGCGCGGCCGCCGCCTTGGCCTTGGCCTCGTCGTATTCGTAGAGATCCAGCGACACCAGCGCGCGCACGGGACCTTCCTGGTAGTGTGTGTTAAGACCGGGCGCGGGGCCCGCCTTGGCCAGTTTAGCATCTGTCGGCGCTGGATAGGGCGGGGCATTGCGTTCGTACTCGATCCTCGAAACCACGGCGGCCCCGGACCAGCGGTTGCTGGACTCCAAAGCTTTCGCAATTGCAGGGACGGCCGCCAGCGGCGCCACGAACTGTATGTCCAGGCTCGTCACGCCATACGGAAGTTCCACGAATGACGCCGCCGCAGTACCCGCCGCGGTCTTGCCGGCTGGGCCGGCGCCTCTGGTGCCGGAACGCCTCAGGGCCTCTTCCATCACGGTTCGCGCGCGGCCCTCTGACGTTCCGCCGGCAGAGCTCTTTTCCTCGGCGCTCGTGGCTGCCTGTGAGAGGCCCCTGGGGAGGGTGATGCTCAACCGCTCCAAAGCCAACGCCCCCGCCTCGGTCTGCTCCTGCGGTTCCGGCGTATCCTTGTCCGGCAGGAATTTCAGAACCTGCAGCTTCCCATATTTTCTGCTAAGGATACCCACCACTTCCTCGATGATCGCCATTTGCCGCAGGCGGTAGCCTCTGTGCAGTTCGATCCTCTGCGAGTTGTCGTCTGTGGCGGGCTCCTTGAACATCAGCTTCTCTGCGTCAGACGGCAGTTGCAGGCCCGTGTCCGCGGCCTGCTTCGTGATTTTCTGCCGCATCTCACTCAACCATATATCAAACTGGCCGCTTTGCGTGGGTGCATTCTCGAAGCGCAGGTCCAGTTTCCTGCTTTCCCAATCCTTGCGCAACCCGTCAACCTGTTCGGTTAGCTTCTGGCTGTACCTATTGGCCAGTTCGACGTGTTTGGAGTTCGGGAGGCTATCTCCCTTGCCCCCCTGGTCGGCCAATTTCTTGAGTTCCTCTGCTTTCGCCTTGCAATCGTTTCTGAGTTTGTTGGTGTCTGACTCGACTGACGGAACCATGGCGGCCCATAAGCCGACCCCCGCCAGCACGATCACAATGACCAGAATCCAGAAGAGATTCTTTTTGAAGTCCACGTCGCCTATCTCCTTACCATGTGGCTCAGCCGCCCTCGGCTGATCACCCCCCTCGCCTCGCGTTCGCTTCGCTCACCTCGGCCCTCTCCCGCAAGGGGAGAGGGGTACGGTTTAGAGGCGCCTGTGTCGCGCTCTTACTTCCTTGCCTTGCTGCCTGTCTTCGTGGCCGGAGGCGGGGTTGCCGCCTCAACCGCTTCCAAGTCCGGATCAGAGGGGTCATCCCAGCGGAAGACGGCATTGAAGTACATGGTCTGGATCTTCTTCTCCTTTGGCGCCTCTGGCGCTGCAGAAGCCGGGGCCGCAGCCGGGGCGGCCGGCGCAGCGGTGGCAGGCGGGGCCGGTGGCGGAGGACCCGGTGGCGGTGGCCCCGGCGGGGGCGTCCCCGGTGGTGGCGCGGCCTTGAGCGTGCCTTCCTGCCAGGTGTATTCCAGTACCGGCTCCACGTAAGCTGGCGCGTTATCATCATGCCCGATGCGTACATCCTTAGCTTCAGGGATTTTGGCCAACAGGTCCCTAAGCGTGTTTACGGTCTTGAGTGCTTCTGTCCTCAGCGCGTCCCTATTCGCTTCCTGGCCGCTTCCCACTTCCACTTCGCCTGCCATTACCACGACCAGAGGCACGTCAGGGCGCAGTTCCGGCGGCAAAGCCAGGGGGTCAGCGGCATTGGGCTTGTTCAGCACGGCGTACAGGCTTTGCGGCCCTTCCAGTGCCTCGGATCTTCGCGCCGGTCCTCGTTCCGGAACATCTGGCAGACCTTCCAGTCTGCTGCCAAACGGAATGCGCGAGATATACAGGCTGGTGAGATAGATCCTGTTCTCGTGGCCGAAGAAGGGCTTGTTCTCCGCAGTACGCAGGCCGGCCAGCTTGGGGAATATCTGGGTGAGCTTGCCGCAGTCGTGGGCGATTCGGGAATAGCGTTTCAGCAGCCGCTCCCGCTCTGGCAGACCGGCTACGGCCTTCTTCTCCGCCTCCTGGAACTTATTTGCTTCCTTCTCGGCGGCTTCCACTGCGTCCAGCCGTACACTCATGCGCGCGTGGGCCTTCCCCGCCTGAACGTAGGAGAAGCCGAGCGCCACCAGGATCACCGCCGCCGCCGCCGCCACCCAGGCCCTATACTTGGCGCGTTCCATCTCGGCCTGCTTAGGCTGTGGAAGCAGGTTCAGCTTCAGCTCGCTTATGCCGATGCCCTGGATCGCCAGGCCGATAGCTACGGCCATCGTGGGGAACTCGTTGTTCCAGACCTCAATGTTGATATCCCGATCCAGTTTGACCCGCTGCAAACCTTCCACCAGCGCAAAGGGAGCTTCGCGCAGTTGTGTCTGCAGATAATCCGCCATCCTGGGCAGGCGGAAAGTATGGCCCAGCAGATAGCACTGCTGGATGCGCTGTCCGCGCGCCTTGGCCTTGTAGAAGCCGATGGTGCGCTGCACTTCGGCGCCCACTTGCCGCAAAGTAGGCTCAATCACGCTCATGATCTTGTCCGCTTGCGGGGACTTGGCGATGTTCTTCTTCAGATCCTCCGCCTTCTCGTAAGGTACCTTGAACTTGCTTTCCAGCACGCGCGTTATCTCACGCCCCGCGATCTGGATGGTGCGGAAGTAGATCTGCCGCTTGTTAAGGACCACGAAGTCAATGCCCTTCGCGCCCGCGTCCAAGACCAGGGTAGTGCCTTCAGGCTTGAATTCGTGGTGGATGAAGTTGAAGAGCGCCACGGCCGAAGGAGTAATGCCGCGCACGTTCAGTTTGAAGGTCCCTGCCAAGGCCAGCAGGTCCTGGATGTCGTTCTTGCGTACGGCTATCAGGACTACCCCAACCCCATTCGGGTCCTCGTACCGCTCAAATCCCCACTCAACCTGGTCCAGCGGGAAAGGGATCTGTTGCTTGGCTTCGTATTGCACCAAGTCCGCGAGCTTGTCTTCGGAACCTGGGGGAAGCTGGAACTCGCGGTGCAGGCAGACATTCCCGCTAACGGCCACGTATACGGGGTCGCTGCCAAAGCGATGGTTGCCGATGAGCGTGGTGAGGGCCAACTGCACCCGCTTGCCGCGGTCCTTTTCGTCTTCCCCACCTGGTATGTCAACTATGTCAAACTCATCAATCTTGCAGCCGTCGGACGTTTTGACCAACTTCACGGCCTTGATGGCGGAGTTGCCGATATCAAGACCCCACACAGTGTTTGCAGCCATGCTTCACAGCCCCCAACAGGGTTCCCTTCCTCAAGCCTGTCGTCGCACAACTGGATCTGTTGCACAGAAAAACTTCATCCTGAGCGCGGCCAACGGATTACAGCAGTTCTTTGTGCAAGCGTCAAGCCTAAAACTTTTTCGTTTCTCATTTCCGTGGTTTGTCTTAAGAAAGCTGCATGGACTATCCCCCCGGCAAAGCTGCTCTGGCCATCCTCGTTATGGCCGTCGCCAGCGGCCTTGGGCTGCTGCTGCTCCCCGCCGGAAAGCCCTCCGGCAACCTGGAAGTCTGGACTTTTGCCGACAGCCATTACCGCGCCTACCAGAAGGTGGTGCCGCATTTTGAGGCCAAGCATGCGGGCGTCAAGGTGGAGCTGCAATATGTCAGCGGCCGGGCGGTGACCTCCCGCTTGCGCTCGGCCTTCGCCTCCGACCTGCATGTCCCGGATATGCTGGAAACTGAGATCAGCACCGCCGGCACCTTCTTCCTCGGCCCGTTAGACGACATCGGCTTTGTGGATCTGACCGATGAGTTGCACAAGGCGCGCCCGGACGGGCCGCCCTGGTATGAACGCATCGTGAAATCCCGCTTCGCGCCATACACCTCGCGGCGGACCGTCGCCGGCGTGGCCAGGGACCACATCTTCGGCTTGCCGCACGATGTCCATCCTGTTCTGCTGGCCTACCGCCGCGACATATTTCAGGCTCACGGCATTGCTGCCGAGAAACTCACCACCTGGGAGGAGTTTTTGCGTGTGGGCCGGGGATTGATGAAAGACCTCAACGCCGGTGCGGCGTCCGATCAGATAGACCACTACCTTCTGGCTCTGTCTGAGAGCGACGCCAGCGACCTCGAAGTCCTGCTCTTCCAGCGAGATGGCGGCTACTTTCAAGACGATGGCACGGTGCGCATGGATGACGACATCGCAGTGCAGACGATGTGCTGGTACGTGCCGCTGGTCGTGGGTCCGGAGCGCGTGGGCTACCCGCTGGGGTGGAACTGGGAAGTGACGGAGAAGTATCTGCAGAGCGATTTCATACTGTGCTTCCTGATGCCGGACTGGTTCAGCGGGTTCTTCCAGAAGCAGGCCAAGTCCGGCGCCGGCAAGCTGGCTTTGATGCCGCTGCCCGCGGTCGAGCCCGGCGGACGGCGCACCAGCACGCGCGGCGGCACCATGCTGGGCTTCACTAAGAAGAGCAAACAGTTTGCGCTGGCCTGGCAACTGGGGCTCGAACTCTATTTTGACATTGACTCGCGCGTTGAGCAGTTCCAGGAGACGAATATCCTCCCGCCGCTCAAGGTTGCCTGGAAGCACCCCGCGCTGGCCCAGCCCAATCCTTATTGGTCCAACCAGCCGCTTGGCCAACTCTACGCAGCCCAGGCCGATGACACGCCGCCACAATACACCAGCCCGTACATACAATTGGCGAAGGAGAAGTTGAGCGAAGCCATTTGCGACTGCGCGGACTACTACAGGAAGAACGGCGCGAGCGGCTTCGAAGCTTTCGTCAGAAAGCGGCTCAAGCAGTCCGCGGACGAAATCCGCCGGCAGATGAAACTCAACCCGTACCAGTGAAAAGGATCAAGGATGAAGGAGGAAGGATGAAGGATGAAGGACGAAGGCTGAAAGCTAAAAGAGCGGCCCTTAAGAACCAGTTATTCATCCTCCATCCTTGCTGTTCTCTGTGTCCCTATGGTTAGGAGTTCAGGCAAAAAAGGGAAAAGTATGGCCGAGGCAACAAGCCCAGGACAACTAACGCGCTTTTCAATGTGGCGCCATCAGCAGCGTCTTGCCCCGTACATTTTTGTCTCGCCCTTCCTGATTCTCTTCTGCACCTTCGGGATTTATCCCATTGTCAAGAGCTTCTACCTGGCCTTCAATACCACCAACGGCCCCCGCTCCGTTGTGTTCACCGGCCTGGACAACTTCAGGTTTCTCCTGCACGACCCGGACTTCTACACAGCGGTCTACAACACCGCCATATTTGCCTTCTTCTCCGTTTTCCTGCAATTGCCCGTCAGCCTGGTCCTGGCCCTGCTGCTGAATGCCCGCTGGCTCAAGGGCCGGAATACGTTCCGTTTCGTCTTCTTCAGTCCCTATCTCGTGGGCCAGGTTTTCGTCGGTGTTCTGGCCAGTGTGATCTTTGTGCCGCGCTTCGGCCTGGTGCCTCGTTTTCTGCACTGGGCGCTGGGCGCGAACCTGGACATGAAGCTTTTGGGCAATCCCGACCTGGTCATGCCGGCGCTCGTGGGCACGGCCTTGTGGATGTACGTGGGTCTCAACAGCATTTACTTTCTGGCTGCGTTACAGGCTGTGGATCGCGAGCTCTATGAGGCCGCCGCCGTGGACGGCGCCAACTACTGGCAGCAGTTCATCCACGTTACGGCGCCGGCCATAAAACCTGTGGCCCTGGTGGTCGTCATCATGAGCACCCTGGGGTCATTCCAGTTGTTCGAACTGCCCTTTGTCATGATGAACGGCCCTGGTCCTAACAAGGCCGGCCTCACCATCGTCATGTA